>Ga0315284_10012994_pt1 | contig 11858 bp, 8 predicted proteins | sample YL17G09_16_MG_FD_203696 | JGI IMG/M metagenome (GOLD analysis project Ga0315284, IMG submission 203696) | Sediment microbial communities from Yellowstone Lake, YNP, Wyoming, USA - YL17G09_16 | ecosystem: Environmental > Aquatic > Freshwater > Lake > Sediment | place: USA: Wyoming | collected... | reverse complement strand
TCTCGAGAAGTCGATCGGCGCGGGCCTGGCTTCGAATATTCCCGAACTGCAGCGCTTCACCACCGCATGGGTCGCCGAACACGGCTGAATCCGCCCTGGCGGGCGCATGCGGAATGACATGATCACACGGGTGGGGGCCCTGAATTGCGTTGTCCGTAGGTAGGTGACCTTGCGCGATGCCCACGGTGTGAGGCCGACCGAAGACCCGCAGGGCCACCGCACCCAGAGCGTGTTCCGCCCCGACATCCAGGGCCTGCGGGCGGTCGCGGTGCTGGCCGTCGTGCTCTTCCACGCTGCTGTACCAGGATTCGGTGGCGGCTTCGTCGGGGTGGACGTGTTTTTCGTCATCTCAGGTTTCCTGATCACCGGACTGCTGTGGCGCGAGGCCAACGGCACCGGGACGGTGCGACTGCGCCGCTTTTACGGGGCGCGTGCGCGCAGGTTGCTTCCGGCAGCGGCCGCCGTGGGTGTCGTCACCATGATCGGCGCAGTCATCCTGCTGCCCGTCGGTGAGTCCCGGGTTGCCATGACGGACGGCATCGCCAGCGCGCTGTATGTCAGCAACTACTGGTTCATCCTCCGCGATGTCAGCTATTTCAACGATGCCGGCCACCTGCCGACCTCGCCGTTTCAGCACTATTGGTCGTTGGGCGTGGAGGAGCAGTTTTACCTGGTGTGGCCGACACTGATCCTCGGCACGGCCTGGCTCATCCGGAAACTACTCCGCCGCAACAGATCCCAGGCCACGTCCTCAGAACACCCATATGTGGTGATCCTGGCCGCGGTCGCCGCGACCTCCTTCGCACTGTCATTCGTGGTCACCTATGTCATGCCTGCGGTGGCGTTTTTCTCGTTGCCGACACGCGCCTGGCAGTTGGCCGTCGGCGGGCTGGTGGCCCTGACCGCCGATCGTTGGCGCCGCCTTCCACCCCGAGCCGCGATGTTCATGGGGTGGGCCGGACTGGCCCTGATCGCGTTGGCTTGCACACGCTTGAGTGGAACCACTCTCTACCCCGGAATCGCCGCACTGCTGCCCACACTGGGTGCGGCACTGGTGATCGGCGCCGGTACAGCCACACCGGAGCAGGGCTGCGGACGCCTCCTGGGAACGCCGCCGATGCGCGCGATCGGCGAGATCTCCTACTCCTGGTACCTCTGGCACTGGCCGATTCTGATCTTCGCCCCCCTGATGATGGGCCACCCCCTGGGACTGACCGGAAGGCTCACGGCCGCAGTGATCTCCGCCGGACTGGCTGCCTTGACCTTGCGATACCTGGAAAACCCGCTGCGATTCGCCCCCAGCGTGCGCAACTCCCCCCGGCGTAGCCTTGCCCTCGGCGCCGTTGCGACCGCCATTGCAGCATGCACCGGCGCGGCACTGCTACACGCTGTTCCCATCCCAGTCGGACGCGGCGCACCTGCCACACCCGTCAATATCACTGCGACACGACCACCTGCTGGCTCGACCATCGACGCCTATGACACCGCTGTGCGCGATGTGTTCGCCCAAGTGCGCGTAGCCGTCGCAGCATCCGCCAATCTCGCCGCCATCCCATCAAATCTGAGCCCAGCCCTCCGTGACGCATCGGCCGAAAAGAAGATGCAGTCCTTCAACGGCTGCGTCCGTGGTTTTTTCGAAGCCGGCCAGCCGGAGTGCGCGACCGGTGATACCACCTCAGCGACAACCGTGGCTCTGGTTGGCGACTCGCATGCGGCGATGTGGATTCCGGCGTTCGAGCAGATGGCCACCCAGCGGCGTTGGCGGCTAGAGACCCTTGCCAAGGCCGGCTGTCCATCGGTGTCCGTGCCGGTCACCGGCACCGTCCAACGGATTGCGGGGAGTCTTCAAAAATGTGACGAGTGGCGCGCTCAGACCCTCGACCGACTGCGTGCCAACAAACCACAACTCATCGTCGTCAGCGTATGGCGGCAGTACGGTAGCGATACCTCGCGCAATTGGCAGCCGGGTTTCCAGTCGTACGATGCGGCGTGGCTGGCCAGCCTGACACGCCTCGTGCGTCAACTCCGCGACACCGGCTCCAAAGTCCTCGTCCTTGGACCCGTCCCCGATCCGCAATCCGTAGTGCCCATCTGCCTATCCGGCCACCTCGACGATCCAATGGCGTGCGCGCCGTCGCGATCGACTGCGGTCAACGAGTCCGGCATCGCCGCCGAGTCGGCTGCCACCGAATCCGGTGGTGGACGCTACGTGGATTTGACCAACCTCTTCTGCACTGCGGACCGCTGCCCCGTGATCGTCGGCAACACCCTTGTCTACTTCGACTGGAGTCACATCACCCTCGAGTACGCTCGGTTACTCGGACCGGTGATGGGCGCCTTGGCCGACCGCGAACTCGCTCATCGCTGAAACGGCCCGCGCCGCGGGCCGCGGACTACCTCGAAATCACGCCCCGAGGTGCGCCGGAGTGTGATAATTCCGCGACATTCACACTTGTTTGAGCAAAAAGTTAGGTGACCGTGCGCCAGGCCGACGATGTGGTCTCCAACGACGTACAGGAGGGTCAGCGCTCGCCGGGCACGAAATTCCGCCCCGATATCGAGGGCTTGCGCGCTGTCGCGGTACTCGCCGTCGTCCTGTTTCACGCCGAGGTACCGGGCATCGGTGGCGGATTCGTCGGCGTGGACGTGTTCTTCGTCATCTCAGGCTTTTTGATCACCGGCCTGTTGTGGCGTGACGTAGGCACCCGCGGGACCGTACGACTACGGGACTTCTACGGTGCCCGGGCCCGCCGCCTCCTTCCGGCCGCAGCCGCGGTCGGCATCGCCACGATGATTGCTTCGTCTCTGCTGTTGCCCCCATTGCAGGTCCCGACCGTCCTGCGGGACGGCATCGCTAGCGCCCTGTACGTCAGCAATCTCTCGTCAATTGCGCAAAACGTCGACTACTTCGCTGACCTCTCGACGCCGTCGCCATTCCTGCACTACTGGTCCCTCGGCGTCGAGGAGCAGTTTTACCTTGTGTGGCCGGCGCTGATCCTCGCCACGGCGTGGCTGATCCGCCGCGTGCGCCGGCGCACCCGCACCCAGGCCACCAACTCGCAACGCCCCTACCTAATGGTCCTAGCGGTGATCGTCGTTGTGTCATTCGCGCTGTCACTTTTCCTCACCTACTTAGTGCCTGCGGCGGCGTTCTTTTCCTTGCCTACCCGGGCCTGGCAACTGGGCCTCGGCGGACTGGTGGCGCTCACCGCCGGCCGCTGGAGCCGCCTCGCACCGAGAACTGCCGCAATCACCGGATGGACGGGGTTGGCCCTAATTGTGCTCTCCTGCACCTGGTTGAGCGCGACCACTCCCTATCCCGGCACTGCCGCACTCCTGCCCACCCTGGGCGCAGTACTGGTCATCGGCGCCGGCTGCGCCACACCAACTCATGGCTGCGGCGGCGTTCTCGCAGTGCCACCGATGCAAGCGATCGGCCGCATCTCCTACTCCTGGTATTTATGGCACTGGCCGGTCCTGATCTTCGCCCCGGCACTCGTGGGGCACTCACTCGAGCTAGTCGCCAGAGTGACCGCAGCACTGCTGTCGGCCCTGCTGGCCTGGCTCACCCTGCGATACCTAGAGAACCCGCTGCGCTTCGCCACCAAGATACGCAATTCGTCCTGGCGCAGTCTCGCACTCGGCGGTGCTGCGACGGCGGTTGCAGTCTGCGCGGGCGTTGCGCTGTTAAAAGTAGTGCCAATCCCGATCGGTCACGGCGCCCCGGCTACGCCAGTGACGATCACCGCGGCACCTACCGCAGCCGATTCAGGCCTTGCTGCCTACGACAACGCAGTGCGGCAAACGTTCGCCGAGGTACAAAGCGCAGTCGCGGCATCGGCCAACCTCAAAGCCGTACCGTCGAACCTCACCCCTCCACTGACCGATGCCCCGGTAGACCCGGAGGCGATGTTGTTTAATGGCTGCTTGCGCTCCGACAAAGAAGCAGGACAGCCTGAGTGCGCATTTGGCGATAGCGCTTCGAAGACGACGCTTGCTCTAGTGGGCGACTCGCATGCCGCGATGTGGAACCCGGCATTCCTGCACATCGCCACCCAGCGCCACTGGCGGCTGGAAATCATGGCCAAAATGGGCTGCCCACTGCTGGACGTGCCCATGGCTAACCACCTCGGTCGTCTGGTTGAGCGCTTCCGGCACTGCGAGAAGTGGCGGGGTGAGATTGTCGCGAGGTTGCAGGCTGAGCGCCCAACTCTGATTGTGGTCAGCGTGTCGCGGGTGTACGGCTCCTCGGGAAGTTGGCAGTTGGGGTTCTCACCCTACGACCCGGCGTGGCTCGACAGCCTGACGCGCCTCGTTCAGCAGTTACGCAAAACGGGGGCACAGGTGCTGGTGCTCGGGCCGGTGCCCAGTCCGCAGTCGGCGGTGCCGATCTGCCTATCCGGTCACCTTGACGATGCCAGCGCCTGCTCGCCATCAAGATCGACGGCAGTGAACCAAACGGGTATCGCCGCTGAATTCGCCGCCACCCAAGCCGGTGGCGGTCACTACGCCGACCTCACCAACCTGTTCTGCACCGCCGAACGCTGCCCCGTCATCGTCGGAAACGCCTTGGTCTACGTCGACTCGAATCACCTGACTCCCGAATATGCCAGGGCGCTTGCACCGGCCATGGGGACGCTGGCCGACCGCGCGCTCGCCCAGGGTTAACGGATGCACAACGCGAGCCCTCCCGAAGCATCGATGAATCGGGGCCCCGAGCGGTCAGGATTTCGCCCAGATATCGAGGGTCTGCGCGCCGTAGCGGTGGTAGCCGTTGTCCTTTTTCATGCGCAGGTCCCCGGGGTCGGCGGCGGGTTCGTCGGCGTGGATGTATTTTTCGTCATCTCAGGCTTTTTGATCACCGGACTGCTATGGCGCGAGGCGAGTAGCACCGGAACCGTTCGACTACGCGGCTTCTACGGCGCGCGGGCCCGCCGACTGCTGCCCGCCTCGGCCGCGGTCGGCATCGCCACGATGATTGCCTCGGCTCTGCTGTTGCCCCCATTGCAAGTCCCGACCGTCCTGCAGGACGGCATCGCCAGCGCCCTTTACATCAGCAACTACTGGTTCATTGCCCGAGGCGCCGATTACTTCAATGCATTCTCGGCTGCGTCGCCATTCCTTCATTACTGGTCATTGGGCGTCGAGGAGCAGTTCTACCTGGTGTGGCCCGCGCTGATCCTCGCCACGGCCTGGCTCATCCGCCGGCTGCGCCGAGTCACCGCGGCTGGGGCCACCGCCTCACAACGCCCCTACCTAGTCGTTCTTACGCTCATCGGCCTCTTATCGTTTGCGTTATCCTTCGCGGTTTGTCGCTGGGCGCCGTTCGTGGCGTTCTTTTCGCTGCCGACCCGAGCATGGCAGTTGGCACTGGGCGGCCTGGTGGCCCTCACCTCCGGACGGTGGGGCCGGATGGCGCCACGCACCGCTGCGGTCACCGGGTGGTCAGGTCTGGCAATGATCCTGGTGGCCTGCACCTGGTTGAGCGCGACCACTCTCTATCCCGGCACTGCCGCACTCCTACCCACCCTCGGCGCAGTACTGGTCATCGGCGCCGGATGCGCCACCGCGGCACAGGGCGCGGGGCGCATCCTGGGATTGGCGCCCATACGCGCGATCGGTCGGATCTCCTACTCCTGGTATCTGTGGCATTGGCCGGTGCTACTGCTCGTTCCGGTCTTGCTCGGCCACCCGCTGGGGCTGCCCGCCAGGTTGGCAATGGCCCTGGCCTCTGCCGCGCTGGCAGCCCTGACACTGCGTTTCATCGAGAACCCGTTGCGCTTCGCCCCTCGGGTGCGCAATTCTCCCCGGCGGAGCCTGGCACTGGGCGCCCTGGCCACCGCGGCCGCGGTAGCTGTGGGCGCGGCAGCGTTAGTAGCGATACCCACGCCGGTCGGGCGCGGCGCCCCGGCCGCACAAATGACCATCACCGCGGCGAGGGTGCCCACAGGTTCAAATCTAGCCGCCTACGATGAGACGGTGCGGCAAGCATTCGCACAAGTACGGGCCGCGGTGGCGGCGTCGGCCGACCTCGAAGCAGTACCGTCGAATCTCGATCCTCCTCTTGTCGACGCGGCAGCCGAAGTCCAAGCCACGCACCTGAACGGGTGTCTACGAACTCCCTTCGAAAGCGGACAACCCGAGTGCGCGAGCGGAAACACGGCATCGCCGACAACGGTGGCCCTGATCGGCGACTCGCACGCCGCGATGTGGTATCCAGCACTCCTTCAAATCGCCACCCAGCGCCAATGGCGGCTGGAAGTCGCGGCCAAAGCGGCCTGCGCACCGATGGACTTGCCTTTTTTCAACCCCGCACTCAACCGGGAGTACATCGAATGCGGGCAGTGGCGCGATCAGATCCTGACCCGGTTACAGGCCGAGCGCCCGCGACTGGTCGTGATCAGCATGTCGCGAAGGTACGGTGGTTCTATCCCCTCTTACGGCCCGGCATGGCTCGACAGTATGCCCGGCTTCGTGCAGCGGGTGCGCGCCACCGGTGCACAGGTACTTGTGCTCGGGCCGGTCCCCGCTCCGCAGTCAGCGGTCCCGATCTGCCTCTCCGCCCACCTCCAAGATGCGACGGCCTGCTCGCCATCTAGATCCGTAGCAGTCAACGAAACAGGCATCGCCGCGGAGGCTGCGGCCACCAAAGCTGGCGACGGCCACTACGCTGATCTCACGGACCTCTTCTGCACCACCGAACGCTGCCCCGTCATCGTCGGCAACACTCTGGTTTACTTCGACGACAATCACATGACCCTTGAATACTCCCGACTGCTGGCGCCCGTCATTGGCGCACTGGCCGACCGTGCCCTCGCCCCCGGTTGACATACTGCACAGGGTTTATTGCTGACACAGGAACGGAGGTATCAGCCTTTGTCACCATCCACGCTCATCACTGGTGGAGCGGGATTCATTGGGTCAGCGCTCGCGCGTCGCCTAGTCAACGCCGGCCATGAGGTGGCCGTGATGGATATCCTCCACCCGCAAGTGCACGGAGAGCACGCATCGATCAACCTTCCGCCATCCGTCCGGCTATTCACCGGCGATGTCACTGATGCGCACGAATGGGATACGGTACTTCGTGCATTCCGGCCTTCCCAAATCGTTCATTTGGCGGCTGAGACGGGAACGGCGCAGTCGCTGTCGGAGGCAACCCGACATGGTTCGGTGAACGTGGTGGGAACGACCCAACTCCTTGATGCGTTGAGCCGCGCCGCGCACGTTCCCGATCAACTCGTCCTGGCCTCGTCGAGAGCCGTCTACGGCGAGGGCGCCTGGAAGTCCGGCACACAGGTCTTCTACCCAAAGCCTCGCACTCGCGCTCAGCTCATGGCCGGTGTCTGGGATCCTCAATGCCCAACGGATGATCCTGGCCTTCCGCTTGCGAGCAGTGCGGGGCGAACGGAAACCAGGCCCGTCAACATTTACGCCGCGACCAAACTCGCCCAGGAAAACATCCTGGCCGCTTGGGCGGTCGCCCGCGACACCAACCTCAGCGTGCTGCGTTTGCAGAATGTCTTTGGACCGGGTCAATCCCTGACGAATTCGTACACCGGAATAGTCGCACTTTTCGCACAATTAGCACGCGAGCAGCGCACATTGGAAGTCTACGAAGACGGAAGGATCATGCGCGATTTCGTCTTTATCGACGATGTCGTCGAGGCGCTCTTTGCGGCGATCGAACGTCCCGCAGCCGATTCTCGATGCCTCGACATCGGCTCGGGCGCGCCAACCACCATCCACCAGTTAGCGTGCACGCTTGCTGCGATGTGCGGTGCGCCCGAACCGATCGTCGTCGGTAAGTTCCGCGATGGCGATGTCCGCGCCGCGCAGTGCGACATCGAGCGAGCAAAAGGTGAACTCGATTGGCAGCCGGCCTGGGCGCTCACGGACGGGTTGCGGGCTCTGCTTGAGTGGATCGGCGAGCAGTAGATCTTCTTGTCCGCGATTAGTTTCAGGAAGTCGCCGTACCACTCACCTGGAGTAGTCCTCCTCTTTGTTTTTGTTGCCGTAGACGCGCACAGAGCAATCACCGAGACGACTGCGGCCCCCTAGATGCTGGCGAGGAAGGGTTTCCCTTCACCCTCTGAATGTAAAAGGATCCCGGTTCCCGATCTTGGGTCAGGAAAGGACACTTTTCTTTAAGCTTGTCGTAGTGATTATGCCGCAGATAATTGAGCGCCCCGATAATCTTCCAATCGTTGTTTAATGTCAGAAAAGCCTCTAGCAAATACTGCTCGTTCCAAAACCATACACGGTCGATAACCCAATCGGCCGGATAGTCCCTTGGCGAAAAAATATCGTGGATATGGACAATGACTCCGTCCTTGAGCGTTGGAAGGATCTCTAAATATTCGAAGACGACGTCGCCTTGAGGCCGGATCATGTGCGATGAATCAATAAAAAGAATATCGCCTGCATCTAGCTCTTGGAACATTTGCAAGTCCATATCTTCGATCTTCTCACGGATAACTCGAGTATCGAGTTTCTCGAGCCAACCGTGTTCATATGGCTCGATGAGAATATGGTCGCAGTGATAGGTCGGGTCCTCACGATTGCTGGCCTTTATTGCTCTCACCGCCATCAGCGTGGAGTAACCGCTTCCCACCTCGATGATCTTTTTTGGCTTCTGCGATCGAACAAGGTTGTACCAATACTCAGCGTCGCCCGACTCAAAACGTCCATTTTGCAAGAAAAACTCGTGCTCGTCGCCGCCCTTCGCATGCCGCAACGTTTCCAACTCTTGAATATTAGAGAAAGAGCTCAGGACTGCAAGTTGTTCATCGAGATTCCAGTCAATTCCCGGCAAGTGCCTATCTTTCGACAGAACTGCCCGCAAATGCTCATTCTGGAACGCCGGTTCGTAGTAATGGTCCCATATCGGGAAACAGCCCGCGCGTTGGAGCGCACTTTTGGAGTGCGGAAGATTCTCGACACCTGCCATTCTGACAAGTTTTAGGAGTTGCGCGCAAAGATACACAAATGGCGACAAAACAAGATCCACCACGCGGATAGCGTGCGCCTCAGCGGTTTTTTTTGCCAAATCTGCTCCCCAAGTAGGCGCTCGGGCCACTCTAGCGCGGTGAGAGCGCGCTCATCATAAGAAACGACAGTGGCCCCAAGTCTAGTGTCGTTGTCCTAGTTCAGGTAGTCGAAGGTCGTGAACATGGCGGCTTCCCCGTGATAGGTGTTGTGGCAGTGCATCGGCCAGTTGCCCGGGTTGTCGGCGAGGATCGCCACCGTCACTTCGGCGCCGGCCTGAGTGAACTTCAGTTCAGCCTCTGGGGTGCCGCAATTGCCTAAGCGGTGTGGAATTAGCACGAAGTTCCCGTGCGATCAGCCGGCACGTTTGAGTCGCGCGAAGTTCTCCAAGACATCAGCAGCCCGCGCAATGCTTTGTGCGGATGTGGTCATGCGGCGGGCGAGTTCGCGGGCCCGCACAAGACATTGTGGCGCCGTAGCGGTTCGGAGGTCCGCCACCAGCGATCTCTCGGTAGTCACGGAAAATCGGCGCGCTGTGCCGACACCCAAGCGCTTCATCCGGTCTCCCCAGACCTTTTGATCGACTCCCGTCCAGAGGATCAATGTGGGCACCCCGGCGCGCAGCCCGGCGGCGGTCGTTCCTGCACCGCCGTGGTGCACCACAGCGCGACAGGCAGGAAAGACCGCTGCGAAATTCATCGTCTCGACGACCTTGACATGGTCGAGATGACTGATGTTGCCGAAGTCGGTTGCGGCCGCACACACCAAGGCGCGCTCCCCCAGCTGTGCGCAGGCAGCACCGATCATGGCCATCGTGTCGCTCGGTGATTCGACCGGCAGGCTCCCAAAGCCGAAATAAATCGGAGGAGTTCCGCTGGCGATCCACGCCGCTACTTCTTCGTCTGTATCGCTCGTCAGTCCCATCGTCAGGGTGCCGACAAAGGGACGTTGATCACCCCATGTCGACCACTCCGCCGCCAGCCCCGGGAAGCAGAACTCGTCATAAGCTTGAACTTCCAATGAACCGCGTTCGGCGATCCGCTTCGTCCACGGACTTGTGGCCTTTGGCAGACCAAGCCGCCGGCGTTCGGCGTCCTCAGTCTTCTTAGGCCCGCGCCAGGACAACCACCAGAAGAACTTCATTGCCGTGCGGCCCATTCGAGCCGGCAGAAAAGACAGCAACTCGCCGTTGGCGCGCATCGGAAAGTAATGCAGCGTGGCGAACGGGACGTCAACTGATTCCGCGACATTGGCGGCGGCGTCTTCGTAATTCATTCCCGTGACCAGAAGGTCGGCCCCCTCGGCCAATAACCTCAGCGTCGTGACGACTTGGTCCCGACACTCGATGAGCGGTTCGGAAATTTCACGCCACTGCCGGCCGAGCTTGCGTATCTTCCAGAAACCGCGAAAGAAGTCCCTCCAGAAGTCGCGGTACGCGCCGGAAATTCGATCCAATTCCAATCCGTATGCGACTGCGGGTAATTCGACGGATTCGACGAACTCCACCAACTCCGGTGGGACCACCAAGCACACGTCATGCCCGCGTCGTTGCAACTCGCGGCCCACCGCGGCGCAGGGTTCAATCTCACCGCGGCTACCCCAGTTAGCCAGCACAATCCTCATGTGTGACGCCTGGCCCCCGAGGCAATGCACACTACGACTGTCCGTTCAACGAGGAGGTCCGGCGGATTCTTTGAGGTACCACGGATTCGCCCGCGCCCAGTCGATGGTGCGGCGGATCCCTTCAGCGACGTCGACCGTGAGGCGCCAGCCCAACTCCCGCTGCGCCTTGGTGGAGTCGGGGATGCGTCTGGGAATGTCCTCGTAACGACCCCCGTAGCGCTCTGCAGTATCGACAGCTTCAGCCTCCGACACGGAATCGACATCAGCGGTCTTGATGGCGAGATCCACCACCTCGCGCATACTCGTCTCCGTCATGCTTCCGATGTTGAACGCCTCCCCGATCGCCGCGTCGCTTTCGGCGGCGAGCAGGGTGCCGGCGACGGCGTCGTCGACGTAGGTGAAGCACCGCGTCTGATCCCCGATGTCGAAGAGATAGGGCCGATGACCGTTGAGGATTCGGTGAACGCTCTGCGACACCACGAATATCGGGGCCTGCCGCGGGCCATAGACGTTGAAGTAGCGAACCACCGTCACGGGCAGTTCATAGGCGCTGTGCATGGCGAAGACCAGATGCTCGGCCATTGCCTTGCTGGTGCTGTAGCTCCAGCGGGCGGTCTTGGTTGAACCGAGGACACGGTCGTCGTCCTCGGCGAAGGGCGGATTGGGGTTTTTTCCGAACACCTCCGATGTGCTGGCGAAAACCACCCGTGTGCCGTGCTGACGGCTTAGTTCTAGGACGTTGCGGGTGCCGATGACGTTGACGTCGAGTACGCGCAGCGGATCGTCCATATAGTTCTTGACACCGACGATCGCCGCCAGATGGAAGATCGTGTCGACGCCGGATATCAGCGCTTGAGAGAGCGAACCGATATCGGTGACATCGCCTTGAACGAACCGGAAGTTGGGATGCCTGTCGAAGTCAATGCTTGTGTCGCGGGTGTTCTTAGCGAAGTCGAAAACCGTGACCGTGTCTCCACGGTCCAGCAGTGCGGAGACCAGATGCGATCCGATGAAGCCGTAACCGCCCGTCACGACGACATTAGACATCTTTCCTCGTTCCTGTGAGTTATACGTTCGTGTTGCGTCTTTGCGACATGCCTCTGGCCGATCGGCGCTACCGGCCGATTCCCTTGTAGGTGAAGCCGGCGGCCCGCACCGCCGCAGGATCGAAGCTGTTCCGTCCGTCGAGGAACACACATGTCGATGCCGTCAGATCAGCCAGCCGGGTCAGCGGGATTTGGTGGAACTCC
>Ga0315284_10012993_pt1 | contig 11859 bp, 5 predicted proteins | sample YL17G09_16_MG_FD_203696 | JGI IMG/M metagenome (GOLD analysis project Ga0315284, IMG submission 203696) | Sediment microbial communities from Yellowstone Lake, YNP, Wyoming, USA - YL17G09_16 | ecosystem: Environmental > Aquatic > Freshwater > Lake > Sediment | place: USA: Wyoming | collected... | reverse complement strand
GCTCTGCACTTTGCCTGCGCTTACAAGCCCCGCAATGTCTATATCGGTAAATAACACTTTAACCTGATATGCCGTCTGGACAGCTGAGGAATATATGGTTAAAGGTTTCCTGTAAAGCCATGCCCCTGTTCCGTTTGAAAGCCCTTGCCACCCGATGTTTCCCCCTCCGGACAATGTAGTTACGGGGTTGCTATACTGGTCTGAGGCCTGCGCCGTAACAAGCGACGTTGATATGCCGTCAGGCAGTATGTACTGCGGGTCTGCCGTGTTCACGAGTTTTACGGCAGACCCCGTGTTGACGCTCACCGATACCGTCCCGTCAGAGAGGTTCGCTGATTTTGACGTCACCGTGACCGCTCCCGCCACAGTTGACTGCAGCACTATTTCCGCCTGCCCGTTTACCGCCGGCTTCTGCATGTTGCCAAGCAAAGCGCCGCTGCCGGCAAGCGAAAATGTTATCGTGTTCGTCACCGTAGTTACCGGGCTGTTATCGTCATAGTATATCACCGCGGTTATGAGCGTAGTCGTCGTGCTGTCAGGGTTTATCGCTGCGGGGCTTGCCGTGTTCAGCAGTTTCGCCGGCGCCCTGCGCATCTCTACCTTCACCCTGCCGCCGTAAAGCCCGCCGCCAGATGCAGAAGTCGCATTGACGGTCGCAGTGCCTATCCCGCCGGGCGTGGACTTCAGCGTAACTGTCGCTATCCCGCCCTGAGCGGATTTTACCGTTGTTCCCAATAGCGTTCCTACTCCCGCAATACTGAAGGTTACCTGGTTCGTCGCCGTGCCTATGAAATTGTCTCCGCCGTCATATACCCTCGCCGTTACAAGCGACGTTGAAATGCCGTCCGCATGGAGCAGCATAGGTGCCGCCGTGCACCACAGGTGGGGGCCGGGCGAAAGTATCTGAACAGCCACCGTGCCAACCGTAAGGTCGTTTGTCGTTGACGTTACCGTCGTTGTTCCCGAAACCGTTTCCGACTTCAGCATCACAGCCGCCCTGCCGTTTACAGATGCCGAGGTGGTCGCGCCCTCAAGCGTCCCCGGGCCCGCTATGCTGAAGGTTATGTCAGCGCTTATCAGGTTTCCCTGTTCCGCGCCGGAGCCGACCGTCGGCTCCGTGCTCATGTATTTTCGCACCCTTACGTCATCCCAGCTTGCATCGCTGCCGAAGCTATGGAAACCCATACGCCCCGTAGTGTGCGTTGTATCGGTCCAGTTCTCGCTTACCGACGTTGAACCGTTCGTTACATCAAGCTTCAAATACCCCGTTGACCTGTTTCTTGATACCGTGTACGTCAGCCAGTTCCCCACGGGGCTCAGCCCGCCGTCTGTGAAAGTCGCTATGTACGTTTCAGCGCCGGCTGTCCACTTGGTAATATGAAACGTGCTGTCCAAGTGCGTCAGCCTGTAACCCGTTACCGCGGTCGTTGAAAAATCCGCGCAAACACCCGCGTGCTTGCGCCCTGACGGGTCGCTGTTTACCTTTACCCTGGATGAATAAACGTAAGCGCCCGGGAGGTTGGCCGTGGTTGACACGACAAAGTGCTGGTTGGGCTCCACGGTGTTGGTCTGCTTCAGGCACTTGTTCACGCTGTCATATGAAATCGTCGTTCCCGTGCCCACCGCGGCATAGCTTGCCGATGTATCCGTTGAAAAATCATCATAAAAATCAAACGTGCTGCCCGCGCTGCTCGCGCCCGATGCCTGGGAGTTCCCATAGTACGCGTATATGGTTTTGCTGCCGTTTATCACGTCCGCCTTCACCCAGAAGGCGTCGGTATCTATCCAGAAACTGAGTTCCCCGCCGGTTACCGGCGACGTTGAAAATCGCAGATCATCATAGTCGCCCTGCACCTTGCCCGCCGAAACGAGCCCAGAAATCCCTATCGTCGTAAACGGTACCTTCACCTGATACCCCGTCATTGCGCCGGCTGCGCTGACCGTCACCGGTTTCCTGTAGTACCACTTCCCGCCGCCTGCGTTCGTGAATCCGCTCCAGCCGATGTTCCCGCCCGTTATTGTCGTCACGGGGTTGCTGTACTGGTCGGTCGCCTGCGCGGTGATGGTTGATATTGATACGCCGTCCGCAATCATGCTCAGCGGGTCGGCGGTGTTCATCAATTTCGTTGCCGGGCCTGGCACTATCGTAATCAATGCCGTCCCGCCTGTCATGCCCGAAGATGACTGCGCCACAAGCGCCGTGCCTGATTTTGTGGTTGATCTCATAATAACGGCTGCACTGCCCCCGGATGCCGCTTTCGCCGTGGTGCCCAATAGCGTCCCCTCGCCAGAAATGCCGAAGGTTATGCTGTTTGTCAGACTCGCGCATACATTGTTGTACTGGTCCCTCATCGTCGCGGTAACCAAAGACGTTGTGCTGCCGTCCGCGATTATGGCTGCCGGCGTGCAGGTACCCGTGAGCCTGTCAGGATAGCCGAAAGTCGTTACGCTGGCCTGCCCGTCCATGCCGAAAGCGAGACTTTTTGCGGTGACCACCGCTGTCCCCACTGACGCCGTGGACCTAAGGAATATGCTCGCATAGCCGCCCGAGGCGTTCCTTGCCGTGCTGCCAAGAAGAGTGCCTGCCCCGGTCACGTAAAAAGTAACGGCATTCGTCGCGGAAGTTATCACCTGGCCCATGCTGTCGCACAGTGCCGCCGTTACCATGGACGTGCTCGTACTGTCGGCAAGTATCGCCGCATGGCTTGCCGTGCAAATTATCTTCTTGTTTGATATCAGCTTGCCGTTGACGTCAAGTATGAACTGCTGGAATGCCGACGCGGTTACGGTTGCGGTGCTCAGGTTCTTTGCATATCTTATCTGGCACGTATAGCCCTTGAGATTATGCACTGTGGCCAAAACCAGGTTGCCGCCCGACCACTCTATGTCAACTTCATAGCCGCCCTGCGCCCGCAGCCCGGAAACGCTGCCCGTCGGCCAGGCGACAGGAAGGGCTGGCAGTACGAGAAGTTCCCCGGTATGGCTTTGCAGTATCATTTCTACAATTCCGGAAGAATACCCGAAATTACCATCTATCTGGAATGGGGGATGCTCATCAAAAAAGTTATGATTTATGTAATTTTTCATCATTGTTGACAATAACGTATGACAACGGTTACCATCATGTAAACGCGCCCATTGATTCAGTTTCCAGCCCATGCTCCAACCTGTTGCAGTATCACCACGCGCATTAAGAGATACCTTGCACGCATTAGCCCATGCGGGCGTTGTTATCGGTGAAACTATATTACTCGGGTGCAAACAGTAAAGATGGTTAACATGCCTGTGGGTATCCGAAGGGCTATCAATATCATCCCTCCACTCCTGCAGTTGCCCCCAATTCCCTATAACGCATGGGGCCTCCAGATTACTCTTCATAGTTGTAATTGTATTTCTTAATGTCTGGTCAACACCAAGAATTTCACTTGCTTTTATGAAAATCGTAAACATCTCCCAGGCTACCTGCTGGTCAAACTTGCCGCCTACACTCAAGGAACCGTGTTCAGGTGAAAATGAGGGAACAACAGCAAGTTTGTTTCCACCTGAAGGGTCCTGTTTGAGAGTTTCTTGATAGAAAAGTATGCATTTTTTAATATAAGGATATGCTTGATTTGCCAGAAAATCATTATCCATTGTGAACATATAGTGATCCCACATCATACTGCCAAGCCAGGAAGCCCCTGAAGGCAAACAACCAACAACCTGATAATTTGATATTCCCGTCCATCCGAATGGATTATTCTCGTGTGAAGAATAAATTGCCCCGTTACTGAGCCCGTAAACTTTCTGCCCTGTAACTGTCATTGGTGCTTGCAGCGAAACTATATAATCCATCAACGCTTCGTTGCATTCCTCAAGATTTGTTGACAGTGAATGCCAGTAATTCATCTGCAAATTTATGTTTAAATGATAATCTCCGTTCCAGGGTGTGCTTGTGCCTTGCGTCCAAACTCCCTGTAAATTTGCCGGCAGAGTTCCTGACCTTGAGCAACTAACCAGTAAATACCTGCCATATTGGAAAAGCATGGCTTCAAGCTGGTTGTCTGCCGTTCCTGCTTTATATTCATCAAGACGGGTATCCGTAGGCTTACTCATCTGAGTACTGTTTTCACCTAAAGCTATGTTTACTCTTCCAAACAGATTTTGATAATCTGTCATATGGTCATTTAATAGTGTAGTGTAGTCTTTAAGCAATGCGGCGGCCATAATGCCTGATGTGACCGTTACCGGGCTAGTTCCTGTATAATTTGGATATGAGTTTAAATAATCCGTAGCAGCAGTAAGTACAAGTATTACTGAATCTGCATTGGTTACCGTAACATTGGTACTTGTGGTATTGATTGAGCCCCCGCTGTTCAGTACTTTTAACCTCGCCTCAAAATCAACACCTGCAACGCCCCTGTTAAGCGCTGTAATTCTTAATTCCCCATTTGAACCCGCAAAAGTAACCCCGGAATAAGGACTCCCCATATGCATGTCCACATTAATCATGCCTGCGGCGCTACAGCTCAGCTTTGCGACTATCACCCTGTCAGGATAGCTCGTAAAAACCTCTTTTGTATATTTGTTTCCGTTATACATAAATTCTTCACGGTAAACACCAGCTTCTAAATCAAGTTCCCTGCGATAATTAGCAACTGTAATATTAGCAAATCCCGTATAAGTTATATATAGCTCTCCTACCGTTTGAAAAGTACCAAACCCGTTATAATTTGGTGATTTTATATTATTGTTCCAGACAGTTTCGGCACCGCTAATATCGCCGCTGAGAAGTTTAGATATGCAATTCGGCATGTAAAGGTATGCATTATCCCTATTTCCCGCAGTATAGCCGGTAACAGAATCCGGCCCGCCCGTCCACATCGTCTTCTCCGTAAACTGAATTATTTCTTCATTTACCGCGCCTCCTACCATTGCTCCCAAATATCCATTCCCTATTGGAAGCCATTCATACTCCCATTGTGAAATGGCACCTGCCGGTAATCTATACCACATAGAAAACTTTGAGGCAGGTGCAGAAGCTGAACCAGTATATGTTACTGCACTAACTGAAATTGATACATTTATAAGATTAACTAACAGCATAACTACAAATACCCGTATTGTATTCTTCATTCGATATCCTCCATTTAACTTCCAAAAAAGAGGCTTTTTCATGCCGTCTTACCTCTCAGGCTCAAGTTTACCCCATTTATCCTGAATTGTCCACAAGAATTGTGTCCCCGAATTATCTGGATCCCCGTTTACACGGGGAGGACAGCTTTTCCTGGATTCCACGACTAAATCGGGGGATGACACAAAATGACTATCTCATTATCACAAGTTTTGCTGTCTTGTTGACAACTATGTTGCCATTATCATCGGTGGCGGTTATCTTGTACAAACCGGGATACTCCACTTAACCCATAAAAAAGAGATTTTTCCCTGCCACTATGTCCCATATGTTGAGTTATACCACATTTTTTCTCACTTGTCCACAAGAAAATCATTGAAAATTCCATCCCTCTGCCACAAAATTCCGGTTTTATAACATTTTTACCAGTCCTGACTGTTTTTGAAGATACTTCTCCGTCTATTTTTCAGTCATAAATTTGTATTTATTTTTCTTTTTTTCATCAGCCAGGCGCAGGACAGAGCTGACTTATATTTCTCATGATGCTTCTCCAAATCCGTTCTTTTATAGAAACCTCCGCAAGAAGCATATAGTAATAACGGGCATGTTTTATCAGCCTGCCACCTATCTTTATCAGCTTCAACTGAATTGTCCTCAATGACCAGCTGGCTATTTCTTCCGGCAACACAAGACTCCTGAAGATATTGCCAAGGTTATACGCCATTATAAATAACTTCAATCTGACTTCGTTCTCCATGAATTTCTGGCAACTTAGTCTTGTCCAGGTAAGTGCGTATTTTCCTTCCTTTATCCACTGCTCACAGGTTCCCCTCTTGTTGTAAAATTTTACCACCCTCCTGTTATCCCATTTAAGATTGGTTACTATGTATCCAATCCTGGGAAAAAATTCTCCCGGATGATGTTCTATTTTTACTATTATCCTCCGTGCCTTTTTCCAAGACGCAGCACTATAATGGAAACTCTTGTATTTTATCAGCGGTTTCTTCCCGGGCCTCCCTACCGGTCTTTTTGTGTATTCCTCCACCTTCTCTGATAATTTCTTGTTCTCTTTTCCGCCAGAGGCGGATTAGCCTTTGGCTAATATCCGTGTCGCATAGACTATTCCCAGCTCTTCGCACAGTTCAAATAACTCAGGTATTGCAAACAATCCTGCCCGTAAATTTACTTCCATTCCTTTATCTACATAATACCTCAAATGTGTATTGATATTTTTTTAAGCAATTCCTTCATGAAATCATGAATATCTTCGCTGGAGTCGTATTGGAATACCAGAATGTTTTTTGTTCACAGGCTACATCTATGGTCTTGTCTACTGCGATGCTGTTTTCGTGAATTAAAACAAATTCCCGGTTCCACAATGCCTGAAGTCAGATAGGGCGATTGTGTGATGGTCCATTCAAATCAAACAAAAAGCTTGATTTCTTGGCTAATAGGGGCGGGTATGATATATTGTCTTCCACTCTCTAAACCTGCAAAAATCGTTTAATTAGTTCAAACATTTAAGCAACTTATTGACTAATGACTAATTTTATCATATAATCAATTTTAATGGAGCCCCACGGGTTAACCCCCCAATGTTTTACTTTGTAAAACAAAACATGGGGGACTATCGCACCCATGGTTTTCTGGAAATCGGGATAAAAGTCGGTTATCCCTCCTCCCTGGGAATGGGAAGGGACATGGTATCCCCCCAATGTTCCCGTGAAAACGGGGACAATACATGGGGGGGCAAGTGGATTATTTTTATTAGGAGTAAAACATGAAAATTGCTTTAATGGGTGGCTGGAACATGGATTCCGGAGCAGCTTTTCATACTGAAATGGTAGGCAGGTCATGGGTGAAGGCAGGCCATGATGTAAAGGTGTTTTCTTTTGTAAAGGAAAATTTTCACGGAACCAATATCATTGGCGCAGACGAGCCCTATGTAACCAGATGTTTTACAACCTGGAGCGCCACACCCCAGAAGCTTGATCCCCACCCTTTCCTTGCCTGCGACTATGATATTTTTGTTGCTGAAGACCATGGGATGTTTCCAAAGGACCAACTCGGTAAAATCTTTAACAGGATAAGAAAAAAAGCCAAAACAATCGCTGTCGTGCATGACGGCAGGCTTTCTGAAGACCCGTCATATTACCAGTTTAAATGGGACGCTATAGTAAGTTTTGACAGGCGATATATAGATTTCCTTCAAAAAGGGTATGAACAGAAGAAACTTTATGAGATACCATATCCCTGCTATCCTGCCACAAAAGGCGATAAAATATCAGCGAGAAAAAAACTGGGCATCCCTGAAGAACGCCGAATAGTATTCTTATTTGGCCCTTCAGCAAAAACGGCAATTGACATAATGCCTGCTATTAACAAGACGGGCAGGAAATACCCGATAACCGTTTTATTAACAACAAAAGACAAACCGGGAATTGAGAAATTTACGGCGTTAAGAAACGAAATGAAGAACATTATGATTGAAATCAGGGAAGAAGCACCGGACATAGGCAGGCTTTATGATTACCTGCATGCAGCGGATGTTTTATTCTTCGGTAAAAAATCAGCTGAACAGGCAGTGGTTTCAAGCACTGTATACCAGTGCCTTGGTTCCGGCTGCATAGTTTTAGCAAGGGATTCAAATTATGTGGAAACATTCAAGGATGCTGTTTTAAAATATAAAAATGTTGAAGACGTGCCGGTGAAACTGGAATGCGTATTCAATGAAGACTTGATATATAAAAACACATTGAAGAACGCCCACAGGTTTGTTGAAAATAATTCCGCAGAAATTGTTGCAGGCAGGTTCATAGAGCTGTTCAATAAACTACTGACTGAGGAATGATCCCGGAAGTATTACTTTTGGTTCATTCTGGTTTTCATGAAATGCAGAAGTTTAATCTTGTCATCTTCTTCAAACCGGGTGAATATTACTCCGGTATGATATGACTTGCTATGTTCTTCCAATAACCTGATAGCTACCCCTGACAATTTAATAATTTCCAGGTTATCTGACGACAAGGCAATCTCCAATTCTAATTTATCCTGACCGTTTTTTATCCTATCACATGCTTCTTTATGCAGGGCATTTATTTCCATGCACAGCCCATTAATACTGATGTCCCGTGTAATTGCATTGTAAACTTTTAAAAACTCTTCATTGTTTTCCTCGCTGATTATCCTGAATTTTATCTTTAAAGGATAATATAGCCTGACAAACCTTCTACGCTCAGAGCCTGAGAAATCATTATGTGCCATAAATAATATCCTTTTACTATGCAGGCCTAAAAATAAACTGTATAAACCTATTATTTAACTTAACAAAATGACTGCTACTTGTCAATAATAATAATATTATTGGATGTATTGCTTCCAAATTAAGTGTCATACCCCCCAATGTTTTGCCTTGTAAAACATTGAGGGAATCCAGATTGTTAATAAATACTGGATTCCCGCTTACGACCTGCGGGAATGACAACAAGGGACAAGAAGAAACTGGATTTCCCCACAATGTTTTACACTGTTAAACATTGATGAATGGGGCGAATAGTCCCCCATGCCTTGTTCTCGTTTTCACGGGTAGGACACTTAATTTGGACACCAATGATGTTAATACACAGTTAAAGTTCCTGATGCCAGCCGTTATTCAAGCCCAGTTTTTCGGCAAGGGTTTTAACATTGTTATATTCCCTGGCAGTGACCCTTCTTGATAACTCTGAAAAGTTGTCCGTCATGACCGACTTGACGGACTTGCCCGTCATGACCGACTTGACGGACTCGCTGGACTCGCCAAAGATTGGCTTGGAAGACTCGCTGGACTCGGATGCCTCGTAAGCGGGATGATACTGCGCCATAATGCTTATATAAGTGTTCTTTGATATTTTTTCCGAGATGAACTTAAGGGATTTTTCAGAGCCTGCAATACTATCAGGAAGAACAAGGTGCCTGAGCAAAAGGCCTTTGGTGGCAATACGATTACGGTCAAATTGCAGGTTGCCTACCTGCCGGTACATCTCAATAACCGCTTTTTTATTTATTTCAGGATAGGCAGGGGCATTGGAATATTTTATTGAACAGCCCTCATCGGAATATTTCATATCAGGCAGATATATGTCAATAATACCATCAAGAAGTTTCAACGTGCTTACGGCTTCATAGCCTCCTGAATTATACACAAGAGGAATTTTAAAACCCCTGTCAATCGCAAGGCAAAGCGCCATTACAATCTGCGGCACAAAATGTGTAGGTGTCACTAAATTTACGTTATGCGCTCCCTGTTCCTGTAATTGAATCATTATATCGGAAAGTTTTTGAATGGTTATTTCATTTCCATTTCCTAACTGGCTGATAGGGTAATTCTGGCAGAAACAGCAATTCAGATTACAGTTTGTAAAGAAAATTGTTCCGGAACCGCGAAAACCTGATATGGGCGGTTCTTCTCCATGATGCAAGCTGTAACTGGATATTATAGGGTTATAACCTGATTTGCAGTGCCCTTTTTCGTTCAACTTCCGGTTAACTTGACAGTTTCTGGGGCATACACTGCATTTTTCAAGCAGTTTATCCAATAATAACGCTCGCTTAGCAAGTATTCCTTTTTGTTTTAATTTTATATAATTCATGTCTTTTGGGGCGACAGCCAAAGATATGTGCGATAAATCGCACCGCTACTATATTGTTTTACAAAGTAAAACATTGGAGGACGACAGCCCGATGTCTTACCATTCATCCACGGGTTTACATCAATGGTTTTCTGAAAATCGGGATAAATAGGGTATAAAGCATTACAAATGAGTAAAAAACTATAGAAATGCCGCAGCTTATTTGAAACCATTTATAAATATTCTTGTTTGTAATAAGTATTTTTGGAAAAAAGCCAGCTATGGCGCCGATTATTAATAATGGAGAGAATATAGTTCCTATGCCAAAGGACATACCATAAACTGCTCCATCAAGAGCGTTTCTGCTTTTAAGGATTATGTATAACAGCATTTCTAAAAATGGGGCGCATGGAGAAAGCCCAATAAGCAAGCCGAGCACCATTATTGATTTTATATTGTTTTTTTCAATAAAATTGCATATTTGGGGGCTACGCCTCCCTTTGCCGGAAATGATTGTTATGCCAAACAACAATATGATAAGGCTGCTTAATGTTTTAACTAAATATGGCAGGCTCTCAGTAATGAAAACAGAATTTATAACTTTACCGGAAAATCCTGCTATTGCCCCAAGCAGGATATAGGCGGTAAGCCTGCCTGATGAAAAAATAAGCGTGTTTTTTAGTCCTTCTTTCCAACTTGTGCTTGTACCTGCAAGATATGGGGCTAATACTAATGAACAGGATACCAGGCATTGGCCCCAGCCAAGCGTTATACCAAACAGGAATAATTCGTTAATCACCCGCATATCCATATTCTTTTATCATTTTATAGCAAAAAGCCTTTTAAGTCAATTGAATTAAACTTATAAATATGCTAAAATCTAAGAAATAATCAATTTAAAAAGGTTAATAATGAAGAAAAAAATCTTAATTATAGCAATAATAACCGCAGGCTTGACCTCCGTTATTGCGCAGGTTGCAATGATGCGTGAACTGCTCGTTGTTTTTTACGGCAATGAACTCTGCATAGGTATAATGCTTGCATCATGGCTTATATGGGTTGCCTGCGGCTCGGCAATTTCCGGTTTTCTTGTTAAAAAAGGTATTTCTTCCGTGAACCTGTTTTTGCTGATTCAGGTGTTAACAGCCCTGCTGCTGCCCGTAACATTAATACTGATAAAACTTACAAGAAACATATTTAAAATCAGCCAGGTGGAAATTATCGGCATCGGACCGGCAATTTTCATTCCGCTTGTAATACTTGCGGGAATATGCACACTCATCGGGCTACAGTTTAGTTCAGCCTGCAGGTTGTTTACAGAAATTAATGAGGATAAACCTGTTTCAAACAGCATTTCAAAAGTGTATATGTATGAAGCAGCAGGCTGGTTTGCCGGCGGGGTATTATTCAACTATGTTCTGGCAGGATTAATGAATAATTATTACATTCTGCTTGGGTTGGTTATTATTAATATGTTAATTGCATTTCTCATGGCAGTGCTGGGTAAGAAATTATTTTTTGCATCATTGACATTTATTATGATGATTACTTGTGCAGTGTTTACCTTCTCGCCCGCAAGCGCTGTGATTTACAATAATGTTTTAAAAAAACAATGGCCAGGGGATTATAAACTTCTGGCGTCAGTTGATTCATTTTACGGCAATGTAACAGTAAGAGAAAGAAAAAAACAAGTGAGCATTTACCAGAACGGCATACTTGATTTTACAAGCGATGATACCCTGTATAATGAAGAATTGGTGCACCTGACGATGCTAAGGGCACCTTATGTAAAAAATGTTTTTCTTATAGGTGGCGGGGTGAGCGGGGTGTTAGAAGAAATTCTTAAATACCCAATGATTGAAAAAGTATGGTATGCAGAGCTTGACCCGTTAATAATTGAACTTGGGAAAAAATACCTGAAACCAGGTTCCTTAAATAATAAAAGGGTTACGGTGCTTAATACTGATGCCCGGCTTTTTTTAAAAAGCATGGGCAGGGAAAATATTCTTGATGTTATAATGGTAAACCTTCCAGACCCGTCAACTGCACAGCTTAACAGGTATTATACGCTTGATTTCTTCAAAGAAGCGAATAAAACAATGAAGGCTTCCGGCATATTATCAATAGGAATGTCATCGT
>Ga0315284_10012992_pt1 | contig 11859 bp, 10 predicted proteins | sample YL17G09_16_MG_FD_203696 | JGI IMG/M metagenome (GOLD analysis project Ga0315284, IMG submission 203696) | Sediment microbial communities from Yellowstone Lake, YNP, Wyoming, USA - YL17G09_16 | ecosystem: Environmental > Aquatic > Freshwater > Lake > Sediment | place: USA: Wyoming | collected... | reverse complement strand
CCGTGACCATCGCTTCCCTTTCTCATCCGTGATTCCAATGGTATCGGCAAGCGATGGCATGAAACTTTTGCCGCGATGATCTAGTTTCGGATCGGCGTTGACAAATGCGCCGTCGTATTGTAGAATCCCTGAAAATACAGGCATTTTCTGAGCTTTTTGGCGTGAACCTTGGGGCAGATCACACCCGTGAGGTCACAGGTTCGAGTCCTGTATCGCCCATTGATCTGTAAGACACGCCGAACGCAAGAGTTGCGTACCTGCCCGCGTGGGCAGAGCGGCCTGCAAATCCGATGAGCCAAAGCCGTATATACGGTTTTGGCTGGAACGGATGGAGGCCGCCATGCCACTTCTCACGAGTTCAAATCCGAAATACCAAAATCATCGTGCATCGGGACAAGCCGTTTTGACGTTGAGCGGAAGGGATTTCTACCTCGGTCCATATGGCTCGAAGGCCAGCAGGTTGGAATATGACCGGCTGATCGGGGAGTGGTTAGCCAACGGCCGGCGTCTCCCGCAAAGCGCTACACCGGACTTGACCGTCGCTGAACTGCTGGTCGCTTATCTGCGCTTCGCCAAGGTCTACTATGACGTACCGGCGTGCGGTTATGCCGCCGAGTGGGACACGACCAAGCAGGCCATGCGCTATCCGGCGAGGCTGTACAACACTACCCCAGCGGCCGAATTCGGGCCGCTGGCGTTGAAGACGTGCCGCGAAGCAATGGTCAAGGACGATCTCTGCCGCACCCATATCAATCAGCAGATCGGACGCATCAAGCGGATGTTCAAGTGGGCGGTTGAGCAGGAACTTGTTGAGGCGAACGTCTGGCATGCGCTGCAAGCGGTATCCGGTCTTCGGGCCGGCAAGACGGAAGCCCGCGAATCCGAGCCGGTCAAGCCAGTGGCCGAGGAACACGTCAACGCCACGCTACCGCACGCGTCGCCCACGGTGCGGGCCATGGTCGACCTACAGTTGATCACCGGGATGAGGCCCGGCGAGGTCTGCGCCGTGCGGACCCGCAGCATTGACACGAGCGGCGAGCTGTGGGTCTACAGGCCAGAGCATCACAAGACTGAGCACCACGGCCATGAGCGAGTGATCTATTTCGGCCCGAAGGCCCAGGCGATCCTGCGGCCGCTGTTGAAGCCGGACCTGCAAGCGTACATCTTTTCGCCGACCGAGGCTGAGGCATGGTTTCGGGCGCAGAAGCATGCAAGGCGGAAAACGCTGCTGAGCTGTGGAAACGTTCCCGGCAGTAACAGCAAGCGCTTGCCGAAACGCAGACCTGGCGATCATTTCAACGTCGCGGCCTACCGGCGCGCGATTGCGCGGGCATGTGATCGCGCGTTTCCACCCCCTGCGGCGTTGGCCAAGCGGCAGGAAGAGACGGCAGCCGAGTGGAAGACGCGATTGACGCCAGAGCAGAAGCAGGAGCTGCGCCGATGGCGTGATCGCCACCGCTGGCATCCACATCAGTTGAGACATACGGCGGCGACAAGGTTGCGAAGGGAATACGGCCTTGAGGCTGCGCAGGTGATCCTGGGCCATAAAACGTTAACGGTGACGCAAGTCTATGCGGAGAAGAATGTGGAGGCGGCTCGGAAGATCATGTCGGCGGTGGGATGAGAGATGCTGGCCATGGTTCAGGGCCGCCGGTCATTGCTCTATGGACAAACTTGGAGGACAACGGCTCGGCATTAGTCCATCTCATCTGTCGTGCAGTCCCGAGTCGACGCAGGCATGGAGATACGGTTTCCGAATGCACGGATGAGCCGGGCGCAGGTGGTCTACTGATACGCCGGGTGAGCGCAAAGAACGAGTGCTTTTTGCTTCGGCGGAGACGTAACTCACGTCCTCGACTTACGGAAGGGCTCTCTTGCAAGTGCACCTGACACGGACTGTCCAAGAAGGACAGCAAGCTGACGAGTTGCTCGCTCAATCTGACTGCGTCGCTGCGTTGTACTCGAGTTTTGAGTTGGCGTGCTTGGTGAGCAAGCATGACTGAGCTGATCCGCGAACCGCTGGAGCGCTTCGGTGCTTGTGTAGCTGGTACCGCCGATGCGGATCGATTCCAAGTGCGCGCCTCGAATACCCCGTAGCAGCCAGCGGTAGACGGCGCTGATGTGGATGTGTTTGCCGCTGTGCCGGGCAGGCAGGTGCTTGGGGACCTCTCCGATGGGAATCAGATGCTCGGTGCTGATGTCGATCATGGCGCGAACCTCGTGCTGTCTTGCCGAGGGCAGTTTCGCATGGGCGTGTCGAGTGACGATGCGATATGGCTGACGGTCGGCTGATTTCGGAGCTACGGATCTGGGGCATGCATTGCCGCATGCGGCAACACCGCACAACACTCCGCACCTGATGCTGAGCGCTGCATCTTGGCAGCTGTGGTCAGATGTCGCGCCTAGACGACCCGGCTCAGCGCCCACGTATCGACGTGGGAATTGGCCGTCGGATAGCGTTAATCGCTGCAACCTCCTGCTCGACGGCGTATACTTTCTGATGGTCGAGAGCGGACGTGATCCATGGCTACGCGAACAACCAGTCGGATACGAGGTTGCCTGGACCCTGCGGGAGTGCGGACTGTCATCATGTGCCTGCTGGCAGTCATGCTGTCTATGGGTCAGCCGAAGGCCGAGGCCGCCGGGCTAGACAACACGCCTTCGGCGACGCAATCCGATGAGCTGGTCAACACGTTCTCATTCCCTGGCGAGGCCAGCATCCAAGACGAGGCCCATTGCGGCATCATCAACGGGAAACTGACGTCCGGGATTCCGTTTAAGGGCGTAGCGCGGGTTGAAGGGCTCTGGGCTCCCCCCTATCACAGTGGCGATTTCCGCCTGAACGTGGCCGTGTACGGCAAGGACGTCCCCACGCAGCGCTACACCTGGTGGCCGTTCAAGGTCGAACGCAGCGGTGAAGTGGACGGATTGCACATCTCGACGGCGACCGTGCTGGCGGCCGGGCAGCGCGCGGGTGTGCTTGCAGTAACCATTGAGAACGCTACTTCGGAGACACGCCAGGTCCCGCTGCGCTGCGATGTGCGCGGCTCGGTTGGCCGCAGCGATTCGTGGGAATTCCAGGCGCCCGCAGGCCGCGGTGCCACAAAGCCAGAGTTGGACCACGGCGCTTTGATCTTCCGTCAGGACACTCGGGCAGTCGTCATCCGGGCGGAGCCCAACACCATGACCTGGGATGACGGCACCAATCCATTCCCAGAAGGCTTGGTCTCGGCAGCTCGCACGACTGAATCGGGAATGACAGACTCAACCCAGGATCGCCAAGTATCCAAGCGGACGCTCGAACCTGCAGCGAGCACCTCCGGAGTCCTGGCTTCTCGCTTCTCAGGCACCTTCTCCCAGCACATGACCGCGTTCTGTCAGCGGAAACTTCACTCGCCCGGAAGACAACCCGGCACGCCATACACCCATCGCCATCTCCACCGCCATCGCCCCGTTCTTTCCGCTGCACACGGGCTCGCGGTTGCCTCGGATCGCGGCCAGCCAGTCGTCCACGACCCGCGCATTGGCCGCCGCCGAGCTGCGCTGTTCCGCCGTTGCCTGCACGGCGGGGTCGTCTTCCATGGGCCGCCATTGATCGGTCCGGCCGGCGTCCTCCCACTTGCCGGCCTGTCTCAGCAGCACCCTTGGCCAGATGTCTGCCAGAATCCGCGCCGCCCCCTTGCTCCCCACCAATTCGATCCCCCAATATCCGGCGTGGTCGCTCAGCCGCTGGCGGCTGGTGAACGTCCCCATCACGCCCTTGGCAAAGGAGAACTGGGCATCGATCTCATCTCCCAGCACCGGGCCCAGATCCTCACTGGCCGCTGCGCTGTCGGCTGCCCTCGCCTCGCGCCCTTTCACCATCACCCGCGCCGTACACCACGCCGGATCGCCTGCAAACATCCTCATCAGGTCGAACAGGTGGACTCCCAACACAACCAAGTCCTCTCCCCCGGCGCGCCGGTCTTGCTTCCCCCACGCCCTCAGTTCCACCAGCTCCCCGATCAAGCCCTGTTCCACCTTCTTTTTCAGATGAACCACCGCGGGAGCTAGCCGCATCTGGTGCATCACGGCGACCTTCAGACCCTGCTGCCTGGCCAGTGCCAGCACCTGGTCAGCGTCGGCCGGCGTTTGTACGAACGGCTTCTCGCTGATCACGTGCGCCCCTGCCACCAGCGCTCCCAGCAGCATCTCTCGCCGCTCGGAAGTCTGCCTCGGCGCGACACTCACCAGTTGCGGTTTTTCGATTTCGAGCATTTGGCGCCATCGGGCATACTGTCGCTTGGCGCCGCAACGCTGCGCCGCCTTTTCCCGCCCGGCCGCATCGGGATCGGCTACTGCGACGACCTCCACGTTCGGCCGACCCTGGAAAACCGTGTCCAGCCCATGGCCATAATCCCCCTTGCCTGTGTGTCCGATCACCGCCGCCCGGAGCTTCGGGCCATCGGCCCCGAGCACCCTGCCCACTGCGGCCATCGCCGCGATGCTTGCCAGGAACGCTCGCCTTCCGATCATGCTTGACTCCTCTCGCTCATGCCTCCAGGGGCCTGCCTTGGCTGATGACGGTCACGTACGCCCTGGGGCTCGTGCCGACCGCGGTGTCGATGCGAAACTCGAATCGGTTGTTGCCCGATTGAAGGACGGGCACCTCGCCCCGCAGCGTTACTTCCTGGAGCAGTTGACCTTGTGGGCCGTACAGCTTGCAGTCGTTCATCGCGTTAAACTCAAGATAGCAGCCGCTCTCGATTTTCACGGGGAACGTGATCGTCACCGGGTCTACTGTCATGACCGGGTTCACGAGCACCGCCTTCACCAGGGGCAGCACATCGAGGATAAAGCCCTCCTCGATAGCCTGGCGCATGGAGTAGAGGTGGAACGGCTGCGGTTTGCCGTCCGGGCCATCCCGGCCGAACAATTCCAGCGTTTTGTGCTTTGGCGTTGCGGTAAACGCGAAAAAACTCAGGTTCTTCTGCGGCCCCCGAGAACGGATTGCCTTGAGAATCGCCTCCTCGATCTCGTCGCCGGCCGATTCATCCTTCCGCTCTTCCTGTTCGGCCTGCTCCAGCGTCGTTGCCGCCAGAACCCGCCGCAGGTTTCCAGCCGACTCGCCGGTCTGGCTGGAATGTGCCTCGTCCACAATAATTGCGTAGTTGCGCTTGGGCAGATCTTTCACTTTGTCCAGGACGAAGGGGAGCTTCTGCAACGTCGTCACGATGATGCGAGTTCCGGCCGCGATGGCTTCCGCCAACTGGGTCGAGTTCACGTCGATCTTCCGAACGACCCCCTGCTTGTGCTCGAACTGGTAAATCGTGTCCTGCAACTGCTTGTCCAGAACGCGCCGATCTGTCACCACGATGACAGAATCGAATGCGGACTTGTCGTTGCGGTCATGTAGATTGGCCAGCCGGTGGGATACCCAGGCGATAGTGTTGCTCTTTCCGCTGCCGGCACTGTGCTGAACGAGGTAATTGTGCCCAGGCCCCTCCGCTCCGGCGGCGTCAATGAGCCTGCGGACGGCATCGAGCTGGTGATACCGGGGAAAGATGATCGTTTCGCTCCGCACCAGCTTGCCGCTCTTGATCTCCTCTTTGACCTCTAGATGGACGAATCGAGCGAGGATGTCGAGCCAGCTATCGCGTTCCCAGACCTCCTCCCAGAGATAGGCGGCCTTCCAGCCGGACTGCGGATTGTCGGGATTGCCCTTGCCGCCGTTCCGACCCTTGTTGAACGGCAGGAAGGAAGTGGACTTGCCCATGAGCCGCGTTGTCATGTAGACCTCATCGGGGTCCACGGCAAAATGAACCAGCGTCCGGCGCTTGAACGCCAGGAGCGGCTCTCTGGCATCCCGATCCCCCTTGTACTGGCACTTGGCATGCTCAACGGTCTGGCCGGTGAAGGGGTTCTTCAGTTCGGCCGTAGCGATGGGCAGGCCATTGACGCTGAGCAGCACGTCGATGGAGAAGCTGGGATTCTTCTCGCTGTAGTGGACCTGGCGGGTGACGGTGAGGATGTTCTGGCCGTAAAGCTGGAGCGTCTGGGGGTTCAGGCCACTGGCGGGCTTGAAGTGGGCGAGTTTCAGCTTCACGCCTCGGTCCGAAACGCCGTGGCGGATGCAATCGAGCATTCCCCGGCTGTCCAGGTCACGGGCGATGGTCTGAACCACCTTGGTTTCCGCCTCAGCCCCGTACACGCTCGCCAGTTTCTTCCACTCGCTGGGTTGGGTGGCCTTCAGGAACGCCACGAGCGTGGGGAGATCGAGAGCAAGGACTGGATCGAAGGCGGCGGGATTCCCCTTGGCGTAGCCGTGGGAAATCAGGTGCGACTCGATGGCCTGCTCGAAGCCTTTCTCGGTGTGATCGACGGCCATAGCCTGCCCCGCTGAATGCTACGATGCCTTCTTTCGGCCCGCCGCCCGCTCCGGCAGCTTGATCTGTTCCGGCGGCACATGCACCGTCCGCCCATCCCGCCACACCACCACCGGCAACCCCGCCTGCTTATGCTTCCGCAGGGCCTCTTGCGCCGCCTTCCGCATGGCGGCGTCGATGGGCTTGCCCTCGGCGAACAAGGTTCCAATGCTTTTGCGTCGTTTAACCTTCATATCCGATGCCTCGCTTGATTCGCCGCCACAATCGGCGGTCGCATACCGTTTCGCTGATGCTGTTCCTGCCGCTGGCGATCAGCTTTGGCCTCATCCATCGCGAATTGTCGTACATCCGCCAGGTTGTGGCCAGCGGTTGATACAGGGCGAAGAAGTTCCACAATCCCCGATTATACCGGCGGCGGATCGTCTCCTCCGGCACGTCATGCCCGCCCAGCCGCACCCGATCCCGCACCCGCTCCACCGCAAAGTCCGCTGACGGCAGCCAGAGGAAGACCAGGTGGAACTGATAGCCCCGCCCCTTCAGGTCCTCGATCCACGGCGCAAACGACCGGCTGGCCAGTGTTGTCTCAAAAGCAAAGCTCGCCCGCTGGCGGGCCAGTTCCCGAATGCGTGCCAACATCGCCCGCCCTGCCGCCATCGCCGCCCGCTCGGGTGCGAAGCCTGACAAGCCCTGTGCGATCACGTCGGCGTTGACGAACTCCTTCACGCCCAGCGTCCCCTTGAGCAGAAGCGGGGCCGCCGTCGTCTTGCCCGCCCCGTTCGCCCCGGCCAGGATCACCACGCTCGGCGAGTTCTTGGCCATCACGCCACTTCCTTTCCCACATCGATCTTGCCAGTGACGGCGGCGGAGATCAGAGTCTGGCGGTATTCACGCAGGCGGCTGATCCCGGCATCCTGTTTCCTGGCCAAATCATCAAGCCGAGAAATCGCAGCGTCAATATAGTCCGCAATCGCTTACTGTTCTCCCGAAGGGGGCACTGCGATTGCAGCACGCTTCAGATCACGGATGTTGATGCCGCGTATCGTGGCTCCAGTCGCTCCAGCGTCCAACTTCAGGAAGAAGGCGTGTGATCTGACGGCCCGTAGCAGCCATCGTCCGTCAACTCCGGACTTCGGAGAGATGCGTGCAGCATCTTGGGTTAGGTTCGCCCCCTCAAGTTCAGGCGGAACGATCTCGGCTTGCCCGATGCTCCCCCGGATGGCATACACGATGTCGCCACGCTTCAGACGGGAGCGGACGTATCCAGACTCAATCTCACGGGTGGTCCGACTGAGACAGTCCAAGCGAAGCCGACCCGGCTCGCAGTTCCCGCCTTTCACAATCGGTATCCCGTCGTCAACATCTGGCCCCGGCAATACGATGCCGTACATGATCTGGCGATTGTCAGGCGTCAAATGGCGCAGTTCAGTCATCCGCCAGTGTGCGGGAATGCGACCCCATACTGTGCTCCCCGAATCTTTGGTGGGGATGTCGGATCGGAGTCGGCCTGCGATGGCATGGCTGATGGTGGCGCTCTTCCGCTCGTGAAGCAGGTCGAGCAGCCGCTGCTTCTTGGCGATCAACTCGTCGATCTGGGCCGTCTTGCGGTCGAGGAAGGCGGCGATGGCGCGCTGCTCCGCCATTGGTGGAAGCGGTGTCATGAACTTCTCGACCACCGGCATGTAAATCGTTTGGTGTATTGACCCTCGTACAAGCCGGTCAAACTCGTGTCGCATGGCCCGAAAGACATAGAGAAGAAAATCTGGAACAATCTTCGGTCCACATACCCAATTCACAAAATCCTGACTGGTTGCCATCGCCTGGCCCATGATGGCAGAGAAGCCTACCGAGGCCGTGCGAGAGAGAATGACAGTGTCCTTCGGTAGCAGCCGGGCAGATGAATTGGCAAGGCCAAGTTCGCTGATGGTTTCGGCCGTCTCAGTGATGTATTTCTGGGTGCGGTCACGTAGCTGCCATACATCGGCCAGAGTGATCCACGGGACATGGCAGTTCGCCCAATACTCGGGCCTCTGTCGGCTCGGCGTGTGACCTGATTCCAGGCGGGCCACATACTTGGTGCGTGCGACCTTCCAATGACGAGGGACATCGCCGATCCATTCGACGTTCGACGGCTTGGCCGTCCTCTCGTCAACGGTTCTCATCCCATCACCCCCTTGAGCATCTCCTGAATCTCCCCCTCCAACGCCTTGATCTCAGCTTCAATCACATTCAGCGGCCGCAGCGGCGTGTATTGGTAGAAGTGCCGGGTGAACGGAATCTCGTAGCCCTTTTTCGTCTTGTCCTCGTCAATCCACGCATCGGGGACCTGCGGCAGGACTTCACGCTTGAAATACTCGTGGATGTCCACGGCGTCGAGGTGCAGGTCGATTTCCACGAACTTGGAGACGACGAGGAACAGCAGGTTGGACTCATCGAGCCGGTCGAGCTGGTCGCGGAACTTGAACTTGTCGAGGAAGATTTCCCGTGCGTTGGGGGAGAAGCCGGCGATGTAGTTGTTGAGATTCGCCTCGATCTGATCCGGATTGCCCAACAGGCTGGCAAAGGTGAACTTGCTGAGGTTGTAGAACTTCTGCCCGGCGGCCTTGCAGAGCATCAGATCCCGCATCTTCTCGTCGGCGTTCTTGGGAAGGGCTTTGGCCTTCGCCAGAACCGTGTCCTTGGTCGGCTCCAGCACGCAATCCAGGCGGCGAAGTACGGTCAGCGGCAGGATGACCTTGCCGTACTCCGACTGCTTGAAATCGCCACGCAGCAGGTCGGCCACCGACCAGATGAAACTGACCTTCTCCTGGAAGTTGTTCATTCCCGCGATCCTTCCCGCCGAAGCGCAAGACCGTGAAGACGCCCGAATTATCCGGGTTCCGGAAGTCAATTGCCAGCGGAGGGGGCACACTCAGCCAGGACACGTTGCGGCTACGCCGGTGAGGCCACGCCCTATGGCTTGTTTCCGAAGGGCAGCGATTCCGCAGCAAGGGATGTTGACTGCGTCGTAAGGGCAAGTCGGTTCGAGGGCTTACCTTGTTGCTTTCGCTCACACTCTCCAACCCCGCATTTTGCACAAACTTTCCGATCTGCACCCCGTAGTGTGCCAGTATTCGAGCGAATCGCAACTCGCTCTGCAGCCAGGTCTTGAACTCCCTTGGCGCGACGACGTTTCGTCCGGTTCTGAGCCTCGTCGGGGTACAATCCGGCCATGATTCTTCAACCGTGGCGTCTGCTGCTGATGGCGTTGGCCAACTGGTTTAATCGGCAGCAATAAGCCGCGATCGAGTACCTTCGTGAAGAGAACCGCGTACTTCGCGAGAAACTCGGCAAGAAACGAATTCTGCTCAGCGATGATCAACGACGACGCCTGCCGGTGCGGGGAAACACCGAAGCAAATTGCGGGAGTTACCGCATTCTCTTGTTGTTCGTAATATGCTGTAATCGGCACCTGGCTTGGGAGCAGAGGCGACGCCGATGAAAGTCATGATTGTCGACAACAATGCCGAGATGCGAGGGCTGAAAGGCCCCTGTGCCCTTGCAAGACGTCAGCAGGACGGAGATGGCTTATGATTTCGGCGTTGTCGGGAATGTCTGGAGTAGATCCGTCGAGCGGCGACATCCCGTGCGTAACAGAGGGCGAGGAATTTCGAGGGAATGGAACATTACAGTTCGAGGCGCTGCTGGGCGCCATTACGGCGCGGTTCATCAATCTCCCCGCCGACCAGATTGACACAGTCATCGAAGATGCGCAACGTCTTTTCTGTGAAGGTCTTGATCTGGACCGCTCCGCCCTCTACCAGTTCTCCGACGATGGAGACCTGCTGCTCACGCACCTGCATCAACCCGCGGACGGCCCGTCGAATCAGAAGAGGTACGACCCGAGTTCCCGTCTCACCGTCTATTGGGCCGAAGTGAACGATACGCCACGAACCTATGTGCGGCTGAATGTCAAAACGCATTTCCCGTGGATTTATGAGCGAATCCGTCGCGGAGAAACAACCGTCCTGTCGAGCCTGGAGGAGTTCCCCGAAGAAGCGCATCAGGACAAACAGGCGCTTGCCAGGTATGGGGCCAAGTCCACCGTGATCATTCCCCTCCTGATCGGCGGCGTCAGCATGGGTTGCCTGACTTTCGCGGCCATGCGCGAATACAGGGACTGGTCCGAAAGGCTCGTGACGCGGTTTCAGGCGATTGCGAACGTCTTCGCCAACGCGCTGGCACGCAAGCGCGCGGACACCGAGCGTAAGCGTGTGGAAGCCGAACTCCGCCAGTCTCTTGAGGAGGTGAAGCGGCTACAGGAGCAGTTGCATGCGGAGAACGTCTACCTGCGGAAAGAAGTGCGAGTCCTTCAGTCGCAGACGCATATCGTCGGAGAGGGCAAGTCGTTGCGGAGGACGATGCTCCAGGCCCAGCAGGTCGCCCCGACGGATTCCACCGTTCTTATTCTTGGCGAAACGGGAACCGGGAAAGGACTGCTGGCGCAGCACATTCACGCTATCAGCGGCCGATCCGCAAAGCCGTTCGTCACCGCTAACATCGCCGCCCTCCCTGCCACGCTGGTGGAGAGCGAGCTGTTTGGCCGCGAGAAGGGAGCTTATACGGGCGCGCTGACCAGCCTGGTCGGGCGGTTTGAAATGGCCGATGGTGGGACTATTTTCCTCGACGAGATTGCGGAGATGCCTCTGGAGACGCAGGTTAAGCTGCTGCGCGTGCTTCAGAGCGGCGAGTTTGAGCGGCTTGGGAGCAGTGAGAGCATTCGGGTCAACGTCCGCGTGATCGCCGCCACCAATCGCGACCTGCAGCAATTGATGCGCGCAGGGAAGTTCCGACAGGACATGTATTACCGCCTGAACGTCTTCCCGATCGCGCTTCCACCTCTTCGTGACCGGCCAGAAGACATTCCGCTGCTGGTCGAGGCGTTTGTGCGTGAGCTGGCAGTGAGCATGGGCAAGCCCATCGAGCGGATTCGCAAGAAGGATTTGGAGGCACTCCAGAATTACGGTTGGCCGGGGAATGTGCGGGAGTTGCGCAACGTCGTCGAGCGCTGCATGATTCTGGCTCGCGGAACGGAACTACAACTGATTCCGCCGGAAGTTGATACAAGCATGGAAGCCTCTGGATCGCGACTGTTGCGGGATGTCGAGAAGAGGCACATCCTGCAGGTCATCAGGTCTACCGGCGGGAAGATCAGCGGATCGGGTGGCGCGGCGGGAATTCTGGGTATCAAGCCGACGACGCTTTACTCGATGATGGCGCGATTGGGAATTGACCGTGCATCAGCCCTGCGCCCTGCAACGGATGGCAGCCCACCGGATGCTCGGGCAGCGGGCTGAATCAAATATGTCCATGGCCAGGGGTTGAAGCACCTTGTCAACCATTCCCGAATGCCGCGTGCTGGGCGCGGCAAATTATTCGGGAGCGGGTTAATTCCGCTGGTACAGGGCCATACGCCAATAGCCGTCCCACTGATTGCTCTGCCGCAGGGCCTCCAACG
>Ga0315284_10012991_pt1 | contig 11860 bp, 14 predicted proteins | sample YL17G09_16_MG_FD_203696 | JGI IMG/M metagenome (GOLD analysis project Ga0315284, IMG submission 203696) | Sediment microbial communities from Yellowstone Lake, YNP, Wyoming, USA - YL17G09_16 | ecosystem: Environmental > Aquatic > Freshwater > Lake > Sediment | place: USA: Wyoming | collected... | reverse complement strand
ATTTCCGTACCCGGGGTGTCCTGATGCAGGGTAAAGGGCGTGCAGTCTGTGTTGGTGCAGATATTGATACGGATCTTGTGATTGCCGGGCGCTACCTGCGCACAAAGGATCATAGTGTCTGGGTTGCGCACGTGTTCGAAGATCTCGATCCATCGCTTGCCGGCCGACTGAATGGTGCCGTGATCATTGCAGGAAAAAATTTCGGCTGCGGTTCATCCCGGGAACAGGCAGCGATAGCGATAAGGGAGGCCGGGGTAGTAGCGGTGGTGGCGCCTTCCTTTGCCCGGATATTTTTCCGGAATGCGATTAACGTCGGGCTCCCGCTCATCGAATGCGACCTTACCTGCCGGGACGGAATGGGGATCTCATTCGATCTTTCAGAAGGATGGGTCGAGGCAGGGGGTAAGAAATTTGCCACCCGCCCGCTCTCGCCAAAGATGCAGGAGATTCTTCTTGCCGGTGGTCTTGTCAGCTACTGGAGGACCCACGGATGATCTTTCCCGAACAATGTAAGCAGGTGGGGTTTGCCTCAACAAAGCCCTGCGGTGACCTGGTATATTTCCTGAGCCGCTACCTCGTTCGGGACACGGGTGAAGGCTACGAACTTCTTGAGGTTACACCGGACCCGGCAGGGAGTGGCATGATGCGCACCATCATAGCATCAAAGGTGATCGCCACGAGCGGGGAAACCTACCGCTATCCCGAGAAGGTGCAGATCCATGACCGCACACGACTTATCGGGCTTGCGCTCGATTCGGGATACCGCTGCACGATCTTTACCGGGTTTGATGAACACATGACGTTTGTTCTCGATCCCGACCTGTCCGGGCTGCTCAAAATCCATGTCTATGATGTCACCCCTCCCCGCCCGAGCCTCTCTGCCTGTATCCGGGAGCTGGATTCCGCCGGGCTCTTTGGCGATCTGGCGGTCACGTTCTGCCATCACACCCGTGATATCACGCAGGTTCAGGCTGATGTCTTCCCCTGCCGTGCCGCCGGGTATACCCGCACGCTCGATGCAGACCCGATGCAGGGTGGTGAACGGGTGGCCGGCTGCCTGACGGGCTCACAGTTCTACACCGAGTGTTACGGTAAGGACTTTGTGCTGGAGAATATCTGCCCGCTGGAATCCCTGCGGGAAGAGCCGTTCATTGCCCGCTGCTGCCGTTCCGAACGTGAGGGTATCGGCATATACAAGGGGAAGTGGGGTGCCGTGGTTCACTGGGGTGCAGGCCCGGTGCAGATCGCAGGTGCGGTGAATGAACTGGTGGTACAGTGGAGGGCGAAATGACAAGGATAGCGATTGTTGAAGGAGACGGGATTGGTCATGAGGTGATCCCGGTTGCACAAAACGTGCTCGAACTGCTCCATCCCGAGTACGAATATTTCCCGGTTGATGTCGGGTACCACCGCTGGGAACAGACCGGATGCCCCTGTGCAGATCACGATATTGCGGAACTGAAGACCGCAGATGCGATCCTATTCGGGGCAATTACGACTCCCCCTATGAAGGATTACCAGAGCGTGGTGCTGCGGATCAGGAAAGCCCTTGACCTCTATGCAAACCTGCGACCGGTCAAGGGTGACGGGTTCGATCTCATGATCGTGCGGGAAAACACCGAGGGACTCTATTCCGGCATCGAGGAGATCACCGCTGACCGGGCAACAACCCTCCGGGTGGTGACGCGGGTGGGTACAGAGCGGATCGTCCGCTCTGCCATACGGCTTGCACAACAGCGGAGCGGCCGGCTGACCATCGGGCACAAGGCAAACGTGCTCAAGTCCGATGTGCTGTTCCGTGACATCTGCCTTACCGAAGCAAAAACCGCAGGAGTGTCCTGTAATGACAAGTTCATCGATGCTCTCGCGCTCGACATCCTCCGGCATCCCGCCTCGTATGATGTCGTGGTCACGACCAACATCTTCGGGGATATCCTTTCGGACGTGGCTTCTTATCTTGTCGGGGGACTTGGACTGGTACCGAGTGCCAACATCGGTGACCACCATGCCCTGTTTGAGCCGGTGCACGGGAGTGCTCCGGATATTGCCGGGCGCAACATTGCTAACCCGATCGCTGCCCTGCGGAGTGCGGGGATGCTGCTTGCCTATTGTGGCGATGCCCGGGGACCGGACCGCATTGAGGCGGCAATACAGGAGGTGCTTGCGGGAGGAATCCGGACCCGGGATCTTGGCGGCGCTTCCGGGACGCGGGAGTTTGGAGAATCTGTGCTCCGGGTGCTTAGGCAAACAAACGGAAGTACATGTTCTCTAAAAAAAACCCGATGATGGACACGAACCGCCAACCGGGAAAACTCCCCCATCTTGCAGAAGCCCGTTTTCTCTTACCGCATCCAGCGAATGTGAAAAATGTGTTATGGATTAATTACCACATTCTCAAACTCGATTTTTATATCCTGGCTGTTTGCATCGGACGGGAGTGAGCAGGAGATCATGGTGTCTTTTGTGACATGTCCACCGGCTTTTATCGTTCCTAGGTAAACTTTGGTCCAGCAGATTTGTCGCCCTCCTATGTACATATTCGCAGATGTCGTTACCTCCCGTGCATCAGCATAGCCGACATTGGCACCCTCAACATGCACAAGGATTGGTTCCGGATTTGTTGAACTCCTTATTGCCGGATAGGTCCAATAACCGTCGATATGTATCTGTGGAACGTCTTTTTTTGTCACGGCAGGAGAGATGGTCGGGATGGTGATCGGATCTGTGGCCGCAACCGGCACCAGTGATGGTGAGACAGATGCAGTACGCCCCGAAGTAACGGTTACGTTCTGGGACCAGTTTTTATACCCGTGTTCACGAATCTCAACCGTGTGGTTACCTGCTGGTACCGCATTGATGGTGTTTGGCGTAGTCCCGTGATATTCATTATCTAGGTAGACCTCCGCACCTGATGGCGATGAGGTGATCGTGACTGATCCTGTTTTTTCCGGTAGTGGCGTAGTGCACCCGCACAGAAAAATAAAGAGGACCAGTATGCAGATGGCAATTTTTTGGAGCATTGTTTGCACCTGTTAATTGGATACTAGCTTGCAGGAGTTGTTCTGTAATAGCCTTTCTGCTCAAACGTTCAATCGGGATACATTCATCGATGAATTCTTCCTATCCATCACACGAATCAAAAAAAAATAATCCTGCCTCTTACTCCTTTCCCAACCGATCATTCCGGAACGTGATTAACGCATCGCAGAACTCTCCTAGGTATTCCTCCATCGAGAGACTGCCTTCCTGGAACGTGCAGTCCCCCTCCTCGATCACCTTATTGATAATATCCCGGGTCGGCAGGATGAGATCGATCGGCACTCCCGCCTGCTCCGAGCCCCGGACCAGTGCCTCGCGGAAGAGCCCGATGCAGTACCCGATGCGGTACCTGTACACGTCCCGCGTTTTGTTGAGATATCCTGCAATGCGGTCGGTCTCGATGCGGAGAAAATCGTCCTTGACCTTGTCATCATTGCATTTGCCGAGCATGTACTTGTAGTGGGCATACGGGTACATGGTCTCGAGCTCGGCAGGCACAATGCCGCAGGTCCCGAAGATCACGATATGGTACTGTGATGGTTCGAGAACCTGCGATATGATCATCCTGATGAGCTGGTGGCTCGGGCTCGCGCTGTAGGGTTTGCGCACCGCACATGGCATGAAGATCGCAATATCCTTTGGTATCACCTCATACTCATCAATGATATACCGGTACGACTTCTCAAACTCCGGAAGATAGAACGGGGGATCGGTCAGGAGCGGAGGCTCGCCGGTTCCCACACTATCCTGTTCATCCTTCGTGCCCATGCGTGTTCCCTATAAGATCGGTGCGGGAATAAAAAGAACTAACCGGTTAAAAAATCCGGCCGGGTTCTCTCACCGTCCTTTCACGGTTGGCAGGGGAGGTCAGCTATCACATCCATCAAGCCCGTAGTCCGGGAACGATCTTAATCCTCCTTTACCCTCAAACCTTGTATCCGTAATGACCAGGAACGTCCCTGTACAGAGCTTTAATCAGGGTGGATAAGCAATCTCTATTCCAGCAGGTACAGGGCAGGAGCCTAATGTTCGATCGATTCTTTGAACATGATGCAGAAGGCGTATTAAAAGGACTCACTCTCGAGTGGAAATGCCCCAAATGCGAAGGTCTCAACTTCAAACTGATCTTACGACATCAGCGGGAGATTGGTGACTACCATACCCTCTGCCGGTACTGCAAGGCAAAATATCTCGTGACCTATCCCAAACCCGAAAAAGAGATTGAGGGAGAGGTAGAGTTCCTGGAGCGGTTAGACCGGGAAGACTTTAACCGCGAAGAAAAGATGGACATGATCAAGGATTTTGCCGAAATTGCAGCATTAAAAGCTGATAATGCCCTCCCCGGGGTCATCAAGGAGAAACAAAAAGCTCTCGAGGCCAAGATCGCGTTTACCAAACGACAAAAACGATTATAATCCGGATATATCGCATCACCTCCTGCACCTTACGGCTCCCGATGGATTGCCGCGCTCTTTTACCCGTGCCACCTCCCGGCAAATCCCGCATCATTCCGCAAGATATTCAAGAATCCAGTTACGATTATTCTGATCAGGAGTGTGGTGCAGGATCGGGCCGGTAATTCTGGGGGCAGCGACTTTACCCCTCATTATCCTCATTGCACGGATCATTGAGACCAGCCTTGAGACGGTCAGGACGATCTACATCAACCGGGGGCATGCAAACCTTGCCGGCTGGATCGGTATCACAAAGACCGGTATCTGGCTGCTCTCAACCGGGATTGTCATCACAAACCTTGGGGATTACTGGAACCTGTTTGCCTATCTGGCCGGCTACGGCATCGGGACACTGCTTGGCATGCATATCGAGAACATGATCTCCCTTGGGCACGTGATCGTCCGGCTCATCACCCCCTCCGATCCTCAGCCACTCATCACCGAGCTCTCCACGCTTGGTTACGGGATGACAAGGATTGAGGGATCGGGGAGTTTTTCGCATACCGTGACGATCATCTTCATGATCGTTCCCCGCGTTGAACTCGGGCGGCTTCTCGGTATCCTCTCAACACAGTATCCTGATATCCTCTACACAGTAGAAGATGTGCGCAACATAAAAGAAGGTGCAAAGATCTTTCACAAGGATGCAAAGAGCAGGCTGCTGGGATTCTTCGGGCTATAATCCTCGTGGGATACCTGCGCCTGTTGTCCCGGATCAAAAGGTCTATGTTCCTGCTGTGCCATGACTCAACTACAGGTTCATAAAGCATGGATACACCAGCAAAACCGGGGAAACTGATTCACCTCTTCAATGCCCGGACCGGTAAGACAGAAGACGTTGTCCCCGTGACAAAGACCGATGCGGAATGGAAAGCCCAGCTTGCACCGGAACAGTATAACGTGGCACGCAAACAGGGAACGGAGTATGCCTTTACCGGTAAATACCACGCCTTGAAGGAGCACGGCATCTATACCTGTGCCTGCTGCGATACCGACCTTTTTTTATCCGGCACCAAGTTTGATTCCGGTACCGGCTGGCCAAGTTTTTCCGCGTCGGTCTCGCCGCTCAACATCCACACCCATGCCGATACTTCTGGCGGGATGGTCCGCACCGAAGTGCTCTGTGCACGGTGCGATGCCCATCTCGGGCATGTCTTTGATGATGGTCCGCACCCGACCGGAAAACGCTATTGTATGAACTCGGCGGCACTGGATTTCAAAAAAACCCCGTGACACACACTAAAAAAGCCGGCCACACAACCCTTTTTATCAATGCCCCCCCATAGCAGAGCTGGTGAAAGGATCGATGGGAAAAATTTCAGCAGGCAGAAATGTGTTCATGTATCCTATGCCGGTTACGTTGCTCGGAACGATGGTGGACAAAAAACCCAATTTCATGGCGCTGGGATGGGTTACCCGCGTCAATGCAAACCCGCCAACGGTTGGCTGTGGTGTCGGGCGGCACCACCATTCGGTGCGGGGCATTAATGAGAACAAAACCTTCAGCATCAACTTCCCGTCAGCGGAAATGATGCAAAAAACGGATTATTGCGGGCTGGTCTCAGGAAAGGATACGGATAAGGCAGCGCTCTTTGACGTTTATTACGGGGAGCTGAAAACAGCCCCGATGATAAGTGAATGTCCACTGTCCCTTGAATGCCAGTTGCAGTCCACGGTGGAAAACCCCACCAATAATTTTTACATTGGAGAAATTATCGCCTCCTATACAGAAGAGAAATATCTTACCGATAGTAAACTGGATATTAAGAAGATCAACCCGCTCCTGCTCACCATGCCGGACAACCGCTACTGGACCGTAGGGGAATGTGCCGGTGAAGCGTGGAGCAGCGGTAAAAACCTAAAAAAGAAATAATTTTCGGAGCTCCCTGATGCAATACCGCCGGATGAACCGGACTGATAAGAATCTCTCGATCCTCGGCTTTGGCTGTATGCGGCTGCCCCAGACTGCCGATTGCCATATCGATGAGCCAAAAGCAAAAAAGATGGTCCGGTACGCAATCGATCGCGGCGTGAACTATCTCGATACAGCGTACGTGTACCACAACGGGGAGAGCGAACCGTTTCTTGGTAGGGTACTTGCTGACGGTTACCGGGAAAAAGTCAATCTCGCTACAAAACTCCCGGTCTGGGAAGTGAAATCCCGGGACGACATGGACCGTATTCTTGACGAGCAGTTGTGCCGGCTCAACACCGATCATATCGATTTTTACCTTCTCCACAGCCTCGGCCGCTCGTCATGGATAAACATGGTGAATCTCAATGTCGGGGAATTCCTCGATGATGCAATTGCCGATGGCAGGATACGCCATGCCGGTTTTTCGTTCCACGATGAGGTACGTGTGTTCAAAGAGATCGTGGACGAATACAACTGGACCTTTGCCCAGATCCAGTACAATTACATGGACGAGGAGTACCAGGCAGGTACAGAAGGTCTGAACTATGCTGCTGCAAAAGGGCTGGGCATCGTGATTATGGAACCGCTTCGCGGCGGGGTGCTCGCACGGGAGACGGCAGAGACAAAGAAGGTCTTTGCTTCCGGCGGGCAGTCCCGTGCAGCAGCAGAATGGGGATTGCGCTGGCTCTGGAACCACCCCGAGATCACCGTCGTGCTCTCGGGCATGAACACGATGCAGCAGGTGAAGGATAACGTGAGCTATGCTAAAGGAGGCAACCCATCATCGCTCACGCCAGAGGATATGGCGGTCTATGAAAAAATAATAACCTTCTACCGCAGCAGGATGAAGATCGCCTGCACGAAATGCCGGTACTGCATGCCGTGTATGGCCGGTGTTGAGATCCCGGAGTGCTTAAGCGCCTACAACGACGCGTCGGTATACAATGACACCGCAGGCGCAAAGTTCTCCTACGATGCCTTCACGGGTTTTGGTGGCGATGCATCCCAGTGCCAGGACTGCGGGGTGTGCGAGAGTCTCTGCCCCCAGCACCTCCCGATACGAAAGCACTTAAAAGAAGTCTGTGCATTGTTCGGGCACTGACATAGCACGAGGTGCCTGCGCATCGGTTACCCGTGTCTCAACCGCTCGATCGGCTGCACGGTTTCCCGCACCTTCCGGCTTTAGCGTCCTACACGGAAGGGTGCTATCGCAGCACTCGCTCTCGCCCGGGATGAACCCCGGCTGGTCAATAAAATCCTGCCGATGCGTGATCTTATCAGTATTCCCCACCCACCTTTCAGGCACAGATGGATATCCTGACCCCGGCCCTTATCGGTATCGGTCTCTCGATGGACTGTTTTGCCGTCTCGCTTGCCATCGGCACGACCACAAAGACACGGCTCGTTTACGCTGCAACCATCATCGCCCTCTGTTTTGGCCTGTTCCAGGCCGGCATGACCGTGATAGGCTGGGTAGCCGGAGTATCCTTACTCGGGCTTATCTCAGCCTACGATCACTGGGTTGCGTTCATCCTGCTCGCGATTGTCGGCGGGAAAATGATCTGGGAAGGACTATGGGGGGATGAAGATGAAGCTCACATTGAAGTTATCCGGATTGTTCCGGTGCTCGTGCTTTCCCTTGCAACCAGCATCGACGCCCTCGCTGTTGGCGTAAGTTTCGGGGTGCTCCAGACGGCAGTGCCTGTCCCTGCTATCATCATCGGCATAGTCTGTTTTGTCATCTCCTTTGCAGGTGTTATGCTGGGAGAACAGCTCGAAACAATCCTTGGCAATAAAATGGAGATTTTTGGCGGGATTATCCTGGTTCTGATCGGTATCAGGATTCTCTATGAACACACGATTGGCTGAACCGATAGTGTATCGTTTTTAAAATTACCCGCACCTGTTTACGAACGAAACATACCAGCACGAACTTTCGTATCAGCGGCAAAGGTAAGAAAAAAGAGTGGATGCATGAGGCATCCATAATGCTTTTTTTAATCTATGAGAACGGATTACCAGACCTCGGGGAAGGCCATGTTGGTGTAGATGTCCTCGAGCCGGGCTTTGTGACCGCTTTCCATGTTTGCGAGCTGGGAGAAGAGCAGTTTCTGCTCGGTATCGTTTGAAAGGTTCGCAAGCTGGGTGTACATCTGCATGGCTTCAAGTTCCTTCTTTATAGAAACAATAATGCCGTCGAGTGGTTTCATATCAACGGACAGTGGCGGGGTTGCCATTGCGTCTACAACCTTGTAGTTCTTCTTTGCATCAAAGTTCATCTTCGCGACATCCTTTGAGAGCATTCCCTGTAAGAACTCGCGGTGCTGTTTCTCTTCACCGGCAAGTTCGGTAAAGATCTTTTTGAGTGCCGGGTCTTTTACCTTGTCAGCTACAGTGCGGTAAAATGTGTATGCTTCGACTTCCCTGTCAATGGCAAGTGAAATTATCTTCTTTGCATCATCTGCTTTCATTTCTTTGCTCCTTGATAAAGTAAAATATTACCAATTACCCTATATAAGCACATTGTTTTAGCCCCAAATTGTTTTTCACGGTGGGGGGAATTTTCTCCATTGTAACGGATTTCACCAGTTTGAAATACGCTGTTGCTTATACTATTCTTTTGACTATTCTACCCTGTAGAAATGGTGAAAGGGAACGAGGCACACACCTTGACGATGATCAGTTATCGTCGGTATGAATAAACAACGGCCATCCGGAAAACACACCCTGTATTGCAAAAAAACAAAAAAATGGCGTCGTGGACCCTTTTATCCCCACTTTGGTATTGTTCATGCCATCGTCAACGCAACAACTACAGTAACTCAGGTTCTGGCATTAAAACATTGCACAGGGCTCTGGTCCGGACCCGGTTAAAAAAGAAATTCAGAAGGAACGTCCGGCACTGCCAGTAGATAAAATTGTGTATCAGTCATCACTTTTCATCTTCCAGACGTGGAGCACCCAGAGGAAAGAAGCCAGCGTTGCAAAAACGGTGGAAAGGATGAGCAATGGAAGGTACCACCACTGTGATCCCATAGTGCCCTCCATCACCCCGCTTCCTGCAATGGTCGCAATCGTGTTCGGTACCAGAAAAGCTGTGCCGAGAACAGTCAGGTATGCAGTCACCAGCGCGAAGCGGTTATTCAGGTTCTGGAGCTGGTTGTTATAGATGCTTTGCATCACTTCAAGCCCTGATGAGAGCACATTGGACATCTGTTCCGAGAGTTCGATATGACGATCGATATTATCGGATAAGATACCGATCCTCCCAAGTAGTTTCTCCTCGCTGGTGATCAGGTCCGCATCCCCGTACCGCAGCGAATCGACCACGTCTTTGGTTGCCCAGAGCACGTTTAGGTAATCGATCAGCACGTGCTTCATGCGGTAGATATCATGGGCGATCTTTCTCTTGGCTAAGTTCTCTTCGATGAGTGATTTGCTGATCGAGTCGCCATGCATTTCGATCTCGCGGAGGTACTCAAAGTTGCGGTCATTGTTCTCATCGATGATCCGTTCAAGTACGAGAGTGATTTTGTTCACCAGCGGCTCTTCGGTAATCTTTTTGAAATACTGCGGGGCGTACCGCGAGAATCTCAGGAGGCGGTTGATCTCTTCACAGTGGAGGGTGAGGATGAAATTATCCCGGATAAGAACAAAGAGCGGGTGCACCGACATCTTCTCGACCCGCACCGTCGCCGAAGGGAGCATGATGCCAAGTTCGGTGTCATAATCTTCGTACGCAGAGTAAAATCCGGTGGTCAGTTTCGGGATCGGGATCCGGGAAAAACCGGCTGACTGGGCAATCTGCTCGATCTGCTCGATCTCTTTATCATCTTCTTTGGTGCTGAAGTCTATCCAGGCGACACTCGCATTGCTGATGGCGGCAAGATATTCTTCAAAAGGGCGGTCTACCAGCCGGTCGATCCTGCCATCCTTGTAGAGGACGATGCAGAAACTGAGAGGAATTGGCCCGGCGACCTGCGATATCTGGGGGTTATTCTGCATTTTCATGGTGGCTCCTCATGAACCCGGCGGGTATTTTTGCCGTTTGTCGTACGAGGTATTGATACCGGAAGTGTATATAGGTGGCTGTTTTCGAAGGGGAACAATCTCTGAACCGACAGAGGTTGTCGGAATGCTTATTATCCGGTATGCACCTGTCCGGTTATGCACAATCGCTGGCTCATCCCCGCGGCAGTAATCATCATCGCTTTGATACTTTCCGGCGGGTGTACATCAACAGCCCCGTCGCCGGCTGCGCCCTCCATTACAGTATCTCCCGTACCTGCACAACCCGCATACACACAGGCGCAGTCCCCTGCTTCATCCGGGACGTTTCACCTGAACGTGGACGCACTCGATCCGGGATCAGTGCTTCCTGATGTTTACACCTGCAAAGGTGCAAGTGAATCGCCCGGAGTTTCATGGGACGATGTCCCTTCCGGGACAAAGAGTCTCGCCCTGATCCTTGATGACCCGGACGCCCCCAATGGCAGGTTCACCCACTGGATCGTTTATAACCTCCCGCCAATAGCCGGAGAACTCGCACGGGGACAGCCGAATGCAAAAGTGCTCGCCAACGGGGCACAGCAGGGAGACCACAGTGCCGGTTCCCGGGGATACTACCCTCCCTGCCCCCCGGTCGGGACAACGCACAGGTACATATTCCGGCTGTACGCGGTGGATATGGATATCACACAGCCGACCGCAGACCGGGACTCGATCGACTGGGCACTGACCGGGCACACGATCGCACAGGCAGAGTTTACGACAACGTTCAAACGGTGACAGGACTCCTTTTTTTTTATGCACGGTCCCGCACTGCAATGGCAAAACCCGCGGTGACTGCAATGGTCAGAAAGAAACATGAAAAGAACCCGGTGGTATAGCCGGCTGCAGTGATGATGATTCCAGTGACGAGCGGCCCGGCCGAATGTCCGATGTCCATGGTGGAGGATAGTGCCCCCATCGACGCCCCAATCTGTTCTTTTTTTGCTATATCAGCGACATAGGCACTGGTGGCTACTGTCGAGAGGGACATGCCAAGGCCGAGCGCTGCGCTTACCAGCAGGTACAGGGTAAACGATGATGCGAGGGGAATTGCACCCACCGAACAGCCGAGAATGATGAGCCCTGCGGCGATCTGGACGCGCTTGTCGAAGCGGTCAGCGAGTTTCCCGAAGAACGGTTTGGTCCCGGCGATGATCAGCACCTGCACGGCAAAGATGATGCCGATCAGGTAAGGGCTCATGCCCCGGGAGAAAAGAACGAGAGGAAGGAATGTCTCAAACGCCCCGAATGCAAAGTAGGTTGCCATATCCGCAAGTGCGGTGGCACGGAGGCGGGCATGGGAAAAGAAGGTCACAAAACTCTCGCGGAAGCGGGAGATGACAGGCAGGCCGGGCGGTGCTGGCCGGTTCTCGCGGTACATGAGGGTCATGACCAGTACAGG
>Ga0315284_10012990_pt1 | contig 11860 bp, 6 predicted proteins | sample YL17G09_16_MG_FD_203696 | JGI IMG/M metagenome (GOLD analysis project Ga0315284, IMG submission 203696) | Sediment microbial communities from Yellowstone Lake, YNP, Wyoming, USA - YL17G09_16 | ecosystem: Environmental > Aquatic > Freshwater > Lake > Sediment | place: USA: Wyoming | collected... | reverse complement strand
GTTTGGGGTGGCTCATGCCCCATATCAAAGCATCTTGTTAAGCCTGGCGCAAGGGGTAAAATGGGTAATCTGCAAAATCTTTCTTCAGGCGGGAGCAAACTGAGTGCCGAACAGAATTGATTGTGTCCCCCGAAATCCCCAGTATAATCATTCTTGGTCGGAGGAAGGCAAATGGCACAAGCCGGGATAGTGGCGTTCTTTGACATAATGGGCTACCAGAATATTATCGACAACAACGACATTGGGCCTGTCACCCAAATCATTTCTGGCACACTCAAGAAGTTGCCCTCGCAGGTCGAACACTCCGTCAAATTACTCTATGAAGGCGAGATGCGTACGTATGCCGAGGCCGAAATCTTCAGCCACATCGAAACCCGATTGATCTCCGACTGTCTTTTGATTTCTGGTCCCATAGCGGATGGTCACCCAAGACGCATGATGTTCTGTTGGGCATTCATTCTATATGTCCGTCAGTTGTGCTACAACATGTTCAGGTCAGGACTTCCGGTGCGAGGTGCGGTCGATTGCGGCACCTTCTACCTCGACGGAACCTGCTTTGCAGGTAAGCCCATAATTAATTGCTATCGTCTTGCAGCGCAACTCAACCTCTCAGGCGTTGTACTGACGGAGACGGCACGAGGGGATTTCGGGGGACACAATACCGATATTCAATCACTAGAATTGCAACTGGGTAACGGTGGAGACGCATGAACGAAGCCGAGACCAGAGCCGAACACAGTGCTCCAGCGCTGGAGGCGTTGAAGAAGTCGCTGCCGCACCAGGCATTCAGCGGCCTGCTTTAGGAACTTGCCATGAAAAAAGAAAACAAACTCCAGATTCGCAACAGCACCGCTGAATTCCTGATCTTCAGCCGACAGGCGGGCGAAGACGGCATCGAAGTCCGGGTGGCGGAGGAAACCGTCTGGCTGACGCAAAAGTTGATCGGCGTGCTTTTCGGCAAGGGCCGCAGCACCATCACCGAACATCTGAAAAACATCTTCGAGACCGGAGAGCTGGATGAGGGGTCAGTATGTCGGGATTTCCGACATACTGCCGAGGATCAAGCGGAACGCAGAATCCCCATGACCATGGAAGACTGGGCCCAAAAACTCAACGCCTTCCTCAAGTTCAACGAACGCGATATCCTCGACAATCCAGGCAAGGTCAGCCAGGAGGTCGCCAAGGCCTTTGCCGAGAGCGAATTCGAGAAATACCGGATTGTGCAGGATCGGCTGTTCGAGTCCGACTTCGACCGCCATATCATGAAAGCCCTGGAAGATCGCAAGAAGAAACCATGAACGAATCCGAAACCCGGGCCGAACACATCGACCCCGCGCTTGTGGGGTGCGCCTGAAGAAAGTGGCACCGTGCCAGAGTCTGTCATTCTGAGCCGCCTTCAGGCGGCGAAGAATCTGGCCGTGGCGATTTCTACAGCGAGATTCTTCGCTGCGCTCAGAATGACCCCAACGATAGGGGCTTGCCACTTAAATTCGGCGCACCCCGCTTGCGGCCGCGGGCTCGATTACGCACAACTCGAATGGCGGCGGGCGCGAAGCGGGCGGTTACTCCTCCTCTTCGATGCCGTACCGCTTCATCTTCTTATACAGCGTGGTCCGGTTGATGCCAAGGGCCTGGGCGGTGGCCTGGCGGCTGCCTTGATGGGTCTTCAGGGCGCGCACGATGAGTTCCTTCTCGGGCAACTGGAGGGCCTGCTTCAGGGGCAGGCCGTGGCCGTTGCCGCCGTCCTTGCCGCGCGGGGCCCGAATCTCCTCGGGCAGGTCGTCCGTGCCGATGGTCGGGGTCTTCGTGAGGATCACCGCCCGCTCGATCACGTTCTCCAACTGCCGCACGTTGCCGGGCCAGTTGAACGCCTGGAGGGCGCGGAGGGCCTCATCCTGGAAGCCCACGACGTGGCGCTTGGTGCGCTCGCAGTGCCGCTTCAGGAAGTGCTCGGCCAGGAGCGGAATGTCGCCCAGACGCTCGCGCAGAGGCGAGAGGTGCACCGACACGACGTTGATGCGGTAGTAAAGGTCCTGGCGGAACCTGCCGTCGCGGACGGCGTCCGCCAGGTCCATGTTGGTCGCGAGGATGCAGCGGACGTCGACGTGCTCGGTCTTCGAGCCGCCCACCGGCTCGAACTCCAGTTCCTGAACCACGCGCAGGAGTTTGACCTGGAGTGCGGGCGTGGCGGTCGAGACCTCGTCCAGGAAGATCGTGCCGCCGTCGGCCTGCTTGAACTTGCCGGCCTTGTCGCCGACCGCACCGGTGAACGATCCCTTCACGTGGCCGAAAAGTTCGCTTTCCAGCAGGGTCTCGGGCAGCGCCCCGCAGGCAACCTCGACGAACGGCCCCCCGCGGCGGTTGGAGCGGTGATGGATGGCACGGGCGACCATGCTCTTGCCCGTGCCGCTCTCGCCGGTCACAAGGACGGTCGTGGGCGTGTCGGCGACGGACTCAACGAGGTCGAAGACCTTGACCATCTTGTAGTCGTGGCCGATGATGTTGCCGAGGCTGTAGCGTTCGGCGAGTTGGTTCTTCAGCGTCCGCACCTCGGCCGTGAGCGACTGCTGCGCCAGGACCCGCTCGATGCGCACCTTGATTTCGCCGTCGTCGATTGGCTTGGTGAGGTAATCGGCCGCCCCCTGCTTGATCGCCCGGACGGCGTCCTCGATCGTGCCGTACCCGGTGACCATGATGATGGCAGTGTCGGGATAGCGGTTGCGGACCATCTTGAGGAGTTCGAAGCCGTCGGCCTCGGGCATCGAAACGTCGGCGATAACGATGTGGAACGGGCTGGCCGCCAGGCGGGCCGCGGCCTCGCGGAACGACTTGGCCGTCTCGACGGCGTGGCCTTCGAGGCGCAGGAACTCCGACAGGCTCGTCAGGATAATCTCGTCGTCATCCACGACGAGGATGCGTGCGCTAACCATAAAGCGGCCCTCCAAAGAAATGTCTCACGGCTAATGTCTAATGACTAATGCCTAATGACTAATCAAACGGCAAAAGGCAATGACCAATGAAAAGAAGCCGCCGCCGGCATCGCCCGCCACCGGCATCGCCCGCCGCCGCCCCCCGCATTCGTCATTGTCTTTTGCCTTTTTCCGTTTGATTAGTCATTGCCGTTTGCCTCTTGCCGTTTGATTAGTCATTAGTCATTAGACATTAGTCATTTTAAGCCCGCCCTGCCCGCGCAACAGGAATCCGCACCGTAAACACCGCTCCTCCCTGCGGCCGGTTCTGCGCCACAATGCTGCCGCCCTGCTTCTCGATCAGGTCCTTGCAGATCACCAGGCCCAGGCCGGTCCCCTTGCCGGTGGCCTTGAGGCTGAAGAACGGCTCGAAGAGGTGCTCCAGCACGTCCGGCGGGATGCCCGGCCCCGAGTCGGCCACCGACACGACGACCGCGTCGGACAGCCTGCGTGCCGCCACCTCGATGCGCCCGCCGCCCGGCATCGCCTCGATGGCGTTCTTGATGAGGTTCAGGACGACGTGGTAGAGCGTCGCGCTCCTGAGGGGCGGCAGATCGGCCGCGCAGTCGATGCTCACGCGGACGCCCGCCCGCTCGGCGACCTGCGCAAGGCTGCGTGCGGCCTCGGTCAGCGTTTCGCACAGCGGCATCGGGTCCACGGCCCCCGAGGCGCTCCGCGAGAAATCCAGCAGGTCCCGCACGATGGTCACCAGCCTCATCAGGCCCTTGTGGGCTTCTGCAAGATACTCGTCGACCTTCGGATCGCACGAGCCGGCCCCGGTCCGCCGCGAGAGGTTCACGAGGCGGATGATCCCGTCGAGCGGATTGTTGATCTCGTGGGCCACCATGGCCGCAAGGCGCCCCACGCCGGCCAGGCGCTCCGAGACGGCCAACCGCCGCTCCATCTGGACGCGCTGCGACACGTCCTCGACGATCAGCACGCCGCCCACCAGGCTCCTCTGCTCGCTCACCAGGGGCGCACACCAGAGGTTCACTCGCACCGCGTCTTGGTTCGGGAGTTCCACGGCGGCCGCCTCGGCAAGCCATGCACGCTGCATGTTGACGACGTCCTTCAGGCCCTGCTCCCAATCCGGGTCGCTCTGGGCGATGCCTGTCCGCCGCGCGGCCGCCAGGACCGAGCGGTCCTCGGGCCACAGGCGGTCGGCGGCGTGGTTGTGGAACGTGACGCGAAACTCGCGGTCAAAGAGGATGATGCCGAACGGGACGGACTCGAAGAAATCGTCGGCGAAGGTCTTGACGCGCTCCAACTCCGCCGCCGTCCGGTTCAGTTGGGCGACCATGTCGGTCATGCGCTGGCCGACCTCGCGGCGGAACTCGCGGATCGCCAGACGCATCCCCAGCGCGGAGGCGGCCATGCGGCCAAGGACGGCCATCAGCGCCGTGTCCGAGTCGCCGAACTGGTGACCCTCCGCCAGGTCGCCTATCACCAGGAGCGCCTCCAGCCCTTCCGACCCCATCAGCGGGATAATCGCCATCCCCCGCCAGCCGGCCGGCCCGGAACTCAGGACCGACGCGTCGGCCATGACCAGGGGCCGCCGCTGGTCGATGACGGCCAAGCGAACGGGCTCCGCCGCAAGGATTTCCTCCGGCCGAAGGTTCATGACGCTGCCGCTCATCGGCCCGAGGCGTATGCGGCCGGTCTCGGCGTCCATCGGGCAAAAGGCCCCGCTGCGGCAGTGGAACATCGTCAGGGCCCGTTCCAAGACCTCTTGCTGAAGGGAGACCGGGTCGTCGAGAGTCCCCAACTCCTCGGCCAAATCGGCCAACAGCCATAGCGGCCCCGCCCCTGGCGGCGGAATCGGCGTGCTATGGCCAGAATGTTTCCCTTTTGCCACGAACCCCTCGGGCGGCGAATGGACTGCGTAAATCCCCGGGTGCGTCAGTGTTGATAGAATACAACATTTTCGGGGAAAGGCAAATCGTAAGGGGAATATTCCGCCAAACGCGGGGGGCCGGGCCAGCCCGATACTATAGTACCGAATTGTATCGCGTTCACTTTAGTATATGCCGGAGGGCGAAAACGGGCACTTTTCGTGCCGCACGAGGCCCAAAACCCCCTTGGCGCTAGCGCCAATGCGGTTTTGGGGGTCGTTTGGTAAGATAGGCATGACGAAACTTGATCCCGTTTTCACACTTCTTGCACGCTTTTGATCGGAACTTGATACCTTTTGCATCCCCGCGAGCGGTTTTGACCACCTCCGATTGTATACTATAGTATATGTCGAGTCCCCCGGTCGGGATGCCGCCGGGCCGGTTTGGCGGCCGAAACAGACGAGGGACACCTATGGAGGGGGTAAAGGGCGGGAACGGGGAGCCAGCAAGAGGGAACCGGGGACGAAGGGACACCTATGGTCCGCCGGAGGCGGGAAAATGCAGAATTCCCCAATGAATAATGCAGAATGGAACGATGGAGGGACGAAGGGACGCAGGGACGAAGGGGTGGTAAACAACTGCCGGTGGCGAGGATCGGGCCTCGCGGCTGGGACCTGCCAAATTGGCAGACGAAACGCCGTTCGAGCCCGACGCGTAAGCGGCGGGAACCGGGAACAGGGAACGGGGAACCGGGTACCGGGAACAGGGAACAGGAAAGCGGCAACAAGCCCGCGGCACTGCCGCGGGATGCGGGGCGGGAACATGCAGAAGGGGAGGGCGGCGGAAAAGTTCCCGATGGCCGGGGTCGGGATTCGGGATGGGGCGTTGACTTCGGACCTGCCTGCCGGCGGGATGGCCTTGGACTTGCCGGCACTGCCACCGCCCATCATAACTCTGCCCCGCCGGACCGTCAACGCATGCCCAGCGGAAAAACAATTTGCATCGGCAGATTTTGTGATGTATAGTTACCGTTGCTGAGGGTAGCCGGGCCGGGTCGCTTTCGGGGGTTTGCGGCACAGCCCGTCCTCAGCAAAGACAATCCGAATCTGTAACGCTTGGGCGATTTCCGGGGAGGCTACGGCCGGAGACCGCCTGTTTTGTTTCTGACAACCGGGAGCAGCGTGGACCAACAAGGAAGCAAGGGGGCGAACATGAGCAGTCGCTGGGGTATCCGGACGCTACGGATTGTTGCCTTCCTGGGTGTGACACTTGCGGCCCCGCTGCTGCTTGGGGCGGGCACCAACACTTGGGACGGGGGAGGCACCGATAACAACTGGTCCACAGCCCTCAACTGGAATCCCGACGGGATTCCGCTCAACGATGGGACGGCCAGCGTCGAGTTCGACGAGAGCTTGCGTCTGACACCTTACGTGGACGTGCCTTGGGTCATCAACTCGTTGGTCTTCAAATCCGCGGCGGGGGCGTCTTCCATCCACGGAAGTCCGCTGACGGTCGGGGCAGGCGGCATCGTCAACCTTTCGTCGTCAATTCCTTCCCCGTGCTTCCTGAACGACCTCATCTTGAGCGCGCCGCAGAAGTGGGAGGCGTCGGGCAGTGGCCTGAGGTTCCTCGGAAACGCTGCCAACAGCGGTCATCTCCTGACCATCGCCGGCTACAGCACTACTGCCGTGTACGGCAACATCACCGGCAGCGGCGGCCTGGTCAAAGGCGGGACGGGGACACTGGAGCTTCGAGGCGTCGGCCCGGTCTGGTATGCCGGACCGACTTCGGTCACGGGCGGTACCCTTTCCCTGCTGGGCATCACGGCCTGGACCGCTCCGTTTACGGTCGACTCCGGGGCGGCCTTGTCGTTCGGCGGGGGCGTCCATGAGTTTAAGGCCGGCGCCACGGTAAGCGGCGCTGGCGCGGCGTCCTTCACCGCGGGTATGGTTACGTTCAACGACACATTCAATTTGACCGGAACGAAGACTTTCAGCGGCGGAACGGTCAACTTTAACGGCCCCGTCAGCGGCCTGGGGCCGACGTTGAGCATGTCAGGCGGAGGCGTGAACTTTACCTCCAATCCCGTGACTTTTACGACGGTGAACCTGAACGGGTCAGCGAGCCTGGGCGGATCGGCCGACCTGATAGTGTCAGGCACGTTCGCCTGGTCAGACGGAACGATGACGGGCACGGGGACGACAGAGATCCCGGCCGGGGCGACACTGACCATGGGCGCCTATGAGTATTTGGCCCGGACAATCAATAACAGGGGAACGGCAGCAAGCCTGTTATCCCCCTACACCTACAACCTATACAGCACGACGGGCGGAAGCGGAGCGGTCTTCAATAACCTGCCCGGGGGCATGTTCGACCTCCAGCAGAATACGGGGCTGTCTGGTACCACGTCGGCTGTCTTCAACAACGAAGGCACGTTCCGCAAGTCGGCAGGCACGGGCACGGCGGGAATCACAAGCGCCTGGACGTTCAACAACAAGGGGCTCTTGGAGGTCTTAAGCGGGGGGGTGAGCGTGGCGGGGCCGTTCAACAATACCGGCACGGTTTCTGTAGGCGTGGGGCGAACGCTGACCCTCTCGGGCGGCGGAACGTCGAGCGGCACGTTCATCGTGGATTCCGCGGCAACCCTGGCGTTCAGCGGCGGGACGCATGTCCTCGCCAGTACGGTGGCGGGGTCGGGCAACGTGTCATTCAGCGGCGGCACGGTGACGTTCACCAACCCGTACACGTTCGGGGGTGCCACCTCCTTCGGCGGGGGCACGATCAACTTTAACGCTCCCGTCTCCGGTCTCGGCCCGACGCTGACCGTTTCTGGCGGGTCGGTCAACTTCAACTACGATCCCATGATTTTCGCCACCGTGAGCATGGCCGGAGGGCTCGGCGGATCGGCCAACATTACGATAAGCGACCGGCTGAATTGGACCTCAGGAACCATGTCAGGTACGGGCCTGACCGAGATTCCCGTTGGCAGAACCTTGGCCCTCAGCGGCTCGTCTGCCAAGTACCTGGCGCGGACAGTCAACAATAGCGGCGGCGCGACTCTCGCCGGCAGCAACCTGTCGAGCACTTCAGGCGGCTTGCCAATCTTCAATAACCTCGTCGGCGCGACGTTCGATGTGCAGGCAGACTACGGCCTCGCCGGCACGGACACTGCGACGTTCAACAATGTCGGTACGTTCAAGAAATCGGCCGGGACTGGCACCAGCAGCATCACGAGCGCCTGGACCTTCAATAACTCGGGAACGTTCGATGTGCAAAGCGGGACGGTCAGTGCGGCGGGGCCTTTCAACAACACTGGCACGGTTACTGTAGGCGTGGGGCGAACGCTGACGTTGTCGGGAGGAGGCGCATCAAGCGGGGCCTTTGTCCTGGGCAACGGGGCGACGCTCCAGTTTACGGGCGGCGAAAATGCTTTTAACGCAGGGGTTACAGTTACTGGCGGTGCCATGATCTTGAGCGGCGGGGTCTTGCGGTTCGATGGCGCCAGCGTTTTGAGCAGTCCGGTTACATTCAGCGGTGGTACGTGGGCAGGAAGCGAGACGGTGACAACAGCGGCCCTGTCTTGGACCGGAGGGACAATGACGGGCTTTGGGACAACAGATATCCCGACTGGCTCAAGTTTGGCCCTCAGCGGCTCGTCTGCCAAGTACCTGGCGCGGACAGTCAACAATAGCGGCGGCGCGACTCTCGCCGGCAGCAACCTGTCGAGCACTTCAGGCGGCTTGCCAATCTTCAATAACCTTGTCGGCGCGACGTTCGATGTGCAGGCAGACTACGGCCTCGCCGGCACGGACACTGCGACGTTCAACAATGTCGGTACGTTCAAGAAATCGGCCGGGACTGGCACCAGCAGCATCACGAGCGCGTGGACCTTCAACAACTCGGGCACGTTCGATGTGCAGAGCGGTACGGTCAGCGTGGCCGGGCTGTTCAACAACACCGGCACGGTTACTGTCGGCGTGGGGCGGACACTGACGCTCACGGGCGGTGGCACGTCGAGCGGACCGTTTACGGTAGCGAATGGCGCAACACTTGAGTTTGGCGGTGGTACACACGTGCTGGACGCCGGGGCTAGCATCACGGGGGGTGGCCGTGTCCTTATCAGTGGTACGCCCACGGTCTACTTCAACGGCCCGGTGAGCGGGCTGCCAACGAACCTGACCATCGGCGGGAACCTTTACTTCAACTCGAATGCGGTTTCTTTCGCTACGATCAGCCAGGCCACCGGCACTTTGGGCGGCTCGGCGAAAGTAACCGTTACGGGTCAGATGAATTGGACCGGAGGGACAATGACGGGCTCCGGGTCAACGGATATCCCGACTGGCGCAAGCCTGGTCATCAGCGGCACTTCGGCCAAATATCTCGCGCGGACAGTTAACAACAGCGGCGCCGCGACTCTTGCCGGCAGCAGCCTGTCGAGCACCTCTGGCGGCGCGCCAGTCTTCAATAACCTCGCCGGGGCGACGTTCGACGTGCAGGCGGACTACGGTCTTGCCGGCACGGACACCGCGACGTTCAACAACGCCGGTACGTTCAAAAAATCGGCGGGGAATGGCACCAGCAGCATCACTAACGCCTGGACGTTCAACAACACGGGAACGTTCGATCTGCAAGGGGGTTCGCTCAGCGTCGCCGGGCCGTTCAACAGCAGCGGCACGGTTACTGTAGGCGTGGGGCGAACACTGACGCTCTCGGGGGGTGGCACGTCGAGCGGACCGTTCGTGTTGAAAAGCAACGCCGTGCTTCAGTTTGGTGGCGGCGATCATGTTCTGAACACGGGAGCGACAGTGAGCGGATGGGGCAGCGTGACCGTGAGCGACGGCACCGTTACGCTGAACGATCTCTGCAATCCGACCGGGGGCCTTACCGTCAGCGGCGGGACGGTCAACCTCAACGCGCCAAGTGGACTTGGGGGTATGCCCATCCGCTTGTCGGGAGGGACGCTGGCAAGCAATGCTGCACTTACTAACAACAGTTCGATGACCGGCTTTGGGACAATCGGGGGCGCGGCTGGGTTTACTAACAACTCGTCTGTTCTGGGCAACGGCGGCGCTCTGGTGCTCTCCAACTCCGGCCCTAACGTGAACGCCGGCACTCTCGGACTCGGCGCGGGGCTGCAACTGGTTCTCGCGGGTGGGGCACTGACCAACATGGGTTCGATTGACGTTAACAGCGGACTGATTATGGGGGCATCCGCGCTCACAAACAGTGTGGGTGGAATCATCAGCGGTACCGGGATGATACAGACGCCGTTCAGCAACGCCGGCGGGACCCTGCGCAGTTCAACCGGCAGCCTGAACGTCCAGCAAGCGTTCTCCAGCGCCGGCCTGATTGAAGTGCAGAACGGCGGCGGCCTGACGGGGGGCGGAATCACCAACACGGGTGTTGTCCAGGGCAGCGGCAGCGTAGCCAACGCCATTGTCAACCAGGGGCAGATCGAGTGCACGGCCGGAACCCTGTTTCTGGGTGGCGCAGTGACCAACACGGCGACGGGTTCGATAAGTGCGGCCACGGGCGGCAAGGTTGTTGTGACGACCGCTGCGTCTGAGAATCAGGGGGCGGTCAGCCTTGACGGCGGCGAAGTCCGCTTCAACCAGCCCCTTGTAAACGCCAAGTCGGGCAGGATTGCCGGACGCGGGCGATACCTGTTCAGTGGCGGCCTGACGAACTGGGGTCAGATGCAGTTCTCGGGCGGCGTGGCAGATGTCTTCGGCGCCATCGGCCTTGTGGGCGGAGCGACGGGCGGCAAGATCATTAACTCCGGTTCGGGGAACCTGGTCACCTTCTACGATGATGTGACGCACAACGGGGCCGAGATACGGACCTCTTCGGGCAACACCAGCGTGTTCTTCGGCAATGTCAGCGGGGCCGGCAATTTCACAGGCACCGGAACCGTTCAGTTTGAGGGCGGCTATTCGCCGGGCAACAGCCCCGCGGCCGTGGGGTTCGAGGGCGATGCCATGCTCGGGTCAGAGTCTCGGCTGCGCATGGAACTTGCCGGGCGGGAGCGCGGCGCACAGTATGATTGGCTCTTGGTGTCTGGGTTGATGGTGCTGGATGGGGCACTGGACGTGACGCTTCTTGGCGGCTACCAACCAAGGCCGGGGGACTCGTTCGACCTCTTAGACTGGGGGACGCTTGCGGGAACGTTCGATTCGGTAAGCCTTCCTGCCTTGGGTGCGGGAATGGCGTGGGATACAACGACGCTTTACGACTCCGGCACGATCACCGTGGCCCCTGAGCCGGCGACGCTGGCGCTGGTGCTGGTGGGTGTGGCGGGCACAATCTTGCGGCGCAGGCGCAGGTAGCCGAACGGCGACTTCTCGCCCCAAGGGGCGAAGGAGATTCTTGGGCCGACGAAAGAACGCCTGTGCCCGGCGATTCCTCCGCCCCGGAGGGGCGAAAAAAGACAGTTCAAAGTTTCAGGTTTCAAGTTCAAAGTCAAAGGACAACGGCGTTTCTCGCCCAATCCTTCCTCCGCGTTCTCGGCGGTTAAAACCGTTGCCGTTGCCTTTCACTCATCACTCTGCACTCATCACTCTGCACTGCCTTTGGCGTGGGCCGTTGCCGTTTCTCGCGAACACGCGCCCATTAAAATGGGCGGCTAACCAAACGGCCGCAGGCCGTTGTCTGATTCCCGAATCCCGATTCCCGCCTCTCTCTTTCCCGTTCCCGGTTCCCTGTTCCCGCCGTTACTGTATCTGTTGACGTTGGCCGCCCCCTGCCCTATACTCCCCCTCGGCCCTTCTGGAGGAAAGCCTGTGAGCCCTAAGAAGATCTTTGAGCCGCTCGTCGGCATCGTCCTGGGCAGCGATTCCGACCTTGAAGCGATGCGGCCCTGCGCGACAAGGTCCTCCAGTACAAGGCCCGCCTGGCGGAGCGCGTGGCCATCGCCGACGAAAACGCAGGAAACGCCCCGTGAGCCTAGTCCCTAACCAAGCGTAATTTTTTGCCGGTTGCGGGAAAAAAACTCGAAATCCCTTTATCCGTGCGGTTAGAAAGGACGTTGTCAAAACGGGCCTCTCAACCGAAGAAAGGAAT
>Ga0315284_10012988_pt1 | contig 11860 bp, 4 predicted proteins | sample YL17G09_16_MG_FD_203696 | JGI IMG/M metagenome (GOLD analysis project Ga0315284, IMG submission 203696) | Sediment microbial communities from Yellowstone Lake, YNP, Wyoming, USA - YL17G09_16 | ecosystem: Environmental > Aquatic > Freshwater > Lake > Sediment | place: USA: Wyoming | collected... | reverse complement strand
AATTCATAAAGGAAAAGCTAATAAAGATGGGCGTAGCTATCAATGGGTCGTTGGTATTTGTAAAGATTGTGAAAATGCATCTGCAAGAACATCTAATAGAGTAGCTAATATGACAGAAGAACAGATCAGAAACAAAACAGAGAAACGAAAAGAACAGGACAGAATCAGAAATCAAAAGCCAGAACGTAAGGATTGGAAAAACAACTCGCCAAAGGGAAGAATGGGCCGTTATAAAAAAGGAGCAGTGGAGAGAGGCTTATTGTTCAATCTCACTTTTGAAAAGTTTGTGGAGATTACCAAGCAGCCATGTATCTATTGCGGAGAATTCAATCCAGATAAAGATTTTTGTGGGATAGATAGGGTGAATAGTGATAATGGATATGAACCTAGCAATGTTGCTCCATGTTGTTCTATTTGTAACACTATGAAATGGAACTATACTGCTGATTTTATGGCCGAACACATGATAAAAATACTGAAACATTTAAAGAAGATTTAAATGAACTTCTTTGATAAGGTTAAATCACATATTGATTATAATAATCATTACACTATACAAAAAGCATTAAGAACCTTGGACATAGAGTTTGACAAAGCTCTCAAGACAAATAATTCCGTTTATGCCAAAAGTATAGTGGCTGTTTCTAGAAAATTATATGAAGACTTTAGCAATTCATTTAAAGAAACAGAAGATTATAGTGAAACAATGAGTTATTCTCAAAAGGTTATGGCAAATAAAATGAGATATTTTATTTCTTATTTAATTAAAAAAATTGAGACTAAACTTAAATTGACAATCAAACGTGATAAAGAAATAAAACAAATACTTGAAAACGAAGGCAAAGCAAATGAATCAAATCTCTAAGCGAGTTGATATAAAGAAACGAGCAAATATGGCTTATGGATGGTGGATATCACCCAATGGAGAAATATTTTCCATTGAAGATGAAGGCCATGGAGATTTTATTTCCGCTCACCCAGAGTTATTTGGAAAATTAAATGATAGCGACAAGAGCGGTTATCGTTCTATTGCATTAAATAACGGATGGATTAGGGTTGTTGGCGGAAGCGATAGTCTATCTTTCCAGCCGCCATCGTCTGATAAAAAATACATGGTCACCATACAAAAGGTTTTGGACAAGTTACCAATAGTTAAAACAGTTTACGTGGATGCAGGAAAATATCATTTAGCGGCCCCATTTTGGGATTTTGTGAGTTGCGATAGCTTTGACGAACTCTCTAAATATGAAGCTGCCTCATCGGTTCCAAATAAAACAGCTAAAGTTGTGTCAGATAAGCCCGCCTACACAGAAAAAGAAACATCTGAGTCGGGCGGGACTATTTATAGATATAACCCAGAGCATATTGATGCCAGATGGAAGGACAAGGTTTCAAAGCTCAAACTCTTAGAAAAAAATATTGAAAGGCTTAGAACACAATATAACAAAGATTTGTCTTCTGAGGATTTGAGAACTAGGGCAGAAGCTGCAGTCGTTGGTATTCTTGATGACACTAGCCAGCGTATAGGAAATGAAGAAAGTGTTAAAGAATATAAAACTTATGGAGTATCTACATTTAAAGTCAAACACTTAACTTTTTCTGGATCAAAAACCACTTTTAAATTTGTTGGAAAAGATCAAGTCAAACAAGATGTAGAAACCTCTAATTCTAAGATTACCTCTGTGTTAAAAGAACTCGTGAAGGGCAAAAAAGATGATGACTTTGTGTTCGAAATTGACGGAACTAAAATATGGGATAGGGCAATAAATCGTTATTTAGAAAAGTTTGATATTAGTGCTAAAGATTTGCGTGGATTTCAGGCTAATAGAATAATGAAAGAAAAATTGAAAAAGAAAGATTTTAAAGAAGCTTTGGAGGAAACCGCAAAAGAAGTTGGTCACGAGCCCGCAACTCTTAAAAACCAATATCTTGATCCGGCCTTAGTTAAAAAATATATTAAAAAGGCGTCAATTAGCGTTAGGGCTTTAGATTTTTTGCCATTTAGAGGCTCTCCTCAAGATATTACCGATAACGAACAACAGATGTCTCAAGAGCCGGTAGACCCCAATCTAAATGTTTCAAACATTTTGCCAAAAGTGCGACAAGAAGCTTCGGTTGATTTAATGAGAGCGTGGAGAGTAATTGCTCCATTTTTATCTCCTGGCGCAACCTTAACTAGCGCATATAGGACCAGGTTTGATCAAGCAAAAACCATTTTAGAGTTTTGGCGCGCTATAAGATGGGACGGAGGAAAATCTGTAAGATGGAATGGATTTTTCTTTCATAATTTTAATAATAAAGTGGGAACGTCTCAGAGAGAACTGGATTATTTGTACGAAAAAGCTAGCAAACAATTGCTTTCAAGAAAAGATGTTGGGCGCATTAATACATTGCAAAATTTTATGTTTAAATATAAACCCAACACAAGTAGTCCATTAAAAGGAGAGCCGCCAGGTGGAGTACAGGTTGCTCCCGTTGATCTTTCTGAACACAGGTTTGGTATAGCAATGGATATTGCCAAAACTGATTTAAATGATGTCAACAAAGCCTTGCAATTTCTTAAAGTTAAATTGCCTGGTTCTGTCGTGCTCGCCAAAGAGCCTTTTGTGGAAAATGTTAATCAAGCAATCCATATAGAGTTTGCCGGTACAGTGAATATGCCAGATATAAATACTTTTATTAATTTAATTAGAGAATTAAAACAAACAAATATTAAAAAGTCTATTAGTCGAAATCATATTGAAAAAATATCAAAATTAACACCCGAGGATGCTAGGTGGATAGAGAGTATTAGGCCTAGGTCCATCACCACCACGCCCGCTACGACTATGTCGAAACAATTAAAAATAGGACCAAATGCAAAATTAAACCAACTAATGTATGATGCCTGGAGAAGCCTGATTCCGTTTTTACCAAATGGGGCTACGATTACTTCGGGTGTCCGAACGCCACAAGATCAAGAAAGAATATTAAGAAATTATTGGTCAATTTCCGGGCTTACGGCGCAAGACAAAGGTTATGGGGACTATTACGCAATGTCCAAAATATTGGGACAAAGAGGATACGTTGTTGGTCCGCCATCAACAAACGCACAATATGGACATCTAAAAGGAAACGCAATAGATATTAGTGGAGCAAATTTATATGAAATCGCTAATGCAATAAAAATGGTTTCTGATCACCCCGATATACCGATTCAGTTTACCCAGCCACTAGTTGAAGAAAAAAATAATGATGTTCATGTTGGCATAATGAGTGCAAAATATGATCCTATTGCTATAGCAAAAGTGTTAAAAGAAAGAAGCGTAAGCCGAATTGCATCTGCACATGTGGAATACAAAATGGCCTCAAACTCTTTTGCCCGACAAGATTTGGAAAAGATATATGAGCTGGAATACAAAATATCAATTTTAACACAAAGGGATTATTTTGGCCCACGATTAAATTATATGGAAAAACTTTTGGGAGAATTATTGTTTAATGGACTTTTTAGCATAAAAAAGGGGTACGAAAAAAGATTGGGTCAGTGGAAAGACAATTATAAAAATCTTTATGATGATTTTTTAGTCGAAATGCCAGATGCGCCTGAAGAAGAAATACACAGAAAAGTGTTTGACATAGTGTACGGACGAAGCGCAACTTTTCAGAGATTAGACAGTATTTACAACGAACTATTAAAATCTCCAACCGGAAATATTAAGAAAGATTCGGAATTGTTCAATAGGGCGCTAAACGCAGCGCATTATAATGGAAAAATGGTTGAATATCTGTCGTGGGAACTTGAAGACATAGACGGTTCTTTGTTAGATGATTTGACTTCTGGAGAAAAATATATTCCAAAATGGAATAAAGAACTTGACAAAATAGTTGCTGAAAAAAATATATTGATGAGAAAATTGTCTACTCGCCGTGATGATAATATAATTAAAGAAGATTTTATTCCGCATGGTGTTGTGGAAATATTAAAAGAAATTTCGGATAATGTTTATTCTATAAGAGATGATTCGTTGAGTGGAGAAATAAATGTAAGCAAAGAGCCGGTAGTAAATATTAAGTGGTATTTTGTTGTAAACAAAGATGAGCCCAAACACTCACCTTCAAAATATCAGGCCTACGTTATCAAAGAAGAAAGGTTCGAAGGGTTTGTTGAACGAAATACAATATTTGATATGCCTGGGGCGGACGCACTAGAGCTTGCAAAAAAGATGAGAGAGTCTGTTACTGGGCAGGAATTCCAAAAAGGATTTCTCGACGGACTTGTAGAAAACTATCAAAAAGAACAAGTAGAAAAAAGAGATATTAAGCGACTTAATGTAGAAAATATTAACCAATTATCAAAGATGGCAGAAGACGAGGGGACCAAAAGTGTAATTGAAGATTTAATGCGATCGAATACGCCAAAAGAAGTAAAAGAAGAGTTTGCCCAGCATTCTGATGACGAGAAAATTAGTGAGCAAAGTAATGTAGAAGACAATTATAAGTGGGCCGAAAAACAGGCTTTTAGCGCAGAAATGCAGCATGATGGTGCTCCCGAAACTGCTCGACTTTTTGCTGATAGGGTAATGAAAGAGCACTTTAACGAATGGGTTGAAAAAGGAGCAGACCGTCAGCTTTGGATTGATCACATAAATGCTTTACAAAGTATGATTAATGATTGGCGCTTAACGCACCCAACACCAAGCCCTCTAAATGGATTAATGGTCAGAAAACCTTATTGGTGGGCTCGTTATGATGACGAAGAGGGATTGTGGAAAGAGAAGAAAGCAGGCCTTTCAATACGAGCAGACGATAAAATAAAAATAGAGCCAACAGAAGAAGAAAAGAAGATATTTGCTTTATTAAAAGAAGTTAAAGAATATTATAAATTGCCAGTGGAACTTCGTGTTGTTGGCGGATGGGTTCGCGATTCTATACTAAAACAGATGGAGAAGAAATAATGTGTATGGCATTATCCATATATGTATATAAGAAGTGTACTCAATGCGGATGTACAATGGATTTAGACATGTTTCCAAAAAGTTCAAAAATAGCCTGTGGCTTCAAGTCCCAATGTAAGATATGCCGAAGAGAATGGCAAAGAATGAACCAAAAGAAGAAGATAATTAATAATAGTATTGATGGGTTTATTGTGTGCACTGGGTTATGCGGATGCAAGAAACCTTCTTCTGCATTTAGGAAAAGTGCGAAAACAAAAAGCGGATATGTTAGTATTTGTATAGAGTGCGCCAACAATAAAATATATGGAGAAATAGTTCCGCATGGATTTAAGAAGTGCGCCGGTCCATGCAATAAGGTAAAATCATTTGATTTATTTAGAAATACATCGATTGGGCGAGACGGCAAAAGCTCTATCTGCAAAAAGTGTTTCTCGCTCAAAGAAAAGGAGATTAGAATCGCATGGGATTTGTTTAGACGTGCCCACCTTACTGATATAAAGATATGCTCGCGCTGCTCGCAACCAAAGATGTTATCTGAGTTTGGATCTTCTATATCATTGTGTAACAAATGTGTGTTTGAATATGGGCAAGAACAATATTATTCCAAACATGATAAGAGGTTGGAACAAAGCAAGATGTGGAGAAGTAAGAATGCCGATAAGATAAAGCAAAACAATAGAAAACGTCGGGCAATGAAACAACAAGTGCGTGAAATCTTTACTGTTGAAGATGAAGCATTTATATCGGATGTGTTTAATCATGAGTGTTTCAACTGCGGCACAAATACTAATCTTGGTATAGATCATGTTCGACCTCTTTCAAAAGGTAATGCGTTAACTCGCAAGAACGCTTGTGTTCTATGCAATCCGTGTAATGCATCAAAAGGAAATAGAGAGCCGGAAGATTTTTATGACGCATTAAAACTATCAGAACTGTTTGGTATAATAGGGAGAAATCAATAATGGGATTAAATAATGATATTGATATAATGGTTTCGGGCATGTCTGGCAGGGAATTTGCCGAGCGTGTGGTTAAGTATTTAAAAGAAGTTAAGAGCGAACCAGCAAAAAATGTTGGTGTTATAGAGGCCAGACCCGAACAGAGCAAACACTTAGAAACTGCGGTTTTAAACATTTATGGCAATTCTGTAGATTTTGTTTCTCCTCGTGCGGAAGTTTATACACCTGATAGCCGTATTCCGCAAACTAAACCAGCGTCGCCCGAGGAAGACGCAAGTAGAAGGGATTTTAATTTTAATTCTTTGTTTTACAATCTCGATACTGGTGAGGTAGAAGATTTTACCGGAAAGGGACTAGAAGATTTAAAAAGCAAAACTGTAAGAACTCCCATTGATCCAAAAATTACCTTTATGGATGACCCCCTTCGTATTCTGCGAGCTATTCGTTTTGCTACTCGTTTCGGATTTGAGTTAGACCCAGAATTAATAAACGCCGCTAAAGACCCAGAAGTTCAAGACTCATTACATAAAAAGATATCTCGTGAACGCATTGAGGCTGAAGTTAGAAAAATGTTATCTGGTCCAGACCCAGTTAAAGCCATGCGCATAGTAAAAGACTTAAATCTTTTATCCGTCGTGTTTCAATTGCCTGAAAAATTTGAGCCATGGGATATGGACCAGAAAAGTCCTCATCATGATTTTAATGTATGGGAACACACAATGCAGGCTCTTACAAACATACAAGAAATAATTAAAGGTCGCAATTTAAGTGATGCGGATAAATTTATTGTAAATATGGCAGCTCTTATGCATGATGTTGGTAAATTAGATCCCACAATTCCTAAAACCAAGCAGTTAGCTGACAAAATTATTATCGTATATCATGGGCATGAAGAAGCCAGTATGCGTGCAGCAGAATATATTCTTCGTCGTCTTCCTGGCATAAAAGTCGAAGAAATAGAAAAAATAAAAAAACTAATCGATGGTGCTCGCAGAGTAAATCCTGATCGCAGAGACACATCAGAAGTTTATAACAGAAGCCGAAAGACTCTTGGAAAATTTGTCAGAGAGATGGGAGACCTGTGGGAACACGCTATTGACTTAGGTTTTGCCGACTCTGCTGGCCATAAAATAAACGAATTTTCCGCTCATCCAAAAACTTATTACGAAACCATGAAAAAACAGATAATAGATTTTAACCCTGCTGCCATCCAGTCAATGAAACCCCTGTTAAATGGAAATGAACTAATGACCTTGTTTGGTCGAAAAGGTGGCACTTGGATTGGTGATTTGATAAAAGAATTGATAGATTGGCAGCTTGAGAATGCTCAGGCAACAAAACAGGATGCCGAACAGTTTGTCAAAAAAGTGTATTTGGAAAAAGAATTAGATAAAAAAGCAAACATTTCAAAACGATCACTATATGATATAATGGCGGCCAAAGTTGACGAGAATAGTGAAAAGATAAAACTTATTGACCAAGACGATAATTGGTATGAGGATGATAAAGGAAAATATACTGTATCAAGATTAATAGAACTGTCTTCCGCACTACCAACAATAAAAGTTAGTATTTTAGAATTAATGAAGAATACGGACAATCACCAAGGCCTTGAGGAACTCGCTATATTCTCTACAACTAATATTCTAGAACATAATCGCGTTCACGACTCAGATAATAGTTTTCCTATTTTAATTAAAGAAGATGGAACCATTATAGATGGGTTTCATCGAGTGTTAAAAGCGATCTTGAGCGGAACTAATATTTTGCCAGCAAAAAAGATTCCTTTGGACATGCTGGCGCAGTCTAGTTTTGAGGATGACGCTGATGATACTGAGTCCAACAAGTATAATCGAGAGAAAAATGACCCAAAGTGGAATGAAATTTTAATAGACAAGGATGGAACCAAATTAACTCGTAAAGAAATCCGAGACCACTATATAAAAAATGCAGATAAAATATTAAAAGAAATTAAAGACAAGCCTATAATGATTTATATTGGAACCGAAAAAAATAAGAATATATTGAAACGAAAACATAATGATAAGCCAATTGTAATTACTAATGCAGACCCGGACAAAAGCGGAAAGCCAGATAATTTACAATTTTGGGCTGATCGACGCTTATTGTCTTTGCATCTTGTGATGGGAAATAAAACCAAACTAGGATGGGTGGATGTAGACCTACATGGTGATTTTTCGCCTGATAAAGCAAAGGATTACGCTAAAAAAGTAGCATTAGAGATCAAAAAAGAGTTTGGTGTTTCTGCTAGTCTTTGGAATAGTGGCGGAACAGGCATTCATGTAGAGTTTGAATTAAAAAACGAAATAGAAATCGATAAACTGCGAGAACAACTAAAAACCATGCTTGATCGTCTAAACGAAAGCTTTGATAATATAACTACGGGCATAGTGCAAGGAAATGGCTTAAGATCAGACATTTCCACGCTGCACGAAAAAGGTAATCTTAGAGCTAGATATTCTTTGGGAGAAACCTATGGAAAAAAGAAAACTCCTGCGACACTATCTTCGAGGGAATAAATGAAAAAATTATCTAATCGAGATATTATAATTGTCGGATGCTGTGCTGATTGGCCAGAGCTGCAAGATGAAATTATAAAACGCGCCAATAAAGGTGTTTCAGATGATTGGTTTGACGTAGATACCAAAAATCCTACGGTCAAAGAAGAAAAATATACTAAAATTAAAGATGTAGAATTGTGGCATGGTGTTAATGACGAACGGGCCCTTCAAAAACTACCAAATGGAAAATATCTATTGACCCCCAAGCCAGGCTCCGATATGCAAAAACTATGGTTCGTTCCGGCTTGGAATTCAGAAAGCAAGCGAGTTGCGTTGGGATATGCGAATTATGCGATGGTTAGGATTAATATTCCTTTTGAGTTTTCTTATGCCAAGGTCACTAAAAAAGATGGTTCCGTGAGCGAGCACACAGAATCATATAAACCAATTGCGCCCAAGTGGGAGAGAAGTTATCAGGTGCAAGAGTGGTATCTTTACGACGGCGCTTTAGAGCTAAATCCAGAACAAGTAAAATTAGTCGATGAGTTTGAAGAAGATGTTTTATCTCTTTCTGCCTCATGTAAACAACTTTCTAAACGAGCCTGGGGTGATGATTACGCCGCTTTATATGGGCGATTAAAACTCCCAATAAACAAAGAAAAAATAATAAAACTATATGAGATGGAATATAAAATATTTAAACTTATTTCGCTTGATTCTTCCAAGCATTCAACACTTAAAACAATAGATAGATATAAAAACGAACTAGCGTCTTTGTTGCCAGATTTGATTTTGGCCATGAAAAAAGTATATGCGTGGTGGGTAAATTATCACGGCGATGTTGTTGATCCTCTTCATTTATTAGAAAAGATGCAAAAAGAATATCCAGAGATACGACCAGAAAGACTAGAGGAAGAATATTATGATTATAGCTCCGGAATAATAACCAAACACTACAATGAGTTTAAAAAAATTGAAATACAGATTAAAAAAGAAGAATGGAGCAAGCCTCCTCTTTCAGATATTTTAGAAACCTATAAAATGCTTCAACGAGGACCATCTGGAGATATTAATAGCGATATGGTAATGTTTCATAAAGCATTAACAACCGTTCACTTTGGTGGCCCGATGATGACACATTTCGCTAATATTACAGGTGTATCTGCAGAATTATTAAATGATTTGTCAGCAGGAAAGTTTACAGACCAATGGGACACTGATATAGTAAGATTTGCGAAACTTAATATTTCAAAACGAGCAGAATTGGTTTATGGATACTGGTTATCTCCCGAAGGAAAACTGCATCCTGTAGAAAATCAATTCGCCCATAAAGATTTTTTTACAAACAACCCTGATCTTCTAAGTCAAACAATATCAGACAATCCGGCTGATACAGCTATATATGGGGTGGCGTTTTCAGAGGGGTGGACCAGATTGGTTCAAAGTTTGCACACTTTGTATGTAGAAGTTCCATCTTTTGATAACAAATATTTAAGATTATTGCAAGATGTCCTGACAGATATTCCGGTAAAACGAGAAGTGATATTTAGTAGTGGTTTTAACGCCCTAAATGCTTGTTATGCCGACGTTGTTTCTGTTAGTGGGTTTGGGGAGCTTGGTCGCATAGAAAGAATAGCATCAATATCAAAACAAGCCTCTCTTCCTCCAATTATTACCGCCTATCATTGTGGTCGCAAGCTGGAGGGTAATCAGTTTTCAACAAAATATGTTGGGACCGGAGAAGGATTTAGTATTTTAGGGGCCGGAATATATTTTAATACGAATAAAGATTGGGCAAAACCGTACGCCAAATATGTTGATGACCCCTTTCTTTATACGGTTGAAATAGATACAAGTGGAATATACAATCCGTATACTGGAGACCCAGAACATCTTAAGAAAAAGGTGGTCAAATTATGGAATGACGTTGCTAAATCCATGAATACAGACAGGCTTCCTGCTGGATCATCACTAACACACGGAGCTGGTTCATTAGGCGATATTGCGAGAGCGGTTGGAACAAAACAGGCTTACAATATGGCCAAAGAAATTGGTGTTTTGGGGCAATATGAAGAATTAAAAGGCGGATATGAAATAAGTGTTTTCGACCCCTCTATTGTGAAAATAATAGAGGTGGAGCGTTTAGAAAAAGAGAAAAAAGCATCTATTTCAAAACGAGCAATAAATTATGGTTGGTGGCTATCTCCCGAAGGAAACCTTCATCCTATTGGAATCATGCAGCATAGAGATTTTGTTATGAAACATCCTGAGTTGTTTTCTACCCCGCTACATCCTGATCTTTCCGCCTATGAGAGGGCCTTTTCAAAAGATTGGGTTAGAATCGCTCATCAAAGAGAAACTTTATTCATAGAACTACCATCTTTTGATAATAAATATCTTTATAGAATACAAAAGGCCTTATCAGCCCTTCCTGTGTCTGAAACAATCATAACATCTTTTGGGAAAGAATTTTTTAAAGCATCTTATTGGGATTTTTCCGAAGCTCGTAGTTTCCAGGAACTAATTCATAAGGAAAAATTTGCATCCCGACATATTTCTAAACTGGCGGAATCCGTATATGGATATTGGTTAAGTCCAGATGATAAACTGTATCCCGTTGAGTATGAGGGGCACGCGGCATTTATTTTCAGACATCAGGATCTTTTTGGTGACGTCAATGAGTTTGGAACGTATGGTGTAGCGTATAATAATGGTTGGGTAAGAATTGTTTCTGGAAGCAATCTACATGAAATATCTTTCAGTGTTCCATCTCTTGATGATGTTTATTTTAATAAAATAAAAAAAGTTTTATCCAACTTCACACACAAGAAATTAGTTTTAGTGTCTACCAAACTAGATAGTTATAGTGTTAAAACGAGTTATTGGGATTTTGTTGAGGCTCACAGCTTCCAAGAACTAATTCATAAGGAAAAATTTGCGTCTCGTTCGATTTCTAAACGATCCGGCGGCCCAAAATTATCTAAACGCGCAAATGATGAATTTCCTCGCGCTATGAGAAATCCTCCGCAGCAATCTACGAGGATGCTAGAACAAATGGCAAAAGACCCTATATCAAAATACAAAGAGAAACGCGATTTTGATATTACAAAAGAACCAAAAGGCAAAGCGGAAAAGGGCGGAAACAAGCATCGATATGTGATACAATTCCATGATGCCGAAAAGGCTGGTAAACATTTTGACCTCAGACTAGAGAACGACGAAGGCTCTATGACTTCTTGGGCTGTGCCGAAAGCAAAATTGCCAAAAAATGACGAGAAATTATTGGCCACACAAACCGAAAATCACCCAATACAATATATGGAGTTTGGAAAAGGCGAAGGAGAAGAAATAAAGGAAGGATATGGCAAAGGAAAAGTAAAAATACATTCAAAAGGTAAATACGAATTAATTGAATGGAAAAAAGACACTATTAAGTTTAAGA
>Ga0315284_10012986_pt1 | contig 11861 bp, 4 predicted proteins | sample YL17G09_16_MG_FD_203696 | JGI IMG/M metagenome (GOLD analysis project Ga0315284, IMG submission 203696) | Sediment microbial communities from Yellowstone Lake, YNP, Wyoming, USA - YL17G09_16 | ecosystem: Environmental > Aquatic > Freshwater > Lake > Sediment | place: USA: Wyoming | collected... | reverse complement strand
CTAATAAAAAGCTCCTCATTTCAACTTAGCTCAATATGGACTGGATTTGGAGGCTTTAACTTTTCTGAATTGCAGTGGAATGGACTTCATTTTGATGGAAGTATCTTAGACAGAATAGATTCAGCAGTTCAGCAGTCACTAACAGATGCCAGCCAAGCTATTAATAATCTAACAGCGGTGGGTGGAAAAGCAGGCCAACAGTTTCTAGACTCAGCAGCATCGATAGGCAAACAAGTGGGAAATAACATATCTGATTTACTTTCATCATTTGGTCCTCCGGGATTGACAGCAGACCCAGAGCAGTGGATGAGCCAATTAAAAACAAATGCCGATGCAGTAACGAATGCGCTAAAAAGCATATCTGCTGAGAATGTTGGACTATGCCATGTTCTTGTGGAGGTTTCTAAGATATCAAAATCTCCAGAACTTTTAAAGAGTTCTATAAATAGCGTGTCAGAAAAAGCCAAAAAAGACATGCAAAAACTATCTGGACATATTCAGGATATAAAAGCAGCCAACCAACAGCAGGAAAGCATTAAGAGTTCCATAGGTACTATTCAGGAAGTTATACGAAGTAAGCTCGGAGGATAAAAGTGGCAAATATTTTAAATCAAATTAATTTCAATGTTCTACCGACTCCGGCCTCAAGTCAGGATGTTAGACTTTTGGATATATCATGCGACCACATCGTCCGCAATGAGGTTGTAGTATTTGACATCTCTCCTGTATTAAAAAATCAGCCATATAGCGGTTCGGACGTGGCATATACGCATGGAAATAATTACAGTCAAGTTTTTCAAAATGATGCTTTTATTTATATAAACACGCGCTTGCCATTTTTAAACAATGGAAATATTTCGATTTCTCAAAAAGCCGTATCCTCGTTTGATTCTCCGGTAACTGAGGAAGTTCAGATACCCAATCCGATAACCACCTTCATAGATTTGCAATATCCTGCTCTAATGAATTCTTGGAGTGCTAAGCTAAAAACAACATACCTGTCAACCGGCCAACAGACCCTATCTCCATACACTAAATATTCAATGGCTCTTTTGGAAGGACGTGTTCAATTCAATAATGCATCTGATATTGGTAAAACTGTAATATTTAATTATGTAGCCGACAGAAGAATTATATATCCTAGCGCTAAATACAATTTGCTAAACTATGAATATGTGGGTTTAAATTCTCAAAAACAGGCAATCATCAAGGTATATGGAAGGGCTTTTTTGAGCACAAACACACTATTATACATAACCTATACCACTACCCAGCCAACATGTTCTAAATGTGGCGGTCTCGGATATGTGAATGATTTTTTCTTTGATGGCAATGGAAGAGTTCAGATGGTTTATGATTTTTCAAAATTAATACAAGACTTCTTCAAGAGATTTCTAACTATTAAAGGTAGCAACCCGTTTGATTTAAGAGACGGCACTATAGTTAACAGTTTGGTGGGACTAGCAGTAGCCAATCAAGACTTTTTGGAAACAACCTTAAAGTCGGAAATAATTGATTTAATAGCTAATATAAGAGACAAGCAGAGATTGCAATCTGGATATCAAACAATTAGTTCGGGCGAGCAGATTTCAAGAGTTAACAGCGTTTCAATAATTGCACAGAATGTAACAGATTTGTTAGTCACCATTGAGGTAGTTTCCCAGTCTGGTCAAACCCAGCAAATACAACAGATAGTTAGGAGTTAAAAATGGCTAGAAGCTTTAATGATGTAGCGATAGATTTAATGACGAGTATCTTGAGGGAGAATCAGTCTATTGACGTTCTTCCCGGACAAGTCGTAAGGGATATTTTTGTAAATGGAATGGCTCAGGAATTTTCCAACACATATAACGGCATAGACAACGTCTCTACTGCTCAATCTATTTCAAACGCCGCCATCATGTCTGTTCAAGACCTTAATAATCTTGTTGGGAATTTCGGTATTGTAAGAAAAAGCTCAACCAATTCAACTGGTCAGGTGGTTTTTTACACCAATACGCTTCCGAGTCAGGACGTATTTATTCCAGCTGGCACAAGGCTTGGAACCGGATTAGGCAGTTCTGGTCAGCAGATAACCTTTCAAACTCTTGGCGATTTGAATCTTTTTATCTCCATTGAATCAACTTATTTTAATATACGAACTGGAAACTGGGAGCTGACAGCAAATGTAACGGCAGAACAACCGGGAGAAGTTGGAAATGTCGGTCCGTTTGCGATTAATTCAATTCTTGATGCCAATTTACCAATGAGAGTTACGAATAACAATCCCACTGTTGGCGGTTTTAACCAAGAAAGCAATGTGGACTTGGCAGTAAGAACGATTAACACGTTTTTAGGTACAGGGGCTGGAACCAAGTCAGGATATTTGGGACTAGTAACTTCTCAAAGCGACATTCTAGATTCAATTATTCAAGGACCCGGAGACCCGCTGATGATAAGAGATAACGGCTTTGGTGGAAAGGTTGATATTTGGGTAATACCTTCTCAAACAGGGATAACACAACTGACGCCAGCCAATGTTCCGTCTCTTGAAATAGAAGACTGGAGTGACGCCTCTCAGGTTTTATCAAACTATGTTTTTGATTTTCCTCAAAAGCCAGTGGACTCAACTCAGCAGATATTGGTAACTGCAACACTTTCACCATCTGGAAATTTAACCAACATTCCTTTGTTTGAATCAAGAACTCCAGCGCCTGTTGGGGTAACATATGTCAATCCAAGTGGCTCTAGATTTCATTATACAGTGCAACTAGACAACAGCCTAAATTATGGTGGTTCAGTGCGTGCTCAAGATAAACTACTATGGAATCCAGATGAGATGAATTATTTGAAAAATCTATACTCCGGCAATACCATGAATGTAGATATATCCTACTACACAAACGTTGCAATTTCAGGAGCACAGACAGTAATAGACGCAGATACAAATAAGATTATCGCGGCAGATGCATTGGTGAAAGACGCGATAGAGGTTTTCTTGGATATTTCGGCACAAATAGTTTTAGAGTCATCTTTTAAGGAGACTCCTGAATCTCAGACGCAGACGGTTGCCAATGTTATTTCAGCCGTTGTATTTTCAATAGATACAAACAAACTCGGACAGACATTTCAGGAGTCCGATTTAATTCAAACCATGCACAATGTTGATGGGGTTGACAACGTAATAATTCCATCGATAGTCATAACTAGAAGATATTCTCCATTCTTTGATATTCGCCAGCAGCAAGTTACAGATACATCAGTTAATCCAAACGAATATTTCACGGCTGGAAGTATAAACATCACATCGGTAGCGGGGTAAAAAAAGAATCAATTCCAGTAATTCTGGAAATGCTGAGATGCGGCAATAATCAGCGAGAAGTTTCAGAGATATTCAATGTAGACCCTAGTACAATATCCTATACACTAAGCATACATCGTAAGAAGAGGATGATATAATGCAATCTCAAAATAACCCCTTTCTTGACAACCTTTTCAATGGCCTCTCGTCTGTATATAATAAGGATTCGGGGATGGTTAACAGCAATATGTATACGATTTTAAACTCGTATGCCTTAATGTTTCAAGATATCCAAAGAGTTATAGACCAAGCTAAGGCAAATACTTATATTGCCACAGCCGCGCCTCAGGTTTTGCAAGATAATTTTGGTGTATTGATAGATTTCCCCAAGCCTCCAAGACTGAATTCTCTTAGCAATGGCGACGAGATATATCGTGCGATTTTAAGGGCGCTGTATCAGGACTATCAATTGGCTCCGACCTCTTTGTCAATTCAAAAAGCTGTTTCAATTATATTATCGTTTTTGGTTACTGACCCCAACACAACTGGCTATTATCAGGAAACCGATGAAGTGATTCTAAACATTCCAGACACCACCATTCAGCTTGCTTATAATGCTGTAAAAGTGGTAAACGGAGCGATTGTTGGAGTGGCAGATGTTAGCGATATAACATTCTTTCCTTCAGATTTTACAGTTACCGGATATGATGACAATACAAAAACCATAACATTTTCTGGCAATCCAACAATCAGCCAAAATTATAGCATAGTTTACTATAGAAACAATTCTGGCCTTGAGGGGACGAATTGGATAAACCTAACAAGCCCGTCCGCCACTAATGTTCTGCCGCTTGATTTAAAAACTACAACAAAAACCTTTGACAATTATCAGTTTAGTTATTGGTGGAATACCTATAATAGGGATGACGTAGGCGTTGAAATCATTGAGAACCTCCTAGAAAATGAAGACCAAGGCATCGTGTGGAGGCTACCCCAAAGAACAGTTTCCTATATAAATCCATATAATGCTTCTGGAAACATATTCCAATCTAGCTCTATCGATGCGTATAATAGCGAAGGTGGAATTTACGATATTAATATAGTAACCCCCAGCAACCCAGATTCTCTCATATCAACAATTCCTTTAGATTATTTTTCAGATGTTTCAGTAAATACAGATAATTTTTATATTAGATATTCTGCCGACAATGCTCTATTTGTTCCATTCGATGTATTCATTGGAAGCTTCGGTAAATTTAATAAAACAAATTATAGTTTAGCTTTTAATTCTGTAAACTATGGTAATTTGGACTTTTTCGAAATAGGCGAAGATTTTGATAACAATGATTTATTTGGATATGGCACTAAGCATATATGGATGGATGTGCCCTATTTAAATGGACAATATGTTTTAAATAATAGTGTATTCTTTGATAGACAGATAAGCCTGCATGAAAGGACCATATTCCAAGACAATTTTGAAGAAGGCAACTTAGACAAATGGAACACGCTGCCTGCTGGATATTCAGTTGTCGGCGAAGCTCTTCTTAATCCATCTAGTCAGAAAGAGGATTGTATTAAACTTTTTGCGACCGTATCTGGAAGCGCAACAAAGTCATCACCTATGCTGCCTAATAATATAGGCCTTAGTGGAAACCGTGTCGGAATAGACTTTTTGGACATTTTCAATTCTGGCACCAAGACGTTCGTAGATGTAACTAGAGTGTCTGGCAATGCATACAGTCAGATTAGATTCGGCATAGAACCAAATATATTGGATTACTATTCTTCTTTAAGCAATTCGTCGCCAATTGGATTCATAGAGACGTATTTTCCAAGTTCTGGAAATATATCAAATAACATTCAATTTCAATATGTGGTAAGTGGCGTGGCGGCTCCATATAATCTGACTAGTGGAAATTTAAATATTGGAGTGTCTGATTTCTCTTTAACTCCCAGTACGGAACTTTTAACTCAAATGTTCTCAAACATGAGTTCGTCCGATGTTTCCAACTGCAATAGGACTCTTTTCAATTTTGGTTGGAGTGGGAATTCTGTTGATTTAAAATTCAATTTTATACAGCATTTCGGGCAAATAGATGTCTCTGGACCGGCACCAAATCCACCTAACATAGTTGACACCTTTGCACCGTATAATATGACACTATCATTTGTTCCGGGAAATCCAGAAATAATTTATACGGTAGATAAGTTTTACTATGATGATATTAATAAATATGTATATCAACTACCTTCAGCAATGGGAACCACAGGCATTCTTGTTTCCTCAGGAAGCAATACTGTGGAAATTATGCGAGGTGAGTTTTTAAAAGTTAATGGAGAGACGTACACAGGCCCGTTTGACCCTTCAGTTGCTTGGAATCAGTTTCAAGTAGGAACTGGACCAATGACTTCTAATCAAATATCTCAATTCAATGTAGGCGACCCTAAGAGTTTTTCTATTCAATCTTCAGCACCAACATCATCTGGAAATAGTTCTTATTGCCATTACTATGTTGGAAATAGCAATATAAGCGATGCCGTTAATCAGCATTCTGGAATTAATACTAGACTGCCGTACTACTACCAGTTAACAAATTCTCCAAACAACATAGATAGTGTTCCCAAGACTTACCTTAGCGGCTTTCCTAGAAGCAGGCAATGGCATAGATTGACTTATTATTTTGGCGTTAGCTCAAATGGAGTCGCTCAGTTCTCTGGATTAAATGTATCACTAGATGATTATCAATTTTTAAATAATAGCAATATCGGATTTGTTGCCCAGCTAAGCGGAGTATCGACGAATCATTCAACTATATTTCCACAATCTGAATTCAGCTATTTCGATAATGTCAAGGCTTCGTATTATGACACCGCGCAGACATTGTCGGAATATAGAGTTGGACAAGTCTTGTCAAGCAATTGGGGTGGTTCAATTTTAGACCAATCCACCGTGCTTGAAGATAGAGTTTTTTCCCAAGAAAGCGTTTCGAATTTCCATTTCCTAGTTAGTGTTTTAGGCTGGTCTGATGATTTGGTATTCATTGTTCAAAAAGTGGTAGATAAGCTAAAGCCAGCGTATGCTTTCGCTTCAATATTGTTCAAAGAGAATCAGCATCTTGACACCGGCTTGGGGACAGTTTTGTCGGATGCTGATACCAATTGGGAGTCTGGAAACATTGATTCAAATATAATAATCAAAGTTTCTGGCTCATTTAATAATTCAGATATCACAGAATCATTGCCAGGATTTATAACAGTCAATCCCAGTGGAAACGCTATATTTTAAAAGGTTTTTAAGTGTTCTTTTATTCAAAATCTTTATAAAAAAGTACTATAGTGCAAGATGTAATAATTATTAATTATAAGGATGCGATATGTTTATTTATGGATTATGCGACCCTCGCACTGATGAATTAAGATACATTGGATTTACATCTAAAAACTCGAAAAAAGATTGAATGCACATGTTCGCGAGGCAAGCTTTGCCAAAACCAAAACACATAAGTTGAATTGGATAAAGTCTCTGCTCTGCGATGGAATTAAACCAGAAATTTCCATGCTGCAGGAAACCAATAGAGATGAATGGCGGGAAGATGAAATGTGGAATATCGCCTACTTTAAAAGCATTGGGTGTAAGTTGACCAATGGGACGCTCGGTGGAGACGGAGTTGTCGCAACACTTGAGACAAGAGAAAAAATTGCCAACGGGCTTCGCGGGCGAAAAGCCAGTAAAGAATCAAAAGAAAAAATGAGATTAGCTAAACTTGGCACAAAACAAACAAAAGAAACGGTGCTTAAACGAATTATAAGTCTAACAGGAAAAAAACATAGCAATCCAAGAACGGAAGAACAAAGAAAAACAATATCATTATCCCATTTGGGTCAAATTCCTTGGAATAAAGGAATAAAGATGAGCGAAAAGGCTCGCAAAAATATGTCGATTGCTAAGACTGGAATCAAACACACGGAAGAACATATTAAAAACAGGACAAAATATAGTGAAAAAAGATTTAAAAAATTAACCCCAGCCAGCGTGTTCAAAATAAAGGAAGCCGTTGATGTTTTGGGCCTATCTTTAAACAAGGTTGCATCCATATTTGGAGTAAGCAAAAAAACCGTCTTAAATATAAAAAATAACAAATACAGCATACAAAAAGAGGTAGCATAATGTCGTCAGGACCTAACCCAGCAGCTCATAATTTTTATTCCGGAATTGATATATACTCAACAATGGTGGACCGCTTTTCTATAATTAGTGGTGAGAGCCATGTAGTCCCCACCAATCCGTATCAGCTTTATCTTGGACATCTACCTCTGCAAACAAGTCCCAGCAACGTAAGCATTCCGGGCTACGTCGAAACATCGGGCACTCCAGCCAATTTGCAGTATAACATTATTTATAGTGGAACAAGCGCCGGTCTTACTACATTCAATTCTGCTCAATCATTGAGTGGGGTGTCAATTACATATACAACTGCTGGTGATATTGTAAAAAGTATAATGTTGAATGACTTGTCGCAATCTATTATAGCCGTTGAAACATATATATTCGCAAATTCTGGCACTACGGGAGTTGTCCATGTAAGTGGTGGCACGATGACTGGAAATCTTACTATGAATGGCGCATCTATATTAACCGCAATATCTGGTGGGAACAGTATTGGCTCTATAGCGCTCCCATTCTCAGCGGTATATGCAAATCAACTATCTAAGAATTCAGATAATTATATTCAATTTACTGGAAATGAAATGAGGCAGAAGTCGGGGATAATACGTCTCGATGGCGGAACTGACATATTTCTAACAACAAGTGGTTCAACAATATATTTATACGCTACAACAATTAGCGTTTCTGGAAACATAATTCCAACCTTCAGTGGATTCTACGACTTAGGGTCCTCTACTAGACATTTTAGAACACTATATGTTGACGATATCGTGACTCCAAATGGCTCTGGCACATTTGTTCATACATCTGGCGATTCTATGTCTGGTAATTTGACAATGAATAGCGGTGCGTCGATTATAACAAATCAAATTGATACGAACACAGGAACAGTTACAATAAATGGAAACTTAATAACGGCCAACAGCGTGACGGATATAGAGTTACTTCCTAGCGCATTTGGACAAGTTAATATAGCAAACAACCTGCTTGTAACTAGTACGACAATTACAAACAGCTCCACTCTCATTCCGTCTGTTTCAAGCACTTATGATATAGGCGCTTCCGGATTATCTTTCAAGACGCTTTATGTTGATGAGATTATAGGCGCAAATCTATCTGGAGCCTTTGTAAGGACTTCCGGTGATACGATGACGGGCAGTTTAACAATCCAACCATCCGCATCAATAAATGTAGCTGATATAAATGATGTTGCCGGAAGTGGTGTAAATATTCATGCTCCCCAGATAGAGCTTGACGCGGGTTCTAATATCAATCTAAGAACGGCTGGAATTGTTAGAATGGAAATTGGAGCTGCGCAAATTTACCATAACGCAAGTATTTTGCCAACAATCAGCGGTACTTACGATATAGGTTCGCCGTCGACTCCTTTGAGTTCTATTTTTGCCGATAATTTAGTTTCAAAAACAATATCTGGAGCTACAATCTCTAGTTCTACTTTTGATGGAACAATAACGCTGGCTTCTGGGGCATCTTTTGTTCCTGCTGCGTCTGGTGTGGGTAGCTTGGGTTCATCTACAGCATATTTTGATACAGTTTATGCCAATACAATAATTACTCCGGCAGTATCTGGATTATATGTGAGCAAGTACGGGGATAGTATGACCGGAAGTTTGACTATGGCTTCCGGGTCTGATGTTCTATCGGCTACGTCTGGAACCAGCGATATAGGAACGTCCAATAATCCGTTTGGAACAGTTTATGCTAACAGTGTGGTATTCCCATCTGGTGGAAACTTATTTGTTTTAAGAACCGGCGATACAATGTCTGGTCCATTATTATTGAACAATATTAATACACCATCAGGGTCGCTAGGGCTATCTGGAACTACTAATGTAAATGTGCAAGCTAATGCAAATATAGATTTAACCGCACAACAAATTAATGAAACATCAACATCTGGGCCTATAATCATCGATGCCGCTACTGAATTGCAGCTTCTACAAAATGGCTCTCTTGCAATTGCTGTCAATCCCAGCGGAGTAAGTTATTATCAAAGCTTGTTTCCAAATGTGTCTGGTACGCTTTCAGTTGGAACTATATCACATCCTTTCGCAGCAATTTATGCAGACCAAGTTTTTCAAACATCTCCAGCGGCCTCCGGAATCTATGTAAGTAAATTTGGCGATTCCATGAATGGTGATTTGACAATGGTCGGTGCGGACATACTTACTTTTGTGTCTGGAACTAATGACATCGGTGCTAGCGGAACTCCTTTTGCCAATATTTATGTTAACAGTATCAACGGTGCACCAGTATTGGCGTCTGGCGATTTTGTTGAAATTACTGGCGACACGATGACTGGGCCTTTGTATAACAATGTCATATCAAACGCTGGTAATCCTTGGATTTATATCTCTGGAAGTGTAGCTGAAGGACTTGGCACTGTGGCATCCGGAACCAATTCTCATGCAGAGGGTTTTGGTACATATGCTTCGGGAATAGCCTCACATGCTGAGGGTCGTGATACCATTGCTTATGGATATGCCTCCCATGTAGAGGGATACGATTCAAGGGCTTTCGGTGAGGGTTCGCATGCGGAGGGTTGGTCTTACGCTTACGGCAATTATTCACATGCTGAGGGTAGTTCGGGTTTTGCTTATGGTCTTGCGTCCCACTCTGAGGGCGAGACAAGCGCCTATGGAGCCCGGTCCCATTCAGAGGGGTACAATACTGTTGCTTCTGGTAATTATTCACATGCTGAGGGTTACTTTTCAGCAACTTTTGGAGCTCGGTCTCACGCAGAGGGGTTGTCGGGTTATGCTTATGGTGCCCAGTCTCATGCGGAAGGGTCTAAAACTATTGCTTCTGGAAATTCATCACATGCCGAGGGTGAGAATAGCGTAGCTTTTGGGGATGCCTCACATGCTGGTGGAGATGGCTCAATTGCTTATGCATATGATTCCTTTGCCCACGGGAATAGTTCCGTTGCTAGTGGAATTAGCTCTTTTGCTATGAGTGCAGGAAAAGCTGTAGGAGACTATTCTGTTGCTATGGCTTATGGTGAGGCTTATGGCGAGGGTTCATTTGCTGTCGGTTATAATAATTCCAACGGAAGCACAGCCCGTGAAGCTGGCGCAGTAGCTATAGGTTACGGTCCCTTTGCCTCAGGCCAAGGTGCGTTTGCTGGTGGCTATGCAACTGAGGCATATGGCCAAGGCGCAACAACCTTGGGAGATGGTAGCGTATCTATTGGTAATGGTTCATTCTCTATTGGAGTAAATAGTAATGCTTCTGGAATATCTTCAATAGCTATGGGAAATGCTACTGCTGTTGGTGATTATGCAATTGCAATGGGTCAGGGGACAGAAGCTTTAGCTCCAAATTCAGTAGCAATTGGCGTAGGTGCTCAAGCCAATTCTGGTAATTCATTTGCGCTTGGTCAAGGCACTACTACTGCTGGTAATGATTCTTTTGCAATTGGAAATGGCGCTGCAACAAATGGAGATAATTCTTTCGCTATTGGTCAAGGTTCTACTACTAATGGCAACGACTCCTTTGCGCTTGGAAATAATGCAACAACAAATACTAATGACTCAATGATGTTGGTATTTGCCAGTGGTGTATATCTAAACAGCACTCAGCCAACTAATTTATATCCCACCATATCTGGAGTAAACGACATTGGTTCACTCGCATTACCATTTAGCGGAGTCTATGCTAAGACCGGATACTTTACCAACATATCGGGAATGTCTCCAATTAATATTCAATCAGATGTTCAACCTAGTGTTTCTGGAACAATTAATCTTGGAACTGCCGCTCTACCTTTTGCAACTATTTATGCAAATAATTTTGTTGATAGTTCGGGAACTTCCGTATTCATAACCACTCCTGCAGCTACTACGGATTCTGCAATTACCCTGTGGTCTGGAACAACTGGTGCTGGACTTCGAAACAGTTCAATTATAGTTTCTAATACAGGACAAACCTTAAATGCTCCTGTTGTTTCTGGAACTACAATATCTGGAAATACATATTCAATAATTGGAAACATGACGCCTACGATTTCTGGAAGCTCTAATCTAGGAACTGCGGCTTTACCTTTTAGTGGAGTCTATGCTAAGACCGGATACTTTACCAACATATCGGGAATGTCTCCAATTAATATTCAAAGCGATTTAGTTTCTGCAGCTTCTGGAACAATTAATCTTGGTTCACTAGCATTACCATTTAGCGGAGTCTATGCTACCGTAGTCAATGACAAAGTAATTATCGTATCAAAAGTGAACGAAGTCCCCACTGGTAATATATCATCTGGAACTAACACAGTATTCACCTTAACCCAATCGCCCTACGGAACATCATTAAGTCTATTCAAGAATGGGCTATTAACAACTCCAAGTGGCTTATATAACGGTATTAGTGACTATACCCTATCTGGAGGCACCA
>Ga0315284_10012985_pt1 | contig 11861 bp, 8 predicted proteins | sample YL17G09_16_MG_FD_203696 | JGI IMG/M metagenome (GOLD analysis project Ga0315284, IMG submission 203696) | Sediment microbial communities from Yellowstone Lake, YNP, Wyoming, USA - YL17G09_16 | ecosystem: Environmental > Aquatic > Freshwater > Lake > Sediment | place: USA: Wyoming | collected... | reverse complement strand
TTTGCCGCAGAGATCGCGCCTCATCTGGCCCCCGGGGCGGCTCTCGTTTTCGCCCACGGATTCTCCGTGGCGTTTGGTTTCGTGAGGGCGCCGGAGCTCAACGATGTTCTCCTCGTCGCGCCGAAGGCTCAAGGTCACTATCTGCGGAAAACGTTTGTGGACGGAAAAGGGATCCCTTGTCTCATCGCCGTCGAGAAAAACGCGTCGGGTGCCGCGCTCGAGAAGGCCCTCTCGTATGCGGATCTCCTCGGGTGTCTGCGCGCGGGAGCGATCAACACGACCTTTCGCGACGAAGCGGTGACGGACCTCTTCGGCGAGCAGGCAGTACTTTGTGGTGGGGTGCCCGCTCTCGTCAAAGCGGCCTTCGAAACCCTTGTCGAAAGAGGTTATCCATCCGAGGTCGCGTATATCGAGTGCCTGCATGAGCTAAAAATCATTACGGATCTGATGTTTGAGGGAGGGGTGTCCCACATGCGGGAGCGGATCAGCCGAACGGCCGCGTGGGGAAGTTTTCTCGCCGAGCAACGTGTTGTGCCGGACGCGGTGAGATCCGCGATGAAATCAATCCTCGACGACATTGAGTCCGGCGTTTTTGCCGAGAGATGGCAGAACGAAGCCTCTTCCGGCTCACGGCACCTCCACGAATTTATTGTGAGGGAATCCAAACATCCCATCGAACAAGCCGGAGCGGCCGCCCGGGCGGTCATGCAGCGTCGCAAGGAGGAGAATCGATGAACCGTCTGATGGTCTTCTTGACCGTAGCCTTTGCCCTCGCCGCCGCTGCGAGTTGCGGCGGAGACAAGAAGGAACCCGAGGTCGCCCGGACCACGGGTCGCGCCGATATGAACAAAACCGAGTTTTACTATCCGCCGCCGAACCCGTTGTTCAAGCTCCAAGGCGCCGCACTCGATTCGCTCCGCCTCAAAAAAAAGCGGTTTGATATCACGCACGACGAGTACTGGGAGGGCGAAGGGGGAGTCCTCGGCAACAAGTATTTCGAAGTATGGTACCCGGAGGGAGAGACGACGGTCACGCATGCGATGTACATATTCGAAGAATTGACGCCCGCGCGGAAAAAGCTCGAGGAGTACTTTGGCGAGGCGCCCGAGGATCTGTTCGTCATCCGCAACACGCCCGAGATCGACGTTTACAAACGGGTTACTGGACGGGAGTGGTGGTACTACTCGGAGATCAAGGGTGACACGGCCGTCTTCGTTCCCGTATACACCCTTTACAAAAGAGGGATATCGCCCGTGGCGGTACCGCACGAGTACTATCAGTGGGCGGTTCGGAAAATGACCCGGCACGGGGCTCCCCGCTGGTTCGAGGAAGGGATCGCATCGCACTTGTCGAACGAGGGAGATCTGCTCCTCGAACAAATGTACGAGTTTGCAAACGATAACCTGTCGATGTCGCCGGAAAGAATCGAGCAGGTTCTCCAGGGCGAAGAGGACAAAAAAGACTCGCGGATCGCATACTACCACTCCTACCGGATGGTCGAACGGTTGGTCGAGAAGTTCGGCGAAGACAAGTTGAAACGATCGGTCGTTCTCATCGGGCAGGGCAACACGCTCGATCAGGCGTTCACGGCGGCTTTCGGCGCGGATTACGGCACGGTGCTGAAGGAAGCGTCGAACTTCGCGATCGAATTGCCCAAGAGAAAAAAGTAATGGCGGAACACCAGGTGCGCGTGAGATTCGCCCCGAGTCCGACCGGCCACCTGCACATCGGGGGGGCGCGGACCGCGCTTTACAACTGGCTCTACGCACGGAAAACGGGCGGTGTGTTCGTCCTCCGGATCGAGGACACCGACGCAGAGCGGTCGACTGAGGAGTCCTACCGCGCGATCATCGACGCGCTGGAGTGGCTTGGCCTTGACTGGGACGAAGGACCGGTGAAAGGGGGTCCGTACGGCCCCTACATTCAGTCGGCCCGGCAGGTGCTCTACCACACGGAGGCGCACAGACTCATCGACAACGGGGCGGCGTACCACTGTTTCTGTACGACCGATGAGCTCGAGGAGATGAGGAGCGAGGCCATCGAGAAAAAAGAATCCTCCCGTTACGACGGCCGGTGCTGGCACCTTCCGCCCGGCGAGATCGCCCAGAGGCTCGCCAAGAAGACCCCCTACGTCGTCCGGTTCAGGATGCCCGACGGAGAAACGAAGTTCAACGACCTCATCCGCGGCCCCATCGCGTTCCAGAACTCCGAATTGGACGATTTCGTCCTGATCAAGTCGGACGGCAAACCCACCTACAATTTCGCCGCGACGGTGGACGACGCGAAAATGCGGATCTCGCACGTTATCCGCGGCGACGACCATATCTCGAACACGCCAAAACAGGTGTTGATCTGCAAGGCTCTCGATTATCTCTTCCCCCGGTTCGCCCACCTGCCGATGATTCTCGGAAGCGACCGGACGCGGCTCTCTAAAAGACACGGGGCTGCCTCGGTCCAGGAGTTCAGGCGCCTGGGATATCTCAGCGACTCTCTTGTCAACTACCTCGCTCTTCTCGGGTGGGCGTTCGACGACAAGACCGAGATTTTTACGCGTGAGAGCCTGATCAAAAAATTTTCTCTTAACAAGGTGACGAAAAACCCCGCCGCTTTCGACCCCGACAAACTCGATCACATCGACGGAGAACACTTCAGGAAACTCGACGCGATGAAGCGGGTGGCGTTGGTCTACGCGAAGCTCGAAGAGACAGGGATCCTCCCGCCGGACTACCGTCCGCGGGAATGGCGGGGCACGGATGGGTCTGCGCGAGAGACGCCGCCGGGGGAGAAGAACGGATCGCTGGCTGCCGGGCGCTACCGCGAGGAAGCCCCTCGTCTCGCTTTCATTCTCAAAGCCATGGGGAGCCGGATCAGAAACGTCAAAGACGCTCCAGAGAAGCTCGCGTATTTCTACAAGGACGAGTACCCCGTGGACGGCAAGGCCGTGGCGAAGCATCTGTCGAGTGCGGAAAGTCGGCGGCGCTTGGCGGTGCTCGCCGAACGATTCGAGTCGCTCGAATCCTTGGACCCGGCGGAAATCGAGAGGATGACGAGGGATCTCGCCGCGGATCTCGGAGTCGGCGCCGCCGAGGTGATACATCCATGCCGTGTGGCCGTCACGGGTCAGGGGGTCTCCCCCGATATTTTCTCGGTCATCCACCTCATCGGCCGCGAGAAAACCGTTGAGCGGCTGAAAAAAGCCGTCGGAAATGTTGCTCCCGAGGGGGGATAATCTAGGGAGAAACGGGGGTTGATTTCCCCCCGGCGACCTGATAGATTCGAACACCTCTGGCGCGTCGTCCAGTGGCAGGACAGCTGACTCTGGATCAGCCGACGGGGGTTCGAATCCTCCCGCGCCAACCATGTTAGCCCCTTCGTCTAGTGGTTCAGGACGTATGGTTCTCAGCCATAAAACAGGGGTTCGACTCCCCTAGGGGCTGCCACACCGAGTAGACCCGCGTCGAAGAGCGCGGGTCTTTTTTCTGGATTGGGCTTTGGGGTGGGTTCGCGATTCCTCCGCAAGTGGGGTGGTGTCAGCACGGGGGGACGCTTGCTAGAATGTGAGTGTCGTGACGAAAAACCGTTTGAGAACGGTCGCCTTGGCTTGTCTCTTCTTGACGGCGGAAGCGGGTTGCCCAGAGTATCGGCTTCCTCCGGGGCCGACGACACCCGCGCTTCTCGAAACCCGCCTCGATGGCCCCGGTCGACGCGAATTTTGTCCTCTTTCCGTGAGGGATGTCCGGAGTTACCGCCGCTGCTTGACCCTCGTCGGCGAGGTGATCGCCGGTCCCCCCTACAAACGCGGCGAGATCTACGAGGGCGCCGTCTAACGACGAATCACCCCACCCCGTTGTGCGGCGGGCCCTCCAGGATCACGCCCATCGGCTCGAGAGGGTCCATTTGAGTCTCGAGCCGATCCCCGAGAGAGCGCGGTGAGCGCGAACGGACGCCCGGGAGGCCTCCGTTCGATCATTGCTAGAACTCCTTTGCCTGTTGACGGAGCGCCGGTGGAGCGTCCAAGATGGCTCCCATCGTCCGTCATCACCTTTTCTCCCTTTCAATAGAAGCTATCGACAAGGACCATTGATGAAGCTTTTCGACAAGAAAACGCAAACACGCGAGCCCGTCGTCCGGGATCGTTACCGTCTCTACGAGATCGCCGTGCAAAGCCCCGAACACGATGTCCCGTTTATCGACGCGGCCTACAAAAAGAACAACGGAAAGCTTCCCCGGCTCCTGCGGGAGGATTTCTGCGGGACGGCGTTTCTATCCGCGCGCTGGGTGCGGAAGCGACCCAACAACAAAGCGATCGGCGTGGATCATGACCCGGCGATTCTCGAGTGGGGACGCACGCACAATTTGCGGCCCCTCGGCGACGCGGCTTCGAGGTTGAAGCTCGTCCAGGCCGATGTCCGCGCGGTCCGCGACCCCAAGGCGGACGTCGTCGCCGCGCTCAACTATTCATACTTTGTATTCAAGGAGCGCCGTCATCTCTTCGATTACTTCCGCAACATCCGCCGCGCTCTCGATCCCGCGGGGATCTTCGTTCTCGACATTTTCGGCGGATGGGAAACGCAGATGGAGGTCAAGGATGCGACGGTGCACGAAGGGTTCACTTACTACTGGGAGCAAAGCGACTTCGACCCGCTGACCCACCGAGCGAGTTTTCACATCCACTTCGAGCTCGACGGAGGCGAGATGATGAAGAATGCCTTTTCATACGACTGGCGGATGTGGAGCATGCCCGAAGTCAGAGATGCCCTGTCGGAAGCGGGGTTCGACCGCATAGAAGTTTATTGGGAGGGAATCGACCCCGAAACGGGGGAGGGAGACGGTGTCTTCCGTACGATCAAGAAAGCGAAGAGCTCGCCGGGGTGGAACGCCCTCATCGTCGCGTCCTGACAGCTTATTCGCACACCCGCCGCGGTCCTCAGCATTTTGCGTGTTCTTGCGTGTTCGTCCCCGCCGTTATGGCCTGGGCTTCGCCAGGCGGCTGTGACGGCGGCCGCACGAGAAGTAGATGGCGAGGCCGATGACGAGCCAGATCAGAAAACGTTCCCACGCGGTCAGCAGGAGGTTCGCCATCAGGTACCCGCAGAGAAGCACCCCGGCGATCGGGAGAAATGGAAAGAGCGGCGTCTTGAAGGGCTGGTGCAGATCGGGGCGCGTGTGACGGAGGGCGAGGACCCCGCCGCAGACGATGATAAACGCGAAAAGATTCCCGATCCAGCAGAGCTCGGCCACCACTCGGATGGGGAGTAGCGCCGCGGCGACGGCGACGATGATTCCGGTAATGATCGTCGTCAGGTACGGAGTCCTGTAACGCGGGTGGATCCGCGAGAGGGCTTGGGGGAGAAGCCCGTCGCGCGACATCACAAAAAGGATCCGCGGCTGTCCGAGAAGAAGCACCAGGAGAACGCTTGTAATCCCCGCGATCGCCCCAAGGCTTACGATCATCGACGCCCATGGCATTTCCAGTCTGTTGAGGACGAGCGCCACCGGATCGGCGACGCCGAGCTCGGTGTAGGGCACGATCCCCGTCATGATCGCGGCGAGGGCGATATAGAGGATCGTCGCGACGATCAGCGAGCCGATGATCCCCACCGGCATGTCCTTTTGCGGGTTGACCGCCTCCTCCGCCGCCGTCGACACGGCGTCGAAACCCACGTAGGCGAGAAAGACGATCGCCGCCGCTCTCATCACCCCCCCGAAACCAAATGGCATGAACGGGTGCCAGTTGGAAGGCTTGACGAACCACACGGTCAAAAGAACGAAGAAGATAATTACGGCGATCTTGACCATGACGATGATCGTATTGACTCTCGAGGACTCCTTGATGCCGAGGACGAGGAGCCAAGCTGTACTATTTTGCGAACCGGGTGCCAGCTCGGGAATCTCCAAGATATTGAGGACTATCTTGTCCGGGTAAAGAACGATGTCTTTCAGGATGCACTGGAGCGCCTGAGATCTCTCCTTTCCCGTGAGGGAGCTGAAGACGCCCCGAAAATCCTGGAGATGTCGTCTGCCGTTCGTCGGGAGGAAGCAGCTGCGGGATACCGTCGATCACTGGGTACGTGCGGGAGCACGAACGGCAACGGAGTCCTTCGCCCACCGCGTCCAACTCGTTCTTGCACGTAGGACACGCGATGAAGAAAAGAACATTCGTGGCAAAATTGCGGCTCACCTCTTGGTAGCCGTATGCCAGGCAGGCACGGAGTGCGGAAGGAACCTGCGCGTGTTCTCTCCCGGAAGTCGCTCAGTCTTCTTCCGGCCTTTCCGACTTGCCTCTCCTGACCAACAGCCAGAAGAAGCGGACGGTGAAAAAGGTGATCACCGACCAGGCGAGGAGCATGGTGATCCACGCTGCAACCGTCATGCGGCCCTCCGAGCTTTCAGGCGCCACGCTCTCCAGACGAGAAAACAGGACAGAGCGAAAACGATCATGAGCAACATGCGCGTAATATCCCTGACAAAACCGGGCGTGGCCCGGCCGTTTTCGTCGAACCAAGTGTAGTGATCCACACCGACGTGGAGAATTTTGCCGATCACGCTGTCGGGCGCCAGCGGCCAGCCGTGGCCCGACACGAGCGACCCGAACGCCGCCCCCCAGGCGCCTTCCGGTTTGATCAAGGCGGCGACGAAGATCACGAGGATGAAGGTCGGCGTGATGTACTTGATCACGAACCGGAACATCCGCGGTACCTTCAGATCGGCCCCGCGCGTGATTTCTTCCCAGCCTCGGTCGATCCCAAAGATGAAGCTGAAAATGATCGTTTCGCCGAGCGCGAAGACCACGAGAGAGAACGTCCCCGTCCAGAAATCGAACTCGTCGAAGGCTCCGCCGGGATATAGCCACACGCAGAACATGCCAAGAGCGAACGTCGCCGCGCCAAACGCCAAGGCGGCGGTTTTCCGCCGCCAGCCGTATTCATCCTCGAGAAAAGCCATGATCGGTTGTCCCATCGACAGGGACGACGTGATCCCGGCAAAAAACAGAAGACCAAACCACAGCGCTCCCGCAACCGGCGCAAACCACCCCCAGTTGTTGAAAAGGGTCGGTAGCGTCAGAAATCCCAGCGCAAACCCGCTCCCACCCGCCGTGGACGATTGGACCTCCGCCAGTCCCAGGTACGCCGTTGCTATGGGGATCAGAATGGAACCGCCGAGGAGCACCTCGACCCATTCGTTCATCCAACCCGCCGTCGCTCCACTGAGGGCGATGTCCTGTTTCGATTTCACGTAAGAGGCATAGCAGTGGATGCAGCCCAATCCGACCGAGAGGGTGAAAAAGATCTGTCCGGCGGCGGCGAGCCACGTGCTCGGATCGAGGAGGCCTTCGGGCCGCGGATTCCACAGGAAGTTGAGCCCGACGAGTGGGCTCTGAACGACGCCGGGATCGTCCTTGCCGAGAGTCAGACCCCGGACCGCGAGGATCACACCGAAGAGAAAGAGAAGCGGCATACCGATCTTCGCCGCGAGCTCGATCCCTCTGGCGAGACCGCGGGAGAGGATCCATACGTTGAGCGCGAGCGTCAGAATAAACCAGAAGACTGCCTCGTGGGGCAGAGCGAGCAGCGACTCCTCTCTCATCCCGAGGTAGCGGGGAAAGAAATCCGTGGGTGCGACGTGCCGAAAAGTCCCGATGAGCGAATGCCACACGTAGGAAAGCGTCCAGGATTCGATGTAGCAGTAGTACGCCGCTATACAGAGGTTCGTGAAGATCCCAAAGACGCCGAGGTACTTGAGCCAGCGCTGCTTTCCCATCGAGTCGAACATCCCCGGCGCCGAGTGGTGGCCGAACTGCCCGCCGCGACGGCCGATCGCCCACTCGACCCATAGAAGCGGGATCCCCATGAACAGGAACGAAACGAGATACGGGAGGATGAATGCGCCGCCGCCGTGTTGGGAGGCCTGGGCGGGGAAGCGGAGGAAATTGCCGAGACCGACGGCGCTTCCCGTCATGGCAAGCACTAACCCGACTCTCGAGCCCCAGCGTTCGGTCGTTTTCATGGAGCGACCCTTTCCGGACCGACAGGTTGGAGCAGAGTCTAGGCGAGACCCAGAGCTCCCCATCGCCGCCCTCCGGTCACTTGCGCGTTTTCGGCGAGCCGGGTGTTCTCAAAAGAAATCCGCCGGGAGCGGCGGCGTTTTTTTCGAAGATTTCGGCGCGCGAACGCGGTGAATCGTGGTAACTATATCGTTCACGTTGTGGGGTGTCAACACGTTTGGGACGCGGGCCGCGGGATGCGCGCGGCGTTCGATTCGGGTTTTCCCTCGCGCCGTAGGATCCTTATTCGGCTTGAATTCCGGAGACCCATGAGGGATACTCGAAGCGTGCAATAGCGTTTCAACGCCCCGTAGAGCGGGGTCGGATTTGGGGGAGAACATGCGGTTCGTCGTCTACGCCGCCGGCGCCGTCGGGGGAGTGCTCGGCGGTCACCTGGCTTTGAGCAAGCACGAGGTGCTCCTCGTTTGCCGCGAGGACCACGCCCGGGCGGTTGGCGAAGCCCACGGTCTGAGGATGAAATCGGGGACGGGCGAGTATCTCGCCTCGCTTCGAGCGACCGCGCTCCTCTCGGCGTCGGATATCGACTCCGACACCTGCGTGCTGTTCACCCCCAAGTCCAACGATACCGAACGGTGCGTCGAGGCTCTCGGAAAAGTGGCCCCGCGAGACGTCCCAGTCGTGAGCTTTCAGAACGGGGTGACGAACGAGGAGATCATCGCCAAACGGTTCGAAAACGTCTTCGGCGGGGTGTGCCGGATGACCTGCTCGTTTCTCCAATCGGGACAGGTGTCGTTCCGCAAGCTGGGGCGGCTCACCATCGGTAGGCACCCGAAGGGGGCGCATCCTTTTTCGAAAAAGCTCGGCGCGGCGCTCGAGGAAGCGGGGTTCGACGTGACGGTGTCGAACGGGATCATGTGCGACAAGTGGCTCAAGCTCGTGGTGAACCTGCAAAGCGCCTTCAATGCGATCATCGATCCGCGCGACCACGACGGAGTCGAGTTCGTCGATCTCAAAGTCGGGGTCCTCGAGGAGGCAAAGGCCGTTCTTCATGTCGAGAAAATGAAGGTCAAGTCCTGTGACGAGCGGGAGCTCTCCATCGACGACGTGGTGAACGAGCTCAAGAAGCCCAAAGCGCCGCGGTCGCCCTCGGCCGTCAAGGTGAACAATTCGACCTGGCAGAACCTCTACCTCAAGCGCAAGCAAGTGGAAAACGGGTTTTTCCACGGGCCGATCATGGAGATGGCGGAGAAGCACGGCATCGCCGTCCCGTTCAACGAGACCGCGCTCGAGCTCGTGACCGAGTCGGCGCGAAAAGAGCTGGGCCCGGGGGCTTTCAGGGCCGGAGTGGTCCTGGCGAGAATCAACGAGCGAGGTGCCCATAGTTGAAGGCTTTCTTCCACACGCTGATCCTGGTGGCTGTGCTCATCGCAGCCATTATTTTTCTCCAGTCGCTCCCTCAGCCCGTGAAAACCCGGCGGGCCGAGACGCACGCTCCAATGAACGTGAAAAGCGGACCCGTCGAGCCGCCCGGCGTGGATCCGAACCTCGCGACGAAGAACCGGGACGCGCTGTATGACACGGGGGTCGAGCTTCTCGATTTGTGGCATCTCACCGAGGCGATCGGCGTTTTCGAGACGGTCGTCGACATCGATTCCACCCACGCCGGGGCCTTTCTCAAGCTCGTCGAGTGTTACTCGCACCCGATGATCGCGCTGGAGGGCGAGGCGAGGCGGTGTATGGAGAAAGCGTTTGAATCGTCCCGCCGGGCCGGGGCCGACACGGTGTGGGCGGCGGCCATCGGGAGCTTTTACGCGGCGGACTCGCCTGAACTCACGCTCGACATACTCAAAAAGCTCGACAAGAGAACGGCCGGCAAGGACGACGCGCTACTTCTCTGCGGCGCCGCGCATCTCGAAAACGGCGATTTCGCCCAGGCGGAGCGCTACCTGGGTGATCTTCTCGACCGTGACCCAAGCCTCAGCCGCGCGAAGGAACTTCTCATCCGGTTGAAAGCGGCGAGGGGCGATCTCGGAGCCGCCGAGAGGGCGGCGAGGGACCTCGCATCGACTTATCCGGAAGAGCCGTATCCCTACGTGCTCCTCTCTCAGGTCTTGTTGTCCGCGGGCAAGATCGACGAAGCCCTCGAGTTCGCCAACAACGCCCTTCTCCTCGATCCGAGGTACATCCCGGCGATCGTGGCGCGGGCTCACGTCCACGTCGCCGAGGGAGAGCTCGAGGCGGCGCGGGTGAGTTTCGAAAAGCTTCTCCTCTTCGACAAGCCGATGCTGTCGGCGACCGCGATGGACGGTATCGCCTACGTGGAATTCCTCTCCGGGGATTTCGACGACGCCTCTCGTGATATGGATGAGGCAGTGCGGCTTGCGATGGGTGCGGGAGCGGTCCGGCGGGGACTCTCGCACGCGTTTCGGCTCATCGATTACCTCTGCCAGCTGGGACGGCCGGATATCGCCGAGGCGGTGTGGGACCGGTGGGTGACGCGCGCCGGCGACGTGCCATCGGGGTTGGGGCAACTCCGCATCCAGATCGTGAGGGGCGACATCCCGAGCGTTCGACGCGGTCTCGAAAGGATCCAGAACGCCCCCGAGTGGCGGCGTTGGATGAGATGGCTCGGTATCGATTACACCGATCTCTACGCGCTCTCCCTCATCCGTGAAGAAAACTACGCGGGGGCCATCGAGCTCATCGATGCCGCCGCACCGGACGCGGTTGAAAGCGGACGGCGCGCCTATCTCAAAGGGTACGCTCTTTTCGAAAACGGAGCAGCGGAGCGGGCCGCGGAAATGCTCTCGGAAGCCCGCGCTTCGATGCGCCGTCTCGAGTACCCCTACCACGGAGATCCCGTGCTCTACGTCCAGTCGTTTTTCTTCTCCGCAGAGGCCGCGCTCGCCCGGGGCGAGGGCGAAGAAGCGGGGGCGTACTACGAGGACTTCCTCGGTTTCTGGGGCGATTCGGACTGGGAGATCCAGGCCGTTACCCGGGCTCGCGCAAAGCTCGAGACCCTTGTTTCCTCGCCTTCTCCGAGCGGTTGATCGAGTATGAGCTGGGGTGGGTGGCGGTGACGGGTCCCACGCGGTCGGGATCCGCGTGGGCGGGCGACGAGCATTTTTTGGCTGACCGCAGGGAGCGGTCGCTCTCGGTTTCGGGGAACCAGCGGGAGATTGCGCTAACGCGGCGCGAACGTGATCTCCGAGTCACACCGCTTCTCGAGGACTGGCGACTCGAGCTCGGGTCGAACGTATCGGATCTCCTCCTCGATCTCGATCTTCCCTCGGCAAAAAAGAGGCAGACCCTGCCAGGGTCTCATGACCCCGTGAACCCGTATCCGGTGGGCGATTATCTCGACGGCCTCGCCGCTGGGCAATGTCGCGCGGATATGGGTGAGCGTTGTGTCGCACGCGATCTCGATCGTGTTTCCTTCCGCATCGGACGGACTCTCTATCATCCTGTACGTCAAGCGAATCTGTGGGAAAAACCCCAAACCGGAGAAACTCGGGCACGTCACGATCGCCTGCCAGCGACTCCCTGGATGATCACAATCGTCGGGGATCGAGAGAATGAAGGGGCCGATCGTGACAGGAAGATTGAGCCGGCGGTAGAGACCTCCCGGGCATTCCGATTTGAGGTATTCCAGGACAGGCGCCGCCGATCGCCCATGCGCGGGAGGGTGGATGCGCAGCGATGGACCCTCGAAAATACACCGAAGCATGTTCTCGTCGCTCGCGATGGCGCCGGTCTGCGCGGCGGGCTTGTCATCGGCGGATGCGACCTGGATCGTGTCGCGGCTGATTCTCACGGCGAAGCGAAACGGGGCGTCGCTTCGAAAGAGGAGAGAGTC
>Ga0315284_10012982_pt1 | contig 11866 bp, 11 predicted proteins | sample YL17G09_16_MG_FD_203696 | JGI IMG/M metagenome (GOLD analysis project Ga0315284, IMG submission 203696) | Sediment microbial communities from Yellowstone Lake, YNP, Wyoming, USA - YL17G09_16 | ecosystem: Environmental > Aquatic > Freshwater > Lake > Sediment | place: USA: Wyoming | collected... | reverse complement strand
TCTGCGGGGCCGGTGCAAGGAGCCATGAATGAAGAAGAGAGTCGCCGTTGTCTTCGGTTCGCGCTCAGTGGAGCACGAGGTCTCTATCATTACCGCCGTTCAGGCGATGAATTCTCTGGACGAGGAGCAGTTCGAGGTCGTCCCACTCTACGTGTCCAAGGAGGGCGTCTGGTTCACGGGAGAAGCCCTGAAAACGATGGATGTGTTCCGTGATCTCGTTAGTCTTCCGGGCAAGGCACAACGCGTGCAGCTGCAGCCTTTTGCCGGAAAGTCGACCTTCGTGGTGCAGGCCCCGCGCAGAGGCTTCATGGGTCGTGGTAGAGATGTGGAACCGCTGGCTGTCGACGTTGGACTACTGTGCAGCCATGGCACCAACGGTGAAGACGGGACGATGCAGGGCATGTTCGAACTGCTGGGGATCCCCTACACAAGTGCAGGTGTGACCGGCTCTGCACTGGGCATGGACAAGGTGTTCCAGAAACAGCTGTTTGCGGCCGCCGGAATCCCCGTGGTTCCGTACGTCAGTTTCAGCAGGCGCACATGGCGTTTTTCGCCGGATGACTGCCTTCGTGCAGCTGAGCAGCGCCTGCACTTTCCCATGTTTGTGAAACCAGCGAACCTGGGCTCCAGCGTCGGCATCACGCGCGCGACGGATCACGACACGCTGCGATACGCACTGGAGGTTGCGAGTCACTTCGACCGCAAGTTGCTGGTGGAGCAGGCCGTTGTCGATCATCGCGAGGTAAACTGTGCCGTTCTGGGCAACGACGAGCCGATACTATCGGCGTGTGAGGAAGTCTTCAGTTCACACGTCTTCCTCGACTACGACGCTAAGTACAAGGTGGGGTACAAGGCCACGGCTGGGTCGGATAGTGGCATCCAGAAGGCGGAGGCACGCAAGGTGCCGGCGAATCTCGGTGACGGCCTTACCCGTCGGGTGCAGGAACTGGCGTGCCGTGCATTCACCGCTCTCGATTGCCGGGGCGTCGCCCGGGTCGACTTCCTGATCGATGGATCTGGAGCCGTCTACGTCAACGAGATCAACACAATTCCGGGCGCCCTGTCGTTCTACCTGTGGGAAGCTGTCGGCATGCAATACCGGGACCTGCTTACGAAACTGATCGATCTGGCCTGCGAAGCATTTGAAGACCGCAGGTCGAACGTCATCAGCTACGATGTGTCAGACCTGCTGACGCTGGGTTCAAAGGGCAAGTCTGGAAGCAAGAGCATCTGACGGGGCATAGTGGCTAGCACGCTCGTCGACGGCATCACGCTTGCATATGTAGACGAAGGGTCTGGAGACCCTGTCGTGCTGCTGCACGGCTGGGGAGGTCAGGCGGTCAGCATGACGCCTCTCATCGTGGGACTGCGGGACAAGTACCGGGTTCTTGCCTTCGACCTTCCGGGTTTTGGTGGCAGCAGTCCTCCTCCGGTTCCCTGGGGCACGCCCGAATATGCTGCGTTCGTCGAGAGAGCGGTGGTGTCTCTGGGGATCACGCGCGCGACGTACATCGGACACTCGTTTGGCGCCCGCGTCGCCATATGGCTGGCAGCGCACGTGCCTGAAGCCGTCCAGGCCCTCGTCCTTGTGGACGCCGCCGGCATCAGACCGCCGTCAACATTCAGACGGCGTCTGCGGCAACTCTTCTATAAGGTCGCCAAGACAGTCCTGCGTCTTCCGATTCTTGGGGCGCAGGGGCCCGCACTGCGGGAACGCCTTGCCATGCGGTTCGGAAGTACCGACTACCGGGCAATGACTGGTGTGATGAGGGCGTCCATGGTGAGGACCGTCAATCTCGATCTTACGGCATGCCTGGGGGCCGTCAGCGCGCCGACGCTGCTCCTGTGGGGGGAAAAGGACGCCGAAACGCCCATTGCGGATGGACGGAAGATGGAACAGCTGATCAGGGGGTCGCGACTTATCGCCATTGCAGGTGCAGGTCACTTCAGCTACCTTGACAATCCCCCATTTGTGAATGCCGTGGTCAGCGCATTCCTCCATGGAACGCGAGAAGGAGCGACGGGATGAGAGGTTGGGCCGCGCTCCTTGCGGTTCTGGCCGCCGGTACTGCCCTCGCTCTCACCTTGGCAAGAGTCGTCTATCTTCTTCATATGCTGCAGCTCGAGGAATACGATACCCGGCGGTTCGTCCATTGGGTTGTCCTCCACGTCGACCGGCTGGCCGCCAATCCCATGCTTGACCTCCTTGGCCTCCTTGGGGTCGTCGTGCTGTTTGTGCCCCTTGAGTGGGCATGGTCAGGCGTTATCGCCCGGAGCCTGTCGGTAGCCGTTGGTCTGGCAGGACTCCTGTGGGAACGCCGTTTCGGGGTACGGAGTCCAGTGAAGAAGGCCCTGGTCATGACCCCGCGTGCGCGGCGCCTGCTGGTCTGTGCTGCAATCCTCAGCGCGGGGACTTGTCTGGTACCGTTTGTTGGACAGGCAAGATTCGCCCTCGCTATAGCTTGGCTTCTGCCGATGATGGCCCCTGTCGTTCTGGTTGCCAGCCGCGCGATCATGGAACCCGTCGAGGCGTCGATACGAGACTGGTACGTGAGAGACGCCCGCAGGACCCTTGCCGGAGTTGCTCCGACTGTCGTCGGCATCACTGGAAGCTATGGCAAGACGAGCACCAAATTCTTCACGGCGCACCTGCTCGAGTCACGCTATCGTGTTCTGATGACGCCCGAGAGCTATAACACGGCCATGGGCATCTGTCGGGTCATTCGCGGACAGCTCGGCCCAGAACACGAGGTGTTCGTGGTGGAATTGGCCGAGAACGAGAAGGGTGGATTTGAGCATCTTCTCAGTCTGGTCCCCTGCAGCATCTCGATCGTGACGTCGGTGGGTCTGCAGCACCTCGAGGAGTTCGGTTCCGAGGCCGCCATCCGGCGTGTCATGCAGGGATTCGTCAGCATGCCTGGGAGTGGATCCACGGTCGTCCTGAACGGCGATGACCCTGTCCTTGTGGACGTCGAGGGCGTGCAGGGGAAGAGACTCTTGAGGGCGAGCGCAGGCGGATCGTTGTCATCTGACTTGCATGCCGAGAACATCGTGATGAACGCTGACGGTCTGTCCTTCGATATCGTGATGAGTCAAGATGAGCGATTCGCGTGCCATACAATGCTGCTCGGCCGGCACAACATCGACAACATCCTGCTCGCGGTCGTAGTGGCGCGTGAGCTGGGTGTGTCCTGGAACGCTATCCAGGACGGCGTCGCCACACTGCAGGCACCTCCTCATCGGCTACAGATGATGGCCGGCGCCGGCGGCGTTCGCATCATCGATGATGCCTTCAACTCGAATCCTGCCGGGTTTGCCATGGCGATGGAAGTACTGGCTGCTTTTCCTTCGCGACGAGTCCTCGTCACCCCTGGGCTGGTGTCGCTGGGCGACGCGGAGGACGCCGAGAACATCGAGGCGGGCAGGCAGGCGGCTGGAGCGGCTGACATAGTGATCCTTGTCGGCCCGAAGAAGACTCGGCCGGTCCGCGAGGGGCTGCTGTCTGCAGGTTTCCCGGAGACGAGCATCCTCACAGCTCGTTCCCTCGAGGAGGTCACGGGGATCATGCGAAGTCTGTTGGCACCCGGTGACACGGTGATGTTTGAGAACGACCTCCCTGACACCTACAATGAGTGATGTGATGTCCGAGAGCGGTGGCCAGGAACGTGGGTGGTCGATCGCAGCGCGTGCCGGAGGCCTGAACCACTCACAGGTAGGTCGGCTTGTGGAATACCGGCACTGGTGCCGCCCAATGAGAGGACTGCTGGCTGTTAACCTTGACGTTTGAACGCTTCTGAACACAATGGTAGCGTTTGCAGGCGAAAATCGGGGTTCGGAGGCGGGAGATGGGAATCAAGTCTGACATCTGGATCGCGACCCATGCACGGGCTGGCATGATCGAACCCTTTGCATCAGACTGTCCCAAGGGCGTCGTCTCATATGGAGTGTCTTCCTATGGATACGACATGCGAGTGGCGGACGAGTTCAAGGTCTTCACCAATGTCTTCAATGCCATCGTCGATCCGAAGGCGTTCACCGGGCGAAGTTTTGTGGACATGAAGGGGGACTCCTGCATCATCCCGCCGAACTCCTTCGCGCTCGCACGGAGTCTCGAGTACTTCCGGATTCCCCGGGATGTCTTGTGCCTTGTCATTGGCAAGAGTACATATGCTCGAGCGGGCATCATCGTCAACGTGACGCCGCTTGAGCCCGAATGGGAAGGCTTCGTGACCATCGAGATCAGTAACACGACGCCGCTCCCCGTCAAGGTCTATGCCAACGAGGGGATTGCCCAGGTTCTCTTTATGGGAGCTGATGACGTATGTGGCGTCTCCTACGAAGATAAGAAGGGCAAGTATCAGAACCAGGATGGCATTTGGCTTCCGAGACTGTAGAAAGGAGAGGTGAGAGATAAATGAGAGGTGGAAGTCATTTCACTGACGAGCAAAAAGCAAAGATATCTGCTGCTCTGAAGGCGAAGCTTGGGCATCCTCAATCTCCTGAAACACGGGCAAAGATAGCTGCTGCTAAAAAAGGGAAGCCTGGGCATCCTCAATCTCCTGAAACACGTGTGAAGATAGCTACAGTGAACAAGGGCAAGAAATTCTCTCCCGAAACACGGGCTAAGATTTCTGCAGCTAAGGTAGGGCATACTGTATCTCCCGAAACACGGGCTAAGATTTCTGCAGCTAAGGTAGGGCGTACAGTAGTATCTCTTGAAGCACGAAAGAAGATATCTGCAAAACTCTGGAATGGCGGTAGCCAAGCGTCTAACAGGAGGGCTAAGGCTAAGCGCCGCACTCTGGGTTTCGTTCACTTAAACAAACCTTTCCCTGGCTGTGAGGGACATCACGTCGACAAGGAACAAGTTATTTATATGCCGAAGGAACTGCACCGTAGTGTCTACCACCGTCAGTCAGACGGTCGGGGCATGGCTAAAATAAATGCCATTGCTTACATTTCTCTAAAGCAGGAAGTAGAGAGGACAGGCTCCGAGGGTTCTGTGACCAGTGCCGTCTGCACGACATCGACTTCGATGTCGTGCGTGCGGGTTTTGGGATCGACGACGGCTACGGAGCCATGAAGTAGGCCTGGCCCATGATGGACGGAACGACGGGGGTCGTCTGTGCCAATGACTTGTGTGCGTTTAGCGCTCTGGCGAGACTTGCAGAAGTGGGCATCCCGGTGCCGGAAAGGATATCGGTCACTGGCTTTGACGACATCGCATTTGCGAGGATCTTCAGTCCGTCGTTGACGACAGTACGACAACCCACCTATGAGATGGGACGACTGGCAGTGAGAGTGATTCTCGACATGAGAGGCGGTCATGCGTCGCGTCATCCCGTGGTTCTCCCGACGGAGCTTGTGGTCCGGGATTCGACGGCTCTCTGGAATGCTTCTGTGGAGCGTTCTTCGGCAAGTACCTTGTAGTCATGGTCGTATCATTCGGTAGCATCAACATGGACCTTGTTGTCCGCTGCGAGCGCGTGCCGGACCAGGGTGAGACCATTGTCTCTACTGGATGGCTCACTAACTCGGGCGGAAAAGGTGCGAACCAGGCGGTGCAGGCTGCCCGACTGAGAGCGGAGACTGTCCTGGTGGGGCGTGTGGGATCAGACGCCTTTGGGCGGGACGTGATGAATGGGTTGTCGGCCTACGGAGTGGACGTCGGCGGCGTCATGGTGGATCCGGTCTTACCGACGGGGGTTGCATGCATCCTGGTAGAAAGAGGCGGCGAGAACCGCATTGTGGTCGTCCCGGGCGCCAACGGTGCCGTCGGCGCCGCCGAACTCAAGACGCTGGAGGGCTTGCTGCAGCCCGGGGTCGTTCTCCTGCTGCAGTGCGAAATCCCGTTTGCGGTCGTTCGGGAGGCCGCTCACGTGGCGCACCTGAGAGGAGCTACCGTCATCCTCGATCCTTCGCCCTGGGGGTCCGTCACCCTGACGCCAGGAGTATTCGCCGATGTGGACTACCTAATGCCGAACGAGGGTGAGGCGCGGGCGCTTGCCGGAACCACCGATCTCAAAGAGGCCGCAGCAGTCCTTCTGGGCCTGGGCGCACGGACCGTCGTAGTGAAGCGGGGAGAAAAGGGTGCATTTGCGGTTGGCGCGTTCGAGAGCCCCGAGGTGCCCGCTTTTTCGGTGCTATCGGTCGATACGACGGCTGCAGGCGATTCTTTCCAGGGGGCATTTGCGGCGTCGCTGGATCTCGGGTTTGACCCCGACACTGCGCTCTGCCGGGCGATGGCGGCGGGGGCGCTTACGGTAACGCGGGCGGGTGCTCAGCAATCGATGCCGGACGAAGTGGAAGTCACTGCGTTTCTTGAGGCAAGGCTGCGCAGGGGAGACCATCTCCCAAAGCAGCAGATCTGAAGGACAAAGGAGAAGAGCCAACATGAAGAGAATGCTGTGTACGCTGCTCGCGCTTATGATCATTAGCCTGTCATTTGCCGGCTGCAAGCCGACAGCGACTGGTCCCAAGACGGACAAGGTCGTCTACCTCATCAATGGAGCCCTTGGCGACAATGCGTTCTACGATTCTGGCCAGAAAGGGATCGACAACATCAAGGCACAGTATGGTGTGGAGACGAGGACGATTGAGTGCAACTTCGACGCGGGCAAGTACGAGCCTGGCCTCGAAGCAGCCACACAGTACAGCGATGTCGTGTTCGTCATTTCCTATGCGTTCGAGGATGCCCTGAAGGCGATGGCCGACAAGTACCCTGACAAGATCTTCGTCAACATTGACACGATTGTGCAGAACAGCAAGGGCACGATAACGTCCATCAAGTACGTCGAAGAAGAGAGTGCATTCCTCGCGGGCGTCTGTGCCGGTCTTACGACTACAGACATGAGCATCAAGAATATCAACGCCGACAAGGTCGTCGGCGTGGTCGCCGCGGCGGATGACCCGGTCGTGATGGCTTTTGTCAAGGCCTATGAGGATGGCGTCCACTACATCGACAAAACCATCAAGGTGGAGCGCGTCGTGCTCGCCGGCATTTGGGACGACCCGGCCAAAGGCAAGCAGGCCGCTCTCAGCCTCTATGACAAGAAGTGCGATGTCGTCTTCCAGGTTGCCGCCGCTACGGGTCTGGGCGTGCTTCAGGCAGCCAAGGAGCGTGGCTTGTACGCGATCGGCGTTGACACGAATCAGAACGATATCGAGCCCGGCTACGTCATTGCGTCGGACATCAAGGACGTCGGCAAGACCATCGAAGACGTCTACAAGACGATCAAGGACGGCACCTACAAGCCGGGTCAAGTTGTGAAGTATGGGCTGAAGACCGGTACTGTCGATCTGGTAACCGAGGCGACGGTGCCCGTCCTTCCGCAGAGTATTCTCGATCGCATCAGCGCACTCCGTCAGCAGATCATCGACGGCACGCTCGCCGTCACCAAGTACCAGTAGGACGGGCTGTTCGTGGCACGTGACGTCCTGATCGACCTGCAGCACATCACCAAGGTGTTCCCCCCGGACACCGTCGCGCTCTCTGATGTGTCGGTATCGTTCGAATCCGGCGAGATCCATGCGCTGGTCGGAGAGAACGGAGCCGGGAAGAGCACGCTCATGAAGGTGTTCTATGGCCTCGAGCGCCGAGACGCAGGGGACATTTTCTTCAGGGGTGCCAAGGTCGAATTCAGGACGCCACGTGAAGCGATTTCCGCCGGGATAGGCATGGTGCACCAGGAGATCCTGCTCATTCCGGAATATACGGTATGGCAGAACATCGTTCTGGGCGCCGAGCCCGTCCGCGCTTTCGGGACGGTCGATGCTCATAGGGCGCGTGAAGCAGTGCGCCGGAAGATCGAAGAGTTTCAGTTCAATTTGGAGCCTGACGCACTGGTAGGAGATATCTCGGTTGCTGCACGCCAAAAGGTCGAGATCCTCAAACTACTCTATCGGAATGTCTCCGTGCTTGTTCTAGACGAGCCGACGGCGGTTCTGACACCTCAGGAGATCCCCCAGCTGTTCTCCGAATTGGCGCGTCTCAGGGACAAAGGACACACAATCATCTTCATATCCCACCGGCTCGACGAGGTCCTGACCTTGAGCGATCGTGTGACCGTCATGCGGCGTGGCAAGGTCGTCGGGACCTCCGCCGCGTGCGAACTGACGAAAGAGGATCTGGCCCGGCAGATGGTGGGTAGAGAGGTCCTGTTCACGTCGCGGCGCCAGCCTCAGGAACCCGGAGAGATCGTTTTCGGTGCGCGAGTGCTGAATTGCAGTGACACCGAGCATCGCGCAAGACTGCATGCAGCGACCGTCGAAGTGCGTGCCGGCGAGATCGTGGGAGTGGCCGGTGTCGAGGGAAATGGCCAGTTCGAGCTAGTGAACGCAATCATGGGTCTGACCCCAATGACATCTGGGACACTTGAGGTGAAGGGGAAGGACATTACGCATGCCGACATCCTGACTAGGCGGACGCTGATTGCGTTCGTTCCCCAGGACAGGGGAAAGATGGGCGCGAGTGTGGCTGCGTCCATCCTGGAGGATGCGATTATGACGCACCACATCCTTGACCCGCGGTTCCACACATGGAGGGGGCTTGGACTCGACTACCGGCATGCAGCCGAGTTTGTCGATCAGATTCGAGACCAGTTTACTGTCAGCATGGGGCACTCGTCGGATCCGTTCAGCTCACTGTCGGGCGGCAACCAGCAGAAGGTCATTCTCGGTCGTGAACTATTGCTGGAAACGCCGTTCGTCCTCATGGACCAGCCGACGCGAGGCCTAGACGTTGGTTCCATCGAGTATGTCCATCAGCTGCTCCTGGACCTGCGGAGCAGGAAACGGGCTGTCCTGCTGGTATCGGCTGACCTCGACGAACTATTCATGGTGGCCGACCGCATCGTCGTCATGTGCCAGGGTGAGGTGGTCGCGGACCTTGCCACGGACGCGACGAGTCACGAGGAGGTCGGGTACTACATGCTCGGGGGAAAGGAAACTGCACATGCGGAAACAGGCTCTTAGCGGGATTCTTGGCGTCTTGGCGGCGTTTGCCATTGGAGCGCTCGTGATAGCGCTCCAGGGGTTCAATCCGGTTGAGACCTACGGTGCGCTGCTCCAGTACTCGTTGTTCAGTGGGTCGGGATTCACTGCTACGGTGACGCGAGCCGTTCCCCTTATCCTGACAGGACTCTCGGCTTCGATCGCGTTTGCCTCCGGCCCTGTGAACCTTGGACAGCCGGGTCAGCTTGTCATGGGGGCCCTGGGTGCGACACTGGTCGGGTTGTTCGTCCATCTGCCTTCGGCATTCCTTGTCCCGCTTTGTATCCTGGCATCTCTTCTCGGCGGGGCGCTGTGGTCGGGGCTTGCAGCACTGCTCAAACGTGCTTTCGCCATGGATGAGTTCATTGTCACGCTCATGCTTAACTTCATCGCTGACTACTTCGCGCTGTGGGTCATTACGTACCCCCTGTTTGACCCCTCTGCTATGACTCCCATGACCAGGCCCATCAGTGCGGCTGCATGGCTACCGGATCTGGGAGGCGTGAACACAAGTGTCTTGTTCATGGTGCTTGCGGCAGTCGTCTGCTGGCTGATCATGAGCAGAGGCCGCAGTGGCTACGAATGGCGCATGACCGGGCAGAACTCGCTGTTTGCAAGGATCGGCGGATGCAAGGTGGATACCAACTATGTCCGCGTCATGCTGGTCACCGGAGCTCTCGCGGGGCTTGCCGGAGGGCTGATGATCATGGGCGGCCCCCATCGCTTTGTGAAGGGGCTGGGCGCCAACTATGCCTGGGACGGTATCATGATTGCAGTCGTGGCCAGCAATGGCATCTCGGGAACCTTCCTCTACGGGTTGCTCTTTAGTGCACTGCAGCAGGGCGCCATAGGCATGGAACTCGTCACTGCCGTACCTTCGGAGTTCATCGACGTGCTACAGGCAGTCATTGTGCTGGTCGTGGTCGCAGGCAGGGTTTCACTGAACATGGTGTTCGACCGGCTGGCGACCAGGCGAAAACTGAAGGAGAGTGCGGCGTGAACGTCCTGTTCGGACTTGTCTCGGCCATGCTCGTCGGAGCCACACCGATCCTGCTAGCAGCCATTGGTGGGACATTCACCTTCTATGCCGGTATCTTCAACATTGCCATGGAAGGGATGATGCTGGTTGGTGCGTTCTGCGCAGTTCTCGGGTCGTTCTTCCTGCACAGCTGGTTCCTTGGCATTCTATGCGCGGTAGCTGGGGCGCTGATCATGGCCGTCATCTTCGTTCTGTTTGCTGTGAGACTCCATACGGATGAGTTCTTGACAGGCATAGCGCTGAACCTGTTTGCGGTGGGCCTGACAACATTCTTGCTGCGCGACATCTTTCACGTCAAGGGAGCCTTCACCAATGCCGGCATCCGCGCGATTCCTGCCGTGAAGCTGCCGCTGATTGACGGCATCCCCTTTCTGGGGAGGCTGCTTAGCGGGTACAACGCTATCATCTACCTCGCAATCCTGGTGACTGTGCTGTCCGCGTTCATCATCTTCCGGACTCGTTTCGGACTCCGGCTCCGCGGTGCAGGCTACAACGCTGCGTGCCTGAACTCGAGCGGCGTCCCGGCATCGACGATACGTATCTGGTCGCTCATCGTCTGTGCGGTATGCTGCGGTCTGGCAGGCGCGTATCTCTCGCTTGGATCTGTGCGGCTGTTTGCCGAAAACATGTCAGCTGGGCGCGGCTGGATCTCGCTGACGGCCGTCATTCTGGTCAACGGGAATCCCTGGGGCATCGCGATCATCTCTCTACTGTTCGGGTTCTTCGACGGTCTGACGGTATTCCTGCAAGGCAGTCGGATTCCTACCCAGTTCACGGCCATGATCCCCTACGTCGCGACACTCGTTTCCCTGTACCTGTATTCCGTCCGCAAGAGGAGGCAGGCATGAGAATCAAGGCATGGCAAGCGGAACGTGACGTACGGCGTTCTGCCGTTCCGCTGGACCGGCGCCTGCATCCAAGCAGCTGGTGTGAGCAGACTGCTGCCGAGAAGGGGCAGGATGAGGTAATGTTCGCGCTCTGGGAGAGTTCTGTGCCTGGATCAGGTGCTCCCGAGTGCCTCTATCGCGAGGCAGCCCAGTCGATGGAGAACCAAGGCTTCGATGAGAGTGTGGCAATATTGCTTATTTCAGAAGGCTTGCGCCTGGCAAGCAGTGGAGATGCTCCTGCGCTGCGCGTACTCACCGCTCATTACCTCGACGCACTGTTTGCTGCACCGCAGGACCCCTTGTGCTCCTACCTCGGATTCGAGCACCCCGCCTCGTGGGACGAAGTCCTGTCTCGCCTGCCCGCGGCTCACACGCCGCAGGAGGAGCAGCCGGATGGCGTCGAGGAGAAAACATTGGCGGGATGGGTCGGCCAGCTTGCGGGCGGCGCATTTGGCACTGCCATCGAAGGATACACGGGCCAACGCATCTCAGAGGTCTATGGCGACGTCCGTTTCTATGTCACAGATCCTGAGACGATGAATGACGACGTTGTCTACGAGCTGGCGCTCCTTGACGCTTTCGAGTCACATGGACGCGGCCTCACGTCGCAGGACATTGCCGAGGAATGGCTGCGGCAAATACCTTTTGGCTGGTCAGCAGAGTGGAATGCTATCCAGAACTTGCGTGCCGGTCTCATGCCGCCCGAATCGGGAAGCTATCGCAACCCCTATTCGGACTGGATTGGTGTTCAGATGCGCGGGATGATTTGCGGGATGCTGGCGCCGGGGCGTCCATTGGAGGCGGCAAGGCTTGCTCATCTCGACGGGGTCGTGTCCCACGCGGCAAACGGCGTGTATGGGGGCATGTATGCAGCAGCGCTCACAGCCCTCGCTTATGTGCGCGACGATCCACGTGTCGTTGCGGTCGAAGCGGTGGGATATATTCCTCA
>Ga0315284_10012981_pt1 | contig 11867 bp, 9 predicted proteins | sample YL17G09_16_MG_FD_203696 | JGI IMG/M metagenome (GOLD analysis project Ga0315284, IMG submission 203696) | Sediment microbial communities from Yellowstone Lake, YNP, Wyoming, USA - YL17G09_16 | ecosystem: Environmental > Aquatic > Freshwater > Lake > Sediment | place: USA: Wyoming | collected... | reverse complement strand
GGAAGGGCGTCGAGCGGCTGGGCGGGGAGGTGGTCATCGCGGGCCGCACGTCCGCGGACCGCTACAACCGCGCCAAGGAACTCGCGGAGCAGCAGGGGCTCGCGATGGCCCCGCCGTTCGACCACGAATCCATCATCGCGGGCCAAGGCACCGTGGGCCTGGAGATCGTGGAGGATTGTCCCGAGGTCGGCACCGTGTGCGTGCCGGTGGGCGGCGGCGGCCTGAGTTCGGGCGTGGCCACGGCGGTCAAGTCGCTGGTGCCCACCGCGCAGGTGATCACGGTCGAGCCCGAGGGCGCGGCGAAGTTCTACACCTCGCGCCAGAAGGGCGAGCGCGTGGTGCTCGAGCGGACCGCCAGCATCGCCGACGGGCTCATCACGCTCAGCGTGGGAGTCCTCAACTACCGCCATCTCGTGCGCTACACCGACCGCTCCGTCCTCGTCTCCGACGCGGCGCTGCGCGAGGCGGTGCGCTTCGCGCTCGACCGCCTGAAGCTGGTGGTGGAACCCTCCGGCGCGGCGACGCTCGCCTGGCTGATGGCGCAGCGGACGGGCGCGCTGACGGGGCCGGTGGTCGCCGTGCTCTCGGGCGGCAACATCGAATGGGAGGGTCTCACCCACCTCCTCGGTGGCGCTTCTTGACCGCAGTCTCCCAGCACCTCGTGGGCGTGAAGATCCTCGTCGCGGACGACGACGCGGCGCTGGTCGGCACGCTCACGTACATCCTCCGGGAGCAGGGTGCGGAGGTGGTCTCGCTGCCGACCGGCGAGCACCTGCTGGAGCAGCTCGCCGCCGACACGCCGGACCTGCTGCTGCTCGATATCATGATGCCGAAGGTGGATGGCCTCGAGCTGCTGCGGCGCATCAAGCACGACCCGCGCTGGGCCGACCTGCCCGTGCTGATAGTGTCGTCGATGCCACCGGAGGAGGCGACGATCCGCTCCTTCGGCCTGGGTGCGGCGGACTTCGTGCCGAAGCCCTTCCGGGTCCGCGAGTTGATGGCGCGGATCGAGGCCCACCTGGAGCGGGGGAAGGCGCTCCGTTCCGCGAGGGACGAGGCCCTGTCGCAGGCGAAGATGGTGGAGATCCTGCACGATGTGACGGATTCCCTCAAGCCGGACGAGATCTACCACCTCCTTGCCCGCCGCGTGGCCCGCGCGCTCAACAAGTCCCGCTGCTCGCTCGTGCTCGCGAAGCCGGGCGACGTCTACGGGACGGTGGTCGCGGCCTTCGAGAACCAGATGCTCCGGAACCTGCGCATTCAGTTGGAGCGCTACCCGGAGATTCTCAGGGCGCTGGAGACGGACGAGCCGGTCATCGTCGAGGACGTCGCGACGGACCCGCTGTTCGCCGAGGTGCGGGCGGGCTGGAAGCGCGACGGCGTAGCCGTGCAGATCGGCTCGGTGGTGGCGCTGCCCTTCCGGATGCGGGGCGAGCAGTCGGGTGTCCTCTTCCTGCGAACGGTGCACGGTGAGGCGCCGCTGAGTTCCGCGGACGCGAAGTTCGCGGACACGGTGGTCAAGGCGGCGGTCGCGGCCATCGAGAAGGCGCACGACTTCGCGACCATCGTCTCGGACAAGGAACGGCTCGAGCACCTCGCGTCGCACGATGCGCTGACCGGCTGCCTGAACCGCCGCGTGCTGATCGAGATGCTCGAGCGCGAGTGGGACCGCGCCCGGCGCTACGACCTGGTGCTGACCGCGCTGATGATCGACCTCGACCACTTCAAGCTGGTGAACGACACGCAGGGCCACCTCGCCGGCGACAGCGTACTCCGGCAGGTGGGCGATCTGCTGCTGCGCGAGATGCGATCGATGGACACCGTGGGACGCTACGGCGGCGAGGAGTTTATCGTCATCCTCCCCGAGACGGCGCTCCACGGCGCGACGATCTTCGCCGAGCGCGTCCGCCAGCGGATCCAGGCCATCAACTTCGGGACCCCGGCCCGCCCGATCACCGTCACCGTGTCCATTGGCGTCGCGTCGATGCCCGACGATCACGCGACGTCCCCCGAGACCTTCCTGGCCCTCGCCGATGCGGCGCTGTACCACGCCAAGGCCGACGGCCGCAACGTGGTGAGAACGTGACCCAGCGACGCTGCCCGACCTGCCAGCGCACCTACGAGGGTGAAGCCCGCTTCTGCCCGCGGGACGGCACCCCGCTCGTGGACGAGACCGCCGCCCCAGCCGCCGCGGCGCCCGCCGCGCCCGCTCCCGCCCAGTGGTCGAGCACGACACAGATCCGGATGGCGGTGAAGCCGAAGGCCTCGACCGGCGATCCCGCGAAGACGTTGCGGGACCAGGTCCTCGACAGCCGCTACAGAGTGGTGAAGAAGCTGGGCGAGGGTGGGATGTCGTACGTCTACGAGGCGGAGGACATCTCCACCCGCGAGCACGTGGCGGTGAAGATCATGACTCCGAAGCTGGCCCAGGACAAGACGGCGGCCGACCGGCTGCGGCGCGAAGCCGGCCTGGCGATGCGCCTCAAGCATCCGAACGTCTGCCCCATCCAGCGCCTCGGCGAGACGGCCGACGGGCTCATCTACCTCGTGATGCCGATGCTGCGGGGCGAGCTGCTGTCGGACAAGGAGGTGCGCGAGGGCGCCATCTCGCTCGCCGTCGGCGTGCCCATCATGAACCAGGTCTGCGCCGGCCTGCACTACGCCCACGAACTGCAGATCGTGCACCGCGACCTCAAGCCCGAGAACATCTTCGTCGAGCCGCAGCCCGACGGCACGCTCCGCGCCGTGGTGATGGACTTCGGCCTCGCCAAGGAGCGCCGAGCCGAGCCGGGGATGGCGAAGCTCACGGCGACCGGCATCATCCTCGGCACGCCCGAGTTCATGAGTCCCGAGCAGATCCGCGGCAGGCCGCTAGACGGCCGCTCCGACATCTACGCGCTGGGTCTCGTGGCGTTCGAGATGTTCACGACCAAGCTGCCGTTCGAGGGAAAGACGTCGCAGGACATGATGATCGCCCGGCTCCGCGGCCAGCCGATTCCCCTGCGGCGCGCGCGTCCCGACCTCGACTTCCCGACGGCGTTCGAGAAGGCTCTGATGAAGGCCATCGAGACCGAGCCGGCCGACCGCTACCAGACGGCGCTCGACTTCGCCAAGGCCCTCGAGGAAGGCGTCGGCGGCGGCGGATCCGGCGGCGGGATGATGGGCAAGCTGAAGAGCATATTCTGATGCCGACCACGCTCCGACGCCGCGGCCTCGGCATCCCGGCGGCCTCGGCCCTCGCCGCGGTCGCATTGGTCGCCGGCGTCCCGGTACTCGCGGCGCAGGACGCGCCGCGGGCCCAGCCGCCGCAGCCCATAGCGATTCGGGCGGGCACGCTCATCGACGGCACCGGCGCGGCCCCGGTGCGCAACGCCATCATCGTGATCCGCGGCGATCGGATCGAGGCGGTGGGCGCGGGTGTCGCCGTCCCTCAAGGCGCCCGCGTCATCGACCTCTCGCGGTATGCCGTGCTCCCCGGCTTCATCGACGCGCACGTGCACATCACCGGCCGGCCCGTCGGCGAAGGCGACTGGGTGCATGCCGGCGTGACCGACTCGCCGGCCGACGACGCGCTGTGGGGCGCGCTCAACGCGCGGCGCACACTCGAGGCGGGCTTCACGACGGTGCGCAACGCGGGAGCGGGCGGCTTCACGGACGTCGCGCTCCGCGACGCGGTCAACGCCGGCCGCGTGCCGGGGCCGCGGATACTCGCCGCTGGCTCCGCCATCGGCATCACCGGCGGCCACTGCGACGACAACGGCTACCGGCCAGGGCTCTTCGCGCACGAGCCGGGGCCCCTCGAGGGTGTGGCCGACGGAGCCGACCAGGTCCGCCAGGCGGTGCGCCTGCAGATCAAGTACGGGGCGGACGTCATCAAGATCTGCGCGACGGGCGGAGTGCTCTCGCAGGGCGACGCGGTGGGCGCGCAGCAGTACACCGAGGACGAGCTGCGCGTCGCCGTGGAGACGGCGCACCTCCTGGGCCGCCGCGTCGAGACGCACGCACACGGGACCGAGGGCATCAAGGCCGCCGTGCGCGCGGGAGTGAACAGCATCGATCACGGCTCGCTCCTCGACGCCGAGGGGGCGCGGCTGATGGCCGAGCGGGGGACGTTCCTGGTGCCGACGCTGATGGCCGCCGAGGTGGTGGGCGGCCCGGGCTCGGAGCGCCGCCTGCCGGCGTGGGCCGCGGGGAAGGGCCGCGTGGTGTGGGAAGCGGTGCAGCAGTCGGTGCGGTTGGCCGTCGCGGGCGGCGTGCGCATCGCCTTCGGCACCGACGCCGGCGTCTTCCCCCATGGCACCAATGCGCACGAGTTCGAGCTGCTGGTGAGCATCGGCGGGATGACGCCGATGCAGGCCATCCAGACGGCGACGGCGAACGCGGCCGCGCTGCTCGGCCTGGAGGGCGACATCGGCTCTATCGCCGCCGGCCGGTACGCCGATCTCGTGGCCGTCCCCGGCGACCCGCTCGCGAACGTCGGCGTGCTGCGGCAGGTCGCGTTCGTGATGAAGGGTGGGGAGGTGGTCCGGGGACCGTGACGTCAGTGCGCGCCAGCGTACGGGCACACCGCCGAGTCGTGGTCGCCGCGGCGCTCGGCTTCGCGACCGCGATCCCGCCGCTGCGCGCGCAGGCTCCAACGCCCGCCCCGTCCGTCCCCGTCACGCGGTACACCGCTGACGACCGCGCCGCGCCGCCGCGGCTGACGGTCGGCGTCGGGTCCTATCACTTCGCCGTCAGCATCCCGGAGACGGGAGACACGATCGAGGGCCGTGCGGTCATCGCGGTCCTCCGCCGGCGCGCCGGCGCGGCGGACACCCTGCCTCTCGATCTGGTGGCGATGACCGTCAGCGAGGTGCGCGACGCGGGAACCGGCGACGCCCTCCCCTACGCCTACGACGGCCGCGTGCTGCGTATCGCGCTGCCCGCCGCGCCGCGTCCGGGACCGCAGACGATCGCCGTGGCCTATCGCGGGCGGCCGCGGGACGGCCTGGTGGCCGGCACGAATGCGCGAGGCCGGCGGTCGTTCTTCGCCGACGACTGGCCGGACCGCGCGCGCCACTTCATCCCCGTGGTGGACCACCCCGCCTTCAAGGCGCCGGTGACGTGGGAGATCGAGGCGCCGGGGCGGATGCGGGTCGTGGCGAACGGCGTCCTCGACCGCGTGAGCGACCTGCCTGGCGGGCGTCGCAGCTGGGCGTACGTCGAGACGCGGGCGATCCCCACCTACACGATGGTCTTCGGCGCCACCGAGTTCGCGGCGAGCCGACACCGGCCCGCGGTGGTCGGCTTCGATACGACGGCCATCGAGGTCTGGACCTACCCCGAGGACTCGGCCTTCGCCGACTCCGTGCCGTTCCGGCGCGCGACCGAGATCGTGGAGGCGGGCATCCGCCTCATCGGGCCCTTCCCCTACCGCAAGCTCGCGCACGTGCAGAGCTCCACGCGCTACGGCGGGATGGAGAACTCCTCGGCCATCTTCTACGACCAGGGGATGTACGTGGCGCGGCGGATGGGAGAGGGTGTGGTGCGGCACGAGACGGCGCACCAGTGGTTCGGAGACGCGGTGACGCAACGGGATTGGCCCCACCTGTGGCTCTCGGAGGGGTTCGCGAGTTACTTCGACGACGTGATCGGCGCGGCGCTGGACGGCGACTCCGTCCTTGCACGCGGGATCCGCGGCAGCCTGCAGGGCTACCTCCGTTCGCGGGTCGTGGACCGGCCGCTGGTGGATTCGGCGGCACCGAATCTGATGTTCCTCCTCAACGCGAACAGCTACAACAAGGGTGCCCTGCTCCTGCACATGCTGCGGGGCGAAGTCGGCGACTCGGCGTTCTTCCGGGGAGTGCGCGACTACTATCGCACCTACCGCGACTCGTCGGTGCTGAGCGAGGACTTCCAGCGAGTGATGGAGGGTGGGTCGGGCCGCGACCTGGGCTGGTTCTTTCACCAGTGGCTCTACCAGCCGGGCTACCCACAGCTCGACGTGGACTTCCGGGTGGACAGTGCGGCGGGGCGGGCGACCTTGCGCGTGCGCCAGACTCAGCCCGCGGCGTGGGGCCGCTTCCGTCTGCCGAGGGTGGAGGTGCGCTTCTTCGCCTTCGAGGAGCCCGCCGGCGACCGGGCCTTTTCCCTCGAGCCGGACCGGACCGAGCAGATCTTCGTCTTCGAACTCGGCCGCGCGGTGACGGGGCTCCGGATCGACCCCGATACCCGGCTGCTTGTCACGGCGACCATCCGCAAGGCTCCATAGACTCGGCCGTCGGCCGTCAGCCGCTCCCCATCACCCATCGCCCATCACCCATCGCCTATCACCCATCACCCATCACCCATCACCTATCACCCATCACCTATCACCTCCCTCTTCCGCCCGGTATTCTTATTGCCGCTTGAGAGCCGGGTCCGATCCTCGGGTCCGCTCAATCTGACTTCGGAGAATCTCGATGCGTTTCCTCGTGATTGGCGCCGGCAAACAGGGGTCGGCGTGCGCGCTCGACCTCCTGGGGCAAACCGCCACGAAGACCGTCATCCTCGCCGATAGGGATGTGGGCCACCTGCCGGCGTTCCTCGATCCTTGGCGCGGCAAGAACCTCGAGCCGCTGCAGCTCGATCTCAACGACGAGGCGGCCGTGAAGGCCGCCATCGCCCGCGCGGACGGCGTGTGCTGCGCGGCGCCGTACTTCTTCAATGCCAAGCTGACGAAGCTCTCGATCGATGCGGGCAGGCACTTCTGCGACCTGGGCGGGAACACGGAGGTCGTCTTCGAGCAGAAGGCGATGCACGACCTGGCCGTGAAGAAGGGCGTGTCGGTGGTGCCGGACTGCGGCGTCGCGCCGGGGATGGTGAACATCCTCGCCGGCGAGGGCATCCGCCGTCTCGACGTGGCCGAGAAGGTGAAGATCTACGTGGGCGGGCTGCCGCAGCACCCGGAGCCTCCGCTCAACTACCTGGCCGTGTATTCGCTCGAGGGGTGCCTCGACTACTACACGACCCCCTCGTGGGTGCTGCGGAACGGCAAGCGGACACAGGTGGAAGCGCTCAGCGAGCTCGAGGAGCTGGAGTTCCCGGCGCCCTGGGGGAAGCTGGAGGCGTTCCACACGGGCGGTGGCATCTCGACGATGCCGTTCAGCTGGGAGGGGAAGGTGCGGACGATGGAGTACAAGACACTGCGCTACCCCGGGCACGTCGCCATCATCAAGCCGATCCGCGAGCTGGGACTCATCGGGAACGAGGCCATCGAGGTCGAGGGGGTGAAGGTACGGCCGCGGGCGGTCTTCATCGCGGCCAGCGCGCCGGTCCTCGTGAAGCCCCAGGCGAAGGACCTCATCGCCCTGCGCGTGGACGCGACGGGCCTCAAGAACGGCAAGCCTGCGGGCACCAGGTGGCAGATGGTGGATCTCTACGACGAGCGGCACGGCGTGACAGCCATGATGCGGACGACGGGCTATTCGCTCGCCATCACGGGCATCATGCAGCTCGATGGCCGGATCCCCAGGCCCGGGGTGTTCGCCCCCGACGAGATCGTGCCGGCGCAGCCGATGATCGAGGACCTGGCGAAGCGCGGCGTCATCCTCGAGGAGACGGCGCTCTAGCGGTGCACCAGATCCACATCCAGAGCTTCGTGGCGGCGGCGCGTGCCGAGGTCCGGCGCGCGCTGTGGGACGAGGCGATCGGCCGGTAATTCGCGGCGTGGCGTGGCCCCGAGCAAGTTGCCGGGGCGCGTCCTGGAGGCCGGCCCCCCGGGGGGCCGAACGGGGTCCGCGGCGGTTCCCCTCTTTCGTAGCGCGCGGCGCCCTATAGTTTAGAGTCGAGTCGTAAGGCGGTCCGCGTCGGTTTTCGGCGGCCGCACGGTAGCAATCGAGTCCACCCGACGCATCCTCAAAAGGAGGGCATGTGAAGAAGAAGCCAGCGAAGAAGGTGGCCAAGAAGACCGCGAAGAAGACGAAGCGGGTACCGAGCGCCGCGTTCATGAAGCCGATGACGCCGGACGCGAAGCTATCCGCGGTGGTCGGCTCCAAGGCGATACCGCGCACCGAAGTGACCAAGAAGCTGTGGGCGTACATCAAGAAGAACGGCCTTCAGGACAAGAAGAACAAGCGGATGATCAACGCCGATGCGGCGCTGAAGGACGTCTTCAATGGCAAGGGCCAGGTGAGCATGTTCGAGATGACCAAGCTGGTGAGCAAGCACATGGCGTAGGCAAGCAGCTCTCGGTTCCCCGGCGGCGCGGCTGACGGGGGATCGGTGCTGGCGGCGCGGCCGCTCCGTTCACCGGGGCGGCCGTGCTGCGTGCGGGGTGGAGGGCGGCGCGAACGTCGTCGGACGCGGCGTGTGGCGCTGCGGTGCCGCTCGCTGGCGCGGTGGGAGCTCAACCGCTTAGCCTTCTCGCGAGGCCGCGTGTCCCGCCTCCTTCGCAAGGAGCCCATCTCCGGTGTTCCCTGACCCGCCCCCCGAGCGCTTCGAGCACGTCTTCCCCGTCGAGGCGGCGGACATCGACGAACTCGGCCACGTCAACAACACCGTCTACGTGCGGTGGGTGCAGGACGTCGCGGTCGCGCACTGGCGGGCGGCGGCGCCGCCAGAGGCCCAGGAGGCGCTGGTCTGGGTGGTGGCTCGTCACGAGATCGACTACAAGCACCCGGCGCTCCTGGGCGACCAGATCCTCGCCCGGACTTGGGTGGGGCCCGCGACGCGCTTGGCGTTCGAACGGAACACGGAGATCCTGCGCGTGCGTGACCAACGGCTGCTCGCACGAGCCCGGACCGTATGGGTACCGCTCGAGCCGGGCACCGGCCGACCCTGTGAGGTTTCTCCTGAGGTGCGGGAGCGCTTCTCGGTGCCGGCAGCGGGCCGAGCACCGACACGCTGATCACGGGCTGACGACGACGGCGCGGCTGGCCGTCGCCACGGGACCAGGGAGACGCACGGATGAAGCGACTGTTGTTCTCGCCTCTCACGCTCCGGGGCCTCGAGTTCAGGAACCGCATCTTCGTGTCGCCGATGTGCCAGTACTCGGCGACGGACGGTGTCCCCAGCGACTGGCATCTGGTACACCTGGGCGCCCGCGCCATCGGCGGCGCCGCGCTCGTCGTGGCGGAAGCGACGGCGGTCTCCCCCCACGGCCGCATCTCACCCGGCGACCTCGGCCTCTGGTCGGACGAGCAGGCCCGGGCCTTCCAGCGGATCGCCGCATTCATCGGTGCGCAGGGCGCCGTGCCCGGCATCCAGCTTGCCCACGCGGGGCGGAAGGCCTCCACCGCCGCGCCCTGGCACGGTGGAAAGCCGCTCGGCTGCGGCGAGGGGGGCTGGGAGACGGTCGCGCCGAGCGCCAGCAGCTTCGCCGCCGGCTACCCGATGCCGCACGAGTTGTCCGGGGCGGAGGTGCGCGAGCTGGTGACGCAGTTCGCCGCCGCGGCCCGGCGGGCGGCGGCGGCGGGCTTCCAGGTGGTCGAGATCCACTCGGCGCATGGGTACCTGCTGCACGAGTTCCTCTCGCCGCTCAGCAATCAGCGTCGGGATGAATTCGGTGGCTCGCTCGAGAACCGCGTGCGGTTCCCGCTCGAGGTAGCCCGGGCGGTGCGCGAGGCGTTCCCGGCGTCCCTGCCCGTCTTCGTCCGCATCTCGGCGACCGACTGGGTCGCTGGGGGATGGGACCTGATACAGACCATCCAGCTGGCGCGCTGGCTGAAGGATGCCGGCATGGATCTGATCGATTGTTCGAGCGGGGGGCTCGTGGCGGATGCGGTGGTCCCGGTCGCCGCGGGCTACCAGGTGCCGTTCGCCGCGGCCATCCGGCGTGAAGCGCTCATCCCGACGGCGGCGGTGGGGCTCATCACGGACCCGCTCCAGGCGGAACAGACCCTCGTGCGCGGCGACGCCGACGCGGTGTTCCTCGCCCGGGCGTTCCTGCGCGACCCGCAGTGGCCGCTGCACGCCGCCCAGGCGCTGGACGTGGACGTTCCCTGGCCGGTCCAGTACCTTCGGGCGAAACCGTGAGGTGGCGATCGCGATGCCCGCTACACACCGCAACGAACTCGGTCTCTGACCACGGCTGATGGCCCACCACACCGTGAAGTCCGGCTACTCCAGCTTGGTGGATCGCCTGAATCGCTTCCCCCAGGGCGCGCCACCGTCGGAGCTGCTGTTCGCCATCCTGAAGATGCTCTTCAGCGAGCGGGAGGCCGGGCTGGTCGCGAATCTGCCCATCAAGCCGTTCACCGCATCGAGGGCGAGCGGGGTCTGGAAGATGGACCTGGCGAGCGCGCAGAAGGTGCTGGACGACCTGGCGGGCCGCGGGATACTGGTCGACGTGGAGGACCGTCGCGGAAGAGCGTGGTACTCGCTGCCGCCGCCGATGGCGGGCTTCTTCGAGTTCTCCCTCATGCGGGTCCGCCACGACGTGGACCAGAAGGTGCTGAGCGAGCTGTTCCACCAGTACCTGAACGTGGAAGAGGACTTCATTCGCGAGCTGTTCACGCGGGGCGAGACGCAGCTGGGGCGCACCTTCGTCCACGAGCCGGCGCTGTCGGAGGAGAACGCCCTGCACGTGCTCGATTACGAGCGCGCCAGCGAGGTGATCGACTCGGCGTCGCACATGGCGGTCGGCATGTGCTACTGCAGGCACAAGATGCAGCACCTGGGGCGCTCGTGTGACGCGCCGATGCACATCTGCATGACCTTCAACGGCACGGCGCAGTCGCTGACGAAGCACGGCATCGCCCGGCAAGTGGACAAGCAGGAGGGGCACGACCTGCTGCGGCAGGCGCACGAGGCCAACCTGGTCCAGTTCGGCGAGAACGTGCAGCGGAGGGTGAACTTCGTCTGCAACTGCTGCGGGTGCTGCTGCGAGGCGATGATCGCCGCCCGGCGGTTCGCGATCATGAACCCCGTCCACACGACGAACTTCATCCCCGAGGTCCGCCAGGACGCCTGCAACGGCTGTGGGAAGTGCGTCACCGTCTGTCCGGTGGAAGCGATGAGCCTGGTCTCCGCCAACGACCCGCACCGGCCGCGGCGGAAGACGGCGAAGCTCGACGAGGACGTCTGCCTGGGCTGCGGCCTCTGCGTGCGCGCCTGCGGCCACGACGCCGTGGCGCTGAAGAGCCGCCCCCGGCGCGTGATCACGCCGGTGAACGGCATGCACCGGGTGCTGATGATGGCCGTCGAGCGTGGCACGCTGCAGCACCTGATCTTCGACGAGCGGGTGCTGTGGAACCACCGGGCCCTCGCCGCGGTCCTCGGCGCCATCCTGCGACTCCCCCCGCTGAAACGGGCGCTGGCCAGCCAACAGGTGAAGTCCCGGTTCATCGAGACCCTCATCGCGAGGGGGCGCCGCTAGATGCGGGGCCCACGGCGCGCCGCGCGACTGGCGGCTTGGCTGACCGTGGCGTCGCTCGTCCTGGCGGGCTGCGAACACGGCTCGCCCGGCGTCGTCGATCTTCCCGGGGACGTCGGACCGTCCAGCGACACGCTCCCGCGCCGGCTCACGTTCTACGACGGCGACGACCGCGCGCCGAGCGTTGCCGGGAACGTCCTCGTTTTCGCCCGCCAGGGCGATGCCTACGCGAATCGCGGCTATGCCCCGACGGGGCGGGAGCAGTGCATCGCCTTCCTCCCGCTGGAGGGCGGCACTCTCCAACAGGTGCTGTGCCCGCACGACCTCATCGTCCCGCCCGACACCTTCGTGCACACGTGGTTCGAACCCGCGCTGTCGCCGGACGGCAGCCGGATCGCCTTCATGTGGCAGCGCGGCCCGAACGTGGGCCCGCTGGGGTACTATGACGCCGTCCTGACGGTGGCGCCGGTGGACCGGCCGTCGGACACGACGCGGACGCGCGTTCTGGTGAACTACGCGGAGGCCGGTACCTACC
>Ga0315284_10012979_pt1 | contig 11868 bp, 10 predicted proteins | sample YL17G09_16_MG_FD_203696 | JGI IMG/M metagenome (GOLD analysis project Ga0315284, IMG submission 203696) | Sediment microbial communities from Yellowstone Lake, YNP, Wyoming, USA - YL17G09_16 | ecosystem: Environmental > Aquatic > Freshwater > Lake > Sediment | place: USA: Wyoming | collected... | reverse complement strand
AGGAGAAGAAGTGGTGGTCGCTGTCGTCGACGGCGACGCGCCAGCATCGCCGGCCGCGCCGGCCATGGATGCAGCTGCGGAGGGTAGCAGAGGGAGAAGGAGAGACGCGTGCGCGCGCGTCTCTCGATGGCGCGCGGCTGCGCGCCGCGGCGGCAGTGCGAAGGCGCGTGGCCGGCGGCGGCGCTGCCTGCCTCACACCCCGCCTACCGATGCCGGCCCCACACGTGCTCGCCCGCGGCCGGCCTGGCCATCACCGTCGCATGGCGGCGGCCGCGCGCCGCGCCCCAACCGCCGCACGCGCGGCCTCCATCTCCTCTTCTCCCCTCTCTTTCGTCAAGTACCAGGGCCTGGGCAACGATTTCATCCTCGTGGACAACATGGCGTCGCCCACGCCCCTGCTGACGCCGGAGCAGGCGGCAGCGTTGTGCGACCGCCACACGGGCGTCGGCGGTGACGGCGTCATCTTCTGCCTACCCGCGCCGGCGGGCGGGGGCGCCGACTACTCGATGCGCATCTACAACTCCGACGGCAGCGAACCGGAAATGTGCGGCAACGGCATCCGGTGCCTGGCCCGGTTTGCGCGCGACGCGGCGCTCGTCCCGCCCGCGCTGGAGACGCATGCGGTTGTGACGGGGGCGGGCTTGATCAGGCCGACGTTGATGGAGGACGGCATGGTGCGGGTGGACATGGGGCCGCCGATTCTGGAAGCGGTCAGGGTGCCGACCGCGCTCGCGCCGACGCGCGGCGGCGCGGCGGTCCAGGCCCCGCTCGAGGTCGCGGGCGCGACGTGGTTGATGACCTGCGTGTCGATGGGCAACCCGCACGCCGTCACGTTTGGCACGACGGCGGCCAACGGCATCGACCTTGACGCGCTCGACCTCGCCCAAATCGGCCCCCTCTTCGAATCCCACCCCGCCTTCCCCGCCCGCACAAACACGGAATTCGTCCACATCCTATCCCGGTCCCACGTGCGCATGGCGGTGTGGGAGCGCGGCGCGGGCGCGACGCTCGCGTGCGGCACCGGGGCGTGCGCGACGGTTGTTGCGGGCGTGCTCGAAGGGAGGCTGGACCGTGCGGTGCGGGTCGATTTGCCGGGTGGGCCCCTATTTATTGAATGGGAGGGGGAGGGGGATGACGGGACGGTCTTCATGACTGGAGCCGCGGAGCGCGTCTTTGCGGGCGTCGCGTGACGAGCGAGAGAAAGAGGGACAAGGGCTTATTCCGCCGCCCGTGCAACCAAACCAGGCACTCGGTTCAACCCTTCACACTGCAGCAACCCCGCCACCCTCTCCTCCCTCCCTCACCCGGCTCTCGGCACGCTCCCACGCGAAATCAAACGCGGGCGGCATCCCCCGCGACGGCATGACTCCGCCCCAGTCGCCCGGCCTAAACGGGGGGAGCAGGCCGCCGTGCGTCGAGGGGCCGGTGACGACGTGCGCGGCGAGAGAGGGGGTGGTGGCGAGGGCGCCTCCCGCTCCCCTTTCTCCTCTCGCCTCCTTCCAGCTCGTCACTTTGCCGTCGAAGCAGCCGCGCGGCTCGCGCGCGGCGGGGTCGGCCTCCAGGTCGGCCCGACCGCAGACCGAGGCCAGGGCGTCGCCGCGCGCGAGCGGGTCGAGCGTTGGGGCGCCGCCCGGGGCGCGGTGCACGCCGCGCACGACGTCCCGCAAGCGGGACAGGGAGGAGATGCCGCCGCCGTCGCGGCGGAAGATCGAGGCGCGCGGGGCGAGCTGGTAGGACAGCCAGCGCGCGCCGGCGGCGCCCGCGCGGGCGGTGTGCGCCTCCACCGCGTCCCCACTCCCCAACCCGCACGCGTTGTACACGCGCGGGTCCGACGGCAGGTTGTAGGACGGCCAGTAGCCACGCTCCAGGGAGCGGGTGCGGTCGGCGGCGGTGACGAGGCCGGGGATTTGGTCGACGACGGTGAGCAGGCCCGCGGCGAGCTCCGCGCCCGGCTCGAATTTGGCCAAATCGACCACCAGCCACTCGTTGTTGTAGGTGCCGGAATTATTGGCGGCAAAGAGGGTCGCCCAGTGGGGGCCGGAGCGGGCGAGCAGGGTGGCGAGGCGCGCGCGCTGCCAGCAGAGGAGGGAGCCGGAGGCTGGGGAGGCGTCGGCGTAGAGGGCGGGGTTGATGATGTGCAGGGTCGTCGACACAATCGCCAGCGACGCCCTGCTGGACGCCGTGACGTAGAAATCGTCGTCCGACGAGAGTTCCCCCGGGAACGACGAAAACGACGACCGCTGCGCCCCCGGCCCGCCCACGCGCAGCCAGGTCGTGAAATGTTTGTACACTTTCGTCGCCTGCGAGAGCGAGTCCCAGACGGCGTGCCCGATGAAGAGGTCGGAGACGTCGGGCGCGACCGCGACGAGCGCGGAGCACCTGCCCGCGGTGGCGAGCCGAGCGTAGGTCGGTGGTGGGGAAGGGCTTGGACGAAAGCATTCGATGAGGTCGTACAAGTCGCCGTTGCCGTTGAGGAAGAGAAAGTCGGTGGCGGTGAGAGGAGGGAGGCTAGATTTCTCGTCCGCCTCCTTCTCCTCGTCCACCGCCGCCTGGTAGCCGGCCACTAGGCCGTCGAATTGGAGCAGCAGCAGGCGCAAGGCTTGGAGAGGCTCGTCGCCAGCGTCGGCGCCGGCGACCGCCGCGCGCGCCGCCCGATCCTGCTCCTCCAGCCAGTCCATCTCCCCGTGCGCCAGCGACGCATTGAGGCCTGTCGGCGCCGCGAAATAGTCGCGCGTGTTGAGAAAGTAGTCGGCGATGGCGCGCGCCGAGAGAAAGCCTTCGACCAACCCCGCGCCGTACATCTGGGCGCCGTCACCCGCCCCCGCCGCCGTGCCGACGTGCAGCTGGCCAGTGTAGGACCGGGTGGAGGGCGCGGCGACGTACTCGCCCCAGGCGACCAAGCCGGGGTCGGCCGGCGAAAAGCCGGGCGCGCCCGCGGGCGCGTCGGGCGCGCGCACGACCCGGAGCCCGCTAGCCGGGTCGGTGTCATCGTCTCCACCGCCAGGCTGCAGCGCGACAGCGCGCCGGTAGGCGTACGGCACGAGCGGCGGCGGAGCGTCGCCTCCGCCATCGGCCGCCGCCGCGGCCGCCAGCGCGGCCAGCAGCAGCACGAGGGCGCGCATGCCGGGGAGGGGCAGGCAATGGGCGGCAGAGGTGTGAGCAAGAGCGCTCTTCACAAAACAACCCCTCCTCGCCGCATCTCTTCATCAATCGTCCTCCATGAGCTCCACCGGCGGCAGCTTCCCCGGGTCTTCCACCGCGCGCAGCGCGGTCGCTGGCGGCGGCGCGGCGCCGCGGCGCGGCGCAGCCGCGAGCGCGCGTTGCACTTCCGGCGTGACCGCATGATGATACTGAACCCTGCACAGCGCTTTCAGCCCCTCCCGGTCCTCGTCCCGCACCTCGTGCCCGTACCGTTGGACAAAGCAGAGGAGGGACTGGTGCCAGACGACGGGGAGTTGGCGCGCGTCGGCGCGGAAGGACGTGAAATGGTCGACGAGGCCGTCGACGACGCGGTAGGGCAGGGCGTACCGCTTGTCGAGCAGGACGCGCACAAAGAACGAGGTCGTGCCGGCGTAGGGGAGCGAGGCGAGGCGCAGGAGCGCGGCCGCCGCGTGGAGCGCGGGGAGCGACACGCGCTTGAGCACCGAGGCAACGACGACCGCCTCGCGCAGCGTGCAGTCGCCGGCTTGGCACAGCGGGATGAGCAGGCCCTGGGGAGAAGAGAAGAGGCGTTTTCATGGGAGGGTTGGAAAGTGAAAAAAAGTTGGCCCACTTGTGCTTGCTGGTCATTTTCTACTTCCAAACAATCCTTGAAACCCTGACCTTGAAAAACGCGTCCGGCTTGTACGCCGCCTTTTTCATGGCCTGATAGAGCGCAAAGTGCAGGCGCCGGTTGGTGCGGATGTCGGCCCGCATGGCGGGCAGCAGGACGAGCGCAAGAAAGCGTTGCGACTAGAGATGAGAGGTGGGGGCGGCGCGTGAGGCACGCCGCCCCTAACTCTCCCCCTCCCCCCCTCTCTCACCTCCTCTCATACCATCTTGGAGTTCAAACTCGACACAAACAACCGCGTCGCCTGGAACGTGGCGTGCGGCGACCAGAGGTCGGGCTCGGTGAGCGCGAGCACGCCCTCCCAGTCGCGCAGGCTAGGCACCACCTTGAACGCTTTGGGCAGGGCGCCCGCGGTGTAGCGTGACAGGACGCGGCCGACCCCGCGGTAGACGTCGGCCAGGCGCGCGTCGATGTCCGAGGCGGCGGCCGCGTCGTCATCCTCGCCTCCTTCGCCCGCTTCCCCTGCCTCCTGACGCTCCTTGATGCGGTCCAGGATGACGTCGGCCAGAGTGCGCGCGGGGACGCTCCCCTCGGGGCGGGCAAACGCGGCCAGCGCGGCCTCGTCGGCGGCCGAGACGTGGACGACGCCGCCCTCCCACGGCGCGCCCTCGCCGTCGGAGGACGGGACGCCGTCATCGGCGTCCGAGTCGGACGCGGCGGCGGCGGCGGCCAGGGACGCGGCCAGAAGCTGCAAAGAGAAGAGAGGGGGTAGTGGGTCGAGGCGCGCGGGGTCGCCAGCGCCCGAAAACGGCGCCGCGCGCATAGCAGGCCCGGCCCTGCACCCCCAACTTCAGCGGCGAGGGTGGGCCCAGCCCAGCCCCTCTCTCCCTCCTCCCTCTCCTCCTACCTTGTCGCTGCCGCCCCTCCTCCCTCCACCCCCGTGCTCCTCCGCCCGCAGCTCGGCCTGCTGCGCGCGTGCCTGTTTGAGCACGCGGGCCGAGGTGCTCGCGTCGAGCTGGTCGTCGTCGTCGTCCGAGCCGGCGGCGGTGGCGCGCGACTTTTTGCGCGGTTTGGGCTGGAAGAGGTGTGGCGGGGTTGTGAGAGGCGTCGTTAGTGGGCGTGCGGGACGCCAATCGGGGCGCGCCGCCCCCGCATTCCCCGTGGCGGCTCCTCCGCCCCCTCTCTCCTTCTCACCCGGACACCGTTGTTCCAGGGCGACTCCATGTCCTCGGCCAGGCCATGGCGGTGCGTGTGCTGGTCCCGCTTGCGGTGAGGGGGAGGCATGGTGAGGGGAGGAGAGAGTGGGGAGGCGGCGGCGGACGGCGCCGCCTCACTCTCCCTCTCCTTCCTCCACCACCATGACCTCCACCCCTCCTCCCGGCGACCCCGACGCCCCCATCGCCGCCCTCGTCGAAAACCGGGCGGGTGAGGTCGGCCTGGCCTGCTTGAGCACGCGCGCCGGGCGGTGAGAAGAGACGGGGGCGGCCGTCGCGCCGTGGAACGCCCTCGGACCCGCTCCCACCCCTCGGCACCCCTCTCCTCAGCTTGACGCTGACGCACTTCATCGAGACGGCGCGCTCCCGGACCAACATCGCCGCCGCGCTGACTGCGTCGCGCGCGGCGACTGTCCTCCTCTCCACCCTCCCCTCTGGCGGCCCGCTGCCCGCCCTGGTGGCGGTGGTTGCGAGCGTCAACGCACGCGCCATTGCCGTGCCGCGGTCCGATTTCGACGACGACGCGGGCGCGGCCGCGGTCGCGCGAGTGTGCGCGGGGGGCGTGCCGCCGCCGGGGCCGGGGCGCCCGCCGTACCTGGCGTTGGCGGTGGCAGGTGAGAGGAGGTTCATGGTGGTGGCGGGGCGCCCGAGGCGCCCGAGGTGCCCTGTCAAACCCCCTCCTCCTTTCCCCCTCTCTTATTAGCCGCCGTCGTCGCCTGGTGCGACGCCCGCGTCGGCCCCATTCGCCCTTCCTCCCTAGCCCTGATCACCACCATCCCTTCCAACTTCATGGCCATCGATGCCGCCACCGCGCGCGGCCTGCGCCTCGTCGCCGCCCCGCCGCACTCCCCTTCTCTCCTCTCCACCCTGGCCCACCACGCCCGCACCGACGCCGGCAAGCTCCTCCTGCGCGCCAACGTGCTGCAACCGCTGACCGACGCTCCCACGCTGGCCGCCCGGGCGGCGGCGGTGGCCGAACTGGCCGCCGCGCCCGCCGCGGCGGCGGCGCTCGACGCCGCGCTGCGCGCGCTGCCGCCGACGCTCGACCGCATGACCGGCGCTCTCGCCCTGCGCGTCTCCATCCGCGCCCGCGGCACGGCCAAGGGCGTGGCCGAGGCGGCTCGCGGGGTGCAGCTCGCGCGGCTCGCGCTGCGCGGCGCGCGCGGCGTCGCGGCCGCGCTTAAAGAGGGGTTGGAAGCCCCGCTGCTCACCGCCATCGCGACCGCGCTTGACCATCCATCCCTCCAAGCCTTGGCCGACGCGCTGGACACGTTCATCGACGAAGCGGCCGCCGCGCAGCTCGGGCGCGGCGGCCACGCCGCGCTCGCCATGGCGCACGCCGTCGCCGCCGCGCCGGACGGGCTGTTGACCGCGGCCCGGGCTGCTTTGACCGCGGTGGGAAGCGCGGCGGCCGAGGAGGCGGGGCGCGTGCGCGGGTTGCCGGGGCTGGCGGCGGCGAAGCTGACCTACACCGACGCGCACGGCTTCACCCTGACCGCGCCCCGCGCGCCAGCGAATGCGCCGCTACCTGAAGGATGCGTCCTGGTCAGCGGGCGCCGGGGCGGGGGCCGCATGCTGTCGACGCCCGCGCTCGCCGCGCTCTCGGCGCGCGCGGCCGCGGCCGCTTCGGATTGCCTTTCCTTGTCCGGCGCCGCCCTGGACTCTGCCCTGGACGTCGCGACGTCTAGCGCCCCCGTCCTGCACCGCCTTGTTGACGCCATCGCCCTGGCCGACCTCCTGGCTTCTCTCGCCGCCGCCGCACGCCGCGCGCGCGGCCCGGTCTGCGTCCCCCGCCTCACCGGCGCCGGCCCCCTCGTCCTCACGGATATTCGCTGCCCGCTGCTGGAGGCGGCAGGCGCCACCTGCGTGCCCAACGACGCGTGCGTGGGGGGCGCGGCGCTCCTTCACGTTGTCACCGGCCCAAACTCGGGCGGCAAGACGACCCACCTGCGCGCCATCGCGCTCAACGCCATCATCGCCTGCATAGGCGGCCTCCCCCTGGCCACGTTTGCCGGTGTGCCGCGCCTGGACCGGGTGTGCGGGCGGTCGGGCGCTGCGCCCGCCGACGCCGCGCGGTCGGCGTTCGCCGCCGAGTGCGCCGAGCTGGCCGCCACGCTGGCCACGGCTACGCCACACACCCTCGTCCTCCTGGACGAACCCGGCCGCGCGACGTCGACCGCCGACGGCGGCGGCCTGGCGTGGGCGGCGGCCGAGGCGCTGCTCCAGCGCGGGGTGCGCACGCTGCTGGCCACGCACCACACCGCGCTGGGGGGGTTGGCGGCCTACGACGGCGTCAAGCTGTGGCACATGCAGGCCGAGGTGGTGGAGGGGGAACGTCGTGGGGAAGAGGATGGCGGCGGCGACCGCGCCCCCCTTACCGCCGCTTTCCTGCGCCCCACCTGGCGCCTGGCGCCCGGTGCGTGCCCCGAGCGCCACTATGGGCTGGCGCTCGCCCCGGCTCTGGGCGTGCCGGCCGACGTGGTGGCCGACGCGGCCGCAGTCGCGGCGCGTGTCGAGGCGGCGAGCGCGCGCTCGGCGGCGGCCCAACCCCTCCCTCACTCCACCACCGCCGCCGCTGCCGCAGCCGACGTCGCCCACCGCGCCGCCGCCCTCTCTCGCGCCGGGGCCGCGGGCGCGGGCGCGGCCGGCGTCGCGGCGCGCCTCGCCGAGCTGCGCGGCGCGGCGCGCGCCGCGCTCGCCGCGCTCGACGACGGGCCCGCAGACGAGGTGGTGGGGGCTGCCGCGTGACGATGCATGGTTGCAAAGGAACGTGACATGGGCGCCCATACCATCCCCCTCTCTCTTCTCTCACCAGCCGAGGCGCGTCATTTTGATGTAGCTCGCCGCAAAGTCTGTAAAGAACTTGCCCTCATCCGCCGCATACTCCTCGATCATGGGCCGCAACGCCGCACTCGTGGGCAGCGCTTTGTCGGACGGCAGGCCGATGTGGGAGTCCATCTCGGTCGCGCCCGCCGCCGCCCACGGCGCCGCGAGCAGCGTCTTGTAGTACGCCCCGTCAAACGTGACCGGGTCGCCAAACCCTTTGGCGCCCAGGGTGTGGGCGCCGGAGAGGGCGACGAGGTCGCGGGAGGACAGGCCTTTGAGGGCAAACGCGGCGACGAGCTCGGCGGGGGTCGAGGATTCGGACGGTAGGCGGCCCGGGGGGTCGGGGCCGGTGGCGTCGATGCGGCCGATCGGCACGTCAATGACGGGCCCGCCCGTCACGGCAACAGCGTACGCGCCGCCGAGCGCGACCGCGTCGGCGGCCGAGAGCGCCACCCCCGCTTTCGCGGCCCTTGCCCGCGCCGCGTCGACCACGCGCCACCCGCGCTTGAGCCCAAAGTTTTCGGGGCGGTCGAGCTCAAACTGGATCGACCCGTTGGCGCCGCCAGAGGTCGACGCGGCGTCAAAGGGGGCCGCGTCGTGAAACGCGAGCCGGAGCAGGACCGCGGACTTGGCCTTGCCGGCCTCGGCGTCGAACGCGGCGCGGACGACGGTGGCGGCGGCGGGGGGGAGCGGGATCAGGGATGGAGCCGCAGCGGCGGGCCGGGCGGGAAAGGCGAGCGCGGCGGCGGCGGCCGCGGCGGCGGCGAGCGCGGCGCGCCGGCTCGGCGCCGATGGCGGCGCGCCGCCCGCGCTCGCGGCCGCCGCGGGCCGCGGCAGCTGGCGCACGTGCCTGCACGCGACGAGTCGCGGGCGGGCGGCGGCGCCCGGGCGGTGGGCGACGGGCGGCATCGAGGAGAGCGAGCGAGTGGAGTGGGCGGGCGTGGCGGTGCGCGCGCCGTCTCTTTCGGCAGTGTGTCGGCAGTTGCAGGCGCCCCCCAAACCATGGACGACCCCCCCCCCACCATCACCGCAGCAAGCTGCGCGCGGACGAGGCGAGCGGGCGGCCGTCCCCCGCGCGCGCGCGCGGCGGCGCAAACACGCTCCAAAACCGCAGCGTCTCATCCCCGGCGCCCGTCACAATGGTGCGCCCGTCGGGCGACACCGCCAGGTACAGCACGCGCAGCGTGTGCCCCGTCAGCGTGGCGACGCGGGCCATCCCCGGGTAGCGCCAGACGGAGACCGCGTTTTGGGAGTACCCGTGCGTCGACACGAGCTCGTTCGCGTTCTTCGACCACGCCAGGTTGCACACCTGGGACCCGGTGTCGACCGTGCCGAGCGCGGCGCCGGACCCGGCCGACCAGAAGCGGATGCAGCGGTCGGCCGTGCCGCCGCCCGACGCGAGCAGGCCGTGCGCGTGGGGCGACCACGCGATCGCTTTCACGGCGGCCGTGTGCGCGGTCAGCCTGTGCAGCGGGTCGGCGCCGCCGGAGCGGGCGCACCAGAGGAGGAGGGCGTTGTCGTTGCCGCCCGTCGCGAGCGTCGCGCCGTCGGGCGACCACCGCAGGCCGCAGACTTCGGACCTGTGGCCCGCGAGTCTGGAGATGACGTCCCCGGGCGCCCGCGCGTCGCGCACGAGCACGGCGCGGTCGCGCGACCCGGTGGCGAGCGAGTGCCCGCACCACGACACCGCGCCGACGCGCCCCCTGTGCCCGCCCAGCGTCCGCACGCGCGCCGCCTTCCCGACATCGTACAGGTGCACGTCGCCCGCCGCGGAGCCGACCGCGAGGTAGGACCCGCGCCCCGACCAGCCGACCGAGGTGACCGCGTCGCCGCCGCTGCCGGGCGACCCCGCCGCGCCGCCGCCCTCGGCCAGGTCGCACAGCTTGGTCACGGAAGACGTGCAGGCCGACCACAAGTACACGCACGTGCCCAGGCCGACGGCGAGCACGTTGGAGGCCGACCAGTCGACGAGGTTGAGGTAAAAATCGTCGGCGAGGCCTGGAGCGTCCAACACCTTGAACGGCGCCCTGGACACCTTCCTCGGCGGCGCCCTCGGCGGCGTCGCGTGCGGCGACGCAAAGGGCACGGCCGCGGGCGGCGGCACGAGCAGGCCGCGGCGCGCGGGCGACGCGGTCGGGGGGGGGGCGCGGTAGCCAAACACGCGGGCGCCGGACGACGGGCCGCGCCAGGGAGATGGGGAGAGGGCGTCGGATGTGGAAGGCATGGCCGGGGAGGGAGGCGGGCGAGAGGGCGCGGCGCCGAGGAGTTCGGCCCGCAGCAGCGCGGCATACGCTCCGCGCGCGCCGTCGCCGTCGACGCTCGCTCCCGGCGGCGGCCGCGCCCGGTCGTCCAGCACGGTGGCGGCGTCAAGCGCGGACGCGAGGCCGCGGGCGGCGGCGGCACGCGAGGGGATGTGGCGGTCGGAGACGGCGTCGCTGCGCGGCGGAGGGCGCGGTCTTAGAGGAGAGAGAGGGGGCGTCGGCCTCTCGGCGCCTGCCGCATCCCCCCTCGACACCCACCCTTCGTCTACCGACCTGCCAAACGGGCTCGTGAGCCCGCCGGGGCTCGGAGGCGGCCGCCCGCCCGGCGAGCTCGAAAACAGCGCCCGCCGCGCGCTGCCCGGCGGCGGTCCCCACCCGGGGGCCGCCCGCCGGGGTGGGGTAGAGACTTCGTCGACGTCCATCGAGGAGGAGAGGGGTGGCGGCGCGGTGGTGGCGCGCGCCAATGCTAGCCGTGGCGCGGCGCGGCGCGTGCGGCGTCAGCGGCGCGCCTCCGGTCGGCGCCGGTCGCCACGACCTCGCTATCGCCCGCTGGGGGGGGCGCCGTGCGTTATGGGCGGGCGGGCGGCGGCCGGCCCGCGAGTCAACTGCCTCGCGCCTTGCGCGGCGGCCTGGCGCGGCGCGACCGCGCGCCCGGTGCCGGGGTGTGGGAGCGTGCAGCGGCCGACGCCCGCGGGCGAATGGCGCGCCGCTTGTTCGTGAGGAGGGAGAAGTAGTGGGGTCGCGTTGGCAATGCCTGGCCCACACTCTGGGGGGGTGCTCCCCCCCGACCGCGCCCCCGCCCGCGATCCCCGCGTGCCGGGCGCGCCATGGCGGACGAGGGAGCGGCGGTGCCGGGTGCGCGGGCGCGGTGGCGGCGGACCGCGCGGCGCAGGGGCCCCGCGCTCCGGCGTGCGCCATCGTGCGTGGGCGCGCGATGACGCGCCGGAGGTCTGCGGCGGCGCCGGCGGCGGCGCCGGGCGCGCGATGGCGCGCGGCCAACCCGACCCAGTTCCACCCTCCTCTCCCTCCTCCTCAGCCGGCACCTCCCCTTCGACACGCGGCAACGCCAACCACCTGCTCAACTTTCGGCACGACGACCCGGGCAGGGCGCGGGGCGGCGGGGGAGGCGGTCGGTCGCGCGACCGGCGCCCGCACGCGGCCCCCCCTCCCTCGTCCCACCGCGCGCCGCCGCCCGCGTGGCAGACGGCCCTGCGCCGGTCGGCCGCCGTGTCGCGCGCGGCGCATTTGGCGGCGCCCGGGCTGCGGTTTCTGGCGTCCAACGCGGCGCGGCTGCCGCGCGCCGCGGCCGCCGCTCCCAAGGGCGGCCTCGCCGCCGCCTTTTCCGCGACCACCCTGGGCCTGCCCGACTGGGACGACGTGCTGGCGGCGGCCCTCGACTGCCCCCTCGCCCTCTTCCCCGCGTGCCCCATCTCGCTCGAGTCCCCGCCGCCCGCCCCGGTCCTCACCCGGTGCGGGCACGTCTTCTCAGGGCCCGCCCTGGCCGCCCACCTGGCCAGCGGGGGCGCCAAGTGCCCTCTCTGTTATGCGCCGGTGTCGTGCGGCGACGCGCGCCCACTCGCCCTGGCGCCCGCGCCGCCGCCGCCGTCGCCGGGGGACGTCGTCGACTTTGTGCTGCTGCGGCGGCCGCGCAAATGGGATGGGGGCGACGTGGCGGTGGTGCGCGGCGGCGGCGAGGGCGAGGAGGTTGGGGGCGGCTCCTCCTCCTCTCTTGTCGGCGCCCTCCTGCCGCGCGTCCGCAAATTCGTCAAGACGACGCCCGTCGGCGACGCCGAGGCGG
>Ga0315284_10012977_pt1 | contig 11869 bp, 18 predicted proteins | sample YL17G09_16_MG_FD_203696 | JGI IMG/M metagenome (GOLD analysis project Ga0315284, IMG submission 203696) | Sediment microbial communities from Yellowstone Lake, YNP, Wyoming, USA - YL17G09_16 | ecosystem: Environmental > Aquatic > Freshwater > Lake > Sediment | place: USA: Wyoming | collected... | reverse complement strand
ACCAAAACGTCGTTGGAAAGGGCCTGCGATTGAATGCGCCAATCAGCCAAGAAATTATCTGCGCCAATCAGAATAACGATGTGGTTATTGTTATCTTCGAAAATCAGCCCTTAAAGCTTTATTCGACAGGCGATGATAGCGCGCCATTCCTCTATCAAACGATCAGCACCGAATTTGGGGCTATGAGCACCTTTTCGGGCGTTCCGCTTGATGCAGGTATGCTATCTATCGGGCCTTATGGATTTGCTCTTACAGACCAGAATTCGGCCCGTAGATTCGATCTGCCTATTCCGGATCAGGTATTCAATATCAATCGTGATGATAACGGCATCAATCGCGTATGCGCCATTCGCGACTTTCGAAATGAATTCGTTTACTTTACCTTTCCGACAAATGGAAATAGTGCTGGAAATGATGGGCAACTTGTTTGGATATTCCCGACTACAACACTCGCATTCAATTATCGAGACAACCTTTGGTCGACATTTACAGAAAGTTATACGGCTTACGGAAACTTTAAGAAAGATACGGATTATACATGGGCCGATCTTACTGAGCTTTTTGGTACTTGGGGTGGATGGAGCAATCCTTGGAATTTTGGGGGAATAGAGTCTAAGTATCCTTTTATTGCCTGCGGGAATCAGCAAGGCTTTGTCATGTTTCGTGAGGAATCCACAGAAGAGGGCCAATCGCAATACATCAAAGCTATTACGATTACTGGAGTCGGAATTGGCACTGTAGTTACAATCACAAGCCCTAACCACAATCTTAATGATGGCGATTACATTCTAATCACTGGCGCTTTGGGAATGACCAATATGAATGATGTCATTTTTTCTATTAGCGCAGCGCAGGGGCAAGCAGATACCTTCACTCTATTTTTAACAGAATCTCAATTAGAGAATTTACCCTCTGGAACCTATATTGGTGGAGGCACTTATAGTCGTCTCACTAATATAAACATTCTCACCAAGCAATTTCCTTTAGGCTGGCAAGATGGGCGTCAAACACGTCTAGGGACGCAACGCTATTTATTGACAACAACAAGCGCCGGGCAGATTACCGCAGATCTCTACGTAAATCAAAACAACAACTTTCCTGCCAATACTTTTCAATATTCTCCCTATTTGCCGTTCTCCAACGTTTTGCTTACATGCTTCGAAGGCAACGACCTGAACTTAACGCAAGGTGATCAAGATCAAATATGGCACCGCATAAACACCTCTGTAATCGGCGATACGGTGCAGGTCGGATTTACTTTGTCTGATGCGCAGATGCGCGATCCTACGGCGAATCAAGAAGAAATAGAGCTATTTGCGATTATATTATCCGTGGCACCTGGACCGACATTGGCATTTTGATGTAAAGCGGATTTACATGAGTTATAGTGAGTTATACACACTTATACTCAAGAATAGCTATAAAACACTATAACTAGGTATAAATGACAACGCCTGAATCCCCACAACTCAATGCCTCTCCTTACCTAATCACTAGTCGCACCTTTCCCACCGATGCCAGTGAACTTGCCATTGTTCTTAATAAAATGTATTTTGAGGTAGCCAACGCAGTAAATGCGCGCACAAATGGCGTCTATGACAAATTCCAAATTGCTTCGGGTAATCGTTATTTTAATGATGGCGACCCCACAAATCGCCTGCAATCCTTTAGGCAAATTTATACAATTGCATCGCTCGCTAATGGGACAAACACAATAGCCACAGGCATATCGATTGATGCCAATACGCAATTTGTAAACATATATGGCATCGCCGAAAGCTCTACAATATCAACTCCGTTGACACCTTGGATTGTCGGCACGCCTAATGATGCTCCTTACTTGCGCGTCAATCGATCGACTGCCAATATAGAAATTATTACAACTACCGCAAACTGGACTACATATTCGGCGAAAGTTGTGTTAGAATATATTTTGAATAATTAGAGGTATTTATGCAGCCAAGTACAGGTGCAGCTCCTGGAAGACAGAAAAAAGTAAGCGGCGTAAAACAAGTCGCAACCATGACTCCTGAAATGCAAAATCTTTTGCGATCACTTGTAGGAGGTGCTCAAGGAGGGGCAGGTGGTGGTTTAGATTTTCTTTCTAAACTGGCGTCGGGAGATGAGGGAATGTTTGGTCAAATGGAGGCGCCGGCTTATGCAGCATTTGAAAAGCTTTTAGGTAAAACAGGAACTCGGTTTTCCCATCTTGGCGCTCAAGATTCAAGCTACTTTGACAATGCCGTAGCCGGTCAAGGACAAGAACTAGCCCAGAATTTGCAATCACAACGTTTAGGAATACGAAGCCAAGCTACCAATCAATTATTGCAACAAGCGCTACAAATGTTAGGGATTAGTCCTTTCCAAAACATAGAGAAACAAAAATCGCCTGGATTTGATTGGGGCGGATTGCTTGGAACAATAGGTGGATCTGCCGCGGGTTCTTTCTTTGGCCCTATGGGTACGGCAGCAGGTGGCGCGGCTGGTACTGCAATGTTCGGTAATCAAGGAGTGTAATATGCATAGACTCGCAACCCAACAATCATTTGGAAATCGGTTATCGGAGGCTTTGTTAGGTAGTTTTGGGCCAGCTTATGAGAAATCGGCGGAAGAATATAAAGGGAAACAAAGATCAGCAGCTCAAGAAAAATTATTGGAAAAAGAAGGGTACGATTCTGGTTTGGCAAAATTAGCTTCTAGCAATCCGAAGATTATGGAATCGATTTTAGAGAATAAAATGCTTGAGGATAGGGCTTCAAGAATTTTAGGCGAATCGGGATCTTCTGAAAATGAAAATAATGCGTTTGAAGGAATTTCAGGAAATGAGCCAGCTCAAAAAAAGAAATCAGGCGGATTGAAAAATGCTACAAATGATCAGCTAATAGCTTTAAGCGGTCTTAAGGGATATTCCGAATCATCTAAGCAACAACTAAAACATAATCAAGAAGACGAATCTAGGAAAGCAAAACAATTTCAGGAAGATAGAAATTATCATAGCAAAACATCTGGGCCTCTAATTGAAGAAGCCACTAATATCGTTAAGACTGAACCCGTTAAAAAAGGTTTAATAAACCAACATCGAAGAGATATAGATTCTGGCAATACAACAGGTCTTGGCAACTTTTTGGCAGATAAAACAGGATGGGAAGTATTTAGAAATCCCGAAGCGGCTAGATCCAGGAGTGCAGGAAAGCAATATTTTATGCAGTCATTAAATGAACTAGCTCCTGGCGCTCGCATGAACGTTTTTCTTGAGCAACAATTATCGGCGGGGCAAACCCAGATTGGAAGAGAAGAAGAGGCTAACCAATCTGTTTTAGATTTAATGGAATTTACGGATGATCTAAAAGCGCAAAGAGCTAAATATTTACTTGAAGAAGCCGAAAAAGATGAAGCTGCTCTTAAATATGCAAAAAATGACATTGCCCGGCGCGCCGACAAAAGAATGGCAAAATATGCTGAACAACGTGAAGATGAAATGGCATATACGATTCGAAAACGTCACGAAGACCCTATTGAAGATGATAAACTTGTGCAAGAAATGTTTACTGGAAAAGTTCCTGAAGGTACGCCTTTGACGTTGCGAGCTGCTCGAATTTTAATGATCAAAAATAATGATGATGAAAAGAAAGCACAAGCAGAAGCCAAAAGATTAGGATTTATCTTTCCTACCGAGCAAACCTACAAGAAGATCAAGTAAATGAACATTTTACAATATTCTCGACAAACCGATGAAGAAGATCCAAAAGTTGAAACTAATCCTATTTTTGAGCAATCTCGTGAAAAAAAGGAAAACATAATCCCCCCTGTAGGTATCGCGAAACCTGAACTAGTAGATACTTTTTCTGAAAATATTGGAGATGATGAGAAGATTTTGAAACATATTGCTGATGTCGAAGCATATGCTAAAGAAACATTACCTGAAAGCGCAAAGAGACAAACATTAGCTCATGGAGCAAGAGCCGGAGAAGCAGCGGCAGGATCTATTGGCGATACTCAAAGCTTATTTGAAATGCTTACAGGATTTCCTTATCCAGAAAGAGAGATGAAAACTCGCGAAGAATTAAGTGAATTTAAATTTCCAACGGGAGATTTAGAAGGTCCTACGCCTTTCGCATTTAAATCTCCTACAACACAAGAATTAAGAGAAAAAACAAAGGAAGCCACTGGAACTTATTTAGAGCCTAAAGAAAATTGGCAAAAAGCATCTCAAGAGGTAGCGAGTGATTTTGGAAGTATGGTATCTCCTATAGCCGGTGAACTAAGCTGGGCTCAAAGATTATTACTTCCTCTTGCAGGTCAGACCGTGAAACAGTCGTTGAAATCCGCAGGCGTTGGAGAAACCGGCCAAGATATTGGAAGACTTTCTACAATTGGAATATTGAGCATTGCCAACCTAGGAAATGCACGTCAAGTTGCAGAAACTGCCTTAAACCAATCGAGAAATATGATTGGGAACAATGTGAATGCAATCGCTACCCCTACAGCTAATGCATTAAATCGACTAAGAAATCAACCTTGGTTTCGAACTGGCAGAAATGCCACGAAAGCGCCGGCAATGGACATGATTCAAAGAATAGAAGATAGCATTCATAATGGCCAATTAAATCTTCAAGACGCCATGCAATTAAGAATCGATCTTAATCATGCCCGAAGAGAATTAGGTGGGTTTAATGTTCCGGGAAATCCTGATAGATCGACAGCATTAAGATATTTAGATGAGGTAGATAGAGCTTTATCATCCTCAATGGAACATTACGGGACTAATATAAACCCACGTTGGTGGAATGCTTATCAGCAAGCAAATGAAGCCTTTAGAGTAACAAGAAGAAGCGAGGCTATTTCTAATTTTTTATCTTCCAAATATGGAAAACCATTAACCTCGGAAGCTGCAAAAATAGCTTTTGGAACTGGCCTAATGCATGGGGGAATCCACATTCCTTTAGCTGGCATGGGTGTAGGCGGTGTAATGGCTGCTGCCCAGTCCTTTAAAGTAATAAATCGCATGATTCAAAGCCCAATTCTTCGACAACATTATCTTAATGTCGTAAGAGCCGCAAGTGCGGGCAATGCGCAACTTGCGACAAAGGCTTTGGAGAAGTTTGACAAAGAAGCAGCTAAGCTTGAACAAAAAGTCTATAGCAAGAAATGATTTTTAATCTCTGCTATGTCCTGTAATGACAGAAATTCCATATAACGCCAAATAGCATGCAAATATAAAACCTCCACCTAATGTCAATGTCGAAACAATATGACAAAATTTCATTATTTCCTCCCTTCTCTCAATAAATCGTAAAACTTCTGGTTAGCCTCTTTTTGCGAATCTAGGAATAGCTTGTAAAGCTGATCAATGCGCGTGGCATGGCTATCCAGACGCGAAACGCAACTTTTAACATCATTGCTAATAGATCTAACATCGGCATCAAGCTTCCCAATAGCCCAGACAACCAGTGTAGTCAATAGTCCGATCATAGTTATGTTTACGCCCATGAGGGCGATAATTTGCATCCAATCCATTTTATCTCCTGTAAAATAATATTTTAATCTCTGCTATGTCCTGTAATGACAGAAATTCCATATAACGCCAAATAGCATGCAAATATAAAACCTCCACCTAATGTCAATGTCGAAACAATATGACAAAATTTCATTATTTCCTCTCCCTGAGCATCTCATAAAATTTATCATTGCCCTCTTTCTGTATTTGGGCAAGTTGCATATATAGCTGGTCGCTTCGCGCATTCGCTGCATCAACTCTTTCATTTGCTGCATCAACTCTATGCGCATTGGAGATCCACATCGTCACTAAAATAGCTGCTGTAGCTATGTTTACTGCAATGATAGCCAATGTGTCTGCGTGATCTTTTAAGAAGCTTTGTTTTATTTGTTCCATATATTCCTTGTAAACTAATATTTTAATCTACGCTCTTATTAACCGCTAATATCATATACTATACCACATTTCCCTTTTTAGATAATTAAGATTTCGTTAATATCAATCCATACGATGTGCGGGGAATGCAATTGGCCAATAAAAAAAGGGCCTGAAATTAAAAAGAAATATATAGAGCAAAGGCCGTCGTCTGATATACCTAGAGCCAGATCTAGGAGGTCCGATGAAGCCAGAAATTCTATGCCCCGTATGCGGAAAATTATTTACGAAAAAGACACATAATAATGTTCGGTGCCTCGATTGCACAAACCAGGTCAACCGAGCGGCGCAAAGATTGCGATCTCTACATAGGCGACAAGAAGTCGAAAGACTTAGAGAACTCAAGGAAGGCTAAGGCGCCGCTTTGCCTAATAGCGGGTATCTTCATTTCAATAGGCACAAAACAATAGGAGCATATGCAACCTGTAAATAGAAACTTTGACGGGGACTATACCGTAAATCTTATCGATAATGATAACGATAATGATGCGGATAATGTAGCTCTTCCGCGAGCTCACGAGTCTCATGATGAATCAGACTCAGATAGCTTCAATATGGACGGATCACGAAATTCATCAAATTTGCCTTCAAAGAGTCGGGCCAGAAAATACGATTCAAGTTCTGATTCAGATTTAGAGGCGCCTAAGTCTATAAAAGAGGTCGCAAGTAGTGGTGATGCAAAAGATACCACCAAAGATCTAGTAACCGACACTTATACACGTTTAGGACTGCTTACAGATAAGGAAATTCGGCAGATTAAAGACCCTGTGCTCCTGCAAGATCTTTTAATTCGTCAAAAATCAATTGTTATTTCTTCACTCTCAAAAGCTCATAAAGTTGAAGAGGATATGAAGGATTTAAGAACTATGACGCAATCTCGACAAGCGAGTGATAGCGCGCACCTTGCATCTCAAAACGTGGCAATAAATGCACAAAATCGCAGAGACATTAATCAAATTGATACCGGAAATTGGATTAACACTGCTCATCGAATATTCTCTGTGGCTGTGACAATCATCTTAGGAATAATATCATTCGTGTGTATACTTGTATGACTATATCAATATTTTCATCACCAAAAATGAACCTGTTTATACTCCCCCAAGAAGCTCTTTTGAGCATTTTCGGAGCATTAAACGGTGTACAACTATCAGAGCTAAAGCGTACAGCTAAGACCATTCATAAATTTGTGACTAGTCATGAGAACTTTCTATACGAAACATGCATGATGCACGAATATAATGCCGAGCATAAAAAGCATTTCATTCCAGGCATTCCTCGTATTGACTGGAAGAACGTTTATATAATCGTTGATCAATACAATGTGACCTTAAAACATGCTCACGATAATAGGAAAGTCATTAATTACCACCGGACTTTTAAGGGACTTGAGCCTGTGTTTTTGATAATAGAATTGTGTTTTGGGTTAGTGAGTGGGGTCATAAATATAGCAAAGGTATCGATACTTGGATTTTCAGCAAGTCGCCAGGCAATTAATTTATGGATGAGCCAAAACCCAGGTAGCACGTTAAATGATGCTCTTACTGCGCTTGGTCTTGTTAACAGCTGCCCTCCGCCCATTAACTTCGATGCAATACAATTTTAACCACAAAACGGAGAAAAAAAATGACAGTAAACACAAAATTTACTAATATTGAACCCTATCTTAGAGAATTTCAGACTGATTTCGCACACATGAATCAGATTACAACTACAGCAACAGAACAGGCGGTAGAAGCTCAAGACCTTTTGAGAAAATATATTGTTCAGTCTGACGATACGCTTGCTTCTGTAAAAGCTAAATATACAACGGAGATATCTGATAAAGACCGTACCATCAAATGGATGGCGATTTCATTGTTGCTGGTTTCGGGATGCATCATTGCTCTCGGAGTCAAAATATTAACCACTAAATGCCCAACTGGATAAATCATGACAACACCCGTGTTACACACAGGACAAATTTACGGAATAGCCGAAATACCTGATCCTATAGCTCCAAAGGCTATTTATACAAATGGTAAGCAAAATTTTGTTTTGTATGAAATCTATGAGTCGGCTATGCACTCGATATTAGGGTATCAAACCGCTCTTGCCGGTGAGATTAATTTAAGAGCAGAGAATACAAGCTCAAATTGTGATTATCTTACTCAGACAATCACTGACTTCAATAAAGCTGAGCGAAATTTGAAACAGCATTTTGACAGCGCTACTAAAGTAATGAAAATTGCCATAGTGATATTGGTTTTGATTGTAGTGGCACTCGCAATTACAGTTGGTATACTTTTGATTCTTTGATTACAGCCATTCTCCCCCTTGAAAGGGGGAGTTTCATAAGGAATTTATGATACCAGACTCAATAAAAAATTTAAGAGCAGACTACCCACACCTAACATCATTGAAGTATTACTTCTTCCCTGAGGATTACCGGCATGAAGATACACAATATCAAGCTGCCTTAACTGATCTAATTGCGACTGACATCATTGCAGCGCAATACATCTTCGATCATCCAAAGATGTCTTTCTCTGAAAAAGCTAGCGAGTGGCTTCAGTCGCATGATCCGCGTGATTTGCGTAACATAGCTTTGGTAATTACAGTTATCTTTTTTGTAGTGATTGCCTGTGTCCTTGTAGGAATTGTTTTTGCGTAGGTAATATGGATGAATTCAGATAACTCACATGCCGAGCATGTACTTCGAAAATCGATCGCTTGTGCTGATCCACTCACTCATCTATTTCATTCTTCATACCAATCGCAAATTCATCGGCCATATTCTCTAAATCCTTTTTGCTACCTTGTAAGCAGAATAAACGAAAAACCCCAACTGTTAGATTAAAACATGCTGTCATTTTTGTTTGGGTGTGAAAGCCTTTCATAATTTCACGGCACTTAGAAACAATCTCAGCAACTAAATGGTCGTCACTCATGTCTGATGATAAACCTTATGTGTCATTTTCCTCTGAATCTTTCTTCCAACGATATAAGCCTCGCATGAAAATCTTTCATCTCTTCTTGGATCGCTATCACAATGTTATCCATGTGTCGCCAATCAGCCCTTGATTCGGCGCGAAACCAGATGATTAGAGATGCATTTGCAAAGAAAAGAAAAAGTATTTGTGTCCAATCCATTATTTTTTCCTCGCTTCTTCAATCGCGCAAAGTCTGCCATGAAAGTCTTTCATCTCATCCTTAAGCTCGCGAAGCAAGCCAAGAACATCGCGCCTATCAGCAGCGGCTTCCGTGCGATTTAAGGCAATATCTGCACGCAGCCATGAAAACATTCCAAGAATTGAGACAATAAAAATTGCAAACTGAATCCAATCCATTATTTTTGATCCTTCAAGTTGTATGCTTCTAGCCCTATGAGCTTTAACTCTTTTAAACGTTCGATATCTTGAGGAGTAGCACTTCTACGCCCCGTTTCAAGTTTTGAAATTTGCACATTGGATAATCCCATAATCTTTGCAAACTCAGGTTGCGTGAGATGCAAAGACTCTCGTAATGCTCTTATATCGTTGCACGTGATCACGCCACTCTTACCTCAAATATGTCTATTATATCATTCTTGGACGTAAACCATAAGATACAATCTTTTCTTTAACTTTCTGTTAAATATTGGCGAGCGCCAAAAGTGAAATGCTCACAGAGAGACTCGAACTCCCGACCGCTCGCTTACAAGGCGAATGCTCTACCAACTGAGCTATGTGAGCTTGGTGTTTACCGACTCCTGGCAAAATGATTGCTGAGCTAGCAATACCGTATCCATCACGTGCCTTAAGTGCTGTTGATCAGGCTTGCCCGTGGCGCGCATCTCTATTAACATTTTCTCTAAGCGCGCTTCCCATACATTGAGGTTTAACGCGAGATCTTTGAGGCGCGCTTGGGATTTCTTTATGCTTTACTCCATCCATAGCTATTAGGCCCATACCCCGCGTAATTCATCGGGTTAATCGGCTTCATCTCGGGCGTTTCTTTAAGTGTCGCCTTGTGCCCCCAATGCGTGAATAGCGCATATCTCATCGCATCGACGGCGTGATCCCTCACCTTGACGGGCCGATCAACGCCGTCTCGATTGCTTTTTGCGTCCCATACGTAGCCCTCTATTTCTTTGACCAGATTAATGCATGTATCCATAATCACAAGATCACCTGCCATAATCAAATTGGACACGTATCTTATGCCATCCAGGACGTCATTCTTCGCTTGGCGCACCGGAAGCTTGTGTCGACGCAATTCAACCTCAAATGAGGCGGCGGCTGGGTCTAAATAGATAGCACGGATCGGGTATCCGTCAAACTCCCGTTTAATGTCATTAGCATATTCGAGGTCGGTCTTTTGATAACCCATCGACTTCGAATCCCAATAATATTCGCGTTCAACCCACAATGCCGGATGGACATCGTCATTGAATCCAATGAGACATGCGGCAAAAGGATTGGTAGTACCATAGTCGACACCGAGAATGAAATATTTCGCGTACGTAGGAGCGCGGCGGACGACATGGCTTGATTGCTTAAAAAAGTCAAAGATGGCGCCTTCTGCAAGAACCCATTCGCCTTCAATAAAGCGCTTATACCATAAGCCTTGATACGATTTCTTAAGCTCATCTTTCTTTGCCTTGGATAAAGATGGGTTATCATCTATCACAAACTTGAATGTTTTCAAGAAATTTTTGTCATTTTCATGCACGTCGATGAATTCGTGCTTAAGCCAATGGAAGGGTGAATCGGGGTTCGTGGTGGCGAAAATCTTAGAGCCTTCAATAGTTAGACGCGAGAGGAGCATGCGAAAAAAGCCCTCAGGAACAAGTGTTGCCTCATCTATCAAAGCGCCTGCAAATGTTGACCCGCGTATCTTTCCTTCGGCCCTTTCGTCATTTGCGCCGACGACATACACTTTGCGCCCGAAAAGAGTGAATTGCGCAGCGCCCCGGTTAAAGCGTATTAGGCCACCTGTAAGCTGCTGTAAGGGATCAATGATGTTCATAATAATGGTGCGCTCTGACTTGCCACATACGATGTAATTGGCGTCTGGACCATTCATAACATGCTCCATGAAGCGAATGAGCGATATATATGATTTTCCAGAACGCACAGCGCCCTGGAATATATTTACAAAGGCATCGCTTTGATTAAGAGAATCAATCTGCTTTTGGGATAACTGGCGAAGTGCCATTTTGTCCTTTTACAACGGCAAGGAATTCGGAGAATTCACTAGAGAGCCCTTGCAGTTTAGCGGCGTTCTCGTTGGCTTTTAGTTCGGTCTCGTGGGCTTTTAGCTCTTTGTCATAGAGCGCCGCGTAACGCATAAAAGGAGCTGAATGGCCCTTTCCTTGCATTAACATTTTCTCACGCCGAGCACCAATATTTAGGCGTGCAATGTTAAAAGCCTCCCGATAGTCATTTGACATTGCAGCATACTCGTGCATCTTTTCTGGGGTTGCATATCGGCGTATTGCAGCCCACTCTCGCAACACAAGAGAATCTTCATTTTCTGACCACTCAATCAATAAACGCGCCTCTTCTTCAAGATCATATTTTCTTGGCCTTCCAAAATGATGCCCTAATGCGTATTGATTGCCTTTTGGTGGAGCCATAAACCTATAATATTAAAGTGTTGTAAAGCGGCTTTACTTCTTCTTTTTCTTCATCATTGCCTTGTCACAAGCCTTATCGCGCTTCTTGTCGGCTTTCTCAAGTGTCTTAAAGCTCTTCGACACTTTCTTTTCTACTTTTTTTATTTGCTTGTCCATACGTTACCGTCTTTAAAGTTTTTTTTACAAAGTCATAGAACTCATTACGTTCATTAGAGGTTTCAAACGTCAACTGAATATAGCTATCAAGATCGGCTATCTGATCAAATAGCGCAATATCAAAATTGTCAATGCAAGATACACAAACAATGCGATCAAGATTAAAAAGCTCCCCATCATGT
>Ga0315284_10012976_pt1 | contig 11869 bp, 9 predicted proteins | sample YL17G09_16_MG_FD_203696 | JGI IMG/M metagenome (GOLD analysis project Ga0315284, IMG submission 203696) | Sediment microbial communities from Yellowstone Lake, YNP, Wyoming, USA - YL17G09_16 | ecosystem: Environmental > Aquatic > Freshwater > Lake > Sediment | place: USA: Wyoming | collected... | reverse complement strand
AAGCCTGGGTGTTCTTTTTATGTATGTCCAATCCTATGTAGTTCATGGTTCTCCCGCCTTGGGCCAGTTGTGCAACGGGCACATGGGCGGGGAGCCTCTTTTAGCATGCCATCAATCAGGGGGTTTTGGTACCGAGATAAAAACCTTTCCTTTTCTTTTCCTCGCGAAATGAAATTTCAAAGTCCACGCCATGTGAACTCAAAGGTGTGGCCATCTCGGCCTCTTGATCCTATCCGTACGTTTATCTATTGGGCAACCCAGTACTCGTCTTGGGTTGCAGGGAGGAGGGTGACATGATTCCATCTATTCACTGGTGGTCTTCGGGCGTTAGCTCTTCCTTATGGACTATGAGAAACGGATGGTGAAAGGGAAATGGACGCTGAATCAAACAGAGTACGAACGAGCGGAAGATGGAGGATCCTTCGGCTTCTGTCTGTCCTGGCTGTCATAGCCATGACGGCACCTATGCTTGCACAAGTCGTTGATGTATCAGCGGACAGCTGGCACACGGTACTGCCAGGGCTAAAGGACCAAGGTGGCTACACCACGGGGACGACCGTGTTGGGCCAGACGCAGACCGCACAAACAAGTGATGCGCACAGTGAAATCGCGATTAGTGCGGTCATGGAACAGGTCACGTGCCCGGCGGCTCTTCACTACTGGGACATACCCATACAAACGACTGTAGCAGCTGACACGCTTGGATCGCTTGCATACGGCATAACTCCTCTTACGTCTGTCTCAGCATCTATTTGGCAGCCGGATTTCCCACTGTCATTGGCAGACAATGGAGGTTCTTGGGTCGACCTGTATGCAGGTGGCACGCCAAGCGGCGAGTTCATCGATTACTACGGTCTCTACTACAACACGTTGTATGTTTGTGCCAATGGCTACGTAGTCCTTGGAGCGGACCCGAATGTTGTCAAGAACACCGCCAAGTTGGACGACTCTAGTGCGGGTCAGGCCACCAAAGTCCCACATAGTTCGACTTTCGCCAGCGCCGGGGCCCCCAATGGCGCTGTGGCACCGTACTTCCAGGACTTGGACCCAAGTAGCCATGGGAAGATCTTTTATGGGTACGAATATCTGACAAATACATTTGTTGTCTGGTGGAACGAGGTGCCAACTGCTCACACCGTCAAGTATCAGACTTTCTTTGTGGCATTCTTCTTGGCATCCCCCTCAGTTCCCTGCGGCAATTTGCAGTTCTGGTTCGGCTATGAGACGATGACCTCAACCAAAACAACTGCTGCAGTCGGATGTAAAGACCCGACAGGGAAGTATGTGAAAGGTCAGACCACATCCTGGGTCGGTAGCTACAAGGAACTACAGTTCTTCCCAGATATCGGCAACTCCTACAGCATCCAATCTATCACAGTATATGCACGGAAGTACTCGGGAACGACCGGCAGTCCCCAAAACGATGTTAATGCCTGGATCCCGACTGCTACTGCTACAACTGACGCATATCCCGCAGGAATCAACATGATGCCGGCCGGCTGGACTCCCCCCATCGATTTATATTCGGACGCTTGGCACAAATGGGGGGTTTTGACCACGGATTATGTGCTGAACAACCTTCCCGGAGTCGGTATCGTGTATAGCACCTGGAACTACTGTAATGATGTTGCGAATCTGGCAGTTGAGTACATCGCAGCCAACAAAGGCACTCCTCCTCCTGGAAGCCTACCTACTGTCGGAACGACTGACGATGTGCCTTGTGCCTACACAGACCAGACGCTTTGCACCATGACTCAGAATACAGCAAGCACAGTGAAGCACGCCTGGGTTGTTCCGGTCTTCGACTGGAGGATCAACCTTGAAGGTGCACCCTACGACCATATCCTGAAAGTATGGGCTGACGTCACCATACTACCAGGCCCCGGCGGCAAACCCTACACTCTCAGCACCCAGAACAATGCCATGTGGTTCACATTGAAGGGAAGAACGCTATTCACGGACAACTTCGACTACTTCACGAACAACGTAGGTTTACTGTCTCCCTGGAGTGCGACCACTGCCGGCACCGCAGGAACCGTCGAAGTGACCAGCGCGTCACGCTACCCGTGGAATCTTGGGGATTTGTACCCTGGCTATCAAGCCGGCAGCCTACATTGCTATGCCTTGATTGGGCAGGTGGCTCGCGCTTCGGTGGATATCACAGCTTGGGACGTTACGCAGCCTTACGAGGTGGACTTCTACTACAACCAGACTCAAGCCGGGGACAACGTTCTGTACGATGATAGCCGAGTTGAGATACATTTCACCACCACAAACACCTTATGTGCTGTGACACCTTCAGGCGATCAGACAATCCTAATGACTAGTCTTTTGCCTTGGATCAATAAATGGCATTCGATCTGTATCAACGCAGACCCAACTCCAGGCAAGAAGGTCTTTACGGTGACAGTCGACGGCACTACGTATGGCGGGGGTGGTTACCCGATGCGCTGGGGTTCCCCACCGAGCCGTACCATCACTGTGGGAACGCAGCCTACACCTTCAAGTGGGCGTGCGGGCGTGATTGTAAACGACTACTGGGATCTTTTCGGAGTCTCAGGTGCGAGGACAGATCAACCACCGACGGTGCCTTTGCTCTATGATCCATTTCTAGACTCCAAACTGGGAGGGTGGACGACATTGGACACCAACCCCAAGGGGTATGTGGGGACCACTTCGACTCAAAGCGTGTCCCAGCCCTACAGTATGGAAGTGAAGAAGAGTACAACGGCGACTGGATACGCGTCCGCCAGGCATACATTTGCAGCCAAGACAACTGGGACCATCTTTGTCCAGGCCTGGATGATGGTGGACAGCACCTGCCCGGCCCCTGCGTACTTCTACGTCGCTGACAGTCAGGTGACTTTCGGATTCTGGAATTCGATGTTCCAGTGGTACAGTGACAGTACCGACTGGATCTCCCTCCAAGGATTCAGTCCGGGGACATGGTACCAAATCTCGTTCACCATCAACATCGACGCAGGAACGTACAGCATCGGGATTCAGCAACAGGGCGGGACACTTACAACGTATAATAACTGCTATTTGAGGTATAGCGCTCCACACACGTTGGATTCGGTGACGTTCCGTGCCGGTTGGGACGGCTTAGCGGGTGCTGTCAACATGTATGTTGATGAAGTCTATGTCTGCCAAGTGTCCTCCTAGTGAGTCTGGAGCCCGGGATGAAACCGCAGCAAACCCAAGTGTGAAGAAGCCCTAGGGCTTCTTCCAAATTCTTCTCCTCATTCTTTCCTCCCGCCTCTTCAGCTGCAACGTCTCTTCTAGGAATAGAATCCACACGAAAAGCAAGACATTCTGATTGTCCAAGGTTCAATCGAAACGGATTGAGGCTGACAACAAACCCTTTCCCTTTTCCTCCCTTATGGTCTTTTCCGAAGATGAGCCGCGTGCATGCTATCGAATGTACACTGAATGCATTCAATGGGATGCAAACCCACATGAATTGCAGCAAATCAGCTCTCCTAAGCACAGGATCTGATGACATCGCACGAGGACTTCGAGTAGATTTATTGACGATAGACGAGGTCAAGAGACGAGGTCCGGGTTTGATTCCCAAGAGACGAGAAAGCTCGAAGAAGAAACGAGGTTTCGAAGATGGGAAAATGTTCTACAAAACGTCGACTAGATCTCGTCTTCTTTGGAGACGAGGTTGACGAGGTCGGCATTTCCTGCCCTGTGAACGATCCGTTGCCGTCTGCTTATAAGGGGAAAAAGAAGAAGAGGTTTGCAGGACGCTTTGGTGCCCAAATATTTTAATTGAACCGGATTAATCAATGTCTGGCTCGAGCGAGTTCAATGCTCGCCCGGTCCAAATCGGTTGTTCTCTGATCGACTCCACAAGAGGTTCATGGCCGGAAAAACGAAAATAGAGAGGAGGACCTCCGCCCCCTCTCTGCGGTTTCACAGGTTTCGCTCTAGGCGTTGTACGCTGTCAGGAACGCTCCCCAGCCGGTGTCTTTGGCAAAGGCGAGCAGCAGATAGGCTGACGAATGACTGGCCCATTCATTGCCTGTGCCCCAGTACAGCGATATGCCCTTGCATTCGGACATGTGCCTTCCGTCCCACACTTTCAAGCAGTAGCTCTGGACCGCGTCCTGCATGACAGTCGTGTCGTCAATGAGCTTCAAGTTGGTGACGCCCTTCGTAATCTTCAGGTGGAGACCGTAGTCGTACAAGTCGGTGAAGTAGTGCGTCGCCCACATGTAGTAGGCATTCTTCAGCGCGGTGGCGTAAGCAGTCTTGTATTCGGGCAGCAGGGACATCATGTCCGCGGACCAGGTCGAGAAGCTCGATATGGTCGCCTTTAGCTGCACGACGTCAATGGCGGCAAGGTTGACTGTGTTGGCCCATGTCTGGTTCGCATAGTACTCGCCCCAGGCATCGATCATCGCAATCGAGAAGTCTCTCGGCAGCATTGCAGGGGTGTTGACGAGCTTCGTCAGCATCTTGTCGTATGGAAAGCCGTTCCCCGGCACGGTCTCCTCGGAACCGACCATGTATGACACGAGATTGGTCAGCGAGACCTGGTATGCCACCTCGATGTTCCCCATGTTGCAGCAGTCAAAGGCGAGCACGTCTATCTTCTTCGCTGCATTCGCGATGCCAGTTTGGAGTTCCAGCATGCTCAGGCTATCCCCAGAAGTATCATCCTTGCAGACGTAGTTCCACCCGTATCCGTGATCCCACAAGCTGAGGACCAGGTAGGTTGACGGGAACAGCGCCGCAGCCTGGTTGATGCACCAAGTGAGCGTCGCCGGGTCGCCCATGTTCATCTCGGGCGCTGTCAATTCCGTGGTCACGGTCGTGCCCGATATCTTCTGCACCGTCATCTCGCTGGTGCTTCCCAGATCCACGAACGCCACGATGTTGACGTTCGCGCTGGCGGGAACAGCTTCCAACATAGGAAGGCTCATGCCAGCCCAATAGGTCTCCAGGTTGTTGTCCCCATCCATATAGATCGCATAAGTCCAAGCCGCGACTGAATGCTTTGCGTGACCGCCGCCACCTGGATTCGCCAAGGCCATCCCCGGCGCAACCAGCATACCCATAACTACCGTCACAATGCACATGCTCAGATAACGTCTTTTCGTATCTCCCAAACCCCCCTCAAGTACGGCGCCGTGCACCCACTTCTTCGTCATCGTACTGCTGGGGGTGTATCGCCCCGTCCGGATTAGAACGTTCCGAGAGCCTGGTCAGAATCTGGCGAGGGGTATATGACAGCAGTACGGATCGAAGGTGAAAATCCATAATACAGCCACGCCGATACGGAAAACAGATACTGAATGTCGAATGAATCGATGCCCGGGAAGCTGGGGTCACCGTTGAATGACATGCCCGAGGAGGCGAGACGCATCGTTGACCATGCTCGGAGTCTCAATGTCCAACTGAGGTTGATGGGCGGCCTAGCAGTGAGAGTGCATTGCACGAGCCTCGACTTTTGCGATCGGCCCTACTCTGACATCGACCTGATGGGGCTTAGTTCCCAAGCGGCTGGAATCGAAAGAGCCTTTACAGATCTCGGCTACACACCAGATAAGGAGTTCAATGCCCTCCATGGAGGTCAACGGCTGAAGTACGAAGACCACGTGAACAACCGCCATGTAGAGGTCTTCCTCGACAAGTTCCGCATGGACCAGACATTGGACTTCAGAGGTAGACTCGACATCCATCCCTACACCATATCCCTGACGGACCTGTTCGTAACGAAGATCCAGGTCGTGAAGATGGATGAGAAAGACTTTCACGATTTGTTCTCTCTTTTCAGGGACCACAAAATCGGGGTCGACGACAGGGAGGGTGTGATCAACGCGAGATACATCGCCCAGCTATGCGCCCATGACTGGGGGCTCTACCACACGGCTCTTAGGAATCTCGATCGAATCCCCGCATTCTACGACTTCTTCAAGCTCGACAATGCCGAGAGGGAATCGATGAACCGTAGGCTGTGGATCCTCAGGCTTATGATCATCGAGGAGCCGAAAGGTCCCATCTGGAAGGCGAGGGATAGGCTCGGAGAGCGTCTGCCGTACTACGAAGAGGTGGAACGAGTGGGTGGGGAGGAGTGATCCTTTCCGATATATCCTCTCCTGATTGAGGCAAGGTTCTCCATTCTCATTTCTTCATGCTACTTCTTCTTATCCGCAAGTTCGTTCAGGGCCTTGAGGAGCACAAGAGCTTCCTCTTTGGTGTTGTAGTGGACGAAGGTCGCTCTCACCATAGTCTTCGCCTTGTACAATGCCGGGACTCTCGAGAAGTAGTCCTCCGCTCCGACGGCCAGCCCGTACTTGTCCCAGAGCAATTTGGACAGCTCGTGGTCGTCATAGCCAGCGAGCTTGAAAGCGAATGTCGGGTCTCTCCCGGCCTTGATGTTGATGTCCTTGGAACCGTAGAGCGTGATGCCATTGATGTACCGCAATCCAGACAACTTGCCGTACCCGTCGAGCACTATCCTGGAGAGTTCCCTCTCATAGGTTTCGATTCTCTGCATCGCGGTTCGCAACCTGGATGACCTCTGCGGACCCGGTTTCGGCTCGACCTTCGAGTCTGGATCCCCGAGCCATGCAAGGTAATCGACAGCTCCTTTGATAGCGGCGAACATCGCCTGGTCCCGTGTCCCCATCTCCCACTTCTCGGGTCCGTGCTTCGGCGACGCATCGACCTTGTAGGGATGCAGCTTCTCGATCAGCTCGGGCTTCATGTACATGAAGCTCCCATGCCTTGAGAAGATCTTGTATCCAGAGAAGACAAGCGCGTCGCATCCTATCTTCTTCACATCCGTCGGACCATGGGGGACGTGGTGAACGGCATCGACGACGAACAGAGCTCCGACCTCCTTCGCGATCTTGCACATCTCGACCAGATTGGATCGCGTTCCCAGCACATTCGACGCGGCGGTTACGGTGACTATCTTCGTCTTCTTGTCGATGAGCCGCTTGAAATCCTCCATATCAAGGATTCCTGTCTCCATGTTGAACTTGGAGAATCTCAGCTCGTGAATGAGGCCCATGCCGCCAAGCTCAGCCCAGGGGTTGATGTTGGCGTAGTGCTCGTATCCGGTCGTGACGATGTTTTCTTCGCCCTTCAGGTCCCTGCTCAAAGCGTAGCTGAGGGCGAACAACAGGCTGGTGCACGATTCACCCGAGATAATCGATTCAGGGCCTTCGGCCCTGAGCAAATCGGAAACCGCCTTCCTGCCGTCGAGAATGACCTCCTCTGCGCCTCTGGATTCCGGGAAGTAGTTGCCCACATTGGCGCTCCAATCCATCCTGGCACGAGACTCGGCCTCGGCGCTCATCTTCGCGACCAGGGTGCCGGCGCCGTTGTCCAAGAACGCCCTCTTCCTTCCGGTCGGATCGGCATCGACAGTCGGGAATTCCCGACGAATCCTCTTCAGAAGCCTGGAATCGATAGACATGTGAGGGTAAATGGCTAACGGGTTGATAAGAATTGAGTTGCGAACTCCGGTAACCGACAAAGAACAGGGTCTATCCGCTCTGACCCTACTGACACGAATGGTGTCTTATGGCCTTTGCCGGGCATGCATCCTGGCAGGCACAGCATTGAATGCAGTCGTCTATGTTGGGGGCGGTCGTCTTCCCATTCACAAGCTCGTACACGCTCGAAGGGCAGGCCAGCACGCAATCGCCATAGCCTTTGCACTTCTCATAGTCGACTTCTATGACGACTCCTATCTTCTTGCTCTCCCACTTCCTCATGTCGACCATCGCACACACCGGGACTGACGAAGGGCGGAAACGCCTGATCCGTTTTAGCCCTTTCGCCAATTTGACATTTTCGTCCTGCACCATGAAGGGAAAGGGCATAAACCAGAGACGCGGCAGCCGACTGCCCTGTCAATTGCATTCATATATTCGTCGATGGCGACAAGGTTCTCTGAGCACTATCAGAGTATTCCTTTCAACCTGAAGAACGCCCACAAACCTGCCACGGCAGCGACCGAGACGCCAACGACCATCCAGAACGACCAGTATGCGTCCTTGTCGAAGGGCAAAGCGACGTTCATGCTGAACCAGCCGGCGATCATCATGGGCAATATGAGGATCAAGCTGATGGTCGTCAAGGTCTTCATGACGGTCGAGAGACTGTTCGCGAGTGTGGACTCATATGCGTTGAGGACGTTGGACATGATCTCTCGGTAGATCGTTGTCATCTCGTACAGCTGCGCCACATCGTTCTCGAGGTCCTCCGCGATGTCCAACTTCTCCTTCGTGAGATGAAGATGCTTCGCGCGCGGGAGCATTGATATCGCATTCAGGTTCGACAGCAGAGCTGTGTTGAGCAGGATGAGCCCGTTGCTCAGCGCGAACGCACTCGGCGCCACCTCCCCCCTCTTGGCGGTCAGGATCTTCTCCTGAATCGAGGCGATGGTCCGCTCGAGAGGTCTGACCTTCTTCTCGATGTCCTTGTTCACCTTTCTCACGAGTGCCAGGAAAAGGTCCTCTTTGACATCTATGCGCGGCTTGTGCTTCAGCTCCGAGGTCAGCTCCTGGTAGGTGAAGCTCGACCCTATCCTCACCGTTATGACCTTGCCCTTGGTGACGAAGATTCCGATAGGCATCGTCTGGATCCTATCCCCGTTCCTCTCCTCGGAGAGGATGCTCCTGAGCACCAGCAGGTCGTACGTCTCTTCGATCTCGACCCTAGCTCTCTCGTTTGGGTCGAGACAGTCCGCGACGTCCTGAAGGTCGATGTCGAACTCCTTGTGCAGCAGTTCCACTTCTTCGGGCGTGGGCGCAACTGCGTCTATCCAAAGGGCATCCTTTAGCCTCGGGGAGTCGACAGTCCGGAGTTCACCTCCTTCAGCACAATACAGCCTGATCATCGCGAACGCCTCCAGGGTTCTGACTCCCGAAGACATAGGTCAGATATAGGCTTTCAGGGTGTGTACAGAATTGTGCAGAAACGGTTGCTGGATGGCATCAATGGAACGGGCTGCCCCATTTGTCCAGGAAGAAGTTCTCCCCGATCGGCTTCCTCTCCGGCCTTGTCGGCTCTGACGCCTTCTGCTTATCCGACAAAAGAGAATCGTCTCCGCTCGGATAGCCTATGATAACGAAAGTGATGATCACATACTCCGCTGGTATCCCCAGTAGCTCCTTCGTCTTCAATGGGTCATAACCAGCGATGGGGTGCGCTATCAACCCGAGCTCCGTCGCGCGAAGCTCCAGCTGCCCTATCGCCAATCCAGTGGAGAACAAGTAGTAGTCCCTGCGGTCGTTCAGTTTGCAGTCGTCGTCCGGCTTGGACGCGACGACCATGATCACGGGCGCGCGCGTGGCCCACAAGTTTCCTTTGGAAAGGGCTCCTTTGACCGCCACTAGCGCATCCTTGCCCTTGCAGACGACGATCCGCCAGGGCTGGTTGTTGAAGCACGATGCCGAGAGCCTCACGGCCTCGACGAGCGAATCGATCTTCTCATCCTCGACCTGCTTGTCACTGATGGCCCTCTTGGCACGCCTGGTTCGGATCGCCTCGACCACTTCCAGAGTCTCACCTGATTGCGAAATCACATTGGATGGATATAGACTTGCCACCGATTCAACTGGTCAGGCTTTGTAGATCTTCCAACTAATCCCATAACCGCTTTCTTTCTTGAGGTTCCCAACGGCCCCGAGAAGTCGGTCGACAGGCTCCCTGGTCCCCGAGAAGACCACATCGACACCTTTGCTCAGGGCGCTCATGGCCGAATCGATGGGAGCGTGGATGGTGAACAGTTCCCCACTTGCCTTCATCAGCATGGCAGCCCCGACCGCATCACCAGCCACCAGCAGGCCAGGAGAGAACTCGTCTATCTTCGCCTTCACCCTCTCGATATTCGCCACCTTCGAACCTCCGTCCGCCTCAGACGGAGCCTCAACGATAAGGAGTTCTCCGAGTTCGAGATTCACGATGCCCTCCAACTGGCCGACCAGAACGTCGTCTCCCTCGTCTGCGTCTTCCAATGAATTCCCGGTGGACGGGGACTCCTTGCCCGGGAAGGCCATCAGCATGCCATCCTCCATTACCAAGCCGACCGCCTGGCCCTTCCTGATCTTCTTCCCGGCTATGGCGACGCATCTGTCGATCACGCTGATCCTTCTTAGGGTCGCATCGACCTGGTCCTTCAGGGCCGAGAAGTGCTCCTGGGCGATCTGCATGCCCTTTCTCGTGGGCCGAACGCTGCCTCCCTGTCCCTTGAGCATGCCCTCTCGCTTCATCTCGGAGATATACTGGCTGACCGCCTGCACGGTGATATGCAGCCGATCGGCAATCTCCTTCATCCTTATCGAAGGGGATTCCAGCACTTCGATCAGTATCAGCAGTTCGGTGTTTCTCTTCAGATCGCGGAGCGGTTGGCCGTTCACGGTTCACCCTCTCCTTGTTGCCAGCTGAGAAAGGAGCTCCTCGACATCGCCTACGACAGTAGCTCCTGAGATAATCAATCCCTTGATGAGGGCATCGGCCCTCCCATCGACGAAGTCGACTGACTGACCCTCTTTGGGCCGGAGCAGGATGACCTTCTTCCCCGACTTCAGCGCGTGAGTGGCGGCCTCGAGGTTCCTCAGGTTTCCCGGGCCGACGGGGAATGGCGACACGACGACCGCTATCGACTCGTCGACGAGTTTCAGGTTCTCCGCGTGGTTTTCGGGGCTGATAGGGGCAAAGGGAGCCTCTGCCACTACTTGGATATGCATATCTTTCGCGTTCTCGTAGTCTGAATCGAGCACGTTGAGCACGCCTGCAGTCACTGAATAACCGCCATCGTGCAGCGATTTCATGACTATCCCGCCTGCCCCTCCTCCACACAGCAGATGTACCCTCGTCCCGTGTTTGTGGATTGCAGTCGCAGCCGAATGAGGCATGATGTAGATCGCCTGAGTCAACGGGTCCCTTCTGACCGACACATCGACCCCGTAGACGCTCTGGATCGTCTCCGGGTTGAGCACTTCCCTCGGCGCGCCGATCGCCTCCAGCCTTCCCTGGTTGAGGAGCGCTATCCTGTCACAGTAGCGTGCCGCGAGATTGACGTCATGAAGGACCGCGATCGTGGTGATCTCCTCCTCTCGATTGAGCTTCTTGAGGAGGTCCATGATCTCTAACTGCCCGCTTATGTCGAGGTATGCGGTAGGCTCGTCCAGGAGAAGCACCTTGGGCTTCTGCGCAATCGCTCTCGCGATTATGACCCTCTGCTTCTCGCCCCCGCTGAGCTCGGAGAAGATTCGCTTCGCGAACTGAAGCGTGTTAGTCCTTTCCATCGCCAGGTGGACGACATCGGTGTCCCTCTTCGACTCTCCCGACAACCTGCTTCCGATGTGCGGTATCCTGCCCATCATGACTATGTCGTGGACTGTGAACGGGAAATCGGTAGCCGAATTCTGCGGAACCACAGCGAAGGTCTTTGCCATCTCGGCAGGTGTGAGACCGTTGAGGGGTTTCGATCCCACAAGAACCATTCCGTCCTCGGAAGGGAGGAACTTGGTCACGCACCTCAACAGAGTGGTCTTCCCGGATCCGTTGGGACCCATGATGCCCATGAACTCTCCAGGGGAGACCTCGAAAGATATGTCCTTCAGCACCTGGATGTCCCCGAACGAGAATGACAAGTGATTGACTGAGAGGGACATCACCTGTCACGCCCCATGCTGTTCCTTCGCAGCAAGTAGAGGAAGAAAGGTCCGCCGCACAGCGCAGTGATGATCCCGACAGGCAATTCTGTCGGTGCCACAGCAGTTCTGGCGAGCGTATCGGCCAAGATGAGGAAGATCGCCCCGGACAATGTCGCCGCTGGGACGAGGGTACGGTGGCTCGACCCGACAATGAGCCTCGATATGTGCGGGATTATCAG
>Ga0315284_10012975_pt1 | contig 11870 bp, 17 predicted proteins | sample YL17G09_16_MG_FD_203696 | JGI IMG/M metagenome (GOLD analysis project Ga0315284, IMG submission 203696) | Sediment microbial communities from Yellowstone Lake, YNP, Wyoming, USA - YL17G09_16 | ecosystem: Environmental > Aquatic > Freshwater > Lake > Sediment | place: USA: Wyoming | collected... | reverse complement strand
CTAACTATCCTGGGGCGATGCCTCTCGACTTCGATCCGCTCGTTTGTATCGGACCGGAATGCGACATTATGGCCAACTTTTTCGACCATCGATCTTAGGTCTACACCTGTTTTGGGATGTAGTTTTGGGGGTTTAACTGTCGTGTTTACGATTTTGTACCTTTTAGACATGTGTTCTCCTAACGTTATAGAAAGACAGGGAGCGATAATACACCACCCCCTGCCCCACTTAAAGACTTAGATAGTCCCACCGACAGGAATCGGATTCGGAACGTCGAGTTCGATCTTCGCGATCGACTTAATGTTGCCAAAACCTTCTGCGATGTATTCCCAGGTCTTCCACATAACCAGGTCAGCTTCTTTCTTAATCCAGAACTTCACATCGTTCAGGATGAAGAAGTTGCCAAGGTATGCCGGCTCAGCAAATGTCCAGATTTCACCAGGAAGCAGGATGTCGTGCTTGTTGGTCACGACAAGCTTGCGCTTCAGGATGGTCTGATACTTGTAGCCGTCTACCGTGATTTCAGACGCCAATGGAGAACCAACGTCAGTCGCGGGCTGTACCATATAGTCATCATAATCCACGGTGTTCATCAGACATACGTCTGCCAACAGTTGATCATAGTCGATCATCTTGAACAGACTGTTCATTTCGCGGCGGTCAACTGCGGTTGCAGCTGATACAAGACGCTTGCCTGTGATAGCAATGGCGGCTTCTGCATACTCGATGAACTTAATGTCTTCTACTTTCTGAATGTCCTTGATGCTGTTTTCTTCGATGACTTTGGTGACCGGATAATCATAAGCCAGAAGTTCGCCTTCCGACTTAACGAATTTTTCCGACTCGACTTTGAAGAAGGGCAGTGCGTAACGTTTGCCTTGGATGTAGCGCTCGTCTGCTTCCGAAGCAAAGTTGATCGCCATGGCCTTACTGTCATGTTCGATGTCAACGATTTTGATCAAGGTGTCGTGGTCGGTGGAACGTGTAAGGTCTACACGTGTTACTGATTCTGGCGGAAGAAGTCTTCGGCCAAAGCCAATTTCACGAATCTTAGCTCTTACGAACGCTGCGCCAGCCGCTGCTGTTTTCTTCATGCCGTCAACAGTGTCCAACTGTTCAATGAACAAGTTGTTGAATGTTTGGGCGTCTAATCCTTCATACATACTAACCTCCTTAGGGTTTTGTTAAAGGGCTTATTCTACGCCGCCCAAAGTTTCAAACGTGAGGTAGCCATTGCCAACTTCCAGTACGCGCGCGAGTTTTACGTCGGTGCCTAACTGTTTCGTTACCAAAGCTTCCCCGCCCCCAAGGTCCTTAACGGTGAGGTAGTCACCGACGCCGTAGGTCTGACCACTGTCATAACGGCTGGACTTAACTACAACCGGGTGACTCATAATCAGAGTTACCTGGCCGGTAGCATGCGCGTCAAAACGGTCCGTTCCTGCGAACACCAGATAGGTTCCACCTACCGGATTAATCGTAGGACGCTCTGCTTTGCCATCGCTATTCAGAACTGCCCATTCGCCCTTCAAGAAGGCTGCGCCAGCGGCAACTTTCTTGTCCACCCGAAACATGTTCTCAAGCCCTCTTAAAACAGAGAGACTGAGGTCTTCTTTTGTGAGATCCTCGCCGATCGGGGCGACGCGGATATCAGAGATTGAAACGACCATCTCTTCCTCCTAAAGTGTTAAATTTCGTCCCCTAGGATACTTGCTTGGAATTTTTCTAAGGGGGTCACCGCGGATCCTGAGTCTTTACGTCCCAGCTCTCCTAGCTTTAAATTTCCACCCGACAATTCCAACGCTTTCTCCAAAACTACCAAATCCTCGATTACAAGTGATGCCAGTTTGGTCTCCAGCTCACTATGCGTTGTTGGCAAATGCGCCATACCTAATTCTGCCTGCTTGTACAGGAGTTTTAGGGCGTATGCCCGCTTCTCATGCTCCTTATTCTTCTCATGAAGTTGAAGCATTACGGAAGCCACTTTAGTTCTGAGTTGTTCGTCCTGCATACCTTTACCTCGGTGTCGCATCTCGTCCAACTTCTTGATCCCTTTCTCTAATCCTACACCGACTAGGATGGGTTCGGCAATATCTCTTGCTTTCACCAGGGGGGCTAAAGCTGAAGATCTATGGATTTCTCTCCTGAATCCCTTCTTCCAGGGCAAGTCTTCTTTGATCCGAAACAACGACTTCCCTACTAAGGGGATTCTTTCTAGTTGTCTGCCTACTGCAGAATCCACTCGCAAGGCAGGGGAGCTAATGTTTTTCCACATAAAATTACGAACTTGTCTCTTATACTTCGAAGGTACCACCTTAGCAGCTAATGCCTTGATTGGCCAAAGAAGTAGAGACTCGTCTCCAGAAGCTACTGCCTGATGCCTGTATGCCTTCCAGACTCGATCATGGTCTTTGACTCCATGAACACTTTTAACAAACCACTCTGGGGCGTGACTGGGCATAGCCCTTGCCGTCTGCTTAACGGATTCCCTTGAGAACATTCCTTTAGGGATTCTGATAGCAGCTAACCTTCGCAGCATCGCTCCCCAGTTAGCTTCTTTATCCACAGTATTACGCCCTCAGCCAGGACAACTCATCAAGCACAGACTTAAACTTGACCGCAGCCTTTTTCTCAAAAAACTTCGATAATTGATCTTCGCTGTAACCCGATTCCTTGGCCTGAGACTCAAACGCGGCCATCTTGCAGAGAGTCTCCAGATTAAGGAGTGTGTCTACAACGGCTACTGAGTGAGCTATCTTCTCTGTGAGAGAGAACGTAACATCGTCTTCATCGAGAGTCCTACCAGAAGTTTTTAGTTCTTCTGCTAGTTTAAAGATGTCATCTTTCTGCTCTGGTTTTGCCTTCGCTAGCTTAGTTTCGATAAAAGCATCGGCTTCTGAAAGCAGCGTATCTAATGTTTTTGCCATTATACACCTCTTTAGAAAGGGGGGCAGGGCCCCCCTAATAACTCAACTCTCAGTCTTCTTTCTTTTTGCGTGTTGCGAGCCAGCCAGCACCGCCTACAGCACCAGCTCCAGCAGCATAGGGGGCCGTCTTCTTAGCGGTTTCCCAAGTTTCCTTGCCAGCTTTTGCCGCCCTGCCTTTTCTCCATCCTGGAGGAGGAGTAAGAACACCACCAGGAGACATTTTGCCGGTTACTGTCTGCCTGATCGCCTTGCCAGCTTCACCAGCATGCTGCTTAAGTTCTTTGTTGTGCTCACTAATGGCTTTGCCAGCTTTTCCAGGGGCTTCTTTTGTAGCTTTCCAAGCTTTGCTGCCAAATTCCTTCAGTGCTTTGTATGCGCCGCCTTCGGCCACTTTTTCTTCCAGGTAGGGAAGAAGATAAACGGTCTCGTCGCCATGACGCTCTGCGCCTAGCTTACGAAGGCCATCAAAGAAACCTCTTTCAATGAACGCACCGAGCTCGGCTGCGGTCTTCTTGGTTTCTTCGTCTTCTTTGTCGTCTTCTTTGTCTTCTTTGTCGTCTTCTGCCGCTACCTTCTCGAACATAGAGTCGAGATAGTCTGCGGTTTCAGTGGCAAGTTTTTCAAAGCCGGTAGCATACATTTCTTGTGCAAGCGCTACTTCTGCGGCTGCGACCTTGTCAAACTCTCCCAAGTCTGTGTTGAGCAGTTTTTGTTCTTCTGCTGTTAGGTCTTTAAATTTCATATGAAATACTCCTATTTTAATTAAAATTAAACTCTCGTCCTCAAGCCAAGAAACTCTCAGTCTTCAAGCTGAGAAAGAAGGAATGCCTTATGAAGAGCTGCGTTCTTGATTGCGGCATGCTTCTGCTCATAATCCCCTACGGTACGCTTGTCATTCAGAGCCTTCACTTCGTCGGTTACTACCGGAGAAGTGTCGATCTTATCACTTGCGTTTGCAGGCTTGTTGGACTTCTGTGCTTGTGGAGGAGTGGTGTCCCCGTGAGGATTACCATCATGCTCAGCTGCTGTAGAACCGCTTACTGTTGCGCTGCCAGAGAGTACGTCCGCAGCCAACTTCTCAATCCTGCGATCCCAGCGAGATGCGAAAGCATCATAGGCTAATGCGCCAAGATTCTGCTCATAAGCAACTTTTTCTTGCTCTTCAGCAGTCTTAGACAGCATCCCGTCTTCTGGAAACAGCTCGTTGTAAAGTCCACCTAAAGACACGGAGGCCTCCTTTTCTTCTTTTTCTTCTTTGTCTTCTTTCTTGTCTTCTTTGGAATCTTCTTCTTCAGCGGTCTTGCCAAAGTCCAGCCCAAGTTCAGCGGCAATACGATCAAGATCGTCAGAGCCGTTGTTTACGCTGGCGGTTTTTACAGACTCGCTAAAACCTAGATCCTTTTCCATGAGTTCTTGCAATGTTGGCATACTAATACTCCTTTTGCCTGTTATGAGAGCCCTGAAACTAAATTACTTTGGTACTTGATTTGACTTAGCTTTCTGCCTGCGCTCTAAAAGCTTAGAGCCAGCTTCGATAGCTGCTTGGTCAAAAAGTCCCCCCAAGATTCTACCAGGAAGATTTGCCTTGCCCATGGCCAAAGGCCAGATTACTGAGCTAGACAAGAACTCCTGCGCATCTGCTGTCTTTATTAGGTCGTACCCACAAAGTTCATTAGCAACCTTAGCAGACTGATGAAATTTAGGCATCTGAGCTTTTGCATGGGCAGAAGCACTAGACCCCCAAGACTTCATGTGCTTGAAAAGGTTTGCTGAACTTATAGGCTGACCTCGTCCGGACAACATCGCATCCACAATCAGAGCTGCGCTTATAACGTCAGGGTTGCGACGAATAAAACCTCTTACTCGTCCTTCTTCGTCATAGGGGCTTAACTCTTTATGCTTCTGCAATACACCCGACGCCATGTAGGCTAAAGGAACACCTAGTAGCCTTCTTGCCGCAGCCCCCATTTCTAATGAGCTAACTTTGGTGAAAGGCTTCTTTTTATATTGCTCGATTCTAGCGAACACGTCGTTAGCATCGGGATTGCTATCTGCATTGGCGGGAGAATACTGTCCTTTAACGCCGGGACCTATAACAGTATTAAAAGTCCGTATGAGTCCTAGCCCCACGGCGGCAGCTAGTCCAAGTCCAATCTTGGAGGACAATATCTTGTCTATGCCCTCAAGGGTTTTCTTCGGGGCAAGCTGTGTAAGAGCATAGTAGGCTGCGGCTGCGGCTGCTATGGGGACCATTGGCCCGAAAGGTTTCCGTTCCGTTTCCTCAGCTGCTACTTTAAAATATCTCGGCTGTGGCTGTTCCTCACCACTCTTTATCATAATTACAATACGCTTTCCTAAGTGGTTTGGAAAGTAACTCCGGTCTTGCATAAAAGGAAGTAATCTATTCTGGATCCCCTCATCATAATTATGCGCACCAATGTCAAGTTTCGGTATCTTGTCCTCTGGCCAATCTTGTGCTGCTGCGGGGTCGAAGCAGGCGTTGACCTGGTCTAACTTGTCGGCCAGTGGTTTGTGTCCAGAGCTGATTAGGAATATCCTTTGGAACTCCTGGGGCTTTGGAAGAATACCCATCATAAGCATAGTTGACATGGACTTCCCGATAGGCTCCCGGGCAAGGCTGTCGATGGTCTCTTTTGGGAGCGCCTGCTCCATGGACTTCACTTCCATGATAGACTTTACTAAGTTCACGGCCTTATCCATACTTGCCGGTGGCTGGTTGGGGGGGATCTCTTTTTTGATCTCTGCCGCTTTCTGCCGTTCGGCCATCTTCTCCGCAAGGTAAGCGGAACTCAGGAGGGGGATAGCGTTGCTGGAAGCTACCTTCCTGAGGGTTTTGGCAATCCGGTCTGCGCCGATAAGGACAAACGAGATGTCGAAGAACTTTGGCATGGTGTTGATAGCGTAGGCTTGTTTGCCTGTCTGGGGGTCAATCCTCCCCATATAGTACCGCAGATGTTCGCAGTATTGCGCCCTGGTTGGGGCCTTGTTGCCACAGATGGAGCAGATATCAAAGGGTACTTTACATCCCATGGATACGTCGGGGTACTCCCCGTTGTCGATCCTGGTAACTATGTCAGGGGCCTTGGCGTTGTCGAGGATTATGATCAACTCAACCCTGTGAAACATAGGGTTGTAGACTGATAGAGCTACATCACCATAAGACGCTGTGGGGTCCTTATTGACATGATGTTTGTATGCTTTAGCATATGCCTCAAACGTCTTATATCCGTAGTCTAACCCTTCATGTGCCAGTACCTCCTCCCCAAACCAGTCTCCGTTCACATTGGCTCCCCACCACTCCCCGGCGCCAAGTGCAGTCAGGAGGATCTGGGTCTTGCCAGGAACTGTCTTTGCGTTATTGATGTAGGAGGCGATGGTAGGATGGTATTCAGCCGCTGTTTTTTCCAGATAAGACTTCTCGGTATCAATCACATAAGTGAAGATCCCTTTGTCAGTCTTTCCTTGAAACAGCAGTAACTTATCCATAACTATCCAGTAATTAAGGTTGTCGTTTAGCTCCAAAGTGTCTGGGGTCGCCGGCTTTGGCGTATGTAGGGTCTTTGTGTTCCATCTGGTAAAGTCCGCTAGCCATCTCTGCCTGCCCATGTTCTGTAATTGGCTCCATACCGGTCTGAAGGGCTTTGCCTAGTTGAGAACCAAATCCTGAAACTTCAAGTCCACCAGCGAGACCTTCTATGAAAGGATTCGAACCTTTGGCGCCTTTAAGGTTTCTTTCGATTTCACTGAGTTCTTTAACAGTTCCTACGGAGGTTCCCAGGCCATGAGATACTATTGCGTTCATGAACGCTCTAGCCGCAGATGGTTCTACGGCCATATGTGGTGCGAAATGGGTCAGCGTTTGAAAAGCTAATCGCGCCGAGTCCTTATTGGCGTGTAGCGGTTCCCTCGTGGGGTCGCTTTGCTTCATTGCTTCATCAAAAGATTTCTTTAGACTGGCTTCAAGATTTTTTCTGTCCAGTTTATCTCTTACTACATTTACCGCTCCAGATCCCAGACCAATAAGCATGTGCGCACCTGTTAGAGCTGCCATAGTGGTCAGAAGGTGTTTGCTGGCAGTCCAGTGTGGGTCTGTTGTGATTTTTTTTATCTTCTCCGCAAGGGATGCTTCTTTTACAATACAAAGAATATCTGCCAGTCCTCTGCCACACAGCGCAGCAGTTTTTTCAGTGGCTTTCTTGGAGAGTTTCCCTTTATAGGCGGCATAACTGGTCGCGGCAGCTCCAGGTTCTTTGGCATAACTGGCCTGTAGACTGGATAGATGCCGAATATCACTATCGGTAAAGCCGCTATGAAGGGCTCCCACTATCATCTTGTGCGAAAGATCTGGCATAACCGCTACTTTTGGTGCGAACTTCACCAGTTCATCAAATCGTGCTCCGGCTTTCTCTTTGTGTGAGGCACATTCTGGGGAATTTAGGATAGCTTGTTTATTCTTTAAGATTGACTTGAGTTCTCCTGAACTCCTCACCTGGTCAAACACAGTCCCTGCTAGAAGAGCGGCGCCACCGATCATGCCCCAATTTGCTAAAGTTTCACCTTTTTGAGAGAAGTAAAGTTTTAGTTTGGCGATATCTTCGGGAGAAGCAATCTTTTCCAGAATCACACCGCAGTCCTGGTAGATACGGTCTCGGACTTCTTCTCGTACGTGCCCCTCTTTTGTCAGCTTTTCCAGCCAAGAATACTGCATGTCATCCTCACATGGTCTGTGATCGTTTTGTTTTTGTAGCGAAGGCACCGAGGTCTCTTCCGACCCCGGATTGGTCATTTATTTTAGCGGTGCCATCTACTACACCCATTGCGTTAAAAGCGTGCCCGATTGCTGGTAGTGGCTTGGTTATAATCTTCTTTGCAACGAATCCTGCGGCCGCACCTATCACGGCTTCTTTCACCATGAACCTATGATTTGGTCCTGTCAGTTCCAGCAGTTCACTCACAGTGCTCTCACCTTTTGCTTAACAACTTTGAACTTGTCATGGATAAGTTTGTGATCATGATCGCAATCTTCAAGGGCGTTCTTACAGTCTCTGAATGTTTTCAGAGTGATGTACAAGGGGTGTTCCCCATTGACGATCTGCGCGGGCAGCCACTCGGAGATCAGCTCCTGGGGTGCGGTGACATCTGCTTCTTTAACGAAGTAGCGCACGGCGGTCTTCAGGTGATCCTGGGTTAGCAGGCCTTCTTTCCCAAGTATGTATGCTAGTTTGGCCAGGCAGGGCCTTGCTTCTGGGATGCCGGCGGACTTCACGAAGACGTCCAGGGTACCGAGAGCTCGCATACGCTCGGAGGAGTTGTCTCTGTCGAGTACGTACTGGCGGGCCATCTTGATGAACTTCCCTTCGGCCGCCTGGGATGCGTACTTTGCGAGGGTGGCTCTATCCGAGGCCTTCTGCTCCAGCAGTTCTCCTTTGACGGAGGCGTGCTTGAGGTGGGTGCGCACAGAGGCGGTCTTATCCATGACCTCTGGCATGACATTAAAGGCGGCGTGGAGATCCAGTTCCTTTGTGGTAAACACGGGTTCTGGCATTTCTGCAGCCACCTTCTCGGTGCCTTTATCCGCCTGGAGGGTACCTATGACCTTCTTGGCGTCTGCCAGGGGGAAGTCCGCAGCAAAGTATTTGTCATCAGCTGACGCGTACTTGTGCTTATGGATTTCCTTGTTAGCCTCTGCTGCCAGTATTTCTATGTGATGTGGCACCAGTTCTTGTTGTTGTGCGATTTTAGTGAGGGACTCAGTGGGGGTAATTCCAGAGTTGAAGTATGCGTTGGTGATTTCCCCGGCCCACTCTCTAAAATGGGACATACTGAGAGACTTTTCTTTAAAAGATCCTGCGTCAAAGAACATACATGACCTCTAAAATGAGGAGTCATCCACGATGGCAAAGTCCATTATGGCTGGAAAATTCCTTTATGTACAGTATAACTGCCCGTAAAATAATAGTCCAAGTATTTATCTTTTTAAAGAGAAAGGTTCGTTTATGCCGAATAGTGGTTGGGGAGTTCTTTGTGTGGTTCCTCGCCGGGAACCCTTCTTTACCCGTGAGGTGCCAGGTCGACTTGGTTGGTTGAGTTCTGGATGCAGGAATTATAACACGAAAGGCTTCAGTTAGGGACAAAAGTTCGGAGGGTGGTGGCGGGGTTGTGAAGGTAATGCGGGGTTTTATCAGAGGTCGTCACCAGTTTTGAGTGATTCTACAAAGTTTACAACCCTTTATATCTTTTTGAGGGTGTGATCCAATGTCTCTATAGGCTCATTTCGCATAAGAGGAGACATTATCTCCCGCAACCTTGTTGGCTATCTTTGTAGCAAGTTTTGTCGCAAGGGATCTTACCGCGCAGACGAGTGCGGTACAGATGATCTGCTCGATAGTGTTTACTGCTTTTACGTGATCCTCGCCGTCTTTAAGATATGGCGCGATTCCACTTTGAAGAGAAGACTTAAGTCCTGGATTAAAGAGGGCGGTTTTGGTTTTAAATTCAATGACGTTATCTCTATTCATGCTGCATACCTTTCCAATTTTGGTTTAGGGATCTCCCAAACAATAACTCTGAAAATATTTCCTGTCAACATTAACAGCGAATTTGGGGGTGCGTTATGTACCAGTGCGTTGGATGTGGTGGCGATGTTGAAAATGTTAATGGGCAATGTTTCTGTGGGAAAACAGTTACGAATCACAAGGGCAAAGTAGAAGGAGAAAATTACGTGACAACCGACTCTAAAACCTCTGGACAAAAGATTATAGAACGGTCTAAAGTTAGAACCTGCCCGCACTGTGGGTGGACAGGGTTGGTGGTCCCACGGATAAACCTGGGGTGCCCGGAACACGGAATGTGGTATAAGAGTCCTGTAGTTATAACCTTAGATAATGAAGAGGATAATGATGTTAGGAACTCTGAAGGACGGGATGCAAGCGGCGGGAGTCGCGCTGATTCTCGAAAGAAAAGAAGGAACCACAAAGACAGGTAACGCCTACCTCGACCTGGCCCTCGGGGATAAGTCCGGAAGTCTGGATTGCAAACTCTGGGGCTACATCCCAGAACTCCACGGCCCCCTAAAGCAGGGATCCGTAGTAAACGTGACCATCACTACGTCAACTTATAATGGGCAACTCCAAGGGAAGATCGGTACCATCAGCCTCAGCGATGTCGACCCAACAAGCCTGGTGAAGGGGTCTCGCTTTAATATCGACGCTATAGGTTCCGAGGTGTTGAGCTACGTTACGGCTTTCACAGAGCCCCTGACCAAGCGGATCGCCGAAGAACTGCTGACCGCACACTGGCTGAAGTTCCTGGTAGTGCCCGCGGCCACCGGACAACACAATAACTGGCCAGGCGGCCTGGTAGAACATGTGTGGAGCATGTGTCAACTAGCCACCCCCATCATCGATCACTATCAAACCAAATATAAGAAGTTCAGCAAAGACAAAGTCCTGTTCGGGATCATAATCCATGATCTGGGAAAAGTCGTGGAATACGATACCGATGGGATCACATCCAAATATACCCCAGAAGGAATCCTCGTCCCCCACATCGTCACCGCGATCGGATGGGTCTACTCCAGAGCAAATGCCTGGTACCTGAAGAACCCCGACGCGATGACCATGGGCGAGTTCGTCAAAGAACGCAACCAACTCGTCCACCTCGTAGCATCCCACCACGGCAAGGAGGAGTGGGGGAGTCCTGTCAAACCCGCAACCCTGGAAGCAATCCTGCTGCACCAGATCGACATGATTGACTCGAAGTTCATGCACGCCCTCGGACTCATCGAAGGTAAACCCGGAGAGCTCGAAGGCTTCAGCGAGAAATCATGGACCGAAAAAACTTCCTATATGTTGTACAATGCGGAGTAGTACCTTCGTCCAGAAGGGAACCTCCTCACTCGGCGTAGGTTAATTGGCACCTGCGCCTTTTAAGGAGACAAAATGTTCGAACCAACCACACTTTTAGCAATCGCAGTGCTCAGTAACCTCATCGTCAACCTCACACTAGCCTGGAGAGACCTCCGAATCATCGGGAGAAATTATAAGGTCTGGGACCAAGAAAAAGAACTCTATGAAAAAAGGGTAAAACTTCTGGAAGCTGAAGTGAAAAGTCAGAACAGGATACTCTCCAAAAGCGGAAAGCTTCCCGCAATCGTTATTGGCCCCCACGGGCTCAATGTTATCACCCAAGAGCAATATGACTACCTAGAAAAGGATGACAATGAGAGATAGGACTGAACACCAGGCCAAGGCTCTACTCGAAGAGAACATGCCCCCAGAAGGTGTAAAAGTAAAAAACACCGACTTCGTCTTCGAGGTCGAGGTGGAAAATAACCCCCAGGAACTCAGGAAGCTGCGGCCATATGTCAAAGCCGTAGCCACGATCCCCGGCTTCCTGCCCGACCAGGCGCAGATCGTCCTAAGACTGCTCTTCGACTGCTTCGCCAAAGCGGGGCACGTCTCTGAAGGACTCATCGGGGACATGCTGTGGGGGTTTACTGAATTCGGCATCCCCTCTGAGTTATCTTTGCATGGCCTTTTCCAGCTGGAACAGTTAGGCTATATAGCATACCAGGCAAAGGATGGAAGCTTCATAAACAAGGATTCCAGCAAACTAGAATCCGCTTGGATTCGTTACCAACCCAAACTTCTGGAGATGGTGTATGAGTAAACCAAACCACAAGCAAAACCTGTTAAATCTCTTGATGGGGTTGGGATGCGAGAACATACCCCTCTTCATGACTCGCGCAACTCCCGAGGCGGCCACCGAGCTGGGAAAGTATATCGCCGCAGGAATCAAAGCGCAGGCCTGTGAGATCCAGCAACTAAAGGAGAAACTGGGTGCAGATAGAAAAGAGTAGAGACATGAAACTTTTAAGGAAGATGATCGAGGCGGGTGCCGCGCACGCTAAAAGGATTGTGG
>Ga0315284_10012974_pt1 | contig 11870 bp, 10 predicted proteins | sample YL17G09_16_MG_FD_203696 | JGI IMG/M metagenome (GOLD analysis project Ga0315284, IMG submission 203696) | Sediment microbial communities from Yellowstone Lake, YNP, Wyoming, USA - YL17G09_16 | ecosystem: Environmental > Aquatic > Freshwater > Lake > Sediment | place: USA: Wyoming | collected... | reverse complement strand
ACCCGGGATGAGGTGCAGGCAGTCGGAACTACAGGTTACGGCCGTTTCCTTGTGGGGAAAGAGATCCATGCTGACCTCATCCAGGAAGAACTGACGGTAAACTCGAAGGGGGCTGTATATCTTGCCAACCGGCAGCATGGGCCAGCAACCGTTATTGATATTGGCGGGATGGACAACAAGGCGATATCGGTGATGGATGGTATCCCGGGTGTGTTCACGATGGGAGGAATCTGCGCAGGGGCAAGCGGCAGGTTCCTTGAGATGACGGCAAAACGGCTCGGTGTCGATATTACCGAGCTCGGCCCGCTTTCCATGAAAGGATTCGGCGGGCGTGTGCCTATGAACAGTTACTGTATCGTTTTCGGGACGCAGAGCCTGGTCAACGCACTCGCAGCGGGCAGTACCCGCGAGGATGTGGCTGCCGCTGCGTGTCACAGTGTAGCCGAACAGGTTTTTGAACAGCAGCTGCAGGAAATTGATATCAAGGAGCCGGTGATCATGGTCGGGGGCACGTCACTCATTGAGGGGCTTGTGTTTGCAATGGGTGAACTGCTCCAGACAAAGATTGTCGTACCGCCCTATTCACAGTATATTGGTGCTGTTGGATCGGCGCTGCTCGTATCAGGATTTATCAAGGACGATTAGATGCCTGCCATTGAGTACTTTGAAGTGGAATGCCCCGAGCCGGTGGGTGCTGAGTTCTACAGGCAGATCACAAACGACGTCCTGCTGGACCACAACCTCCTGAGAGTAATACACAAGCTCCATATTTTTATCGATCCGAAGGTGCCGATCTTTGTTGCAGTGGGCATTTTGAAAAAGATCACCACACGCGTCCGTGTAGGGGATTTTGCCAATGTGAATCCTCTGGAAGGCAGGATCACCCTCGTTATTTCAGATGAGACATACCTTGCACCCATGCTCAGGATTTTCTGGCAGAAATTCGGCAAAGATCACGTGGAACAGCCGGACCGTTTCACCGTGATCCTGTATGATGTCAAGGCAGACTTGAAAGAGATTGAAGAGATTATTGTTGCCGATCCGAGCGAGTCGCTCTACAAGGATCTCATCTATGCGTTCCGGTGTATTGCACCGGAAGGGTTCCGCCTGCGAAGCGAGACATTCAGCAAAGAAAAATTCTCATTTGTGGCAAGTGAGAACCCCCTTCCCGAGAATATCGATGCAATCATCAGGGAAAAATTTGCGCTTATGGGTGAAGTGCCATGACACTTGTCCCAATCACCTACAAGGGAGGTATCTACCAGCACGACATAGTTACCGATCTCATCGAGGATCTTGGCGGGTATATTATCCAAAAACACATGATCGCCGCGGAGGTCGTACTCCAGTGCTTTGTTCCCCGCGATGATATCGAACTTATCCGCCAGGTCGCAAAGCCGATTTTTGGGGAAGTAACCGATACGCCACTTGTCGGCACAGAGATTGCAATCGTCAGTATGAGCCTTGAGATACACCACCTGCCACACCCGTCCTGTGATATCGCGGAATATGTGCGGCGGATCGGGGCCAAGAGCAACATGGTCAGTCTCGCACGCGGCCCGGGAAAAAGGATCGCCAGCTTAAATGATGAGGAACGGGATGTCATCAACGAACACGATATTGCAGTATACCTTATGGGAAATTTTGAAACCTGCATCGAATACAAAATGCCCACTCTCCGAAGAGGGATTGAGGTGCCTATCGTGCTCTGCGGAGGTCCGGACAAAGAAACCTTAAAAAAGATCATTGATCCACCGGTCGACGCATATGTCGGCAATGTCGGCCGGTTCATGCGCCGGACGAAAGAGGCCGATGAAATAGGTAAGCTCGACGAGATCGTTGCCGAGATCACCCGGGTTCTTGAAAAAAAGCGTGAAGAAATCCAGAAAGACCCGCTCTCTGTTTCTCCTGCGAGACTTATGGGTCTGATCAAAGAAAAGGTTCCGGCCATCCATGCTGTCACCTCACCAACTCCTATTACGGTGCAGATGGCAGGGCTTCGGGTTAAGCTACCCTACGATACGTTTGCCGGGGGTCTCAGGAAGCTCGAGATTGAGGACGGGATACTGCTCGGGGATATATCCGAAGTTGTTCCCTCGCGGATGCGGGACTATATCCTCATAAAAATCCTGCCCTTCTCAGAAACGAATACGGTGGTATGATGGAAAAAACAACCAAAGAAGAGTTTGAAGAGCGGCTTGCGCAGATTGTGGCGCAGGGCGCAGATGTCACTGCAGATGAGTGGTTGCAAAAGATCGAAGTTGAATACGGGCGTGTTCCTCTTGTTTTCAAACGGATGGGGGAACGCCCTGAAGTACTTATTTCCCATCTTCTGTATAAGGGCACGGTTGCTCAGACCAGCCCGCTCGATCCAAAGTACGTGGAACTTATCAGCCTGGCCGTTGGAGCGGCACTCAAATGCCCACATTGTACCGGTTACCACATGCAGGCCGCACTGAAAATGGGTGCGAGCAGGGAAGAGATCCTCGAGGTCATTCTGCTGGCTGGTATGATCTCCAACTCATCGGTGCTCGCGAACTCATACCGTATCTTTGACGAGAAAATGGAACGGTGCATACCTTGTGAACCAAAAGAAGTGCGCAAAGTAAAATCCAGACGAAAAACAGCGGCATCAACAAAGAAATGATAATTCTTCCCAAGAGAGATTATTCACCATCTTTGTTCATCATACAGGACCCATTTTTACCATAATGTGCGGGATCGAATCCTATAAATGGTGACTCCGGACAGAATTATGTGATACAGTATTGAACGCTGGTGTACCTGCACACCCGTTCAGGTTTACGGGAGATCATGAAATCCATCATTCTTGCCGGGGGTGTCGGGACGCGACTATGGCCGCTCTCCCGCGAGTATTATCCCAAGCAGTTCATCCAGCTCGACGGTCATTCGCTTTTTCAAAAGACCTACGAACGGGCAACCCGTCTTTCGGATCCTGACGGGATATTTGTGGTAACCAACGAAATCCACCAGTACCTCACCCGTAACCAGATTGAGGAGCTGGGATACACCATTTCTGATGATCATATTCTTGCAGAGCCGGAAGGAAAAAACACGTTGCCTGCCATCGCATGGGCGATGCAGCGTATCCGGACTCTTTTTTCCTCTGCCACCGCGGTTGTATTCTCCAGTGATCACCTTTTGGGAGATGCAGCACTGCATCAGATCCGCGCTGCAGAACCGCTGGCCGGAAAAAATCTTGTCACCTTCGGTATCAGACCAACCTCCCCCCATACGGGTTATGGTTATATCAAACCGGGAAAATCGCTGGCCGGTGGGGCTGTTGTTGACGTTTTCAAAGAGAAGCCGGATGAAAAAACCGCAAAAGAATATGTCCGGAATGGATATCTCTGGAACAGCGGGATATTTCTCCTCTCTAACGACTGCTTTTTTGAGGAACTAAAGAAATTTCGCCCGGATCTGTCCGATGCATTCGCTGAGGGATGCGTTGCGGATTACAAGAAGCTTGAATCAATCTCCATTGATTACGGACTGCTGGAACACTCAAAAAAGGTTGCTGTTGTAACTCTTGAAACCGAGTGGAGTGACCTTGGAACTTTCAAAGCCCTGTACGACGTCGAACTGCATGATAGTGAGGGGAATGTTGGTAATGCAGAGTATTTTTCAGCAAGAAACAACTTTGTGCATGCACCGGGTAAACATGTAGGACTGATCGGCGTCAATGACCTGATTGTCGTTGACACCGATGATGCACTCCTTGTCTGTGATAACCGACACACTGATCAGGTAAAACAGCTGGTAGCCCGGTATAATGAGCGAAATGATCCGGTCACCAAATTCCACCGCCTGGTGCACCGCCCGTGGGGATCTTACACGATCCTTGAAGAGACTGGAATCTATAAAATTAAACGAGTCAGCGTCAAACCGGGCCAGAAACTCTCGCTCCAGCTGCACCATCACCGGAGTGAACACTGGGTCGTGGTAAGCGGAACAGCAGAAATCGAACTTAACGGGGAAACCAGGTTACTCAGGCAGGGTGAAAGCACGTTTGTCCATAGCGGTATGAGGCACCGGTTGAAGAATCCCGGTATTATACCCCTCGAAGTCATTGAGGTACAACTTGGGGAATACTTAAAAGAGGATGATATCGTCAGGTTCAATGACGATTATGGAAGGACGTGAATTTTTTGGCGCTTCGCTGTTTTCAGTGGGTAAATCTGGTCCCTGTCATACAATATTATGGAGCTGCCACCCCCAAACCCCCGCATTGTGAGGATCCCCACCCCCTGATGGGGGTCGGCGCGACGCCTCGTCGGGTCACGCCTGGGCAACGCGGTTCAAGTGACTACATGTGAGCTGAAGTAATCATTCGGCTAACCAACTCATTTTACCGAAGAGCCAATTTTTTTTTAGGAGACAGGATGTTTTTTGGATCACCTTATTTTTTTGTTCGAATATGTTTTATCGCGTAGTGGTGAACCTCCCTGTCATGGGAGGGTACCAGGAACTGCCTGCCGTTGCCGATGAGATCGGTTCTTCCTGCAGCGGTAAGACCTTCAATAACTAATTCCCTGTTCTGTGATTCACGGTACTGCATCAGTGCACGCTGGATCTTCTTTTCTTTCCCTTTTGGTACGTGGACAGGCTCGAGCGTGAATGGATTGAGACCGGTATAGTACATGCAGGTCGAAACACTCATCGGTGTCGGTGTGAAGTCCTGCACCTGCTCAGTATAGAGCTGATGGTCACGGATATAGACCGCAAGATCAACCATATCACTGATGGAGCAGCCGGGATGTCCCGACATGAAGTACGGGAGGATGTAGTGCCGTTTCTTTTTGCCACGCTGCTCTGTTTCGAACCGGTCACAGAACCGATCAAAAACTTCACGATCAGGTTTGTTCATAGCGTCCGTGACTCTTTTTGTCACATGTTCCGGCGCGACCTTGAGATGCCCGGAGACGTGATGATCGCAGATCATTTCAAGGTAGCCGGAATCATCTGCGAGTGCAAGATCATAACGAATACCGGAACCGATGAAGACTTTTTTCACACCCGGAATTTCGCGGAGTTTTTTGAGAAGTATACCCTGATGCCGATGACTCGTGTTCAGATTTTTACAAGACGGGCTGCATCGTTTATCCTGACAGGCTCCGTATTTTTCCCAGAGATCACAGGAAAGGCAGTACATGTTCGCTGTCGGACCGCCGACGTCCTGCACGATGCCCTTGAATTCCGGCATCATAGTCATTCGCGTTACTTCGCGGATGATCGATGCCATGCTCCGGCTCTGGATGATCCTGCCCTGGTGATGGGTTAAGGCGCAGAACGAGCAGGCGCCGAAACACCCGCGGTGGCTCGTCACCGAGAACTGTACCGGTTCAAGTGCGGGGACCTTCTGAGTATATGACGGATGTGCACGGCGGGAGAACGGCAGGTCATAGATATGATCGAGCTCTTCAGTCGAGAGGGGCAGCGCCGGAGGATTCTGGATGACCACCGTTTTTGGGTGCGGTTGCGCAATTGCCCTGCCCCGGACTGGATCCTGCTCATGGTAATGCATCGCAAACGCACGGGCATACGAGATTTTGTCCTGTGCTACCTCGCTGAACCCGGGAAGTTCAATGATCCCCTCCGGTCGTTTACTTCGCCATTGTGCAAGTTCCAGGGTATATGCAGTTCCCCGGACATCCCGAAGTGATGTAACGGTTTCACCGGATGCAAGCCGCCTGGCAATCTCCACCACCTGCCTCTCCCCCATGCCGAACACAAGAAGATCTGCCGGGGCGTCAGCAAGGATCGCCTGCCGCACGCGATCCTGCCAGTAATCGTAATGGGCAAACCTGCGCAGGCTTGCCTCAATACCTCCTATAACAATCGGGGTATCTGGGAACAGTTCGTGTACCCGGTTGGTATAGACAATGGTTACCCGGTCTGGTCGCCTTAGTATCCCGCCGGGCGAATAGACATCATCACTCCGCCGTTTAAGGTTGGGAGTGAAGTTATTCACCATCGAGTCGACGTTCCCGGACGATATGCCAAAGTACAGTCGCGGTTTTCCAAGAACGGTAAAATCAGCAGCGGTGGCCCGGTCAGGCTGGGCGATAATTCCAACCGTAAAGCCGGCATCCCACAGGACCCTGCCGATCAGGGCAGTCCCAAAAGAAGGATGATCAACATATGCATCTCCTGTCACCAGGATAATGTCAAATTGCCGGATGCCGAGCTTATTTCCCTCATGAACGGACAGGGGAAGAAACTTGGGCTGGTGTATCATACGGAGTGAAAAAGAAGTTGGTGCATATTCTGATGACCAAGAAGGACCTTCATGATGACGGACGACGGGTCAGGTCCCGGATGATTTCTGCAAGTCCTCCCGGCAGATCATCCTCCTGATCTATTTTTTCGTCATGGGGGGATTCTTCCTTTTTTTTCGGTGGTTCTCCTGGTTCGATTTTATCCGTGGGAACCGTATTTTCTCCTGTTCCCAGAACCGGAAGATGAACCTGCATTTTTTTATCAAATTCCCGCCGGGCGGAAAGACCGGTGAATTCCAAAATAACGGCTTCAACAATAAGGTAGGTCGTGGCTTTTTCCCTGAGACAGCCGGTGAGGGCATGCCCGGAACGACCTACTGACGCATGATAATGGATATGCGGGCCGCCTTCTCCCATAAAGATGGTTCCTATACCAAAGACTTCCCAACCTCCCTCAAACATAACAAAATGAGGAGTCGGGGGAATTACCGGCTCTTCTGGCCCGGTCACCATCCTCCCGTTCATCAGGGCGCCAAGGAAGAGGATGGAGCCGGCATGGATACCTTTGTCGAGGATGAACTGGTGCAGCGAGACGAGCATATCTTCGCCATCATCGATCCTTACGACAAAGACCCTGCCAAGCTGCCCTTCCGTATATTGCATATAATCAGATTCCCTTTTTCGTATTCATATGGTTTGTGCGGATTTATATCTTATATGACCGTCTCCCGAACAGGATTTTGATTTCTGTGCGGTAAGGTAGGGCTTTTCATCAGGAATAAAAAATTTCAGAGACAGGGGTCTGGTGTTTATCGCCCCCCGGCCCCACCGCCACCAAACCCTCCTCCTCCGCCAAAACCCCCGCCACCAAACCCTCCTCCCCCGGAACTGCCGTGACTTGGCGGGCTGAAATGCATGAGTGGGACGAACGCGGCATTCATTCCCATCACTCCCATGGGGACTCCGGTTTCGGGGATGCTTATGTTGAGCGTCTTCATAGCACGCTCTACTTTGTCTCCGACACCAAGTGCGGTACCGTACACCAGCCAGTCACCCCACATTGATAGATCCGCCGGCGCATACTTCTTCATCATCACCATATCGGAAAGGAAATGGGTAAATGCATCCCACTCCAGTTTTTCCTTATACCGGTCGTCCTTCCAGTGACCGAATAACGTTGAGGGTGCGGCGATCGCAATGATAACTTCAACGAGCACAACCCCCAAAAGCACAACAGCAGGGATGAGAATGTATGACTGCATGGGGGTAACAAAGGTAAGGATCATGGTCACCGCAAACAGCACGATTGTTGTCAGCAGGAGCGGCACGATGTGATCCCTCCCGTCAACAATGTACCGGGAAACAAGCGTCGTGTCCACCCTGCTGGTAACATCAGTAAGCGTTCGCTGGTACTTCAACGCTTTTTCCTCTGCACTACCGTTTGTCTTTGCACGGAGCGCAAGCGCCTCGATTCCGGCAGTATCAAACACGCCGTTTTCTGCTACAAGGTCGATAAATCCAAGCACGCGCTGTTCATAGGGATCGGTTGTCGCACCGGAGAGCAACCTGATTTCAATTCCCTTTCCTTCTCCTTTTTCGGTGATAGCGATGATCTTTCTCCGGTGGAGATCGAGCAGCGTGGCGTAATAGCCATCCTCATTGAAATCCTGCGCATCACCTTTGAACAGCAGGTTCACCTGCCAGGGTTTTAGTGCTGGATTGGGAATGGTACTCAGGAACGCGGGAACCGTAAATACCTTCTCCCTGCCATACCGGTTGTAGATTACAAGGAACAGGAGAGGTACCAGAATTACTGCTGCCTTAAAGAGGTAATTCAGAAGGTACGAAAGCGTGTAGATTGCATTATACCTGAAACTGCCTGAACTGGTCTTTCCCGCGAGATCTGCAACTTCTGTCCTGTATCCAGGAACCTGACCAAACCCGGAAGGCCCCGCCAGGATCTCGACGGCAATGTTTTCATTTTCCGCTGCACTCCCCGTGATGAGATACGTATCTCCTGATTTTACTGCTCTCATCGAAGGGGGGTTGGCAAATACCTGTTGAACGCTACCTGCGGGTACGGTGATTTTAATGGTCCGGTACGGAATGTGATTCTCTCCGGCTAATTTCAGGTTGAGATGGGTTGTACCCGAGTCATACTCGATTGGCGGATGGATAATGTACGTGTAACCTGCCGTGTACTGACCTGCATTAAAATAATCGGGTTTGAAAATTCCTACTTCGTTAGTCTCGGCCAATTCGCTGATTGTTGATTTGGACACAGCCGAGGGGGAATCACCAAAAATGATTACGCTCCCTGTATCATCTTTGGCATACGCAACCGTTCCTGTCGGAGGTATAGCTGAATTGATTTCAACTGATGGTTGAGTGGGGGGGGTAAAGGTCAGCGGCGCCTCCCACAACCGGTACAGCATGCGGTACTCGCCGGATGTTTTAACATCGTAGGTATAGTGCTCGGTAAGCGTCCCGTTTTCGTACAGGACTGCGTCATAGGAGTCCACCACAAGGTTGCCTTCGAACATAGGCGGAACTGCAGTGACGAGGACCAGCCCGATTATGCCGAGGACCAGAGTCACGATAACAAGTAATGCCAGTTGTTTTATTTCACTCACGGCTATTACCCATTAGAACTCAATCTTCGGGGGAGTTTTGATCGCTTCTTCAAATTGCAGGTACTCAAGCTTGATAAACCCAATCAATCGTCCGATGATGTTGGAAGGGATTGTATCCATCATCGTGTTGAACTCCTGCGAGATGTTGTTGAAGGTATAACGCTGCCGCCCGATCTCGTCTTCGAGGTTCTTGACGGAATCCATCATGCTCATGACCGTGCCCGCGGTCTTGAGGTCAGGATAATTTTCTGCAACTGCAAGCAGGCGACCGAATATCGAACGGGATTCGGCTTCGACTTTGTTTAAGTCGCCGGGTCCTGCGGTAGCAACGCTTGCCCGCATGGCGGTGACCTTTTCCAGTGTCTCTTTTTCGAACTTTGCATAGCTCTTCACTGAGCCAAGGAGCTGATCGATCATGTCTAGCCGCTTTTTCATGGCCACGCGGATCTGGCCGAGGGTAGCTTCTGAAGAGTTTCTCAGGCTGACGAAGCGGTTGTAAATGCCGATTACCCAGATGATCAGTACGATGACAACAAGGGCAATGACGCCCATAATAATCCATTCAATCATGCTTCTCAGAATAATGATGATCGTTCCTGAAGATAAGATCATGGGAGAGTGTGATGAGAATCACGAAAAAAACGCAGGAGACGTGGGGTGATATCCATTTCCATGTGTCATCTGTTAAGAAATGATCGCGTTTGTTACCGGTAAAAAAATCCTGAAAATGTTTTTTCTTGTGAGAAAAATTTCTGAAAAAATATTTCGTGGAAATTCTTTTTTTCGTTTCACGGGTTTTCAAAACAATTCCAAAAATTTTTGGCGGCTCACAGAAACTCCGGAAAAAATTTTGTGTGTGCGAGAAAAATCAGGAAATTTTTTTCCGGCAAGATCTGTACACGCACTCCCCCGCAAACAGGAATTATTTCCAACCACAAAAAAACCGGACAAACCCTCATAAAATACTCATTTCTCCGACGTGATCGCGATAATAGGCAACCAATGGCATTTGCAGACCGTTTCTGCCAAAAGACTACCTGAAATATGTGCCAAAAAAAGTGACCAACAGAAGCCCGCTAAATTGACAGGTTTTTTCCTGATTAAAACGCGTATTTCCGCAAACACCCCAATTATAGCGATATATTCCACAGGTGTTGACGCACTTCCACTGGAGCCCGAAAACCCGATCAGGAAACAGGCAATCGGAGCCCGATTAGGGCTCAAAATAATGCATCTCATGGAACAGGGAAACTACCCGGTTCCTGGCTTTGTCTGACGTACTTCAGACCACCTGTTCATGCAAATACTCCAGGAGTTTTCGATCGAACATGGGTTCATTTACACCTAAACGGAACCCATTTTGAAGAGATTTAGAAATTAAAGCCCGCAAAATGCCCGGAACAGGGGTTTTTTAGATCATTGCAAACTATGTTTTTTACGTATGGGTACCGGAGAAAATGTGCGTATTAAAAAATTCCTGCCAGCACGATCAACAAAAAGTGTACGACATTGATCATCGAAACGCGACCGGAAAATTGCGTGAAATATTTTCTACAAACACCCTGCACTCTCTTCTTTAACCGAGGACCGATGAGTGACACCCCGTTCATCCCATCAGCTCCTCACCGTTCGGGCTGAACGGGCACGATATTTTTTTTATTGGAGAGTAAGTGATCCCACTACCCGGAGCTTACCACCTTCAAGATAATGAAGCACAACCCGTGCACCGGGAGGATAAACGAGCGTCTTTTCCATGGTGAGGGTGATTGTGGGCATCCTCCAGTCGCCTTCTACCGTGATTTTTTCCAGACGGGCGGGAAGGAATTGCATCCAGTGGCCGGCACATAACACCATCCCTTCCTTTAAAGGAGCAGGCCAGTACTTCACGATCTGCGCTTTTCCTGAAATAGTGGTGGTATATTTTAATGCGGGATCATTTGTCAGGACAAAGCCCCGGTCAAGGTCCTCGGATTCAATATTTTTCAGGGCAAGACCAACCCGATCACCTTTGATCGCATAATCCGCATCATCATCATGTTTCTTGATTGAGCGGACCTGGGCGGATTTTTCCGTAGGGAGGACCTTAAGCATATCGTGCTTTTTTATGGTTCCCTGTGCAACAAAGCCGAGCACTACAACGCCGACGCCGTTCACATTGAAATGGGCATCTACCGGTACAGATCCTTTTCCTGCTGCATCATGTGTTTTCTGGTGAGCGGTCTGTTTGACGGATATCTCGAGCATTTTTTCGCGTAGCCCGACGATATCTTCCTCAATTACCTCATAGTGCTCAAGGATTGTGCCTTTGATAAGTGGGGCGATCTGATCCGGAGTGATATAATTTTTCAAAATGAGATATCCGCTGGACTTGCCGGCACACTGGAGCATCAGCACACATTCACCAAAGCTGGCGTTGATCTCCTCTACCACGAGGACGACGCGATCCGAGATGGAGACCGCGTAGAAAAGGGAGGAAAGCTTCTCAGGATACCGGGTCGGTTCGATAAAGGTTACGGTGGCATCCCCCTTTTTCAGGTTGTAAAATGTGATGTCGCTTACAGTGCCCTTCTTTCCCAGATCTTTGGCATAATCAGGAGGGGCGAGGATTGCGACGGTGAGGTTGGACATGAGTAAATGTAGGCTGTTTAAATTAAGAGATTTTATGTAAATTCAAAAAAAAATTCAACCAAATCAATATTTCTTTTTCGTCTTGTTTTTGCGACTAACAACCGGTTCTGAGAGTTTTGAAATATACACATCAATTTCTTTACGTTTTATTATGAGTGCAATAAGGAGGATAATTCCACACCCGGATAAGAACACCCCGATTTTGTAATCCAGAGGATCAAAATTAAACCTGATTTTTTCCGTACCGGATGACAATTTTGTTCCGATCATATTACCGACAGGTTCGGCATCTGCACCGTTTGCTTTCCAGCCCGGGTAATACGCACCCTTTAAAATTACGACATCTCCCTGTGATAATTCCCCGGATGCA
>Ga0315284_10012973_pt1 | contig 11871 bp, 24 predicted proteins | sample YL17G09_16_MG_FD_203696 | JGI IMG/M metagenome (GOLD analysis project Ga0315284, IMG submission 203696) | Sediment microbial communities from Yellowstone Lake, YNP, Wyoming, USA - YL17G09_16 | ecosystem: Environmental > Aquatic > Freshwater > Lake > Sediment | place: USA: Wyoming | collected... | reverse complement strand
TCAGATGAGGCGTGTGCCTGCTACCAGTCCTTTGAACTTGCGACCGCTCTGGAGTTCGTAGAGGAGTCCGGCCTTCGACTGCAGTGCGCGGTCTGCGGAGTCTGGACGATGGGGCGCGGACGCATTCGAGGAGAGTCTCTCACCGAGTCCGTAGTCCTGTGCCCGGAGCACCAGACACCTGACGACATGGCGGCGTCCGTCTAATGGCTGTCCTGGGAACAAACACAGTCTCGATGGGAGCCACCTCGTCGTTCCAGGCGCAGATGCTGGCGACGCCGAGTAGTGCGATAGCGGAGGGAGCGGTGACTCTGTTCAACCCGTTCCCGGCCACAGGTGGAGCTACTTACCCTCAGCGGGTGTTCTCTTCGGGGCTCGCGGCATGGTGCTACTACATCCAGACGGCGATCAATCCGACGCCCGCGTCGGTAGACACGACGCCCAACTGGACTGGCTCGATCACCGCGCATGAAGTGCTCGCGGAACTGTGTTGACAACTTACTAGCTATCAAGCTCGCGTGTGTGTATAGTACCCGCGGCGCTACTTCTTGTAGTGTCGCTATGCTCTCATGGTTCAGGAGAAATTGTATGAGCAAACATAACGGGCGCCACGCATCGCAGGCCCCTATCAAGAAGCCCTTAGACGCGGCCCCTGTGCCTGCAGAAACCCTCGACGCCATTGTGGCGCCCTCCGGCGAGCCTTTCACCTTCGACACTGAAGAGCGCCTGCGCTGGGCCCTCGCAGACGAGCGCCTACGCTCCGCAAAGATGGCGCTGCAGATGGCGCAGCAAGCTGCTCAAACAGCGGAGCAAGAGCTGTCCGGGCTGCGTAACGCGCTAGCCGACAAATACTCCGAGCGGGGCAAGTACACGTTCATCGGCAGCGTAGATATCGCTACCGGCATCGGCTCTCGCCGCCTAGTTAGCTAAAAAAGAAATGACCCGTAAGCTACGGCTTACGGGTCGATTTCCTATATTCTAGTAACAGTATTTCTACTTCTTGGAGACGACGCTTAGCCAGAGTTCTGGCAGCAAGGCGGCTACGCGTACGCCTATTGCCGCGTCCCTCAACGGCTACTAGCGCTTCGTAGGTTGCGTCTTGTTTGCGTACAGCGCGCTCAAGCAGAGCTATTTTGTCCTCAAACAATTTAGCTATGTACGCTTGTAACGAAATCATCCCTTCTTACGGGCGCGGCTCTTAGGGCTGTTTATGATCGCTGCTCGCATAAGCTGACTATTAGCAGTGTAGTCGGCCAGATCCAAGCGCGCAGCTACCCCGTCTGCGTGGCTAGTGGCCGCGTCTAGCAGAATGCGGATGTCGTGCGCTGTCAATGTATGCGATATGAAGCGCTGCACACTCTCGTGTTTCAGCGCCCCCACCAGTGCTCTGATGCGCGCTATATCAGCGCGGGTCATTTGGCCCCTCATCTCTCCAATGTCACTCATCGTTTCTCCTTCTCCAGCCCGTCTACAACATCTAAAAGAGTGGGTAGTTCGTGTGCTTGCCCCTGTTCGGGAGACAAGAACGTTGCAATCTGCTGCGTGGTCTTGTCGTAGACAACGTAGTAGCGGGTACCTTCATACTCCACCGCGTACACGCCGCGGGTTCCCGACTGACGCTCCACACACCGCGCTTTGTGGTTAGCTATGAGTGTGGCCATGTGGATCAGGTCTTCACCCGAGAGCCATGTATTGTAGCGCTCCGCAGCGCGGCGAAAAGCATGAGTACGCTGTGCGACACTACGTCCGCGTAGTGTCTTCTTCCTAGGCACAAAATAGTCCATGCGTACTTATACCAGCTAAAGCAAACCCTTTTGAGGGTTTGCATTAGAGCCGCTTACCGCAGCCCTCCCGTTCGCGGGCGTTCCACTATCACTTTAGCCATATCGGCTCTCATAACTAGTCTCCTTTCTTTTGTAGTTCAGAGTCGAACGCGTGCTTCAACGTGTCGTAAAGAAACTGTAGTCGCGGTAGCTCGGCGGCACTGCCGTAAGCGACTGCTACCCCAGCACGCCCTGGAATAGTCACTAGCACAAACAAGCGCTCTTTGTCGCGGAACGCTCGGTTACCGTCCCAGTCCATATCCGACGTGAGAGTGATGTACGGTGTCATGCATTCTTATACCTAAAACAACACCCCTTTCGGGATGCTGTTCGAGCCTTACGGCTCAGGAGATGTCGATCGCTGGCACTCGGATTGGGAGGAACCCCCCGTGCCGATTGAGGTCTCGGCACATCCCCTCCAGCGCGTAGACCGCGCCGAGACCTACGGTGCTCGGGCTGAGGCGGTTGGCCTCACGCGCGAGCCGCGCCGCCTTGAGGCACTGCGACCGCTGATTCTCGAGAGACCGGGGTGTGTCTCTCACCGTAGCATACACATTGCGCGAGTACGACCGGAGCTTGACCGCGCGGTCTCGGTCGCCGATGCGCGCCCAGTCGGTGCGGGTCACGCGCATCGCGACGTGATCGCTCTCGGTGAGCGCGAAGGCCGCGCCAACCAACGCACCGACCACAAACGCCCCGAAACTAGAATCAGAATTCTTCGCCATGACTCACCCCATTGCCGCCTTGCTGGCGGTTGTGTGTATGTGTCTCCGAAACATTCGGAAGACTTCATACATTCTTATACCAAAAAACCCCTGGGTTTTTTGGAGGGAGTCTTAGAGCTAAAAAACGGGCGGACGTCTAGGCCCCAAAACAATTGCTACATACTTATACCAAAACAGCGCCCTCTTTTTGGGAAGGCGCTGTTTGGTTTTTACAGTAGGCTGGGCAACGCCCAGATACACAAGAGGATGACACAGAAGAGAACAACACACGCCCACCCTGTCACAGGTTGCATACGGCTCCGTTAAAAGGTTGGTAGTTTAATACCCGTCGTGGACGCCCGTTCGTGTAGCTGGGCTAGCTGAGAAGCGTCTACAGCTGGAGGATTGCGTAGCGCGTCACGCAGCGCGGGGGGCCGCTTTACCTACGTTTTCGGGCGTTAGGTGCGCGTGCATTTGCGCGGATACCGCGTTTCTTACGCCCTTACCCGCGTGATATGCGTCGAGTGCCGCGGGCGACGCCAGGTATGCCGCCGCCGTTTGTTTCCATTCAGGGATCTCGCCGCCTGCTAGGCCTAGTTGTCCCATGTTGGTAATGAACTTTTTTCCATAACTAGAGCGCGCCGCGCCCTCGCGGGCCGCATTGATGCCTACGTGACTCGCGGTGCTGAGTGGCTCTGCAGCGGCTAGCGCGGCTAGGGGTGCTCCCCCCATCATGTACTTCACGCCCCGCTGCATTCCAGTATCAAAGGGTTTGTTCGCCACGTTCATCATGGCGTTAACGGCATGCGAGTACACATATGCCATCGGTCCCGTAGCCTGGTGTACCGGTTCGGTCCCCGCCAGCTCGTGAGACAGGGCTTTGTGTAGGGGCCCGATAATGGGAGCCTCAATACCGTGAGTTGCCGCGCGCATTTGCTGCATGGCAGCTTGCCGCGCTTCAGGAGGCATTTCAATAAGCTGCTTACCCGTCTTATGTGCAAGTAGGTAAGGAACCACTGATTCGGCACCAAACAAACTTTTCACGGTACGTAAAGCAGCGGGGTTAGTCTGCGCGTCAGTTAGCCCGTGCTGCAGCCCTAGGTGCGCCAGCATCTCGGCCATGTTGGATTTGTGGTGGGCTGCTTGGCCGAAAGTGTTAGTCGCCAGGTGCCCTAAAGGGCCCGCTAGAAGCCCCCACACTGCGTGCTTGGTGGTACTGGGGGCTAGGCCCAAGTCCCTATAGGCCTGAGTGGAACCGCAAGTGTACCCGTGCATGCGGCTATTATAGCCCACTGCCTAGAACTTATTAGCCAGCTTAAGCTTGTTAAAAGCAACTAGCTGCCGCAGATGCGCTTGTACCTTATCGGGCATTTCACGCTCTACCATGTCGTAGAGCGCCAGCAGCTCCTGGTATAGCTCTGGCTCCTGCCGGATGACTTCCGGTAGGAATACTTCTAGAAAGTGTGCGCTCTTTATTAGCCGCAACTTCTGCGTGTCTGTGACACGTATTCTGGCAGGCCTTAGCGGGGGTCCAGGTAGATCTGTCATTTTAAGCTCAGTCGTCCTCTTCCACCAGCTGCATTGAAGCGGCTGCCGCCTTGCCACTGTACTTGCTGTTGGAAATCAAGAAATCAAGCTTCCAGTCCCACTCATCTAGCATCAAGTTCCGTACTTGGCTCGAGTCCAGAACCACGGTCTCGTCTTGATGCAGGCGCATCATCGCAATGGCCGTGTCGTATACCTTGGTGTGATCTTTAGGCGCCTGTAGCGTAAACATCACCGTCACGTTATTGCCCGTCTTGAGGCGCTCGAGTTCTTTCGTCAACACCTCTACGGCACGCTGTGCGTAACCCGCCCGTGCCTCAACAACGATCTCACGGTGTGCCGCCCGATTCTTTACAAGAACCTCTAAGACCTCAGACGTCTTGGCGCTGATTCGCATGCTAGTCAGGATGTGCACTTATGTTGCCCTACAGGATTAAAGGATTGGGTGTCAATCACTTGTACCAGGCTATCAACAAACATTCGAAGCTAAAGAAAAGGGGATGTGCAGTATGCCCACCGCCCACCCCCTTCTCACTTCCTCAGGGTCTCTGAGAAAACCTCGTATCTAGACACGCAACCGGAACCGTTTAACGTCGCGCTTTACTTTTCAGATCCGAAGGTCCTGCCGCTAGACGACCGGGCCATAGTAACTGCACTGCCGTCATTTGATACGGCTTATTTTGTGTGTTCACCGAACGTCGAGTAACGAACACGGTATTACCTTAAATTTGAGCGGTTCAGCCCGTGCAAGGCTCGGTGCTCCTAGGGGGCCTTTTACAAGGCTTTCAATAGTGCATGGGGATACTCTCACATTCAGGGGCACTGCTGTAGTGATACAGCTCTTAGGGGTACGCCCGTATCTCCCGTATTTAGGGGGCCGGTTAGTTTAAGTAAGAAAGGCCCAGGCTGGATTTGAACCAGCGTCTTCGGGGGATTGGTCACGACGACTTGAGATTGCGATTACGAGGTATTAGAGCTTTTGACAATAGCTTGAAGTTGTCGACCGTACTGCGTCTACCATTTCGCCACCTCCCCACATAGGGAGGGCAGGACTTGAACCTGCATGAATTACTCGGTGGGAGTAATTCGGTAAAGTCGGCTGATTAGGACAAGCTTAACGAGCATGCTGAGCTTGTGTCGCCCCTGGGTTTGACGCCAAGGGATAACGTGGAGGTGATTCGAACACCCCAAAATACGGCCACTCCGTACCACGCTTACAAAAGAAATAGTGCACCCCTTCCGGCCTACGGGGGTGCGCGTAGTTTACAACACTAAAGACCCGCCAGGGAGGGGGGAGTTAGGCATTGGTGTCTAGTGCCGCCGTCCTTAGTACCGCCTGATTAAGGGCAGTACGTAGTTACACCTACTGATACCAGTATTACGCCGTTTTTCTGAAATTGCAACTACCACGTCTTGAAGTCCCAAGTATTTAGCCTGACCTCCAAATCCAGTATGCTCTTCAGAGCAGCGTCAAGTGCGTGGTGTAGTTTATCTACCTCTAGCTCTAGCGCGTCTACGCGGCACTGTAGTACGAGGACTCGTGTATTTTCGGGCGAGGCTTCAGGCAACCCCAAAGCGCTAAGGGCCACATAACGATAATCTGTAACCTCGGCTTTGCGCGCTGCTACAGCTTTCGCTATTAACGCTTGGGCTTCTGCCCCGTGCGGGTTGATCTTGGAAAGTGCGGCATAGGGTGAGGCGGCTGGGCTGGCTTTTTGCTCTTTTTGCGCTTTTTGCTTTTCGCGAGAGCGGCGCCCATTAGCTTCTGCGCCTCTAGCGCTTTTCGCAAGTCCAGGTTTTCCTTCAGCCGTACGGGGCTTGGTTTGTTTGCGACTTCCCACTGTTCATAGTCCCATTCCCGCATCTCGTGCGCTGGCATTGATAGGTAGTGCTTGTACCCTGCGCGCACAAACGCTTTCGTAACCGCCAACGCGCTGTCGGCGTATACCTTGTAGGCTGTATACCCTGCACTAGTCGCGTCAGCAACGACTGCGTAATAGGTAGCGTGCATCATACGCACTTATACCGTGGTTAGACTCAATCTTCTACCATGTAAGGGATGGCCATAGCCGTCCGCAATAGTGCGTTGTTCAGGGACTCCGCGTTGGTGGGTGCGTCTATCTTAATGTGGCTAGCGTTCTTGGTAGGGAATATCTCTACGAGGAACCTGCCATACTTATCGTCGCTATACGGCTTATGTGAGCGAATCACGACTGCGTTGTCCGTAGCCGTAATCCACGCCTGCGTGTACTGCTTAGCAGAGAGGCCCGCCTCTTTCTGTGAACCGCGCGTTTCTGGGCAATTAATACCGCGCAAACGACAGCGTTGCGTTATGGTGATGTGGAAGCCCAAATCGAGTTCTATATCTACGGTGTCGCCATCTACTATCTTCGTGACCTTAGCCGCGTACTCATACATAGGGCCTCCGAGGTTACGTTAAGGTTAGCGTGACTTCGTAAGCTAAAGCAACCCCTTTGCAGGGCTTGCTAGGCGGCCCTAGGAGAGCTCAGTGGAGCTCATCCTTGGGGGTTAGCGCCCGCGTTACCATGGCGTGAACGCCGTCGTGTACGAGGGGGCGGGCCTGTACGTACGGCGACCCCAGGAAGTCCTCCAGCGTCTCGACGCAAGCCCCGATGGCCGCCAGGGCGGCGTCCCCCGTAGCGGTGTCGAATGACGTGGACAGGACCACGAGGTCCTCAATCACGCGGCAGATGCCGGTTACGGCCTGCATTACCGTTATGCCGTCGGCAGACGGTAGGGCCGCGTGTAGAGCCAGCACGCACTCTGCGTATCGAGCCGCGAAATTACTAGGGGTCTTCTCCATTTGAACCTTGGCTGAAGGGAGGTTGTAAAGGTCCTTCAGTATATTCTTATACCTAAAAAAGAGACGGGGTTTTGAAATACCCCGCCTCCCTACGTCCCTCGCGCGTCAGCCTCCGAACAAGAAGTCGAACAACTTCTTGCCCGCAGTGACATCCGTCGTCAGGGTGCTGTTCGCTTCCTCGCGGGCGAACTTCACTGCCTCACGAAACTGTGAGATCCGTTCGAGCACCCGCGCCTTGCGTTCTGCGGGCAACGCCCCAGACTGGTGGGTGGTCGTCCACTCACCTACCTGGATGTCCTCGTGGAATACATCGACCTGCGCTGGGTGAAACTGCGTGGGCTCCGCCTTGACGAGGGTGCGCGGCACCTTCTTCATTTTGAAGCTCTTCGCAGCGTCGGTGACGAACGTGTTCTGGTTGCTGTCGAACTTCCATGCCTTGTCCGAGGCCAAGACTGGAATCTTGCTGACGCACGTGTGTAGATCCACCAGCTGCTTCTCCAAGTAGAGCAGCGTGGATACTGGGACATCCTCCAGCAGGACCACGTCCCCGACCTTGACAGTGGCCTTGGCCACAGTGTTGGTCTTGTCCTTCGTGAAGACGATATCATACAGGCGGACACGCGCGTCCGTGATGCGGGCCAGGATGTTCTCCCCTGTCACCTGCACCGCTTGGCGCTGGTCCGCCTCCTTCTGGCCATTCTCCTCGTAGGGGTGGTACGAGGCCACGCGCCCCTGGAAGAGCTCCTCCTTCTGGATCTGCCTGTAAACCTCGGTGAGCTCGCGCTCGGCCTTGGCCTTTAGGTCCTTTTCGATTGCGAGAATTTGATTCAGCTTCGGCATCTCATTCATCCTTAACAAAACAGTGTTTTTAGCTTGAGTAAGCTTAAGTACCCTCTTGTACCAGGTCTTTCAGCGGTTTTGGCACCAGAACTACAGGGTACCCGCTGTACTGTTGCGGTAGTGTATCGGGAGCAATGAGTGCTGAGGGGTCTAACGTTATGTACATAACGCCCGCCCGTATACGCACATAGAAATGCTGCCCGCCAAAAGAGCGTACTAGCTCTGTCATGCCTGAGATGGCGTCGTCGTCTTCTACTTCCGTAGAGGGTGTAGCGCTATCTTCCGGGTACCGTCGATTGACCTTAGTGAAGACATCCCTAATGATCTGATCCACGGGTACGTCCGGCCTAGTGGCGCGTATCGCCTCAACTACCAGCGCCGTCTCACGGTCTTCTCGGTTGCTCATGCCGTTTCCAGCTGCTTCAAGCCGAGATTGATGCACAGCACAGCCAACGCCTTCAATGACTGCGGCTGCGTCTTGTCCGCTTTCGACTTTGCGAGATACTGGGACATACGCAGGTGTATATCTCCGGGCACCTGTACCCCGATGGTGACTAACTTCTGGCTTACAGTGGTCATGAGCTTCTCTTTGAGGTCGTGGTGGAACTGGGCCTGACGGCGAAGAATCTGTTCTAGGAGCACGGAATTTACCTACCTTATTTATCGGGGTCGCTTATCTCGTCAAAACCGTCGCGTATCCAGCGTAGCGCTACTTCATCAGCCCGTGCGCGTGCCGTCTGCTCGTCCTGATCGCACCTGGAGTGCAGCTGCTCCTTAGCATACGCCGGGTCGTACGTGGCAAAAACGGTCCAGTGTAACCCGCCTCTGTAGGGCGCAGACGTTACCAACAGTAGTGCTGCAGGGGTGGGTTCGACGTAACAGACTGCTATCGAACGGTGCCGTGGTTTGCCTACCCGAGCATTTACGAAGTAGCGTTTCATTTAGAAGCCTTTGCTGGGTTGGTATGTGAACTCTGCGTGGACTCGTCGGGCAACCTTCAACGCCCACCAAGTTAGAACGATGCGCCACTTATCCACCCAGGCCGAGGGCACGTAGGGCTGCGGGGGCCCGGAAGGCATCGCTTGGAAAGCGCCGTTGCTTGCCCAGACCACTACGTGCCATCCACCGCCGTTGGCCTTTGAGCGCATACCTGCGTGAGTGTAGTCACCCACTTTAAGGTCTGGCATGCCACTCATTCGCCTTGGATTCCTACGTCAATCGTTACCTTCATCGTGACATCCTCTTTCTCGCAACTAGCATTTTCATGAAAAGATTACCTTGCTCACGCGCGTCGTCTATTGCTAGATGGGTGTGCGGACCGTTGCCTTCGTGCCATGGCGCAGGGAAATTCTTCTTCGTGGAGTCTGTGTAGCCCATAGCCAGCACGCACATCGCGTATGTCTTCATGTCTACACAGGAAAACCCTAGAGGGCTTTCCCCTAAGAAGCGGTGACTGTAGTAATACACCCACGGGAAGTCGAACCCCGCGGGATACGCAGCGCCGACCTTCTTACCGGGTAGTTGCTGCAGCCACGTTCGAAAAGACTCCATTGCGTCTTTGGGGTGCTGCGTATTTTTACGTGTGGCCTCGTATTCGTGAGGATGCTGCAACCAAAAGGCCGTGGTGGCGTCGCTGGTGGTAGCCTCTTCGAGAAGTTCGAAGTTGGCTTGCCAGACGCCTATCTCTTGCTGCCCCGTCGGCAACTCTGCGTTAAAAGCTACAGCCGCTAACGACAGCAGAGAGTGGAGCCCTGGGCACGGTCCGTCACACTCTATGTCAAAACTGATATAAATCTCTTTGGTCATAGAGGCTTATACCTAAAAGAACGCCCTCTTTAGAAGGGCGTTCTTCACGTCATGCAGGGTACCAATGTGCTTCGATCACTCGGAGTGCTGATTGGTATCGAGGTGCAACACGCAACGGCGCGTGAAATGGGTCCGACGGTGTAGCTCGAAGAATCTCCGCGATAGCGGGACGCACTTCGAGGAGCGTGTTGAAGAGGGCTTGCCCCGCCCTCCAGTCAGGATGCTGCGTCTCTTGTACACGCACTTCCGCTAAGAATTCTTCGAATGTCATAGCAACCTCCTTTCGGCGTAAAGGCCTAGCGTGTTACCCTGGCTAACGCATACAGAAGGGTAAGCCCGGGTGCCGTAAGGTCCTGTATGCGGTCTGTTAGTTTGTACAGCACCTCATGCTCCGAGGGAGGCCACGCCTCCCAGGGGTCAATCCATTCAACGACCCCCGTCACGTGCAGTATGTCGGAATAATCTTCGCTGTCGTCAGCTAGCTCCTCTATGGAATCGACGCGACACTTAGTAATCTCTACGTTCTCGAGCTCTCCCTGGATGGTGTGCTGTATCTCCCAAATCCCTTTGCTGGAGTAGTGCACCATGAATACGTCTCGTGTAGAAAATTCTATGTAGTCGCGGCGACCACCGTAGTAGTGCTCCTTGGTGAGTGCGGGTTGTTCAACGCAGGTGATGTCGACAATGTTGTCCGAGTATCCTCGGATTAGTACATCAACTTTGCGGGACATTCAGCGCTCCTCCTGGGTCAGGTCAGCGACTAGTTCGGCAGCGTCCAGCGCCTTTATACGGGCAACCGCTTCACGTATGTCCTTGGAGTGCCGCACCTGATACAAGCAGTTGCTGATAGCCCATTGCATCACCGCCGTGACGTATGCGCGCCCGGTCTGGTCAGGGTCTTTCATCTTTACGAGCGACAGTTTAGCGGGCGCTTTCTGCGACATCTTATCCGCGAGCGTGAGTACGCCCAAAGTAACGCATTTGCCCGCCTTTCGATTCGTGAAGACTGCGATGAGCTGGCGCATGTAGTTGGCGCGGTCCTTGTCTGTTTTGGCCCACGCGTCGTCTTCCGCCGCCCTCACTATGAGACTGACGAGTTGTTTGTTGGCCTTCGCGCCTGTGCAGAGTATTAGGTACCCCAGTACTTGAAAGCCTATGCCTGAGTCGTGGTGCTTTACCGCAGCGTCAACACACCTATCCATGTTAGCTTCTAACAGCGCGCGTGTGATTGGGTAACTGAGGGGCATATCGCAGTCATCCACGGCATCAGGCACCCCGCAGATTCGCGCGTAATTACCTATGAAATCCCAAGGGGTGTCCCCTCCCAAAACGTCGGCGCTCCACCAGCCCATCAGACCCCCACTTTCTCTAGCAGAGTCATTGCAGTAAAGTAGACGGCAGACACTGCTTGTACCGCCTGGATACGGTCGTCGCAAACGTCTGGAAGATCTAGGTCGTACACGGCGTCCGTTCCGCCGTGGTCAACCGTGCTACCTACCAACTCCTCCAGGGACTCCCACGCGTCCATCATTTGATCTAGGGTGAAGGGTAAGTCATTACTCTGTAAGGATACAGTAGCCGCCACGCCCTCCGCGTCCCGATTGGCCAGGGGCCCATCTCCCATGAACCGTGCTGTCACTACTAATATCATATATTATCCTTGTAGGTTGCAGTAGCTTATACCTAAAAGAGAACTCCTTTTAGGGAGCTCTCTTAACTCAGGATTCACGCCTTTCCTGAGATGGCGCTGTAACGGCGGGCCTACTCCTTGAGGGAGCGCACCTCCATTCGGAGGGTGCGGCGCGTGATGCGCTCCGCGGAGCGCTTCTCCGCGCGGATCCGCTGCGCCTTGCGGCGCGAGCGTCCCGCCCACCAGAAGCCGCTGAAGGGGTCGAACCCCGTCTCGGCTCCGGTGAGTCGCGCACCCGTGATCTTGGAAACGAGCATGTTGTCTCCGCCAGATTGGAAAGATCTAGCTACATACTTATACCTAAAAGAGAGCTCCTTTTAGGAAACTCTCTTTTAGGTCTCACCAGACCTCGTCCCGGGGCAGCTGGAGTTCGACCTGCTGCGCCAGGATTTTTGCCGCGGAAAATAGCACGCCTTCCACCGACCAGATGGGATTCTGCTGCTCCAGATAATGGAGGAGCAACACGGCTTCGTGGGCCGCGGAGCGCAGTTCGCTTTCTGAACCCGCTGTCTCTATGCCTAGAGCCAGGCGTGTGATGCCTGCGGCACGGTCCTCGTTCGGTGAGGTCCCACTAAGCGAGATGAATGCAGCTGCTGCGCGCAGCGCAGCCACCGCATGTACTTTGTTCAACTGCTCCATACC
>Ga0315284_10012972_pt1 | contig 11871 bp, 12 predicted proteins | sample YL17G09_16_MG_FD_203696 | JGI IMG/M metagenome (GOLD analysis project Ga0315284, IMG submission 203696) | Sediment microbial communities from Yellowstone Lake, YNP, Wyoming, USA - YL17G09_16 | ecosystem: Environmental > Aquatic > Freshwater > Lake > Sediment | place: USA: Wyoming | collected... | reverse complement strand
TCTACTTTGTCCATATAAAGCTCGCAAGGAGTATATCTCAATACTTAAAGAGAAACTGAAAGAAATTAAGGCAGTCTCCCGAAATTATCAATTCTCTATTGCCTGAAAACAAAAAGAGTCACTATAAAAAGTGACTCTCTCAACTCCTCTTTTCCGTACTAACGGGCTACGTGATCGCCGCATGATCGTACTGGTGCGGAACCCGCACTCAGCTTGCGCTTTGCGGAGCCGTCCCATACGGACGGGCCGCGTCGCGGGCGGCGTGATCGTAATACACCTAGTCATAACGTGTTCGCCTCAACGTGTTCGCCTCAAAAACCACATAGTAGTTAAATGCCCGGGTCTGCGGAAAAGAATTAACATTGAGAGAGCCACAAGCTAGCCGCCTTTGACTAAGAAAGATGACCAATTTGCGACTCTCTCAATGCTTTATACTTTCAAGGTGCTATATTCCAAATCTATTATACACTTCAAATCTTGTCAAGAGCTTGTGTGAATCTTCTACGGTTCAAAAATGTGAGCTCCGCATCGTGAACAACGTTAGAACTATATTCCAACGACAAACTAATTATATTTATATTCCAGACTTAAGACCAGAAGCTTAGTTTATCATATTTTTGGAAAGCCTTTCAAAAAATAAAGAGAGCAAACTAGTTGCTCTCTTAACTTAATCATTTTTTATCTTGATTACTTATTCAACCGGACACTGTTTTAAATAGTCCAGTACCTCGTCCAGCTTAGCTGCAACTAATCCTACAACAGAGTCGGCCGCACCATAATAGATGAGGATTTCATTTGTCTTACCATCCACAATAGCCCCACAAGGAAAGACAATACTATTAACGTCCCCTATTCTTTCGTAGGTCTGTTCAGGGCCCAAAATCCAATCTTTGGCCCGATGAATAACCTTGAGTGTTTCCAAGTCCAACAAAGCCATACCAACTCGATAAATACTGCCCGAAACTGTGGCTCGCGTTCCATGGTAGATAAGCAACCAACCTTCAGGCGTTTCAATTGGCGGCGGTCCTAGCCCTATTGTTTCGGCATCCCAACTTCGATGCCGAGCTCGAAGCAAAACTCGGTGTTCGCCCCAATATTTCAAATCCGGCGAAAACGACACCCAAATATCTGCTCGGCCTTCAACGATCGGTCGGTTTATTAAAGCGTAATGACCATCAATGGTTCTTGGAAACAGGGACGCATCTTTATTCGGCGGGATTAACTGTTGTCCTAGTCTTTTAAACTGGGAAAAATCTTTCGTCGCAATTAAGGAGATACCCGGCGGCTCTCCTGCCACACCCAAAATAAAAGAAACACATGCGATGATATATTCTTGGCGATCTTCCAACCAAACAATTCTTGGGTCTTCTAGTCCAAAAATTGCTTCGTTAAAAGCTGCATCTGCCTCCAAAGCTGGTTTTGGATCAATCCGCCAATCGGTCCTGCCGTCTTTGCTTCTAGCAATTGACAAATGGGAATAACCACTCCTGTCCTCGGTTCGAATTAGAAGCAACACTTCGTTATTAAACTTCACGGCACCGGGATTGAATACTGCCCCTACTGAATAGGGCCACATAGAGGGTTTCAAAATAGGATTTCCCTCGTACCGCATAAAAAGCTCTTTCCATCTTTTCGTTTCCATGTCCGATCCTCCTTGTTTTCGGTTTGTTTTTTTATTTAGTTTTTAAAGAACTTCTTTAGATATAAAACAATAGAACGTTGTTGTCAATTAAAATTGATAACGTGTACACATAGATAAAACCTATTCTGGAAAAAGAAATATCAATAAAGAATATGTTAAGGTTTGTTCGTTCTCGGAAAGAGCAATTAAATACTGGCTGGCTAGCTTCCGGCAAAATAGGTTCGCTGGATTAACCAACCAAGACTATCGTTTCGGAAGTTAAACTTCCGAATACAAAAAATCCTTTATTCGCCAAAAAACATTAAAATTTCCTTCATTTCCCGCCCCGCAGATGCGGGGCGGAAGCAGAAGTCTTAAACAAAGAAATCTCTCAAAATTTTCAGTTCGTATCGTATTCTATAGCTCCGAGGGTTGTCAGCTGTACGAACTTGTATAATCGAAGAAAAGCTACTGAAACAAACCACATTATTCCAAAGAATAATTTAACTTTTAATGGAGATATAAAAGTAATAAATCTATTATTAATTCAACGAAATTGACTTTCTATATTTATTTTAACTGATTTGTTTATAAAACAAAATAACCGAGATAAGTAAAAATAATCCCTAGAACAAAAACGATTACTCCATAAATGCTTAACTGCCCCTTAGATATTTTTATAAAATTATAAAGCTTGATAGATTTTTCCGGGATAACTATCATCATTAATCCTTTTAACAGCGCCAGCCAGCCAAAAATCGTTATAATTACTGTCCAACCGCCGGTCCAGATATTGTGATAGGCAACCAAAAAATAACCAATAACAAAAACTAATAACCCCGTCACAAAAAGCACCGCCTCGTTATCAATCATTTTGTTTAACATCTCCTTATAAAAACGGGGGCTAGTTAACATCCCGAGGCCAATGACCAGATAGGTCAGCCCCAGAATTTGAAGAATATTTGCGTCAGTCATAATTTTTATTTTAAATATTATTATCTTAATTCTACTCTTAAAAATCAAGACCGCCGGTATAAATGTTTAAAAACTTAGGAATGACAAGTAATAATCCGATTAACGGCAGAATAAACAGGGCTAAAGTTATAATAAGCGTCCAAAGAAAATACTTTCTCGTCTTTTCGACAGAACGATAAATCTCTTCGAGTTTTTTATCCTGCATTTCAATTTTCTTTAAAATTTCTTCTTCCATTTATTTATTGGGATAACATTGTTTGCACATCGCTTCGCCCGAACCAGTCATTGAACAACTCGGAACCGAAGCGAATTGAGAACAGTCAACTTGAGGCTGTTCGCTTGCTGGCGCTTCACTAGTCGGCGAAGCGGTTGGCTCGCTAGACGCTGGTATTGAGGGTATTTGAATATCAATTTGCGTTGAGGGAACGGAAATATTCACGTCCGGGTTATATGAAAAATCTGAATTCACAGACGGCGCGGAAAAAACATTGCCAACCAGCAATTGAGGCGCGGCAATATTTAAAGCAGAAGCGTTTAAATCCGGCAAAGGCGATAAAGAAAAGTCCAATTTGGGAATCGAAGCTCCGATATCTTCAATGGCTTTTTCGGTTCCAAGCTCTTTTTCTCCGGCAAATTTTTTAATTAACAGATATGTTCCTCCACCGATAATCAAAACTGCCGCCATTATGATTGCGATTAATCCGGCCAAGCTCTTTTTTGATTTTAATATGTTCATATTTTTAATTTTTAATTCTATTTTTCCAAAGGCACTTCGCTGCCGATTGTTAAATAAAAAGAATCAAGAACCGCGGCTCCGTTGGTTGTCGCCTGCTTCATAACTTTCATAGTATGCTGACCAGCTTTCAGAGAAATAGTATCGCCGACTTTATGCCACGCTAAGATGCCTTTTGTGTTTCCTGTTGGAATACTGGCATTATTTTCCGGGAATGTACCATAAGTCTTCCCGTCAAAACTTATAACGATTTTTCTGATTCCTCTTGCTTGAAAATTATCAACATAATCACGCACCCAGACATTGTACTGTCCGTCTTTAGGCACGATGAAATTATAGGTCAGATATTCTCCGCCAACCGCCAAATACCAGTCTCCGCTGCCAAAATACAACGGCCGCCATGACGGATTCGTCTCTTTCATGTTAACTGCGGGACGCTGATTAACCGGATAAATAAAACTTGTGGTTTCTTCTTCGGCTTCAATGGAAATGCCATTTCCCTTTCCGGCCTGGGATTCAAAAGCTTTAAGATCAGCAATCATTTTATCAATTGCTTCCTTGTCTTTTTTAACATCATTCAGAGAATCAATGAGCTTCTGATCAAGCGCGTCGGCTGATGCTTTGGCGCAACTTTCATTAATAGACGCAATTTTATTGAAAGCCTTGCGGACGGCATCGGTCAGATTGTCAAATTTGCCTCCGTTGGCGTTTATAAGTTTGCAACGCTCGTCCGTTTTTTTAGAACAGCTTGACTTGAGCGAATACATTTCCTCCAAACCCTTGGCTATCGCCTGCTTGGCTCCTTCCATCTGCGAAACAACCGCGCGGCACAAAGTTTTTTCGCTCATTTTTTCCGATTGCTTGGCCTGCAAATCTTTGGCTGCATCTCTCAAAGACTGGCCTTCGCTTTTCAGCGCATTCAGAATATCGGCTAATGTCTTTAAATTTTCTTCATCAGCAAATTTAGAACACAAATCTTTTGCTTTTAAGACGTTAGAGTTAAAACTTGAGATTCTTCCTTTTAACTTGCTTAGATCGCCGGTAAGACTGTTGACGCCACTGCATTCTTCAGTATTCTTGTCTTTGCATTTGTTAATGTTGTTTTCTAAAACAACCAGGTCATTCTTGTTTATTTCCGCTTGGGCGGCATCCAGCTGGGGGATGGCCTGACTGCAGACCATTGCAATAGATTGTGTCAGCTCTTTTGATTTTTCGGCTTCCAGAGCCTCGCCATAGGTTTTTACGTCTTCGGCGTCTGACTGAATTTTTCTCATCAACGCAATTAGGTTTTCCCTGTCAGCAGTTTGTGGATTTTGACACATCTTAGCGGCCAAGGACATTTCCGTCTTAAGGTCAGTAAACTTGGAATTAATTGTTTCAAGGCGGGAAGAAAACTTATTGGCCGTCAAGCATTCGTCGCTCGTGCTTTTTGCGCACTTAGCCTGTAAATCTTTTATTTTTTTAATTCCCGGTTCCATCTGGGCGTTGGCTTTGTCGAATTGAGCCAAAGCTATGGTGCAAACCTTGGAAGCAGATTGTTCCATGGCTTTTTCGCCCTCCTGTTGAACGGTTTCCCATTTCATACGGAAATCATTAAGCGCCTGCTGGAATGCGTTTTCATCCCCGGCTTCTAAGGCAGTATCAAGCTTGGCTTCCAGCGCCTTGCGGCTGCTTTGCAATTCCGCCTTCATTTCAGCCGTATCTTTTATAGAGGGGTCTTCCTTTTTTCCCTCGGCGATATCAGCCGCAGACTCATCTAATTTTTTCAAGCCTTCTTCCAGATTTTTATCCAATATTTTAAAGACAAGGTCTTTTCGAAGCTTAAACGCTTCTTCTTTGTATTTTTCGTACTGCGACTGGTTGGTTTTTACATATTCATCGATTTTTTGATCGACATTCTGAAAAAGCTCTCCTATCTTTTCAAATTTGGCTTTTTCCGGCCCGATTATTTCCTGAACTTTTGCTTGAACTTTGGTTTGCATTTCAGCTTTCTTTTGTTCAATTATTGATTGAATAGCTGACTCCACCGCTTGAGTAACCTCGCTTTTTAGAGCATTTACATCAGGTGGAGCTTTGGCACCAATCAAGCGATCTTCTATTTCGGCTACTTTCCGGTCAGCAACCCGCTGGGCTTCAACTTTTATTTCTGCTTCAATGCTGGCTTTCTGTTCGTCAATATATGGCTGAAGTTGGGTTTTAATTTTTTCCCGCATTCCATCTCCTTTAGTTTTCAGCTTGTCCTGCATTTCACTGCGCAAACTGTCAAATTTGGCCTGATTCTGATTTTGTCCCCAATCTGCAAATTCGCGCACAAGCTGCTCCGCTTGAGCTACGGTTGAAGCACCGCAAATATCCTCAACCTTTTTCTGTCCTTCTGCTTTAATAGTATCTACATCGGGAATAGTTAAAGTTATATCAAAATCTTTTTCAACTTGCTGAGTCGGCTCAATAACATATTTCTTGACCGCGTCCATAGCAGAAAAAAACTGACCGCTTTTCCATCGGGTCATAGCGCAATAAACCGCGACTAAATCTTTGTCGCTGACGTATTTTTTTACCTCTTCCGGAACCGAACCTGGTTGTTCAAATTGTGGACGCTCTATTGTCGGTTCAGGAAAAGATTGGGGAGGACCGCCGAATTCTTTTTCAAATTGTTGTATTTCCTCAGAGCTTGGACCATGTTGTTCACCCGTTTGAGCATTTATTCCTTCTTGAGCAAGAACAAAAATTCCGCTAAAACTAATTACGACTGCAAATTTAATTCCGACAATTAAGAATTTATTAAATAATTTTTTATTCATAAAGATTATTAATTATATCAAATAATAGTTTTTAGCGAAACACCGCTCTAAAAAACTTAAGAATACCCCTATCTAATCTGGGAGATATCCACAATATCTTTAATTTTACAGGGATTAAACGTTCTGTGCAAACCAAGCGATTTTTATTGGTTTGCACTGAACTTGTCGAAGGACTTCCCAGGTGAGACGATTTTCGAACCTTTGAGTGGATGAATTGGGTTAAAGAGCCTGATCTTGCGTTGATTCAAATAAAAGAGTTGGTGGGACAACGTTAGAATCTATTTGATATAGATTGTTTAGAATATTAAAAAACTGGCGGCTGAAGATGTTGATCATCTACCTAGCCGCCAGTCAGGTTGAGGCGTTGTTACGCCGTGCCGTTGACCGGCACATAATGAAGGATCCTCTTGGAAACGATCTCCCAGTTCGCAATGCCGAATGCGGCGCCGAGAAGCCCACCAAAGATCACGAGCAACGCTTGTTGAACGAACGACACGGATGCCGGGGCGAGCCAGATATAGCATATTGCGCCGCCGAGCGTTCCGTCAATCGCGCAGAGCACCCGCTCCTTTGAATGGATCAGCCTGAACAGATGCCAGGTAAACCGGGCGAAGAAACGGAGTATTTTCCATGTGACGATAGCAAGATACCTCCACAGATCCCACAAGAAGAATTTCATCGCTGTGAAAATTCCTTCCATTGTCCATCTTGCGGCGTTGGCATAGGTAAGAGGAATTTCGCGGTAGCCGTCCTCTCGCACCCCGATTGACACGGAGTCGCCCGCCGATACCCAGCAACATCTCTCTACGGTTAACGCGCCGGTAAGGGCGATAAAGTAGGAAAGGAAGGCAAGAAGCGTTACCATCTCGCAATACACGAAGGTGAGCCCGATGATATCCGCAATTACCATTTCAGGACCCGTTATCGGTTCTGATGAGAATATGTATTGGGCAAACACAAAAGTAAGCGGCAGGGCGAGGAACACGCCGAAGTAGAAAAACGGATGCGGTTGGGAGAACCATACTTTCGCCCAGGCGATCGTGCTCTTCCACGCATTCACACCCTTTCTGCCGACAGCGCGTAAGAAAGCGATGGGAATCGCTTTGCGAACCTCACGGAACTCATAGCTGATGTAGCCGCCCGCGAACCCTGCAACGAGGCCAAACCACCAGTAGCTCGGCGCGAATATGAGCGCCACTGCGCAACAGAGCGCGCCGCCAATAAAACAGGCAACTGCAATCTTTCTTGTATCCATTAGAAATCTCCTTTCTCAAGGTACAACTTTGCCGCGAAACTCCGCGGAGAGAATACCGAACACAACTCCGATACTACCAACATCAATAACACACTATAACATAATGGTCAAGATTCGCGGCACAACGTAATGCTTCTATAGCTTTGCAGCACTGACCAAAAAACCGCCCGAATGGCGATTTTCTGAACTTAATTTTGATTAAGAAACGACTTTAGAAATTATTTTTCTTCCTCTTTGACTTCTCCTAAAAATTCTATAGTTGCTTTAAAAATTTTGTCGAAATCACTTCTAAGAATATTCATTTTACCCAGTCCTTTAAAGCCGCAGTCTGCGGAAAACTGAAAATATTGGTCGCTGACTATGCTTTGTCCTTTCAACCTATGGGCAACTCCGGTTCCTTTTATCCATAATGTCAGAGGTTTTCCTATCCATCTTCCTATAGAAAGAAAGCAACTGAATATGAGAAATCCAATTATAATTCTGAATGGAACGCCGGAAATTACTTGAGACGATAATAGTAACGGACCAATTATTAATGGAACACCTAAAATTGCTTGAGACGATAATGATAACGATGTGCTAATGCCTAAGAATCCGCCGATACCTGCCACAATCAATCCAAGTATTCTGGAAAGTCCATGAACTTTTCCCCCTTTAAAGCTTAAAACAACCACTTTAGAGTCTACTTGTTTAAACATGGGGCCTTTCCCGAACTGAACATCCCAATAGTCTAATTCTCCCTGCACAATATTAAAATTCATTTCCCTGATTTTGTTCCTTATATAAAGCTTGGTTTCATCCGGATCTTTGTACTTCAGGGCAATATTTTCATAAACAGGCTTTGTCTTCATAAGCCCGTCTAAAAACTCGTACCTGATCTTTATATTTCTTGGCGGAAAATCTACCTTTATAAAATCTTCACCGATATAAACTATGTTTTGTAGATATTGCATATAATTAAATATTTAATGGCTTAAATTACTCTTTTCCATTACTTTATTTTATTCACCTTCCTGTTCCTTGTCAAATAATTTCTATATTCTTACAATATTGTTCTGTTCGATTATTCCGCTTGAGCAAGTAAAAATTACCTCTAAATCTGTGCCAGTATAACTATATAATTTTTACCGTAGAACTTAGCGCATTTAGGGCAAGTGGTGTAGAAAAAATACGTCTTCTTTGCTTCTTTCCCTTTTGATTTTACAAAAGCTTCCATTTCTTTCATCCATTTACCGATATTCTGAAAAGGCCCTTCAAAAACCTTGCTTAGAAAAGTTCCTGATATTTTCACCATATCGGCCCCCGGCACTTCTTTGTTTACGGCGATATAAACATCGGCTCCCCAAAGAGAGTTCTCGTCTGAAAGCACCAGAGGTTCTGAATCGAGCGCATCGGCTAATTTTATTTTTTCCATATTCCTTACCATAACTTGCCCGAAGTTTAAGGGAATCCTGAAAACACTCTTAACACGGTCCTTCAAAAATAACTTATTCTGCCAAATTCTTTCTTTTTCGTCCCAAAATTCGGGATTGAATCTCATACAACATCCTGTTTCTGATTGTTCGTAAAGTTTATCCATATTTTTATAATTATTTATTTTGATTATTTTAAGACTTTTCGTATTTATTCTACATGAAATACTCTTATCGGACAGCAACGCATCCGCTTCCATTAAAACATTTATCTTCTCCGCAATCACAAATCTTTACCTGATGACTATTCTCTGGCGAACAGCCACAGGCGCCAATAAGACAGAGATTGGGATAATCGCTTGTTAAATTACAACACAAAGAAGTCGTTACTTGACCACCAGAACTCAAACAGACCCTTTCTTTTATTTCTTGTGACACTGAAATTGATTGATAGATCCAATAACCTAACCCTACTGCAATTATTATAATAATAAGTATAAATATTCTTTTTGACATATTATTTTTATTTAAATAAATTCAATTATTATACTATCCTACTAAAAAACCGCTTAGTTTATTTTATTCTCACTTTAATATATGGCGCTAGGGTAGCGTCCCAGAATTCAAACATCTTTTCATATTCATATTGGCAGCGCTCTGCCCGTTCTTGAGGCAAGCCGTAAGTTCCCACAAAATAATTAAATCTTTCCGGATTGCTGCCATAAACCCAGCACAGAATATTATAATAACGCTGTTGATTCAAAGAATGTTCATCCCAAAAAGGATGACCCTCGCCTATCTGTGAGCTGGTGATATAAAAGAAATTAGCTCCAGTAATCGCAGCTTTTGGTCCATCTTCGCCCAAATTTGTTAAAATTATGGAGGCCATTTGGTCAGCCACATCTTCTTCTTTTCCCGAATAAGTCAAATTATAGACATTTATCAGACCGTGTCCTAATTCATGGAAAAGAATAAAGCTAGTAGCACCGCCTACGGCTCCATCCAACTCTTCTTTTGTATTAACAATGTATGAAAAATTTTGAGTAAAACTTTCAAATAATTCATCACATATGATTATTTCCTTTTTTCCCGAATCATAAAAAGCGTTGACGGTATCGCACTGCTGGATAATAATCGGGAAATCCTGCGGCAATATAAACGCGTTATTCAAAAAAACAACTAAATTTTCAAAGGCGTGGGAATTTTTAAGAAGTTCATTATATTCGGTGTATCTGGGATTCTGTGTTTCACCATAGACAATTTTGAAATCCCCCTTATCTTCAAAGGCGAATTTTTTGGATGAGCCGGGCTGGCCGTTTTGATCCGGCATTTCATTGGTTCCTATATAATAAAGTCCGGCCAAAACTAAAACAATTGAGACTGACAAAACAATGACTTTCTTTTTGCTCATATTATTATATTTTACTGCGTCTATTAGTAACTAACAAGAGTATAAAATCAGAAAACCGTCCATTCGACTATACTCAGGATCTTCGACCTCTTTGGCGATTTTATAGGACATGCGATGTCCAATATTCTCTCTTCGTGGTTTTAACGAAGGAGGAAGCGAAGGATAGTCCTGCCTAGGCTGTGGGATGATATTAGAACCTGTTTTATGAATATGGCTCTGCCTACAAATGATTTTTATACAGAAAAAATCCGTAAATATGAAAAAAAGGAAGCAGTATAAGTAAATTAAGTGTGCTCATAATTAATTTCTCAAACCAGAAATTCAATTCAAAGCTTTGTACAATAAGTGCGGTCGCCATGTTAATGGCAAACCAGACGATAAATACCGGTAGAATTTTTATGCCGAAAATTTTCGGTAGATTTTTTAATTTTTCTAGAAGAGTCGTTAATCTTCCCCATCCCCTTTTATAGCACTCCAAAATTCCCGCCTCTTTATTATTTATCAATTCGGAAAGAGCAAACTGGTTCCAAAAAATGGTTAGAATGAAAATTACCAAGGCAAAAGCGATTAAAATTAAAGTGACAGGATCGGATGGAATTTTTATCGCTCCTCCACCTATACCAATGGCTTTTTCCGGGTAACCCGAAAAAATAAGACCAATTAATATTGCGGGTAGCGTTAATATAAAAATCTTCCAGAAATTATTTATATACAAACTGAAACTTTCTTTTAAATTTTTCATGGCTTTTTAATTATTTACTTTTTGACTTTTAATTTCCGCAATTATTTTATTCTACCAAAAAACCGCCCTAATTAAAAGCGGTTTTGTCGGCTCCGCCTAGGCGACGATGTTAGAACCTGTTTGACCTCAAGTTTTTTTTGGCAGCAAATTCTTAAAAAATTGGTCCAGAATCTAACGTTTCAGTTAAAATCTTACCGTCCATCTTAAACGTATGGCTGACACCGCCTGGATTAACCCAATTCTCAATAGTTTCTGTACACGTACCAGGTTTATCGGTATTACAAGAATAAGTAGAAATGTAGAGCTCTTGCCCACCACCAGATTGATTCCTTCCCTCTAGCCTTTCCTTTCTTACAAAACTACATTTGTTAGATTTGATTGCGCTTTCTAAATCACAAACTCCGGACAAACAATCATTTCCGCTTGCACATTCTTTCCCAGTATCGGATGCTTTTTGAAAACAACCCTTAAGGATAGAGGGAAGAACGGGGTGTAAGTCACTCCACCTAACTACACCATTTTGGGCTATACAATCATTTTCGAAACTGGCGATACAACAAGGTTTGTTGTCCCAAGTTTCCCCATTTACGCAGTCTACGCATTCGGAAATAGGCTCGACGCTATATTCTTGCGTAATCGGTTCCGACTTTTTCACTAACACAAAATATCCCGCAAGACCGATGAGAACGACCATTAGAACAATCAAAATAATATTTACAAAATGTTTTTGGTTCATATTTTTATTCTACCAAAAAACCGCCTTAATTAAAAGGAGATTTGTCGGCTCCGAACGCTGAACGAAATCCGAACTTTTTTTAGCGAAAATCCGAACGCTGAATTTTGAAAGACTTTTAAGCTCGGGCGGGCAAAAAGGAAGGGGGTTGGGGGGAAGGAATTTTTGCCCGCCCTCGCTTTTCCGCC
>Ga0315284_10012970_pt1 | contig 11872 bp, 9 predicted proteins | sample YL17G09_16_MG_FD_203696 | JGI IMG/M metagenome (GOLD analysis project Ga0315284, IMG submission 203696) | Sediment microbial communities from Yellowstone Lake, YNP, Wyoming, USA - YL17G09_16 | ecosystem: Environmental > Aquatic > Freshwater > Lake > Sediment | place: USA: Wyoming | collected... | reverse complement strand
GGCACACCGCCGCCGTCATCGAAAAGATGGGCCTCTCCGAGGCCTTCACCCACATCTCCACCGGGGGAGGGGCCTGCATCGAGTTCCTGACGGGAAAGAAGCTCCCGGCGATTGATGCGCTGGAACTCTCGAAGAAGAAGTTCGGGTAGGGGGACTTACTTCACCGGCGGGGTTTTAGCTGCCGGTTCTCCCCCTTCCCCTGTCTTTTCGTTTCCGTCCTTCGCCGGTTCCGAAGTCGTCGCAACCTGTTCACCCTCTGCGAGACCGGTTTTTTCCGTGAACTTCTCGATCAGGTCTATGGACCACCGGTCGCTGAACGCGGCGATGAAGGCGATGACGCAGAATAACTGGGGGTTTTGAAGGTCGGGAGGTGCACCTTTAACACCACTATTCAGATACAGCTGCCCGCTCAACGCCATGAAGTAGACAAGCCCCCCCATGACCAAACCGATGAGTGGCTTGGCAATCGCCCAGGTAACCAGTTGCGTCAGATTTGAAAACCTTTTCCGCTGATACGCAAGGCAATAGATCACTGCAACCATACCACCGAGGAAAGCCCATTCAATTATCCCTATCGGAACCCATGCAAATACAGGATCGGTGCTCTTGTTGAATGTCTCCTTTATCATCACGGTCATTACGGCGATGGTGAGTACGACGTAAAAAAAAGTAATCTCAACAATGAGTCTTTGTTCATACGTTGCAATAGGTTTGGATTCCATCCTCACTCCTCCCGATCTCCCGCAGGACTGAAAACAGACCCCATACCCTGAAAGGAGTTAATGCGGTTGCTCTCCGTACCCGCACGATGAGGAAAGGCATCGCCTGTATATAATGATTTATATTTTGCTCTCTGGCTGATCCCCGGACAGGGAAAGGGTCCATCGTCGGAAAGAAAAAAGCCAGGAAGGGGATATCCCCACGGGGGAGGGCCCGGGAGCGGGTGGCACCCCCTCCCGTCACCCTTTCCGTGGAGGTCTTTTCCCGGCTGTAATTTGTAAGGTCTGCCGTTCCCGCATCGACTACATATAGGGGGAGATCCAGAGTAGCTGCAGGGAGGGAAACGGTCCCGTGAAGGTCGCCGTCTCCGGCAAGGGCGGGGTGGGAAAGACGCTCGTTGCCGCGAGCCTTGCCTGGTCCTTTGCCAGGAAAGGGATCCGGACCATCGCCATCGATGCGGATTCATCGCCGAACCTGTGCCTCACCCTCGGCCTCACTCCTGAAGAGGCCGAGGGGATCACCCCCATCTCGGAGAGGGAGGAGCTCATCGAATCCAAGACCCGGACCGATTACCCGGGCGTCTTCCGCATCACCTTCTCTGTCGATGATATCGTCCGCGCCTATGCGGTGCAGACGCCGCTGGGGGTACACCTGATCGTGATGGGGACCGTCCGGTCCGCGGGAGGAGGGTGTGCATGCCCGGCGAACACCGTGGTGCGGAACCTAATCCGCCACCTGGTGGTCGAGCGCGACGAGGCGGTGGTGCTCGATCTCGAGGCAGGGGTGGAGCACCTGGGCCGTGGCACCGTTGAGCACATGGACGTGATGCTCCTTGTGACGGACGCGAATGCAAAGTCGCTTGCAACGGCACAGCGGATCCATGTCCTTGCACGGGAAGCCGGGATCCCCGATCTCTTCATCGTCGGGAACAGGGTGAACGGGCCCGTTGAGGAAGACCTGATCCGCGCCTTCGCGGGATCGCACGGGATGAAAGTGTTGGACATGATCCCCTATGATCCCGGGATCCCGGCATCGGAGATGCAGGGTATCTCCCCGCTGCTGCAACCGGGGACCCCTGCGATCCGGCACCTGGCGGCGCTGGCAGAAAGCCTTCTCTTCACTGGCGGGAGGGGAAAGGAGATAGAAGGTACTCGTGCCCGGGGGAGGAAGCGTTCGGTATGAAGATCGTGGTGACCATGGGGCGCGGGGGGACCGGGAAGACCTCCTTTGTTGCCATGATGGCCCGTGCCCTGATCGGGGCCGGTGCAACGCCGCTCCTGCTTGTCGACGTGGACCCGGACCAGAACCTGGGCGAGATGGTGGGGGTGGACCTGGAGGCCCGGGGGAAGAGGACCATCTCCGAGCTCCTGGACGAGACCTTCCTGCAGAGGGGCGGGACCACCGTTGGGATAGCCCCGAGCGAGCGGATCGAATCCCGGATCTGGGAGCAGGGGATATACGAGGACAGGGACTTCGATTTTCTTGCCGTGGGGACCAAGTGGATCGAGGGGTGCTACTGCCTCCCCGACGCGGCCCTGAAATCCGCCCTCTCCTCGCTCCTGAAGAACTACCGCTACGTGCTGATCGACTCCCCGGCAGGCCTGGAGCACCTCAACCGGAGGATCACCGGGAAAGTGGACGACATCTTTGATGTGATTGGCCCCTCGCGGAAGTCCTTTGCGCATGTGCAGCGGGCCTTCCGGGTCCTGCGGGAGGTGGGGATCTCGTTCTCCCACTTCTATGGCGTGGGTGGGTACCTCTTCCCCGAGGAACTGGAACAGGATGTGCAGAACATACCGTTCCTCACGTACCTGGGTCGGATCGCCTTCGATCCCCGTGTCGGGGAAGCCGGGATCGCTGGCCGGTCCCTTCTCGATCTCCCCGAGGACTCTCCCGGGTATAGTTCCGTCCGTGCCATCCTTGAACGGGCCGGGTACCTGTAGGTTCCTGCGGTCCCTCCGTCGGCTGCAGGGCCGATCAGGCCCTCCTCGGTTGACCGGGGAGGATCGGGTTCCTGGCAAGAGGAAATGCTTATCAGCGCATCAGAGTATCATATTCTGATGGCCCTCCGGTTGTGTGCTCCTTGAACAAGAAGGGCATCACCATCAAGATCGGGGAATTATCGAGTGACATCGGGCATATCAGGGATCTCGAACTGAGCATCGGCCGGATCCATGAAGAGGAATGGGCGGAACCGCTCGGGCCGACTCCCTTTCCTACGGTATCCTCCCTGCGGGAGTGGGATTTCACCCTGCTCCAGCGGTACCGGCCATTCTACATGCCATTCTGTGATCTCTGCTGTCTCTGCACCTACGGGAAGTGCGACCTCACCGGCACGAAAAGGGGTGCCTGTGGCATCGACATGGCAGCACAGCAGTCACGGATCGTCCTTCTCTCGTGCTGCATCGGCGCCGCAACCCATATCAGCCATGCCCGGGATCTGGTGAAGCACTGCGTGGGGAAGTTTGGACATACCCACAAGCTGGATATCGGCGGGGTGAACGTGGAGGTGGAGGCCCCCATCACCCGGCTCGTCTGCGGCATCCGCCCGCGGACGCTGGGGGATCTCGAGCGGGTGCTGGAGTATCTCGAGGAGCAGCTCGCCGTGCTCCTCTCAGCAACCCACACGGGACAGGAAGGGTCGAATATTGACTTCGAGTCCAAGGTCCTGCACGCCGGCATGATCGACCAGGTCGGGCTTGAGGTTGCCGATATCGCCCAGATCTCGGCGTTCGGGTTCCCGAAGGCCGACCCCGAGGCTCCCCTGGTCAGCCTCGGGATGGGCACTGTCGACGTGAAAAAGCCGGTCATCCTTGTCGTGGGCCACAACGTGCCCCCTGCCATCGAGATCGTGGAGAATCTCAGGGAGCGGGACATGGCGGGGGACGTCGAGGTCACCGGGATCTGCTGCACCGCCACTGACCTCACCCGCTACAGCCCGAAGGCCAAGATCATCGGCCCCATCTCCTGGCAGCTCCGCTACGTGAGGAGCGGGATCGCCGATGTGATCGTGGTGGACGAGCAGTGCATCCGGACCGATCTCCTGGTGGAGGCACGGAAGGTCAGGACCCCGCTGATCGCCACGAGCGAGAAGAACTGCCTGGGCCTTGCAAACCGGACCCGGGATCCCCCCGAGCAGATCATCGCAGACCTGGTGAAGGGTGCCTCTGACGGCGTCCTCATCCTGGACCCGGAGAAGGCGGCGGCGGTTGCCGTGGAGACGGCGCTCCAGGTGGCTCCTGTGCGGAAAAAGTTCCGGGGGATCCCTGAGCCCTCGGCCATGATTGCAGAGGCTGCGAAATGCACGGAGTGCATGGAGTGCGTGCGGGCGTGCCCGATTGACCTGCCCATCCCCGAGGCGGTCAGTGCCGCGGGGGAGGGAAACCTGGAACCCCTGATGGCGCTCTACGAGGCGTGCACCGGCTGTGCCCGGTGCGAACAGGCCTGCCCGCAGGAGTTCCCGATCCACAGCTTCATCGTGGCTGCGTCGGGAGAAACAATCTCCCAGGAGACCTTCCGGATGCGGGCGGGACGGGGGGCTATCCAGGACGTGGAGATCCGCCAGGTGGGTGGGCCGATTGTCCTCGGCGAGATCCCGGGGGTGGTGGCCTTTGTCGGCTGCGCCAATTATCCCGGCGGGGGGAAGGAAGTGGCAGAGATGGCCATGGAATTTGCATGGAGGAAGTATATCGTCTGTACGTCCGGGTGCGCCGCCCTGTCTATCGGCATGTACCGCACCGAGGAGGGCAAATCCCCCTACGAACTCTTCTCGGGGAAATTCGAGGCAGGAGGCCTCGTCAACGTGGGTTCCTGCGTGGCGAACGCCCACATAGCGGGCGCGGCGGTGAAGATCGCGAGCATCTTTGCCCGGCGGAACCTGCGGGGGAATTACGAGGAGATCGCCGATTATGTGTACAACCGGGTGGGAGCCGTGGGTGTCGCGTGGGGCGCGATGACCCAGAAGGCGGCCGCGATTGCCAGCGGGTTCTGGAGGCTGGGAATCCCCGTCGTCACCGGGCCCCAGGGGTCCAAATACCGAAGGATGCTTTTAGGTCGCCCGGACCGGGAGGAGGACTGGTATGTCCTGGATGCCCGGACCGGGGACCGGGTCTATGTCGGGCCGGTGCCCGAGCACCTCTTTGTCTCGGCCGAGACACGGGAGGAGGCGATGACGCTCGTGGCCAAGCTCTGCATGAGGCCCAATGACACGACAAGGGGGAGGGCGATCAAGCTCACGCACTACATCGACCTGCACAGGCGGCTGTACGGCTGCCTGCCCGATGACATCCCCCGGTTTACCCGCGTACAGGCGGACATCCCTGTCACCATGAAGGAGGAGATCCTCGGGATCCTGGACGAGAAGGGGTGGAAGGAGTCAATGATTCCGGATCCCACGTTGATCCCGCGTCTTGTCCGCGGAAAGAAGGGCTGAGGGGATCATGACAAAGACGGAACCCTGGCAGACAGCGGAAATGCCCGGGCCCAAGCGGGCCGCGGTGATCACCCAGCCCGAGGTTGCAGTGGCGGTGATCAAGCGGGCGAAACGGCCTCTCCTCATCGTGGGGCAGGGGGCTGCCGAGGTCGAGCTGGAGGGGCGCACGCTCATTGAGTACCTGATCGACCTGGCACGGTCGGCCCGGATCCCGGTGGTTGCCAGCGGTTCCGTGGCCGGCGAATTCCTGAAGCGCGGTTTTAAGCCTGCCGGATCCCTTCCGGCGGTGGACGTGGGCAACCGGCTCACCGATGCCGGATGGAAGGGCCTGGACGGGGAGGGGCCCTACGACGTTGCTCTCTTTGTGGGTCTCCCCTATGCCATGGAGTCCACCATCCTCTCCGGGCTCAAACACTTCGCCCCCTGGGTGAAGACCATCACACTGGACAATGTCTACCAGCCCCATGCGACCTGGTCCTTCTCCAACATCTCCCAGAAGAACTGGATCAAATACTTAAAGACGCTGATCGAGAACTTTGCGGGGTGAAGCGGTATTCCGATGTTTGAGGATATTCCGGTCGACGTGGGCCTGGTCCATGAGGGCGAGAGGATCCGGCGCAAGGACATGTACGTGGAGCTGGGCGGGCCGGATATCCCGGAGAAGTTCGAACTCGTGCGGGTGCGGATGCCCGGGGAGGTGGAGAACGGCTCGATCCGGATCATCGGGCCGGATCTTACCGGGATGAAGGAGGGGGGTACCTATCCCATCGGGATTCTTGTCGAGATGGCGGGGGCAGCCCTCGAGGAGGATCTGGAGGGGGTCTTCGAGCGGCGCATCCATGAATACTGCAATTACATCGAGGGCTTCATGCACCTCAACCAGCGGTATGATATCTGGCTCCGCCTCTCCAGGAAGGCCTATCAGAGGGGGTTTGACTCCTTCACCCACCTGGGCCGGGTGCTGCAGAAGCTCTTCCTCTCCGAACTGCCCATCATCGAGAAGATCCAAGTCACGTTCTTCACGGATCCGGCCAGGGTTGCCGAGCTTGCTGCCGAGGCGAGCCGGATCTACGAAGCCCGGGATGCACGGGCCCGCGGCCTCAAAGACGAGGACGTGGATACCTTCTACGGCTGTGCCCTCTGCCAGTCCTTTGCCCCCAGCCACATCTGCATCATCACCCCGCAGCGCTTCCCCAACTGCGGGGCCATCTCCTGGTTTGACGGGAGGGCCGCCGCCCGCATCGACCCAAAGGGCTCCATTTATCCTATCGACAAGGGGGAGTACCTGGATCCCCTCCGCGGTGAATATACCGGGGTGAACGAGGCGGCGAAGAAGGCCTCCCTGGGCGATGTGAACCGGATCTGGCTGTACTCCGGCTTCGGGCACCCCCATACCTCCTGCGGCTGCTTCGAGGGGATCGCCTTCTACATCCCCGAGGTCGAGGGCTTTGGCATTGTGCACCGGGGATACAAGGAGGTGACGGTCAACGGGCTGCCGTTCTCGACCATGGCGGAATCGACTGCAGGCGGGCGGCAGGTGGATGGCTTCCACGGGATCTCCATCGAGTACATGCGGTCGCCCAAATTCCTCCAGGCAGACGGGGGCTATGAGCGGGTCGTCTGGATGCCGAAGGAGGTGAAGGACCGGGTGAAGGACTTCATCCCTGCGGCGCTGGTGGACCGCATTGCAACCGATGAAAATGCACGGACCATCGACGACCTGAAGGCGTTCCTGAGGGAGAAGGGTCACCCCGTGGTGGACCGGTTCACGCAGGCCGAGACGGGGCAGGCCGCTGCAGGTGCGGATGCAACACTCGTGCTCACCTCAGGCACCCTCCCCCTCACCGCAGGAGCGGTCCGGATCATCCTGAAGAACGCCCGGATCTACGCCGAGAAGGTCATCATCCTGCCGCTGGAGCCCGGCCGGCCGGGGAAGGGTGGTTGAGATGTCCCGCGACGAGAAGAAGGGGAAGGCCATCGATGAATCTCTCCTGGAGCTTGCCCCCGGGCTCATGGACCTGCTCTCGCATGTCCACCGGGTGGAGCTGGAACACATCGAGCTGGAAGTGGGGGACCTGGAGATCTGGCTCAACCCCTCTGTCCTTCTCTCCAGCCTGACAGGGTGCGGGATTGCCGAACCGAAACCGCAGGCAAAGCCCACGGCCCTCATCCCGGAGGTCTATATGCCGGAACATGAGGAGTATCCCGGCAGGATCCGGGAGATCACTCTCGGAGCGACAAAAGGGGACGGGGGTTCCCGGGGAAGGACCGTGACGATCGGGGGTGCCACCCATCCGGCCTACACCTCGCTGGAGAACCCTCCCCCGCACCCCCCGGTCATCTCGATGGATGTCTTTGATTACCTTGTCCCGCTGCCGAAGACCCTGAAGAAGCCTTTTGAGGAGGTGATGGGCGACCCGGCGGAGTGGGCAAGGCTGCTGGTCGAGAAGTACCGGGCTGACCTGGTGACCGTGCACCTCCTCTCCACCGACCCCCTGATCAAGGATACTCCCCCCAGGGAAGCCGCACGGACGGTCGAGGGGGTGCTGCAGGCGGTGGATGTCCCGCTCGTCATCGGGGGCTGCGGTGATCCGAAGAAGGACCCGCTTGTCTTTGCCGAGGTGGGCGAGATGGCCCACGGGGAAGGGCTGCTCCTGAATTCCGTCACCCTGGACATGGCCGAAGCCCAGACCCTGGAGACCGTGGCAAGGACTGCGCAGGATCACGGTCACAAGGTCCTTGCATTCAGTCCCCTGGAACTGAACAGTGCCAAGGAACTGAACCGGCGGCTCTATGAGTACCTGCCTCCCGAGTCCATTGTCATGGATCTCACGACGGTGGCCCTGGGATACGGCCTGGAGTACTCCTTCTCCATCCATGAAAGGGCACGGCTCGCGGCGCTTTCGGGAGACACGGAGCTCCAGCATCCTACATCCTCGGGATCGACCAATGCATGGGCAGCCCGTGAGGCATGGATGAAGCTTGACCCTGCGTATGGTCCCCTGGAGATCCGGGGCCCCATCTGGGAGACGCTCAACGCGTTGATCCTCCTCCTTGCAGGGGTCGACCTCTTCATGATGATGCACCCGGCAGCCATCCGCACCCTGCGGGAGGTCATCCACCGCCTGCAGGAGACAGGGACAGCACCATCCAGGGCGCCTGCTGACTGGGTGACCGCAAGGATGTAGGAGGAAGGATGTCGGTCGACGCGGGGGACATGAAGAAACGGATCCGGGAGATCAGCCCCATCGATGTCTACAAACGCCTCCCGCGCACCAACTGCCGCGAGTGCGGGGAGACCAACTGCATGGCCTTTGCCACCCGGGTGGTGAACCGGGAGATCCCCGTCGAGGCATGTCCGCCGCTGCTGAAACCGGAGTTCCAGGGACCCTACGGGGAATTAACCATGCTCCTGGCCCCGCCGGTCAGGGCGGTCACCTTCGGGACAGGGAATCGGGCGGTCACCATCGGCGGGAAGTTTGTGGTGTACCGGCATGAGTTCACGTACCACAACCCCCCTCCCATCGCCGTAGATGTGGCCGATACCCTTTCATCCTCTGAACTGGAGCAGAGGGTTGCGGCCATCACGTCCTTCTCTTACAATTATATCGGGCGGGACTTCAGGCTCGATGCGATTGCTATCCGGTCCACCTCCGGCGATCCTGAAGCCTTCCGTTCCACCGTGGAGAAGGTGGTGCATCTCACCCCGTTTCCTCTCATCCTTGCCAGCGGGAATCCGGAGGTCGTGGAGGCCGGGCTCCTCGCGGCAAAGGAGAGGTGCCCTCTCCTGTACGCCGCGAAAAGGGAGAACTGGAAGGAGATGGCGGAACTGGCCCTCCGGTATCACGCTCCCCTTGTCGTCTCTGCTCCGGGCGACCTCTCGCAGCTCCGGACGCTTGTGCGGACACTCACCGAGACAGGCGTCGCGGATCTCGTACTTGACCCGGGAACGTCCACGGATAACTCGCTGGCAAGCACCATCAACAACTTCACCGCGATCCGGAGGGCTGCCTGCAGGCACGGGGACAAGCTCTTCGGCTTTCCCCTGCTGGCAACCCCCATCTCCGCATGGCTGGGAGAGGAGATCTCGCCGGAGCTCTCCCAGTGGAAGGAGGCATATATCGCGTCGATGCTGATGACCCGGTACGCGGACCTGCTGATCATGCACAGTGCCGGGAGCTGGGTGCTCCTCCCCCAGATGCTCTGGAGGTTCAATCTCTATACCGACCCGCGAAAACCGGTCTCTGTCGAGCCCGGTGTACGCAGTATTGGAAGTCCGGATCGATCCTCACCCGTGCTCCTTACCACGAACTATGCCCTCACCTATTTCACCGTCGAGGCCGATATCAAGTACGGTCACGTGGACTGCCACCTGCTGGTGGTGGACACCGGCGGCATCAGCGTGGAATCATCAGTGGCAGGCCGGTATCTGACGGCAGAGAAGATTGCCGAGGCAGTGCGGATCGAGAAGGTGGCTGATCTCGTCAGCCACCGCCATCTGGTCATCCCCGGCCTCGCCGCCAGGCTCTCGGGAGAGACCGAGATTGCGACGGGCTGGCATGTGCTGGTGGGCCCGAAGGACTCTTCCGGTCTCCCCGAGTTCATACAGAAGCAGTGGCCCCCGAAGGAGGAGGGATAAGCACCATACCTCGCTCCGCCGGGCCATCCCGAACGCGGGGGCATCCGGTTGCGGAGCTTCGTTGAATAGGTGTCCGTCGAAGTCAAAGGTGGCCGGAGAGAAGGATCCGTGTGACTGAACCCTGCAGACTCATCATCCATCCGCTGAACAGGGTGGTCTCAGTACGGGAGGGTACCACCGTGCTCGACGCCATCCGCGAGGCCGAAGTCCAGATCGAGAGTATCTGCGGGGGAAAGGGGCAGTGCGGGAAATGCCGCGTGCTGGTCGAACAGGGGACGGTCAAGCCTTCCGGCCAGGCATCCGGTAAATTCCTCTCTCCCGAGGAGATCCAGGAAGGGTTCCGGCTGGCATGTCAGTGCCGGCTCACGGGGGACGCCGCGATCACGATCCCCGTCGAGAGCCGGATCGATTCCCCGAAGATCCTCTTCACCGCGGAACCGGGTGGCGGCCCCTTCAATCCCGCCGCAGGGAAATACCTGGTACAGGTCTCCCGTGAGGAAGATCTCGGATCTGCCTTCTGTTCCATCAGGCTCACCGGCTATACCGGTGCCCGGCCGGCAGTGAGCGAGGAGGTCTGCAGGGCCGTGGCCGCGATGGATGCGCCTTTGACCGGTATCGTCTCGGAGACGGGGGGGTATCCGGAGGTGATCGGGGTGGAGCCCGGGGATACCACGTCCCGGAACTTCGGCCTCGCGCTTGACCTGGGTACCACAACGGTGGTGGGACTGCTCGTGGATCTCCCTCGTGCCACGGTGGTTGCGAGGGCTTCCGCCCTGAACCGGCAGATCACCTACGGCGAGGAGCTGATCACCCGGATCAGCTTCACCCGGGACCCCCATGGCCTGCAGAAACTCCAGGCGGCGGCGGTGGCAAGCATCAATGAAGTCCTCTCTTCGCTGCTTGCGTCCGCAAAAATCCAACCCGGGGAGATAACAGATGTCTGCCTCGGCGGAAACACCGTCATGAACCACCTCCTTGCAGGGAAGGACATCGGCCACCTCGAGATGGCAGATGCCAGGGTGTCCCCCCGGCCCCTCCTCTTCCGTGCAGGGGACGCCGGTATCAGTGTACATCCCGGGGCCTGGTGCTACTGCCTCCCCAACGTCAGCCGGTTTGTCGGAGGGGACGCGGTCGGGGACGTGATCGCGTCCGGGATGCATGAGTCCGAGGACCTCTCGCTTCTCGTGGACCTTGGGACAAACGGGGAGATGATCCTCGGCAACCGCCAGTGGCTGGCATCGGTCTCCTGCGCCTCCGGTCCGGCGTTCGAGGGTGCGGGGATCACGTTCGGGATGCGGGCCATGCGGGGCGCCATCGAACACCTGACCATCGATCCCCTGACCTGTGAAGCGTCCTTCTCGGTGATCGGCGGTGTTCCCCCCCGCGGGATCTGCGGGTCCGGCATCATCGATGCGGGTGCAGAGATGTTTGCTGCCGGAATCATCGATACCGCGGGAAAGATGGTTGTGGGGAGTCCGCAGGTCCGGGAGGGCAGGGACGGGCCCGAGTATGTCCTGGCCCCGTCTGACAGGACCACCGTCGGGCGGGATATCGTCATCACCCAGCGGGATATGAATTACCTGATGGACTCAAAGGCGGCCGCCTGCGGCGCCGTCGGGGTGCTTCTGAAGAAGTACCGGATATCCATCCAGGAGATCTCCCATCTCTACCTTGCCGGGGCGTTCGGTGCCTTCGCCGACGTGAAGAACGTGGTCCGGTTCGGTATCCTCCCGGAGTTTCCCGAATCCACCGTCCACCCGATCGGGAATGGCTCCCTCTCCGGTGCCTTCGCCACGCTGCTCTCGATGGAGAAGAGGATGCTCGCCGAACGGATTGCGCAGGGCATGGTCTATATTGATCTCCTCATCGACACCGACTTCATCGAAGAATACCAGGCAGCAATCTACATCCCCGGGCGGAGGGAGCTGTTCCCGTCGTACTATGAAAGGGAGCGACCGGAAGAAGGGTGACCTCTCCTCCCGCATACCTCATGACACAAGGGCAGAACGGAGGTTTCCAGGAGTTCGGGCTTCTTTCAGGGCTTCCACTGGTTATTTCTCCGGTTCTCCCCGCAGTCCCAG
>Ga0315284_10012969_pt1 | contig 11872 bp, 10 predicted proteins | sample YL17G09_16_MG_FD_203696 | JGI IMG/M metagenome (GOLD analysis project Ga0315284, IMG submission 203696) | Sediment microbial communities from Yellowstone Lake, YNP, Wyoming, USA - YL17G09_16 | ecosystem: Environmental > Aquatic > Freshwater > Lake > Sediment | place: USA: Wyoming | collected... | reverse complement strand
TTCAGCGTCATTAATCAAGAAGCTAAAAAACTTATCGTTCTCGACTTCGGGCTCGGCTTTGTTAGCTTTATTAGAGACTGGTTTTTGCTGCTCGCTTTGGTCCTTGTCGGAGTCGAATGAATCGCTGCTGCTACTAGGGTCGAGATTCATGCGGCCCTTCTCCTTACGGTTGATATAAATCGTGATTCAATCTGTTCGAGGTCGAGTACTAATACGATCTCGCCATTGCCAGAAATAAATCCGCCAGCGATGTAGGGTAGCGTGTGTAGTATAGGGCCAAGTGATTTAATTGCGATCTCTTGTTGGTATAAAATCTGGTCGACGACAAGCCCGAATCTCTGCTCGCCTGAACCAATAATTACGACATACAGGCGGTCCTCACGGCGTGCTAAGCGCTTGTACTGTAATCGAGTTTGGTCCCTCTGGTATTGGTTTTTTGAGTACCAGGAAATTTCATTTTTAGAATCCAGCTTTAAAGCTTCGTGAAGATAAATCACTGGTATCGTGCAATCGTATTGTTGGATGAAACTTGCGTTGCCGTTGACTTGGATTTCTTCGGGATTGATACGCTTTGACTCGATGACTGAACCCATCGGAATGGCGAAGAGCTCACCCGCAGATTCCACAAGTAGGCTTTGAGCCATTGCTAGAGTTAACGGAAGCTTGATGGTGACGGTGGTGCCCTGTGCCTGCGTTGAATCTAACTTCAAAGTGCCTTGGAGTTTGGATATTTGGCTTTGGACGATATCCATGTCAACATCGCGGTGCGGCTGTCCATCATCTTTGATGACGATAAGTATATAATTGCCCTCTTGTCGCGCGGATATTTTTATTAGCCCTGGTGAAGGTTTGCCTACCTTATGTCTCGTGTCAGGAGTCTCAATTCCCTGCCTACAGGAATTCTGGATCAGTCGGACGAGTGGGTCTTCAATTTGTTCGACCATAGTTTTGTCGAGCGCAGTACTTTCTCCGATGAATTGAATCTCAATGTCTTTGCCCAGCTGGGCGCCTAATTCCCGAACCAATGCGGGTAATCTGCTGAATGCATGGCGGAGTGGCACCATTCTTATTTTCATGACGGTGTCACGCATTTGTTTTGTGTGTTGGTCAAGTTGTTGAATGGCTTCTGTCAAAGTATTTGCGATGTTGCGGGGAAGTATTGAGCGAATATCCTCCTCGATACTGGTAAACCTTGTTCGGTCGAAGACGAGCTCAGCGGCCAGAGTGGTGAGGGAGTCTAAATGGGCTTTATTGGTCGCTGCCTTCGACTCATATTCATCTTCCGCACTCTTTGTGAGCTCCGCTTGGGAATGATCGAGCTTGATCTCGTTTTGGATCAGGTGATCTGGTGTGGTGCCAACGCATTGGCCGTTAATCCATTCATTGAGTCGAAAAAAGGAGGCCTGAACAGCGCTGACGGCTTGTGCGATTTCCGAGTCGGCTTCCCGTTTGCTTACTGGTAGCTTAGCTAAGGCAGCTAACTTTCTGTGCAGATCAGGGAGTTGTGTTCGGGCTAAAGCAGTAAATGCTGAAGCCGTCAGAGCATCCATGCCCATTGATCACCATCCTATTTCATAGTGGTAAGTAAGGTGAGCCCCTTAGGCCGACCTAGGAGGCTTCAGGTAGTGCCGCTTCAGCAAACAGAAAGTAACTTTCTTCTAAAGCATCAAACTCGAGTTTGTTGCCGCATTCTTCGCATTTAAACTCAGGAGCATTTTTCCTGAGTAAGAGGGGTAGGCAATCACCGACATTGATTAGTCGATTTACTTCGCCACCACAGTTGCAGTAGTAGGGAGCGAAAAATGAATCAACAGTACCTTTGCCGATAGAGTCCGGGACCATATTAATTTGATCGATCATTGCCACAGAGCATTTGGTAAACTTCAAGGCCCCTAGCTCACTGATATCGCGGACCAGGTATATCCATTCCCGGATACCACAGGAGTTGAATGTGGCAATGTCTTCCAGGACAAAGGTGATATTTGCCTTCTTTACTCTAGGCACGTCTTTTTGCCGGAAGTGTTCATCGACTTCGCCGACGAATTTATAGACGACTTCATTTGCAGTTTGTTGGATATCGATAGTTAGATTTCCGAAATCCACCGTGCTAGTCAGCATGACTATGACTCCTAAACGCAATATCTTTCTTCTGCTGACTTTTCGGTGGGGGTGGGAAAAACTTTAAAGGGTTTTGATAATATATTGATATTATTGGTGATTGATTTTCTTAGCGGGAGGCTTTGGGTTGGCTGGATTGGCAAGGCTAGAGGCAACGTAAAGGGCTAGGTATCCAGCAATATTTAGGCTGACTGGTGAAAGTGTCCCCACGTCATCGCTAGGCTGGTGCCAGTGTTGAAGGTGCTGAAAGTCGATTAGGTCTATGGCTGGAATACCTAGGGCACGGAACGGCCTGTGGTCATCTTCGATGCTAGTAGCTTGTTCCGTAAAAATTTCGGGAAGTCCTAATAGCGCAGCTCCTCTCTGCGCGATTCTTTGTAACTCTGGTGATGACTGGAGGTCGCGGGATAGTTTAAGGCCGGGTGAGCCGATCATGTCCAGGAGGATGACAGCAGCGACAGCTGGCCCTGTATTTTGACCATTTTCGGCTGGCAGGCAACGTGACGGCTTGCCGCTGAATATGCATGGCATAAGCTTGGACGCGAGCATTCGACTACCGTAGGTATGGTCGATCATTTTTGACGGGTGGGATAGTTCACCGTCAGTCCAGTTTGCCAGCACGGACTCTTCTCCGTCAAAAAACCAACCCACAAAGCCACAACTCATTTGATGGTAAGCGTTATGCTTCTTAATGTGAGTGAGGAGTTGTAAAAGGACTGCGGTCGACGATCCGCTATCGTTCGCCCCAAGATATTTTACTCCGGCAATGTCTTTTGAATCGTAGTGTGATGCTAGAGCGACGATACAAGGCGGATTAGGTCTTCCGACATCCGTGGCATATATGTTGTGTCCGAGCAGATTGACGGTAAGGGAGGTTTTCTCGCTTGTGCGCCGATTTGCTGGATTTGGCGTCACAACATTAAAATTTTCCTGGACTGCGCGAATGCCCTCGCTAGTCAGTCTAGACACGAGCCAACTAGCTACCTCGCGCTGGCGGTTTGAGCCTAGTGGATGTGGGTGTCTCGTCAGCTCAGCGAGATCACTTTGGCTACGGGAGACATCAAGCTCGAAAGTGGCGGCAGTTTGCTCTGCCGCCACTGAGTCTACTAAATTTGAGTGATTTTGCGAGCAATCGCTGGCAACAAGCATAGGGCCTAGTGCCAGCATCCATAATATTGGAGCGATAGAGTTACGCGCCACAGCGGGATCAAGCTTTCCAGAAGTAAGTCGCGGTTTCGCCGAGCTCTTCCTCTATACGGAGCAGTTGATTGTATTTACAGATCCGATCTGTACGTGAAGCTGACCCGGTCTTAATTTGTCCGCAACCAGTGGCTACTGCGAGATCTGCGATCGTCGTGTCTTCGGTCTCGCCTGAACGGTGTGAAATGATTGCACTGAACCCGTGCGTTTGCGCCATCGACACGGCAGCAAGGGTCTCGGTCAGTGTTCCAATCTGATTAAGCTTGATCAGGATAGAGTTGGCAGCCTTCTTGGTAATCCCATCGCGAAGGATCTTCGGGTTAGTTACAAAAAGGTCGTCCCCGACGATTTGAACGCTGCTGCCAATTTGCTTTGTTAGGTCGATGAAGCCTGGCCAGTCGTGTTCGTCCAAGCCATCTTCGATCGAGACAATTGGGTAGTTCTTGGACATGCCCACTAGAAAATTCACCATGCCGGCAGTGTCGAGAGTTTTACCTTCGCCACTCAAAACATATTTTCCCTTCTCGCAGAACGACGATGCCGCAACATCTAATGCCAGGGCTATGTCTTGGCCGGGAGTGAAGCCGGCCTCGCGAATTGCCGTCATGATGACGTCTAGGGCCTCGGTATTCGACTTCAGATCGGGAGCAAAGCCGCCCTCGTCTCCGACCGCGGTGTTGAGTTTGCGGCCCTTAAGTACCTTTTTGAGAGCGTGAAATACTTCAGTGCCCCAGCGTAAGCCTTCACGGAAGCTAGGGGCGCCGCAAGGTACAATCATGAATTCTTGAAAGTCGACATTGTTATCCGCATGGGCTCCGCCATTGATGATATTCATCAATGGGACAGGCAGCCTACGAGCATAGGTTCCGCCGAGATAGCGGTACAGCGGCAGGCTGCTCAGTTCGGCGGCGGCCTTAGCGGCTGCTAGGGAGACGCCCAAAATTGCATTTGCGCCGAGATTACTCTTGTTTTCCGTACCGTCTAGTTGGATGAGCAGCTCGTCCAGTCCGACCTGATCTGTCACATCTAAGCCGATCACCCTTGGAGCGATCCGCTCTTTGACATTGCGAACTGCATTAAGTACCCCTTTTCCGCCATATCGGCGGGCGTCATTGTCACGTAGTTCGCAGGCTTCTAACTCGCCGGTGGAGGCGCCCGAGGGTACGGAGGCTCGGCCGAAGTAGCCGCTTTCAGTTAACAACTCAACCTCGACGGTCGGATTGCCGCGGGAGTCAAGGATTTCGCGGGCCGTGACGTGCGTAATGGCGCTCATGATTGCCTCTTTTGTCGTGAGTTACAGGACTCTAGCCAGTGGCCCCCGTCTGTGTGTGGCGGCGCTATAGTTGTAGACGGTCTGGCCGCAAGTCTCAAGCCCTCCTCGCTGTCTTGCCCTGGCTCGGCCAATCCGGTAGATTCGTGACCGTCAAGCCAACTTGGACCAAAGGAATGAGACCATGCGCCACGCTCTACAAAATGAATCTTGGAAAAACCTGCTACCGGATAGTAGCGATTGGCTGAATGTTGTGCAGGTTGCCGCTGGTCAGGTGGCCACGGGAGCCCACACTGTCGTCGTTGTGAAGGGTCAAGATGACAATAAGGATGCGTTCGCTTTCAACGCACCGAAGCTCGATGCGGAATTAGTGCGTAAACTGACTGCAGCCGCTACAGCACTAGGCTGGAAGCTCAGCGCTGGACCACTGCACCTTGCCGTTGACGGCAGTGCCTTTACATTAGTGCCGCAGTCGACGGTGAAGGTTCATGCGCGGCAAGTCGCGCGCCAGCTCGGTCTCGATGCAGCTAAAGCAACTAAAGAACTCAAAATCAGTCACCTAGCGTTTGCTGCAGCTGAAGGTCTCAGTGCTACAGAAGTCTTCGATGGTTATGCGACTGGTCTCTACACCTCAGCCGTATTCAAGGGCACGAGGAAGAGAGACGTACAGAGCTTCCCCGCCCGCGTTACGTTGCTAGGATCCGATGTAAGTGCCGACGCTATTGCGCAGCAGATTGCGTTTGCGAAAGCGCAAGTTTTGACTCGTTTTCTCCAGGACGCCCCGGCCAACTACATCAATCCAATTAAGTTGGCAGAGATAGCGCAGGAAATTGCGCAGGATAACGGTCTAAAGCACAAAATTCTCGACAAAGAACAAATGACTAAGCTTGGCATGGGATCGTTCTTGAGCGTTTCCGATGGTGGGGGAACCGAGCCACGCACGATTGTTATTGAGATCGAAGGCAAGGACAAAAGCAAGACAGTAGCCCTCGTGGGCAAAGGTTTGACGTTTGACTCCGGCGGCATCAGCATCAAGCCTTCCGCCGGGATGGAAGAGATGAAGTACGACATGTCCGGTGGCGCGGCTGTTCTAGGCGCAGCCCACTTTTTCGCTAAAGTGAAGCCGCCTGTGAATGTAGTTTGTATTGTGGGAACCACGGAAAATATGCCATCTGGGACCGCTACCAAGCCAGGTGACGTTGTTCGGGCGATGAATGGCAAGACCATTGAAGTGCACAACACGGATGCCGAAGGGCGCCTTGTGTTGGCCGATGTGCTCCACTATGCGATCACCGAATACAAGCCGCAACTGACCATCGATATCGCGACTTTGACTGGCGCCGTTCTTATGGCTTTAGGCTGTGTCGGAGCTGCTGTCATGTCAAATGACCAAGCTTCCGCGCAAAATGTTTTGGACGCCGGTGCGTCCGAAGGTGAGCCTCTATGGCAGCTACCCCTTTGGGCCGAGCTGGAAAAAGAAACTAAAGGCGACATTGCTGACTTGAAGAATATTGCCAAGCCGAGCGTTAAAGGCGGCACCATCATGGGTGGTCTGTTCCTCAAGGAGTTTGTTGGTGATTCTAAATGGGTTCACCTGGACATTGCAGGCACCGGTTGGAATTGTCAGGCTCTTGGCTACCCATCGGGAGGCGGATCGACTTTTGGCCTGCGCACGATGGTCGCATCTTGCATGAAGTTTCATCAATAATACTTTAGTGCTTCTGAATGGCGATGGCGGAGTCCAAAGATGTATCGAACGATAGCCAAGCTACCAGCCTACCTGCAAAAATACTGTGTCGAGCAGCGTGCCGATCGATATTCGGCACGTGATCATGCTGGCTGGCGTTACATCATGCGGCAGTCACGCGCTTATTTTAAGGAACACGCAGTCCCCATCTATTTAGAGGGGCTGCGGCGAACTGGCATCAGCGTGGATCGGATTCCAAGTATCGCAGATATGGATGCCAAACTACGGGATCTCGGCTGGGGAGCCGTTCCAGTGGAAGGCTTCATTCCGCCAGCAGCCTTTCTTGATTTTCAGGCTAGGCGAATTTTGCCAATTGCTTCGGATATGCGATCTGTAGATCACATTCACTATACGCCAGCACCGGATATTGTGCATGAGGCTGCAGGACACGCTCCGATTCTCGCTGATCCGGAATATTCTGAATATCTTCAGATGTATGCGTCGATGGCACAAAAAGCCATCTTCTCTAAGCAGGATTTAAAGCTTTACGAGGCCATACGGACCCTGTCGGATGTGAAAGAGAATCCAGATAGCACTGCCTCGCAAGTGCAATCTGCGACAGTGGCTTTGACTCAGGCTAATGCTGCGGTGAAAGTCATAACCGAGGCGAGTAAAGTAGCCCGGATGAATTGGTGGACCGTTGAGTACGGTTTAATCGGTTCACTTGCGGCACCTAAAATATACGGTGCGGGTCTTTTGTCTTCCGTCGGCGAAAGCCAGGCTTGTTTGATGCCCAAGGTCAAGAAACTGCGGTTGACTGCCGACTGTGTAGAGACCGGATATGATATCACCGAGCCGCAACCGCAGCTTTTCGTGGCTGAGGACATTAACCATTTGAAGGCAGTGCTGCGCGAATTTGAGCAGACACTGTCTTACAAGCGGGGTGGTGTTTATGGCTTGTCTGAGGCGTTAAGTGGCGCCACGGTTACCACCACCACATTGGATTCGGGTATTCAGATTAGCGGTGAAGTCGCTGAATATTTGTCCCAGGCCGACCAGTCCGTGGATTTTGTTAGGTGGCAAGGACCTGTACAACTTTCCGTGAACGGCAGAGAACTTCGTGGCCAAAGCGTAGCTGAGCATGCTTTCGGCTTTAGCACGCCACTCGGGCGTGCTGTTGGCCTTGCCGAGAAGCCGCTGCGCTATGCCAACACATACGATCTATCTAAGTTGGGTATCGAGGTCGGCTTAAAATCGACGCTGCGTCTCACTACCGGGTTTGAAATTGTAGGTTTAGTTGCGGAAATATTGCGCGACGAGAGTCAGACCTTGCTCGCTATAAAGTGGCGCGGATGCTCCGTTAAAAGAGGCGAAAAGGACTATTTTCTTCCCGAGTGGGGAGATTTTGACATGGCTATCGGCGAAGCGGTGACCTCGGTTTCCGGAGGCCCCGCCGACCCTGAACGATATGGTTCGCATGATGTCGGGACAGCAGCAACAAGTCCTGCTAGGACTTCACCTTTCTCTGCCACTGAGCTGGCCGCATTTGGCGCCTATCAGAAAGTACGAGAGCTACGCGATAAAATCACGAATTCTGTGCGACCTGAGGTATTTGCTGAGCAGGTGACACAACTACTCCAGGACATTGGCGCTGGTTTTCCGCATGAGTGGCTCCTGCAGCTCGAGCTGGTCGAACTTGCAAAGAGAACTAAGGCACCTGGTGCCGATGACCTCGCTGCAGGGCTTGAGCGTGAGACGGCAGCTTCAAGCACTGAAAAAAGATGGTTAGTGCAGCAGGGGCTAGCACTGGCAACGGCTGCAGACTAAACTTTAAAGGAACTTAAATGCTGACGATCACTCGGGCCTTTCAATTTTGTGCTGGTCATCGGCTATACCGTCCTGAATGGGACGACAGGCAGAACACCTCGGTTTTTGGACTATGCGCTAACCCTGCTGGGCACGGCCATAACTATACTCTCGAAGTTACAGTGAGCGGGTCGCTGGACCCTGAAACGGGTATGATCATGAATCTACGCCAGCTGAAAGAGGTCGTGTTTGCTCAAGTGATCTCAGACGTGGATCACAAGAATCTGAATACTGACGTTTCTTGGATGCAAAGCGTAGTACCAACCACTGAAATGTTTGCAGAAAAAATCTGGGAACGAATTGTGAGCGTGTTAGCTCGTGAAGCGCCTCATGTGCGGCTAGAGGATATTGTACTTCATGAAACACCGAGCAATCGCGTTCGCAAAACACGGAGCTAAATCATGTCTACTGCTTTCAGTTTAGATGGTTATACTGCTCTGATCACGGGCGCTGGTTCTGGCATCGGGGCAGCCACTGCAGTAGAAATGGCGAAAGCCGGTACTGCCAGGCTGATTTTGGTAGGACGTGAGGCGAAAAAACTCGAGCACACAGCACAGGCTATTGGTGCGATAAATGCTGGTTGCCAGGTTTACCGGGTGGCTGCGGATCTTGCCGTTCATGCCGACCGTACTCGTGTTGTGGAGCAGGCCAAGCTGCTCGGTAGTTTGGATGTGCTAGTGAATAATGCCGGCTGTTTTGTCTCTGCTCCCATTCGGGAGACCGAAGATGCCAGCTTGGATCAGTGCTTTGTACTAAATGCGAGTGTACCGTTTTTCCTTACTCGCGATTTGCTCGATTTACTCAGCCGGTCAAAGCATGCCTCGGTGATCAATATAAGTTCCACTTTAGCGCAGAAAGCAATTCCGGGTGCATCGGCCTACAGCGCCAGCAAGGCCGCCCTTGGTCAGCTTACTCGGACACTTGCTCTCGAGCTAGGGCCCGAGGGTGTCAGAGTGAACGCGATCCTCCCAGCTATCGTCGATACTCCGATGTACCGTAGTCGTTTCGTCGATGAAAAGAGCTTTCTTGAAGGCACTGCCGCGGTGGATCATCTACATCCTCTCGGACGGATGGGGCAGCCGCGGGATATCGCGATGGCGGTGGTGTTTCTCGCGAGTCCTGCAGCAGGCTGGATTACCGGAGTGGAACTACCGGTCGATGGCGGTATGCTTGTCACCTAAACTCTCGGTGGTTTTTGCTACGGCGCACCTTTAGAGCTCTAGAGATCTGACGCGCAAGATGGTGCCAGGTGCTACTTCCATATCTTCAACTCGTGCCTTAAGTCTGGAGTCAGACTGCGCCGTCGGAATGTTTTTACCGTGCAGTCGCTGTACGGTGACGTTGTGTCCTGAGAAAATATGGTGGATTGTGGTGTCGCCAATTCTTTCTGCCGCTACGTTCACATCGACTAAGTCTCTGGCAACAGTGACTTTGGGGATAGCTGGGCTGACTCGTGGTGCTTCCCGTTTGCTCAGACTGACTCGAGCTTGGCTGACTTGCGCGTCTTTATTTAGAGGCGTTAGCAAAAAGTGAACCAATGCAAGGGCTGCGGTCTCCAATAGATAAAAGTGCCCAGCATGTAGGATAAAGCTGACTTGCTTGAGTAGGTCTCCATAATCGATACTTTGAGTTAAGTTGCCACTAACGGCCGCTTTGCCTAGATCAAGGTCTAGATCAACACCGACATCCACTGGCTGTGGAATCAGTCTTTCTGCGGGAAGAATTCCGATGATCAGATGCAGGCGCACGTGGGACAGCTGAATACGATCTTTAGACAAGTTAGGCCTCATTAATTCCAACGAGTTGAGAGAGCTCAGTAGTAGAAATCAAATTTCGATGGACGAGATTTTTTAGCCGAGAAGATAACGTGCTGCGGGAGATTCCAATAGTTTGAGCCAAGCTACGCAGTGACAATCGCCCATGCCTTGATGCTACTTTGCGCGTCAAGGTTAGTAGCAAAAGGTCGGTGAGGTGATCATATGTTTGTTTGTCGTCATATTTCCAAGGAATTACGATTCCGTTGTCATCTGGATCGTCAGGTGGCACCTGTGGCTTTAGTTCGGCTTGAACTTGAGTGTGTGTTTCAGGCTTTTCGCCTATTTCCTCCCAGAGTCTCTCCGGTATGGAAAGTGGCGTAAGTAACTTATTCACATGCATTTCGGTCATCGCACGCAGACAGTTACGGAGTTCACGGATATTTCCCGCACGCCAGCTGGCGCTAGTGAGTACGGCCATTGCTGGCCCGCTCACAGTGTAGGGACCTCCGTTCATTTTATTACAAAAACGCTCCACTAAAGCCGGTATTTCATCTGGTCGCTGGCGCAGCGGTGGCAGATTGATTTCAGTTTCCCTGAGCCTTTGCCAAAGATCGGCGCGGAATTTACCCGCCGCCACCAGCGTCTCCAGGGGCTCGTTGGTTGCCGATAGGACTCTTAGGTCAAGATGTACGGGCTTGGTTGATCCGACACGGAGCATTGTATGATCTTCAAGGACCCGCAGCAGGGCCACCTGTGCTGAGGGGCTAAGCGTAGCCACTTCGTCTAGGAAGATAAAGCCACCGGACGCCGCTTCCAGTAGACCGCGTTTGTCGGCGGTCGCACCGGTAAAGGCACCCTTGACGTGGCCGAAAAGTTCACTTTCGAGCAGGGTTGGGGCAATGGCTCCGCAGTTGACTTTGATAAACGGAGTTTCTGGAGGTAGGGCGCTACCAATGAGATCTGCTACGACTTCTTTGCCGGTTCCAGATTCGCCAATAATAAATATAGCCGAGATTGCTGAATCGAGGATCAGCGGTATGCGGCGCGCTATCCGCTCCATAGTTGCGCCGACTGGTAGAAGCCTATCTTTATTGATGGGCTGGGCAGTAAAATTACCACCTCGCTTCATAGCAGCTAGGCGGTAGGAGGTGAAGACTCTGAGGCTTAGCTCCCCTTTGTCAGACATTTTTGAAATGAAGTCATCGGCATCTGCATTTAGGCAGTCGGCAATCGTGCGCACATCATCTGCAGTTGAGCACATCAAAATGACGGTGTTGGGAGCGGACTCCCGCGTTTCTCTTGTGAGGGTGATACCTGTGAAAACAGGATCGTTGACATGGATATCTAAAATCACCAGATCTGGATAATTAGCGAGCTTTTTACGGTAATCGCTCACATTGCTCACAGATTCCACATGAAAGGTACAATCTAGCGCGTGTCTTTCCAGCGCATTTTTTACCCGTTCCAGCTCAAATGGATCGTCATCCAAATGCAAAACTTTAAGCGATAATGAGGATGCAGCAGGCAACGAGCGGGCCTCCAATTGAATCAAAGAACGTCGAGGTAAAGCTTAAGATAATTTGGGGAGTAGGTCGACGTTTAGAGTGGAGTTTTAATGCCCGGATGGCATTCTGCTTTGCCCATCAGATTAAGTGTCCGTTCGATGAGTTCGTTTATGTCAATATCAGCGGGGTGAGCGTGGGAGTCGATGCTTGTGCAATTTAGCTGGCAATGGGCTCTGAATGCTCTTGGTGGCTGCTCGAAAGCGACATGGAAGCGCCGGGAAAAGTGCGCCATACTGGCGAATCCACAGCGCCTGGAGATGCTGAGGCAGGATGCTTGCGGTGCAGTAGCGAGCATTTCTGCAGCCAATTGGGTCCGGAACTTCCAAAACCATCGCCTGGGAGTTAGCCCAAGTTGGTTGTGAAATTTGCGATTTAAGCTAGTTATTGAGAGACTTGCAGCCTTCGCCAA
>Ga0315284_10012967_pt1 | contig 11873 bp, 8 predicted proteins | sample YL17G09_16_MG_FD_203696 | JGI IMG/M metagenome (GOLD analysis project Ga0315284, IMG submission 203696) | Sediment microbial communities from Yellowstone Lake, YNP, Wyoming, USA - YL17G09_16 | ecosystem: Environmental > Aquatic > Freshwater > Lake > Sediment | place: USA: Wyoming | collected... | reverse complement strand
TGGGCTACCCTATGTATACTTGTGCAGCCCCGGCCTGTAACTAATCGCTTCCTGCCGGCAGGCAATGACAAAATAGAAAGCGCCCAATTATCTTGACACCGCCAATCCTAAAATAACCTTGACAAAATTATGCAATCTGATAATATTGTATGGCAATTAATCAACAAGGACAAAGACGTCCCGGCGAAGACAAGGGGCGTCTTATTTTTTTAATTCGCCGAAGCACCTGCTCTATTGCGAGTTGATTGCGAAGGCGAATTAATCCGCCGAAGCACCTGCTCTATTGCGAGTTGATTGCGAAGGCGGATAACATCAAAGGAGAAAAAGATGACAAAGAAAATAGATGATTTCATGGCAAAGGTCATAGCCAAGAACCCGGGAGAGAGAGAGTTCCACCAGGCCGTGAGGGAGGTCGTAGAATCGGTGATGCCCTTTATGGAGGCAAACCCTAAATATACCGAGGCGAAGATCCTCGATAGGATCGTCGAGCCGGAGAGAGTAATAATGTTCCGCGTCCCCTGGTTTAACGATAAGGGCGAGATACAGGTAAACAGGGGTTTCAGGATAGAGATGAATAGCGCCCTCGGGCCATACAAAGGCGGTTTACGTTTTCATCCGACGGTCTATCTGGGGCTATTAAAGTTCCTGGCGTTCGAACAGGTCTTCAAAAATAGTCTTACGACGCTGCCCATGGGCGGCGGCAAGGGCGGTTCCGATTTTGACCCCAAGGGTAAATCGGATAACGAGGTGATGAGGTTCTGCCAGAGCTTCATGACCGAACTTTCAAGGCACATCGGCCCGGATACCGACGTGCCGGCCGGAGATATAGGAGTAGGCGGCCGCGAGATAGGATATTTATTCGGCCAGTATAAGAGACTGCGCAACGAATTCACGGGCGTCCTCACAGGCAAGGGCCTGACCTGGGGCGGAAGTTTGATAAGGCCTGAGGCCACGGGTTACGGTTGCGTCTATTTTGTCGAGGAGATGCTTAAGACAAAAGGGGATTCGCTGAGAGGCAAGGTCTGCGCCGTATCAGGTTCAGGCAACGTCGCCCAATATACGGTAGAGAAACTGCATCAGATGGGCGCCAAGGTAGTCACGCTCTCCGATTCGGATGGTTTCATATACGATGAGGGCGGAATAGACAAGAAAGAGCTGGCCTGCGTATTCCATTTAAAGAACGTTAAACGCGGCAGGATAAAGGAGTGCGCTAAAGAGTTCAGCTGCAAATACTTTGAGAAGAAGAAGCCCTGGGGTATAAAATGCGACATAGCGTTCCCGAGCGCGACGCAGAACGAGATCGACGAGAGCGACGCGAAGATGCTTCTTAAAAACGGCTGCATCGCCATCGGCGAGGGCGCGAATATGCCTACAACGCCTGAGGGAATAAAGGTGTTCCAGGGCGCAAAGATACTTTACGCTCCCGGCAAGGCCGCGAACGCGGGCGGCGTCGCGGTATCCGGATTAGAGATGACGCAAAACAGCATGAGATTATCATGGCCGCAGGAAGAGGTTGACAGGAAGCTGCACGACATCATGATAGCGATCCACGAACAATGCGTCAAATACGGAAAAGAGGGAAAGCATATAAATTACGTCAAGGGCGCGAATATCAGCGGGTTCGTGAAAGTCGCGGACGCTATGATAGACCAGGGGCTGGTGTAGCCGACAAAATAGCTATCTGACGAAACTTATTTTTGCCTGCTATAATGACAGGTACATTTTAAAAACATGAAAAATAATCTGTTTAAGGAAAGATGCATTGAAGATCTACGAAGTTTTAAAGCGAAGAAGCTGCATAATCTGAGGATTGAGTATGCTATCAAGGCTCTGCACGGCTGCGATACCTTTCTTGAGGTGGGCAGCGGAGATGGATTTTGCACTCGAAGCATTATCAGCTACTCAGAGAGGCCATTTCTAAAGGTAAAAGCTTTCGACATTGACGCTGAACGTGTTGCTTTAGCAAAATCACGCTGGAGTGATAACGGAAGGGTTTCCTATGAGGTATCGGATGCCTGCAAGCCGTTTCCATATAAAGACTCTGAGTTTGACGCGGTGGTTCTTCTCGATATTATAGAACATGTCCCGGATCCGATTTTTCTTATTAAAGAATGTGTCAGGGTTTTACGAAAAAGAGGCGTGTTATTTCTTGTCGTTCCTTGCGAGGGAGAGCCCCGTACATTACACAGATTTTTTCGTAAAAGAGGATGGTATTTAAGCCGGGCATTTGTGGGCCATATACAGCAGCTGACGAAAAAAGCGGTTTTGAAAATGACTGAACAAGAAGGATTAAGAACTGTGTGGGTAAGGCATTCATGTCATATTATTGGCCAGATTACGGACATAATTGGGTATGAGATAAAAAGAATGGACAAGATAAAAAAAGAAAGAATGACAAACTCCATAGAAAAAACGTGGTTTTATATTATGAGAAAATCCATGAAGTTATTCTTACAAAAAACGTCTTATTTCGAATCTAAGCTATTTGCGCAGGTAGGGTTTTGCTCGTTAGATCTTAATATATGTTGCCAAAAAGAATAAAAACCAACGCAAGGCGGGTCCGCTAAAAATAGGATTGCCCTAATTAACAATTGCGCTGATCCATCTTTCGTGGTAGAATGTAACCCCATATGCGACATATCAAGGTATATGGGATCATAGCAGCTTTACTACTTGCCGCATATTCTCTCTACGCAGCGCCCACCGACGGAACGAAAATTCCTTATAAGGGTAAATACGCCACCGGATACCAGAATAATATCATCTTCAAACACGATTTGGCAGGCAATTACGGAAATGTCAAAAGCGATCAGCACTATTATACGCTCTCATACGGCGTTTTTGACTGGCTCACCCTCGACGGAAAGATAGGTTTCGGGAATGTGCGGGAGAAGGGCGGAGACCATCCCAAGGTGATGCACAACTACGGCTTTGCCGGAGGTTACGGATTTAGACTCCGCGTCCTGGATGATGATAAGAATAAGGTGCGTGTAGTGACCGGATTCCAGCACACGAGCACTCATCCGGCAAGCAGGAACTTAAACGGCGATAAACGTGAGGCGATCTATGAAGACTGGCAGGTATCGCTGACAGCATCCAAGGATATAGGAAGGATAAGTGCTTTCGCCGGCACAAAATTATCATACGGAAATCTGATACAGAGGACGAACGAGATAGACAGAAAAAACCGCCCGCCCGCGTATTACGCGGGCCTAGTCCTTGGCTGCGATATCAAACTGACTAAAAACACACACGTAAGCGTTGAAAGCCATTTTATAGACGAAACCTCTCTGAGTAGCGGTATCTATTACATGTTCTGATTATGAGGCATTTAGAACTTATTGCTGTCATAGCGGCAGCCTCTATTCTGTGCGGGGCCTCTTCTAAAGAAAACACGTTAATACCGGCTTTTGTCACGAATAAAGTGGAGATACCCGCTTGGTATCACGAGGGCCTCTATTTTGACGGAAAAAATATATGGGTCAATAACGGATTCAAGGGCAATACCTGGGTGGTGGATCCGGATAGCGGCAAGGTTATAAAGGAGATCACGCCGGCAGGCACTTTTACGGAAGCCCTGACGGCCGCGGAAAAAGATATATATATCGTGACAGACTGGGATATGAGAAAGATATATACCGCGCGGATAGAAAATGATAAAATGACGGCGGAGAATGAAATTTCGGTCGGGCCTGCGCATCCTGCAGGCGCGGTCTGGACCGGGAAGGATCTGTTCGTAATAACATGGGCGCGGTCGCTATCAGGAACGAGGTTCCATCTTTTAAAAATGGACCATAGATTTAATCTATTAAAAGATCACAGCATTGAAAAAATAGAGGAGCCCTGCCAGCTCGCGTGGGACGGAGAAAACCTGTGGGTGAGTTCCTGGTATGACAGGCGCATATATAAGATGGATCCGGATACGCTGGAAATTCTCGGGTATATGAAGTCGCCGGTAAAAAAGACGACCGGTTTAGCATGGGACGGAAAATATTTGTGGGTTACCGGCACATACGCTGACCTGTATAAGATGGAGCTGCAAAATAATAAATACAGATGATCACAGATTTTGAGGCATAGCATATTTATCACAGATTAGCACAGATTAACATGTATATCTGTGCTAATCTGTGAGGCCGGGTATATATAGATACGCAATCTGTGCCAATCTGTGCTAAAAGGGGGTGAATCATGAAGGGATTTCTGATCCCGGTTATTATACTGATAGCATTTATCGCTTTTATGGTAGTGTCGTATAAATCCCTGTTCACACGCACGGTAAATTACGAGATCGCCGGCATACAAATACCGTCAAAATACAATATGCTTACAGGCAAGATAACGCCTATAAAAAATTACAGGGGTAGGACAACCGCCCTACCGAGCATGCAGCCAAGCATAAAAGGCAACCTGGGTTTGAGCGATGAGCAGGCGCAGGCCGCGAAACTGAGATGGGCGCTATTTGAGCAATGGGTAAGCCAGATGCCGCAATACAACGACTGGCAGACAAACCCTCAAAACTTTAAGAAGGCAATGGACGAATTCAGAAAATTCATAGCCGGTGAATAGTCTTTACAAATTTTTCTGATAAATATATAATTTCTCCTAATGGTTAAACAGGAAACACATAACTTCGCTATGGCACGGCCCGGGTTTGATAACGAGAAGTACCTTAAAGAGCAGACCGCGGCGATCCTTAATCGTGTCAAAAAATTTGATAATAAACTCTACCTTGAATTCGGCGGAAAACTCTGTTTTGACTATCATGCGGCAAGGGTCCTGCCCGGATATGATCCCAACGTAAAGATACGCCTCCTCCAATCCCTGAAAGACAAAATAGACATCGTGCTCGGCATCTATGCGGGCGATATTGAGAAGGGAAAGGTCAGGGGCGACTTCGGCATAACATACGACGCGGCCACGCTTAAACTCATAGATGACTTAAGAAAATGGGGGCTGGATATTCTGGCTGTAGTCATAACACGTTTTACAAACCAGCCTTCAGCGGTGATATTTAAAAATAAGCTGGAGCGCAGAGGCGTAAAGGTATATCTGCATTATCCCATAGAAAAATACCCGACCGATATAGACCTTGTGGTAGGTGAAAACGGTTTTGGCAAGAACGATTATATTGAAACGAAAAAACCTATCGTGGTCGTAACCGCGCCCGGCCCCAATAGCGGCAAACTCTCTATATGCCTTTCGCAGTTATATCATGATCATAAACGCGGCATCAACGCCGGATACGCGAAGTTTGAGACATTCCCGATATGGAACCTGCCGCTGAAACACCCTGTAAATGTCGCATACGAAGCCGCAACAGCCGATATCCAGGACTTTAACCTGGTGGACCCATTTCATCTCGCGAAATATAACGAGGCCTCGATAAATTATAACCGCGACGTCGAATGCTTCCCGATATTGAAACTGATCCTCACAAGGATACTGGACAAGAGCGCAAACCTTCCCGTGTACAATTCACCGACGGATATGGGTGTGAACAAGGCGGGTTTCGGCATCGTGGATGATAAGGTGGTCCAGGAGGCCGCAAAACAGGAATTGATACGAAGGTACTTCAGGTACAATACCGAATATGTGATGGGTATAGAGAAGAAGGAGACTGTGGACAGAGTGGCGCTCCTGATGGAAGGGATGGGTGTAAAGATCACCGACAGGCCCGTGGTGGAATCCGCCAGGAATGCGGCCGATGATGCCGAAAAGAACGGCAAGGGATTCGCCGGGATCTATTGCGGGGCAGCGATCCAGTTAAAAGACGGGAGGATCATAACAGGGAAAAATTCGTGTCTCATGCACGCCTCATCAAGCCTCGTATTGAATGCCGTGAAGATGCTCGCGAAAATTCCCGACGAGATACTCCTGCTCTCGCCGCAGGTAATAAACCAGATATCAACCTTAAAAGAGGGGATATTGAACGGCGAGCCCGAAAGTTTAGACCTTGAAGAGACGTTGATAGCGCTCTCAATAAGCGCCACGACAAACCACACCGCCGAAATAGCGATGAAAAAGCTCATTGAGTTAAGAAACTGCGAAATGCACATAACCCACATACCCACGCCAGGGGATGAGGTGGGCTTGAAGATGCTCGGGGTAAACCTTACCACAGACGGCAAATTCTCGTCGCGGAATCTATTTGTAACATAGAGGGGCTGTAAAGTTAAAGAAATGTCGTTGACACAACACAGCAACTGTGATACAATTACGGCGGTTTAGAAAATACACACAAAGGGGTGTGAACCACAAAGGAGTGCTAAAGTTAGATATGGGAAAAAACGGTTACGCGGATTCCATGGATGTCTATCGCAGGGGAGCAGGTAAAACAGACTATAAGTAACACATTGTGCAACGTAAAAGTTGTGGCCAGGGGGACTGTCGTCCCTGCTGGCCATTTTTAATGAGGCCGCAATTTACAGAACGAAGTGATGTAAATTGCATGGCCGAATTAAATCCCGCCTGAATAAGAATATTTTCATATATCTGGCGGGATAGACTCTTAGGAGAACCACATGAAAGCTAAGTTGGTTTTAGAAGACGGCGGCTCATTCGAAGGTATCTCAATAGGGAGCGCTGGTGAGAAGATAGGCGAGGTGGTGCTCAATACGGCGGTTGTCGGCTACCAGGAGATGATGACCGACCCTACAAACGCCGGTAAGATCCTGGTATTTACTTATCCTTTGATAGGTAACTATGGCGTTGCCAAGAAGTTCAATGAATCTAAAAAATGCTGGATAGCCGGCCTGGTGATAAAAGAAAGTTCGCGCATATACTCAAACTGGCAGGCCGAACTTTCATTTGAAGAATTCTTGAAAAAAGAGGATGTCCTGACGATAAGCGATGTTGACACAAGAACGCTTGCGATAACAATCCGCGATAAGGGTGAGATGCTCGGCATAATCTCTACTGAAGATACGACAAAAGAGGAGCTATTAAATAAGCTTAAAAATTATAAAAAAGAAAGATGCGGCTATATTAAGGATATATCCGTAAAGAGGCCCACTGAGATAAAGGCCGGGTCATCGGGCGCGAATATAGCAGTACTTGACCTCGGCATGCTGAATAGCTTCATAAAAGAGCTCGGCACATTGGGATGCAAGGTGACGCTCTTACCTTATAATACAACGGCAAAAGATATACTGGCACTAAAGCCGGACGCTCTTATAATATCGAACGGCCCTGAGGATGACCAAGCCATCCCGGAAATCACCGATACGGTAAAACAGCTCTTAGGCAAAATCCCGATATTAGGGATAGCATTGGGCCATGAGATCATAGGCCTCGCCTTAGGCGGAAAACTCAAAAAAATGAAAGTAGGACATCACGGCGTGAATTATCCGGTAAGGCCGCATGATAATTTCAAGGGCGATATCACGGTCCAGAATCATTCTTACATAATCGATGATGATTCGATCAAATCGAGAAAAGACGTGCATATAAGTCTACGCAATATCAACGATAACTCTATAGAAGAGATGGAGAGTAAGCCGCTAAAGTTCATATCAACCCAATATAACCCGGTAAGCCCCGGTTTTGACGAGGTAAACGGCTCTTTTTTAAGATTTTTTAAGATGGCGGGTATACGCGAGGTGCAATATGCCAAAACGTAAGGACCTAAAAAAGATATTGATGATAGGCTCGGGCCCCATAATCATAGGCCAGGCGTGCGAATTTGACTATTCGGGCTCTCAGGCATGTAAAGCGCTCCGGGAAGAGGGTTATTATACCATACTTGTAAATTCAAACCCGGCCACTATAATGACGGACCCTAACATGGCGGACGTTACCTATATAGAGCCGCTTACAATCGAAGCGGTGACAGAGATAATAAAGAAGGAGCGGCCGGACGCGATACTCCCCACGCTCGGCGGGCAGACGGGCTTAAATCTCGCGTTCTTCCTGATGAAAGAAGGGATACTGAAAAAATACGGCGTTGAGTCCATAGGCGCGAACGTCAGCGCCATATCAAGGGCGGAGGACAGGGAGCTATTCAAAAAGTCTATGATGGAGATAGGCATAGACGTCCCCAAGAGCGGAATAGCGCGGAGCGTCGAAGAGGGCATGAAGATAGGCATAGGCATCGGCTTCCCGCTCATATTAAGGCCTGCCTACACACTCGGCGGAAGCGGCGGCTCAATAGCATATAATAAAGAGGAGCTTGAAGTCTTCCTGGCAAAGGGTTTGGAGATAAGCCCGGTCCACCAGATACTCGTGGAGCAATCTGTGCTTGGCTGGAAAGAGATAGAGTTTGAGGTGATGAGGGACTGCGTTGATAACGTTATCATAATAACTTCCATGGAGAATGTCGACCCGATGGGAGTACATACAGGAGATTCTATGGTTGTCGCCCCGTCGCAGACGCTCACCTCCGAAGAATACGTTAAATTCGTAAATCTCTCAAAGAAGATCATCCGTAAAATAGGCATAACCGGCGGCGGCGCCAATATCCAGTTCGCGCAAGACCCAGATAACGGGCATATCGTTATCATAGAGGTAAATCCGAGGCTATCGAGAAGCTCGGCCCTCGCCTCAAAGGCAACGGGCTTTCCCATAGCAAGGGTCGCGACAAAACTTGCCGTCGGTTTGACGCTTCCTGAGGTATTGAATCAGGTCACGGGCAAGACGACAGCGTTCTTCGAGCCCACGGTCGACTATTGCGTATTCAAGATCTGCAGGTTCACTTTTGAGAAATTCCCGGGAACGCCGCGAATAATAAACACCTCAATGAAGGCAGTGGGTGAGGCGATGTCAATAGGAAGGAACTTTAAGGAGGCCCTGCAGAAAGGCATCCGCTCCACGGAGACCAGACGATTTGGTTTCGGCTCCGACGGCAGGGATAAGATAACGGACGACATGTTGAAAGCGCCTTCCCCGGACCTTATTGAAGAGATAAAAGAGAAGATACGCGTGCCGAATGATGACAGGTTCTTCTATATAAGATACGGCCTTAAAGTAGGCCTATCCGCTGATGAAATTTACGGCCTTTCAAAGATAGACAGATGGTTTATTGACAATTTAAAAGAGATAGTTGAGGTAGAGGAGGAGCTTAAAAAATTCAGAAATAAAGATAAGGATGATGAAGTAAACATACCCGAAGGGCTTCTTTTAAAGGCGAAAAAGTACGGCTTCTCCGATGTGCAGATAGCGTTTCTTATAAACTCGAGGGAAGACAAGGTGAGAGCAAAAAGAGCTAGAGATAAGATAAAACCGGCGTATAAACTTGTTGACACATGCGCGGGCGAATTCAAGGCCGAGCGGCCTTATTATTATTCAACCTATGAAACCAAGGATGAGAGCGAGCCCTCAAATAAAAAGAAGGTCCTGATATTGGGCGGCGGGCCGAACAGGATCGGCCAGGGCATAGAGTTCGACTACTGCTGCTGTCATGCCTCATACGCGCTGAAGGAGGAAGGCATCGAGAGCATAATGATAAACTGTAACCCCGAAACTGTATCGACCGACTATGATACTTCGGACAAGCTCTATTTCGAGCCGCTCACAGTAGAGGACGTCCTTAACATAGTGGATATCGAGAAGCCGATGGGCGTGATAGTCCAGTTCGGCGGCCAGACGCCATTAAATATATCCGGCGCCCTCCACAAGGCAGGCTTAAATATTTTAGGGACAAGCCCCGATTCTATAGATATCGCGGAAGACAGAAAGCGTTTCCAACAGATGCTGAAGAAATTAAAACTAACGCAGCCGGATAACGGCACGGCGACGTCGTTCGATGAGGCGAAGGTCGTAGCTGAGAGGATCGGATATCCCGTAGTTGTAAGGCCGTCGTTCGTCTTAGGCGGCAGGGCGATGGAGATAGTCTATGATGAAAAGAGTCTTTCGGAGTACATGGAAAAAGCTGTTGAGGCATCTGGCGAGAGGCCAATTTTAATCGATAAATTCCTTGAGGATGCTATAGAAGTCGACGTGGACGCCGTAGCTGACGGCGAGATTTGCGTAATCGGCGGAATAATGGAGCATATAGAAGAGGCCGGCATACACTCCGGCGATAGCGCCATGGTGCTGCCTCCGCACACCCTGGGAAAAGATATCATAGAGATGATAAAGAAGAACACTTACGCGATGGCTAAAGAGCTTAATGTAAAAGGTTTGATGAACATCCAGTATGCCGTTAAAAATAATATCGTCTATGTGCTTGAAGTGAACCCGAGGGCATCGAGGACGATCCCGTTCGTCAGTAAGGCCATAGGCGTGCCTCTGGCTAAGCTTGCCACAAAGATCATGCTCGGCAAGACCCTTAAAGAGCTTGGTTTCACGAAAGAGAAGGCCCTTAATTGCATCGCCGTGAAAGAATCCGTATTCCCGTTCATAAGATTCCCTGGCGTTGACGCGATACTGGGGCCAGAAATGAAATCTACCGGCGAGGTAATGGGCATAGATAGCACGTTCGGCGCGGCCTACGCTAAGAGCCAGATCGCGGCCGGGCAGAAGCTTCCGACAAAGGGCAATGTATTCATCAGTGTAAAGAACCAGGATAAGCGCAACATAATATTCGTCGCAAAGAAGCTGGCGGACTTGGGGTTCAAGATAATGGCGACTTCCGGAACAGCCGAGGCCCTGGAAAATAACGACATTGATGTACAGGTACTTCCGAAGCTCCATGAGGGCAGGCCCAATATAATCGACCTGATCAAGGATGGAAAGGTATCCCTGATAATAAACACACCTGCGGGGAAGGCCACGAAAGAGGACGAGCTCAAGATCAGATCCAGCGCGATACTTTACAATGTGCCGCTCATAACGACGGTCTCCGGCGCGCAGGCCTCTGTAAACGGCATAGAAAACCTCATCAAACATCCGAAGGTCTCGGTTACATCGATACAGGAGTATCATAAAAAAAGTTGTAAGTCGTAAGTTTTAAGTTGTAAGATTTTTTACTTATAACTTACAACTTATAACTTAAAACTAACGAGGATAATACGAGTCATGAAAGAATTCTGCGGCGTTGTCGGCATACACGGCCATAAAGACGCGGCGCGGCTGGCGTATTTAGCGCTTTACGCGCTCCAGCACCGCGGTGAAGAGTCCGCAGGTATAGTCAGCTACGACTACAAGAAGGTCCGCTCGCATAAAGGGATGGGCCTGGTCGGCACCGTATTCAATGAAGATATCTTAAAAAAGCTCAAAGGGCCCGTGTCAATAGGCCATGTAAGATATTCTACGACCGGCTCAAGCATAACCAAAAACGTCCAGCCGTTGCTCATAAACCACAAAAAAGGATTCATCGCCGTCGCGCACAACGGAAACCTCACGAATTCCGTGGAATTGAGGAACGAGCTCGAAGATGCCGGCTCCATCCTGCAGACGACGATGGATTCAGAGCTGATAGTCCATCTCCTCGTAAAGGACCAGAAAAATAATTACAGGGACAAGCTATTGCCGATACTCTCAAAGATGGAGGGCGCCTATTCTTTTGTGCTGCTGATAAATGGCACCATATACGCGATAAGGGACCCTTTGGGTTTTAGGCCGCTTTGCATAGGTAAGATAGGCGGCGCCTATGTGGTCGCAAGCGAAACCTGCGCCTTCGACATGATAGGTGCTACTTATGTCAGGGATGTGGAACCGGGCGAAGTCGTGATAATAGATAAGAACGGGCTTACATCGCTTAAGGGCCCAAGCCCCAGGCACGCATTCTGTATATTCGAAAATATATATTTCGCAAGGCCCGACAGCAACATCTTCACAAAGAGCGTATACGTGACCAGGAAAAATCTCGGCAAAACACTCGCGAAGGAGCATCCCGCGAACGCGGACATCGTCATGCCGATACCCGACTCGGGAACTTACGCAGCGCTCGGATACGCCGAGGCATCGGGTATACCGCTTGAGATGGCGTATGT
>Ga0315284_10012966_pt1 | contig 11873 bp, 18 predicted proteins | sample YL17G09_16_MG_FD_203696 | JGI IMG/M metagenome (GOLD analysis project Ga0315284, IMG submission 203696) | Sediment microbial communities from Yellowstone Lake, YNP, Wyoming, USA - YL17G09_16 | ecosystem: Environmental > Aquatic > Freshwater > Lake > Sediment | place: USA: Wyoming | collected... | reverse complement strand
CGTTAGCGGATTATTGGAATGGCAAGCTGGAGATGTAATACTCATTGATCCTGAGACTCAGGGACTTAATTGGGCTGAACAGAACAGGACAATCTACCAGATGAGTTATCCGTATTATACGAATCTGATAAATAATGCCAGTTCTGGAACGTATATAAATGGCAGGATAAACTGGAGCATTGAAGCGCAAGACAGAGACATAGACGGGAATGGGTTAAATTATGTAGTGTTCTGGCATAATAGCACAGGTTATTTAGATTTAGAAATTAAAAATGCTGGAACTGCTGGCAGGAATTTTAAGTTTTTCAATATCACTACAACAATTACAGCTCCTCATTATGTTTGTGCGTTCTGGAACATAACAGATTTACAGGGGTTAGTTAATCAATCAGATTATTCATGCGCTAACATAACAAACAGTATCCCGACAATTCCTGTTCTTAGTTTGCCTGCTAATAATTCTTTACAGACCAGTAATACTACATTATTCGACTGGTCAGATAGTACCGACGCAGACAGTGACAGCATAACCTATAATTTATTAGTGTCAAACGCTTCTGATTTGTCTTATGTCTGGTTCAATAAGACTGGATTGACAAGCTCAACATATACGCTTACTAATAATCAATCATTAAGTGATGGACAGTATTATTGGGCTGTGAATAGTACAGATTCGTATAGCTACAGCAACTATTCTTTAATATTCACATATATTATTAATACTTCATTTGGTGTTGCTGCACAAACTAAAAACTGTTCTGTTTGTTATGCGAATGAAGATATCCTGTTCAATACTACCATTAATGGCGCAACCCTAATAGATACTGTAATCTTCTCAGAAAATTCTACAGGCGCATGGATTAATTATACAAGCGGGTTCATCAATAGCACAGATTGGTATGCGTATCAAATCAATGGCACGAATTATCAGAGGTTTGAATTTATAGGCTGGTTCTGGTGGGTTAACAGTACCGATAATAGGATTTCTATCGGTGCATTACAGACATTTAATATCAGCAACCATTTGCCTACGCAAGCTACGCCTACTATAAATATTACAAATATTTCTAATTTGATATTGTCTAACTTAACCTGCAGTCCTAATAATGTTACTGACGCTGATGGAGATACTATAACCATAAATTATGTTTGGTATAAGAATGATGTTCAACAGACGGCATATAATGGTATACAAAAATTAAGCTATGAAAATACAACAGAAGATGAAATCTGGTTATGCCAGATAGATATTTATGATGGGTATAATTATGGCTTAACAAAGAACTCAACAGCAAAAGAAATAATAAGCTATTTACCAAATCCAGATTATTTATTCATGTATCCAGAAACAAATTATACATATTATATTAATGTCCCTAAATATTCTTATGTAAGCAATCTTAGCTTTTATTTAGGAGCTTATAATAGCACAGATATTTGCTATCAAGAATTTGCTAATCAATCAGCGCAATGCCAATTTTTCTCAACTTATGGAACAGGCAGATACCTATATCCTATTAATCAATCAGAGAATAGTAATTTAGGCAATGATGGAAATCACGACACTTATTGGAACTGGAGCGATATGGCAATAGGGATGATTATAGAATATAAAGTACCTAATGTTCCTATAATATTAGAGATAGATACAGGAAAACCAGAGGTACATTGTAGGTATAATATAACAATTCCACAAAGATTTATTATTAATAATACTCTTTATATAGATCCCATATATTTAGGTGGCGGTTTCGGTCCTGCATTAGTATTTACTGCTTGGAATGGTTCATGGCAGACTTTGTATAATACAGCCAATATGCCTTGTGGTGCTGGTGTTGGGAATACATATTTATTATATGAAGAAGCAATTTATCTAAATCTTACATCATCAGGCATAACTAATTTATCAATATCTACTTATGACGGAAATAATATTTATTTGAATTATTCTGTATGGCCAGATATGCAGAAATATACTATCAATACAAATATATCAGTAATAAATAATATACTGAAAAATGATTGTTCATGCACTGGTTGTTTTAAATCTGATTCAATCTGCACAATACCTTTAAATTTCACATCTAAGAGTACAGGAAGATTAAGAATATATTATTATAATTTTTCTACTAATTTTGAATTAAATAATTGTGCTGGTTCATCAATACCGTCTAATGCTACTGCATTAAATATCAGCTTTTATGATAATGCTGGTTCTTCTGATACTATTATTTATGAGGCTACAACATTTTATACCGATGGAGTAAGAAATAAAAATATTTCAATAGCCAGTAGTGGACTAAATAATACTCAATATTGTATTTATCCAAATTGGGCAAGAATGACAGTTAATCAGCATAATAATTATTATGATGGAACTAACTATTACAACTATTATCTGAATAATAATCTATTTTCTAATGCGACACAGCAGCTTAATTTATATACCAAGAATGGAACTACACAGGTATTATTTACTGTCCAAGACAAAAATTCTGAGTCAGTAGCTAATGCTTTTTTGCATATCCTTGCGTATGATGTTGGCTCAGGGATATACCAAACTACTGAGATTTTACAGACAGATACAAAGGGCCAGGCATTGGGAAATATTGTTTTGTATAATACGTTCTATACATTTTTGATTTATTCAGATAATAATTTAGTCTATGCCGAGAATGGTGTTAGGGTGATAGCAAATACCAGAACATTCACTATTAGTCTAGCTGGGACTGTCTGGACTGATGATTTTGTCATTTCTGGTTCAGTATCGCATAATTTGTATTTCAATAATGCAACTAATAATTTCGTGTTTACTTATAGCGATTCTTCGTCTACTATGCACTATGGTTGTTTACGGATTGATAAAATTAATAGGACAGGAAGCTATAATCTATCTGATGATTGCTTATATTCTGCAAGCGGGAGCGTCATAACAAACATAGTGCCATCAAATGATACAACTTACATTGGTACAGGTTACATTAAATTTGATAATCATTTTGTAAAAGATATTGTTGAAGTTATATTTAAAAAACCATTAGGCTATTTCCATGAAAAAGAGCCAGGACTAATGTTGTTTTTAGCGGTCATAATCTGGCTAAGTTTGTTTTTAATCGGCCTGCCACACCCAGCAGTATCTCTTGCGATGTTTAGTGTAGCGATGGTAGTTACTTCCTTATTAGGACTGTATATGATCTCTGGCACAATGCTTGTCGGGATAATCTTTTTAGCACTGACACAAATATATCTGATGAATAGGCAATAATGAAACTAGAAAACTTAATAATCGGAGTAGCACTTTGGAGTGTTGTAATGCTTTTAGGAGGGCAGTTTTTATTAGATTCTATTGGTTTTTATCATGTTACGGATACTTCTGGATCTGATAAGTTTGCTAAAATGCCAGATTATTCTGCCACAACATTAAATCTTACAGAGGATATGAAGAATAAAATTAGCGGTGAAACTGTCACGTCAGATTCGGCCATTGATAATATGTATGCTGGCGCAACAAAATCTGTCAGGACAAACCCATATACTGCTGCTTCGTCTGGCGCAAAAGGCATGATTGCGTTTTTTGAAGAATCCCCTATTAAGCTGCCACCATCTGTACTATTATTTTTGAGCAGCATACTTGTTACGCTTACTATTACAGCTATACTATATCTCTGGTTTAGGGTGAGAACATGAGCGAAATGTGGTATAATCTAACAGCAGTTGATGGAACTAATCTATTGACTTTTACGCAGTACATAAACAAAGAGTTAATGTTGAACTATTTAGGCATACTGTTTTTAATCATGGTTTGGTGCATTATTTTCTATAATATGTCCTTGAATTGGCAAGACACTGCTTTAAACTTAACTGTCCCTACATTTGTTGTGGCAGTGTTAAGCGTGCCATTATTCATATTAGATTTGATACCTGCTTATGTTCCGTTTGTATGTTGGGGATTCTTTGCGATAGCGATAGTCATTATGCTACTGCAAAGATGATTATTATAAATAATAATCTATTAACAAAGGTTTAAATACTATCTATAATGGATATACTGCTATGATTAAATTTTATTTCTACAGGAAGGAGGTTAAAAAATGAAAGGACTAAACAAAAGAGGCATTGCATTTGATGTTATCAATGCAGGCATGATCAGCTTTTTATCATTTATGCTAATAACATTGCTCGTTATCCTAATGGTTTCTGTTGTGAAAAACACCAATATCGTTAGCACAGACAGCAACGCTACAGCAGCTATGGTAAACTTGCAAAGTGCTGCAAATCTTCCACCCCAGTTTGCACAGATAATTGTTATCGTTGTAATAATTGTCGGCATACTTGGAATGCTTGCCATGATAGGCTATGGCGCATACCAGAAAATGAACAAATAATTAAGATGGACATCCTGTAAAGGACTTCTATTTTTTTTATTTTTTTTCTGTTTGTCTACATAACCCACCATGAAACAAAACAAGCGAGGAAACGCAGCATTTAATCTAATAAATGCAGGAATGATTTCTTTTTTAGGCTTTATGCTAATTGTGCTATTGACTATTATTATGATTTCGACTATGAAAAGCACATCGATGGTATGCGGTACAGGAGCAACATCATTTCATGGAAACTGTGTCATGTGCTTAAATTCCAGTTTTGCAGTAACAAATAGTAGTCATTGTTGCAGAACAGATTCGCTAGGTTCTTGTCAGGGTACTAATTATAGTGCTGTAAAAGTATATGATGGCGCAGCTTATAATGCTACAATAGCATTGGGTTCTGCTGCACAGTTGCCAGGACAGTTTGCTCAGATAATCGTGATAGTCGTGATTATCGTTGGAATATTAACAATGTTAAGCATGATAGGCTATAATGTCTATAACAAGATGAAGAAGTGATTACTCAATAACTTTTTTTTATTTTTTTCTTTAGTTTTTCTCGAAGAACGATACACCTATCAATCTGTAAATCTATCTTTCTAATCTTGCCTAAAAGTATTAACCTGTCAACTTCTTTATAATCGTTTTTGTTCATCATGATGAATAAAATAATGTGCAGGCTTTGAGGGAGAAGGAATCAGCCAGAATCATAAACCCATGCTACGTCGCCGATAGCAATACCTACACATTATTCCCCCCGTTTGTTTGTGGCAGAGGAATGTCAGATGATTTATCAATATCACCCATATTTGTGGGAATATCAGCAGCTTCTATTTTTACTGGTATTACTGGCGGAGCTTGCGGTGTTTGTGATCCTGGCTGTGCCTCTAGGATAATAATGTTCTCTGGCCTATTCCAGATGGACACATCAAACATTTTCTTATAAAGTATGTCACAAAATAAAAAACCTATTATTGCACTTAAAAATCCGATTGTTGTTTCAAAAATCATGCTTATCGCCTCTTAATTGGTTTTATTATTTATATAAATCGCTTTTTCCTTTGGGTATCTATCTTAATTGGCTCGCTATCTCGAATGGGTATCTTTTGTTCGTGGCTCGCTTGATCTTATGGGTATCTAAACCCCTTGGCTCGCTTGCAGCACTGGGTATCTTATTATCATGGCTCGCTTTTTCTTTTGGGTATCTATCTTAATTGGCTCGCTATTTTTTGTGGGTATCTTTGGCATATGGCTCGCTTTTTAAAATGGGTATCTAAATATCATGGCTCGCTAATTAAATTGGGTATCTTTCGGTCATGGCTCGCTTAATCATGTGGGTATCTAATTCCACTGACAATCAAGCATTCCTATGCGCCCAGACAGGCTCAGGAGGCAAACCTCTTATCACCCTGCAATGCTCATAATAGTCAGCCAAGAACCGCTTAATAGCCTTACGTCTTGCCCTCAGTTCTGCATGTATCAATCGTTGCGGTGCGCCAGGCAAATCTTTATTTACCATCACTTTCTTTTTCTCGTCATATCCGCCTAACTTAATCTGTTTTTCCTTCTCTTTGTCATAAATATCCCTATATGGTACAGTTCTGCATTTTATAAAACAGTCCATCACACGATACATGAGCATTCTTAATTTTGGATTCCAGTCCAATTGACCTTCACCAGATGCTTTTTTTGGAGCTGCACCGTTCACTACATGCAATCCCGCATATTTCCAAAGTGAACTGCAATGCTTAGCTTTTTCGCAATAGCCAAAATATTGCAGAAGGTTGGCGGTATTAAGGGTGGATATTCCTTTGACATTCTTAAGCCAGGTATCATATATCGGTTCTAATTCTATATATTCATGCATCAAACCCTTAAACTCGTTCTCTTTTGTTCGTGCATCCTTGAGCAGAAGCATAAGCTTGTTAATATACTCCTGATCCTCTTTGCTGAGCTTGTCTATATTTTCAGTTATGTATTTCAAAAGCTGTTTATCGTTCAGCATGTCCATATATTTATCTTCTTCATCCTTCTTATCAGATTTCTCTGATAGGTCTTTTCCTTCAATCTTCCTATAGATTATTTGTCTTATGCGATTGAAGGCATTAATCCTATCCTTCTGTGCTGCATAAAACATCGCTGTTGCTAATGCGCCTAATTCAATCCTTGTCTGGTTGTATTCCATTTTTTTTCATCTCCTTGTTTTAAATACGCTTTTTAATTTGGGTATCTTTCTATTATGGCTCGCTTATCTCATTGGGTATCTATTCATTATGGCTCGCTTAATCCGATGGGTATCTATATTTCTTGGCTCGCTAAATCGTCTGGGTATCTATATTTCTTGGCTCGCTAAATCGTCTGGGTATCTCTGTTAAATGGCTCGCTAATCATCTTGGGTATCTTTGGCACATGGCTCGCTAATTAAATTGGGTATCTTCTCCGTATGGCTCGCTATTGGTTATGGGTATCTCTCTTCTATGGCTCGCTTTTTTTTGTGGGTATCTATTTGATGTGGCTCGCTACTTCATTTGGGTATCTATTCATTGTGGCTCGCTTAATAAAATTAATATTTCCTCCTTAGTTTGATATGTCTTGTATTCCTTTCCACCATAACAAATAGCAAAATATCGCCAAAAAGCCTAATGTTGGATTGTACCAGCCCATTAAAAAAATGGTCATTGCGCTTAATGTATGTTCTACATTCCATACTATTCTCCATTTTTTGCTTTTTGTCATAAGTCATTCTCCAAAATATTCTAACGGTGTTTGGTTCTTATCTTTAGCTTTCTGTTTTGATTTAGCAATGTTCGGCAAATCGGCATAACTGACCGATTCTTTCGGCATTTTATAAATTTGAAACTTTTTACTCATTCCTTGCGCTCCTCATCTTTCTTGTAGATGTTTGTTGTCCTGCAATTATCGCACCTAATCAAAAACGGTACACTATCAAACCTGCCTAACTTTTTCTTGCATTTGTTGCATAATATCTTATTGTGGTGGATCATCTAAATATTTTCTCGGATTTATTTCAAGCTTTGGCATTTCTTCCATATCTATTAGCATATCACTTTTAGCTATATTATTAAGATAATTTAAACAGTTACCAACTGTTTTGAATGGCGTATCTAACTCTTTAATCCTATCTTCTGGATATTCCCCTATCTTAGAATCCGCCCATGATAAATTATTAGAATGTACTCTCCTGTCTATAATATCTACTTCTGATTCGTATCTATCAGCTGCTAAAAATACAGAATCTTCTCGGCTTGCACTAAGGTAAACAGGAAGATTAAATATTAATATGCTTCCTACAGGCATATTGATTGATAACTTAACAATCTTAAACTCGTCTACTACTCTTTTTGTATGATTTTTAAAACATTTATTGCACCATATATATTTTTGAGATTGTTTTTTTGAAAAACTGCGCTGTAAAATAAAAATATTATCAAATTCTATTAATTTGTTGCAACCATTACAATTAATTTGCTCAAGATCATCAGTAGTGGCATAATAATTGCCTATTTGTTTATTATAGAAAATTTTCATTTTTAGATCATTCTATATAAATTTGCCTTTAATGTATCATGCTTAATATCTGACATTTTTTGCTTTTCTTTCTCAAAAGCCTCTAATTCTGCTAATTCTTTCTCTTTCTTTTTCTGTTCTATTGCTTGTATTTCGCTCTGTATCACCGCAAACTTATCATCAATTCTTTCTTTTTCCGCTTTTACTTCAAAAAATTCTTTTTTTTTAATGTTCTCTTGATCATCTCCATCTAATGATGAAACCATAGTTTTTATATAATTCCTTATTGATTTTGTCATGTTCCCCTTACCTACTTTCGTTTGGAAGGCCAATCTTTCACTTTCGGTTAATCTTACAAGTATTTCTGCCATTTTTTACCTCTTTTACCAAAAATCATAATAACATGTATTATATATTTATATTTATATTTATATTTATAGTATAGCTATATATATTATATAGCTATATAGCACTTATATTTTATTTTGGGTTTTACCTTTTACACCTTGTTATTATTACTAACCTCAGTTAATATCTATTTTGCAGTATCTATATTAGCTAATAATTCTTTAGCGTATACTATAGGAGATGTTTCTGTCAGCATTAAATGAGCTTTTCTTCCTGCTTTAGATTTGTAATATTCAATTTTAACCCATTTCTTTATGACCATCATTCTTACTATTTGTACCAGGTGATTATAGCTAATATCTAATTTAATAGCAATAAAATAATAAGTTTTGTTTTCATTTGATAAATTGTCCAATAATACGATGATTTTAGCTTCTATTTTGCTTAGTTTCATATTAATGCCTCGTTTCTAAATTGAAAAATAGGCATATAGGAAATAGGTGATAAAACCTATATGCCTAATCACCAACTATGGTCAGTGATAATTAACCTGTCCTATTTTTTTGACAGGGTATGCAAAGCAATTTCCCGAACTTTTCGGAGCTAAATGTCGCTACTTTCTGGTCAATCTCTTTCCCGCAGCCAGCACAAATTAGGAGCTGCTTAAGTTTATCTTCTGCTGCTGTTCCTTCTTCTTCTGTTTCTATGGAATTGAAATTGTTGCTCAGTGCTGTAGCCATCAATGTAGCACTCAGATATGCCCTTTTCTGTGCAATCTTAAGGATAGTGTTAATCTGGCCATACACATCGCCAGACTTGGCTATTGCATTGACCTTAGCCTTTTCTTTGTTGTTACAGCTACCTATGGCTTCTGCCACTTTCTGGCCAGTGCGCCTATTTTTCAGCACGCATTTGAACTCAAATAAGAAAAACTGGTTTTTTGTGTCAAATACTTCTTTTGTCTTGAAATATTCAGGGTACAGATTGAATATTGCGCAAAGCTTCTCTGCGCCAGGCTTAAGCAGTACTTTTTTTTGCGTGATCCCTTCAATGCTGCCATAATCTATTCCTACAACCATCTGGCTTTTGATATACTCATTCAGTTGCTCCAATCTGCGCTTATGGAAATCAATGTCCAAAAGTTCGTTATCCGTATTTCTTTCCTGTATCTCGTTTGTATGTTCCATGTTTCTCTCTCTCCCTCATATTTTTGTATGAGCATAAAAACGCCCAGAGGGGGAATCAAACCCCCTCCTGTTCGGTCTCAGCAGTTCGCCCTTATTTAAGGGGGTAGTAGCATTTACCTCTGCCTGTCCGTTCCGAGCATTTTATTTATTTTCTGTTTTACTGCAACTTTTCTTTCTGGGTATCATTTTATCCTATGCACAAATTTTTTCAGTCCTGTTTTATTCCCAGAGACATAATCGCCACCATAATGAATATCCTTATTCTTACCTTTCTTCTTGTTCTGGATGTGAACGGATAAAGATTCTCTATTATTGAACAATTCTCCACAGTTACAGCAATAAAAACTTCCTTTCATAGTTATTAGTTGTGTCATTTTTTCAGACTATTTATTCTATTTTCCATCAATTCCATTCTTGTCTCAAACTTGCCAATTTTATCCAGCAGCAGGCTTACCATTGTAGCCAGTTTAGCGTTATGCGGTGCATTTTCCAGTATCTTAATCCTATCATTCAGTTCTGTAGCTATCGTGGCCAGTTTCTTGTCTGCTAATTCGTTAATAAATTCCTGATTAAACTTCTGCATTTTCGGTGTCCTCATAATCATATCTCCTTTTCAATATCTCGACAGGTAGCGGCTTTTTACGGCTCATGTTGTTGGTGTGATTATGGCTATTATTATTCTTTTTTCTTTTCATTATATCCACCTATCATTAGGAATCCAGTTGTAAGTCTCCAAAGCAACACTAAAAGAAATCAAATCAATCTCAGCTTCGCTGATTATCTTGTTATTTCTCGTTGTCCAGCACATTTTTATCACCTTTTTTTTCATCCTTTTTTCCAAAATATTTATCACAATATGATTTATGACTTTCTTTATTCTGTTCCAACTGTTCTGGATACAAGCTCCAGATTATCTTGCCGCACCGTGGGCACATGAATTTGAAAATCTTTTGTTTCATGCTATTTTAGGGGGTACGGTACTATATAAACATTTCTATTTTTTTAAAATGCCGTTCCTTGCTAACATGATAATCTGACGGTTAGATACGTTATATACATTCCAAACGCCATAATACCAAAACTTATTCTTTTCTCTAATTTCATTAGCTTTTTTTTGTGTTTTACTCATTATTGTTTTACCTTCTTAAGCTCCAGATTTCCACGTTCATTGAAACTAATGGTCACTACGTCACCCTTTGACCATTGCGCCTGCTGCACGTATTCCAGAGGGATTGATATTGTGTACTGGTTCTTGTTATATTGTAGTTTTGCCATTTTCAAATATACCTAAACACATAAACTATCATATATCCTCACATGTTCCGAGTAATATGTTCCGAGTAATTTTTCGAGGGTGTTTTGTCCTCTAATTGAAGGTTAAAGTTCTTCTTCTCTAACATCTGAAACATTGTTTGTCCTGTTCTTTCGTTATACATATAAGGCAAAAATATTTCTTCTATCTTGACCATCTGTAAAAAGAAAAGTGCTAATTGGGCTTCTAGCCAATCCTTGATTATTCTCCATCCAACTCTTCCAGCTTGTTCTTTATTAACCATGCTTCTTGGCACTTTTCTTACTTTCTGATAGCCTGTATTTTTATATTCTCCAGATTGATTCTTTAAAGTTTGCAATACTGCTTCATTATTCATTGGCAATCGAAATGATAATTTTCCGTTTTCAGTTTGTATTGTAAACGATACTGCCTCTACATTTCCATTGCCATCATAATCTTTAAGTATCTTCTCTGCTCCACTTTGTGACAGCATTTTCTCTATTTCAGCAATCGTTGTTTCAACTGATATTTTTGTTGTATAGTTTAATATTGCCATTATTTTTCATTCAAAAACTGTTCTTTCAATTGCTGATAATCTTCTTCATCAATCATGCTGTGCGAACCCCGACGGATTTTTAATTTATCTATATTTGCAAATATTTGTATAGCTTCTTCTTTCTTTGCGCCTATTAATAACATTTCTACAGCATCATCAGAAATATAACCAATATCATCTTTGACAATAAATCGATAATGCTTATCTGGAAACAAATCTCGCCACTTCTCCAAACCTACTTTTCTTAGTTCTCTTGTTGTTACCATCGTTAGTCCCCTTTTGACTACCTATTCTTCGTCTTTGTAATAGCCACATTGGCCTACACACAAATCATATCTCTCACACGAACCATTCATATTATCATCACATTCAAAATTATAACAGTCCTTCCTTATCATTTTTGATAGCTTCCTGTACATCGTTAGTCACCTATGACAATAACTACAAATACAATCAATATCTAAACAAGGAACTTCTGCACAATCACAATCTATTTCATCATCTGTATCAGACATATCATCCTGATTTTCATCTTCTTTTTGCATTTTAGCTCACCTTAATTAAATTAAAAAAATAATTATCCATCCCCAGCCCCAGCCCCATACCCATACCCA
>Ga0315284_10012963_pt1 | contig 11874 bp, 10 predicted proteins | sample YL17G09_16_MG_FD_203696 | JGI IMG/M metagenome (GOLD analysis project Ga0315284, IMG submission 203696) | Sediment microbial communities from Yellowstone Lake, YNP, Wyoming, USA - YL17G09_16 | ecosystem: Environmental > Aquatic > Freshwater > Lake > Sediment | place: USA: Wyoming | collected... | reverse complement strand
GGGTAGAGGCGTTGCATATGCTTTTACTTTTTTTACTGAAACAATAGCTATTATCTGGAATGTATCCGGAATTACAACTTATGTTCGCGGATCTGCAGGCAAACTTGCCTCCAGCATCTATCCATTTACAATCATATGTCCCCTGAGCAAAAGCTGTTTTGGGAAAAGAAAGAAAAAGAAATGACAAAAGAAATCCCAGAAAAAAAAGTTTTTTCATGACTTTAAGTTTAACACAAGAATAATTATTACTTAAAGGGTTGGTATAATGAGTAACAATGAAATTTAGAATTATTGTTGTCGGAATTTTTTTGCTCATTGGTTATTGGATGTTGGGAATCGTTTATGCTGAACCGAACTGTGATGATCCGAATCAAAAACTCTCGGCAGATGATGCGCAGTACTGCGCTGATAAAATAAGCAGGGAAATTGCAGCACTGGCTTCGGCTCATGAGAAGAATAAAAAAGATTTGGCAGCCCTAAATAGTCAAATCTCAAGTTTAAAGAAAAAAATAGACGGAATTTCCACCCAACTAAAAAGAATTGAGGTAGACATTGCCCAGAGAGAAGAGGAGCTTGTTTATACCCAAATTCTTTTTGAGAAAAAGACCAACAGTCATTACAAATTATTGCGTACTTATGATCCGATTACTCCCTTTTTGGTTTCTGATAGTGCGGCGGAGGCCTTTAGGGAAGCCATGTACCGCCAGATAGCAGCAGACGAGGATAGGCAGGCGATAAAAGGGTACGCCCTTGATATAGATAATCTTAGGAAAGACAAAGAATCTTTGGAAAAAACAAAAGTTTCTCTTAATACATCAAAAGCTTCTCTTGATGAGAAAGCAAAATTTCTTGGGGTAGAGGTTGCCAAAGTTGAAACTTATTTAGCGACTCTTTCCGCAAAGCAGCAAGCTTTTTTGGCACAAAAACTTGAATCTCTAGGTCTTTCAAGAAGTGCCTACAACATGAAGGGAGGATGCAGTAGCGACATAAATCCTTTTAAAAGTCCGGGATTTAGTCCTTCATTTGCTTTCTTTACATTTGGAGTTCCAAACAGGGTGGGCTTAAATCAGTTTGGTGCAAAAGGCAGAGCAGAGGCAGGCCAGAATTATGAGCAGATTTTGAAAGCTTACTACAATGCCGATGTGGCTTCGGGATATAACACCGGTATTGCCATCAGGGTTTCGGGAACAAACGAGTTTGGCCAATCATTCAATGATTCTTGGAACATAGAGGATTATGTAAAGCATATTTATGAGATGCCAACGAGCTGGACAGCGAATGATTCTGCTGCGCTTAAGGCCCAGGCTATAGCTGCTCGCTCGTATGCCCTTGCCTATACAAATAACGGAAGCGGCTCTATTTGTCCCAGCCAAAAATGTCAGGTTGTGAAGAAAGAACTTAATGACGGAGCTTGGCAGGCGGCGGTGGACGCAACCAGGGGGGTTGTTTTGACAAACGGTGGGCAGCCGGTAAAAGCCTGGTATTCCTCCACGCACGGAGGATATGTTTTTGCATCAGGGGATATTGGTTGGTCAGCAACCGCCTGGACAAAAAGGTTGGTTGATTCTCCTGGGGGAATCGGAAGTTTTTCTGATCTGTCCAACAATGCCTTTGATAAAAATTCGCCAATTTTTTACTGCGATTGGGGTTCTCGCGCCTCATACAACAAAACCGCTTGGCTTAAATCGGATGAAATTGCAGACATAGCAAATATAATACTTCTTGCCAAAGCTGATGGCTCAACCCAAAAACATCTGGTTCAGGTTGATAAACCAAATCCTGATGGAGTTGATACCTGGGATGCAGGAAGAGTAAAGACTGAACTTTCAACAAGGGGAATAACCCCTTTTGATAGCGTTTCCGATGTTTCGATCGGGGCGGACTTTGGAAGCGGAAGAACAACCAATGTGACGATTGACGGCAGAAGTTTCGACGGTCAGGATTTTAAGACCTATTTCAATTTACGTGCACCGTCCAATATTCAGATTGTTGGGCCTCTCTTTAACGTGGAGAAGAGGTGATATAATCGGCTTATGCCGGATGTTTTTGTTTCCGAAATCAAAAATATAGAAAACAAACCCAAGAAAGTTGAGAGGCATACGTTTCATTCCCGTAATCCCCTGGCTTCTTATTGCTATTTTCCCGACGGCATCAGGTTTGTAGCCAAAGATTCCAAAGAAAGAATAGTTTTGTTTTTGAGAAAGCATCCGATTACGAACCTCGGCTGGATTATCGTTTCGCTTCTGATGTTTTCGGCCCCAATGGTTTTGGACAGGTTTCCGATTTTGTCTTTTTTACCCGACAATTTCCAGTTTGTCGCAGTTTTGGGCTGGTATTTGATTACAATTGCTTTTACTTTTGAGTCTTTCCTGAATTGGTTTTTCAGCGTTTACATAATTACGGACGAGAGAGTTTTTGACGTTGATTTTGTAAATTTGATTTATAGAGAGATAACCGAGGCTAATATCGACCAGATACAAGATGTAACCTCAAGAATGGGCAGTGTTGTCAGAACGATTTTTAATTATGGAGACATCCTGATTCAAACGGCAAGTGAAGTCCCCAGAATTGAATTTGAAGCCGTACCCTATCCCGACAAGGTGGCAAAGATTTTAAGGGAGCTGCGGGTTGAGGAAGAGCAGGAAAAAATAGAGGGGAGAGTACGATGAGAGTTTCATTACTATGATTGGAATTTCTGTTTTGTTAATAGGCAAAGTTTTTGCCCTTGTTGCCCTCGGCATTTATATAGTTTTTGCCTTAGTGGTAGTTAAACAAGTAGGTCTTATGACCAAAACTATTGAGGTTGGGCTTGAAGTATTGATTAAACTCATTGCCTGGGCGCACCTGGCCTTTGCGGTTTTTGTTTTCTTGACAGCGTTTGTTATCCTTTAGTTAATGTTAACTCTGACGAAGGCTGTATTAACCGGCGTCCCGGGTCCGTCCGGGTGGAGCCAGGTTCATGAATTTCTTCCGACAGATCCCGAAAAGTTAAAAGCCAGGGGGCATCTTTTTGCTGTTATTACGGCTCCGGAGGCAGGGCGGGAGGTGCTTTCCAGGCTTCATGAAGAGTATTTCGGGGAAGTTGCCGTTAAACCTTTTAATGCCCTGAAACTGGCGGTTGAGAAGGTAAGTAAAGAGTTTGAAAGCGAGGGGGGCGGAGTTGAAATTGCCGCAATATCTTTTGTTGAAGGGGTGGTTTACTCCGCTTGCGGGGGAGGCTCACGAGTAATGATAGACAGAGACGGATCTTTGGCAACGATTCTTGAAAGCAAGGAGAGAGAAGTTTCTTCCGCGTCGGGTTTTCCCAAGGCGGGGGATATGATAATTGCCGGCTCAAAAAGTTTTTTTGCCAAAATTCCGTTTGAGAAGATTAAAACCGCACTTTCTTCCGGCAGCCCCGACACCTCAATTGAGACACTTGCCCCTCTGGTGCACGAGGATCCCAACTCCGGAGGTATCGGGGCGGTGGTGGTTAAATTCGCGGAGGAAGAGGTAAAAGAAGAAAGAAAAATCTTTATTAGGCCCCAGCTTGATTTTGGCACCAGTCCTCGGGCGAAAAAGACCACTCTTTTGGTGGGAATATTGCTTTTGGCAATCCTGGCCATAAGTATCGGATTCGGTGTAAAGCAAAAAAGTTCCAAAGAAAAACAGGCTCGGGAAACCGAAAGGCAGCTTGAGGCAGAAGCACAGGAAGCTGCCGGCTATTTTAAAGCCGAGCCCGAACTTTTTTTGGACCTGACACTTCTTTCCTCCGGGTTTAAGGGAGATAAACTTTCGTTTTCAAATAACAACCTTTTTGTTTTGGACAAAGGTAGCAAAAAAATAGTCGGCATTGAGCTTCCCAGTAAAAAAAGCAAGGTTGTTGTAGGACAGGGAAAACTTAATGAAGTGACAGATATTGCTTCATATGAGGATAGGGTATTTATTCTGGCACCTGACGGTGTAAAAGAAGTAGAAGATGAGGTAAAGAGTGTGGTTGAAAAAGACTGGGAGGGAGAAGCTTTAATTCACGCTTTTGCAGCAAACTTATATGTTTTGGATAAAAGCGCGGGGGCAATTTTTAGATTTTCGGGAAGCGATGAGGGCTTTGGCAGCAGACAAAATTGGCTTGCCGCAGGTACAAAACCCGATTTTAACAGTGCCACGGCCTGGACATTTGACGGAGCAATTTACGTTTTAACTTCCGGCAGAGTCCTGAAGTTTAGCCAGGGAAGTCCTCAAAATTTTTCTCTGCCTTCGGAAGTTCAGAGAGCTGATGCGATTTTTGCCGGCGATGAGAATGAATTTGTCTATATTTTGGATAAATCAGGCGGAAAAGTGGTGGTTACCCAGAAAAACGGCCAATTTAAAGCTCAATATGCGTCGGATAAAATCTCGGAAGCAGTTGGACTTATAGCCTCGGAAGCGGAGAGAAAAATAATTCTTCTCACCGGCGAAAAACTCCTCTCAATTGAAATGAAACACCTCTAGTGGAGTTATGTCGAAAAATTAGAACCCAATTTCGAGAAACTCCGCGACGTGCTAACCCGCCCCTGCGAGGCTCGCTTTACTTCTGGCTTCGGTCACCGCTATTGCGGCTCCCTCGCTATTTTTTTACATGCGCGATTTAGCGGCTTATTGGGGATAAACGTCACTTCTTAAAGACCTGCTAATAAATAGCTTAGCATCCTTGAAATTGCAAGTGTGGTTGTAGTAAATTTAATCGGGCCTCTTTGTCTTTCTTCAAATTTTCTTCCTGTAAAACGAATGTCTTCTCCTTCCTGGGGTGATCCAGTCAACGATTCCTGTGCCAACTGGCTATAATTTCTTTCCCACACAAGATCATCTATTGTACGTAATTCATGTCCCCACATTAGTCTTGCATTAAAGTTCATATAGTTGATTGTCTTTGAAACTTGGTCTAAAAGTCCAAATTTTTCTAAATATTTTGGTATAAGAGCTGCGTATTCTGTTTTCTCCAACATTTTGAGATAAGTTTTTCCAGTTTCTGACATTGCATAATGTTCATCCAAGCCATACATAGACATTTTGAACCTGTTAAAAAATTTGTTCTTGCCCATTATCTCCTTGAACAAATTTTCAGTCTGAGGATCTATGTTCATCACATACTGACCCCCAAATCTGGCACCTCTTAGGGCTAATATAAGAGCTTTTTCTGCGTTTTTCATTCCTTCAAGATTACCTCTCAAATCTTCTCCAACCAGTCTAAGTGTTCCGTTTTTTAAGTCGGCCAACCCATTATGTGGATCAAAAATTTCTCTTGTCGAAATATTAACCGCTATTTTGTCGATTGAATATGAACGATATCTCCTAATAGCATCAAATATATCGACGAAATTCCCCTGCTCCATTTTTTTGCCGTATATTCCGTCGGGGTCTGTCAAATCATCTGGTTTTCCCACACCATATTTCGAAAATATTTCGTTAATTCCTTTTCTGGTTTCTTCCGGGATTTCCATAGCAACAGCATAATCAATATCGCCACCGTAATTGTTTAGGGGATCTTCCCCCATAACTAGACTTCTGGTAGACCCACCACAAATAAAAACCGATCTGGTTATCTCTTCACCATACTTATCTGTAACTTCTTGCCTAACTGATTTTAATCTTTCAGAAAATAGTATTTCAGGTATTTTTCCATCTTCGGGAATAACAACTTTTTCCCTATTGGTTTTAATTGTTACTTCAGCAGATAAGCCAAACTTTGAAATATCTAAGTTATCATTAATTTCCCTTAAAATTGCAGGATTGGCTTCTGCTGCAAGCCCAATCCAAGTTGTAAGATTTGTAAGACTAGATTCAACCATCCAATTTGCGACATCTGGTTTGTTAACACTGATATCGCTTGAAACTTCTGCAAAATTATTTGCCATTTGAATAGGATCTCTGGCAACAATAAATCCTGTTTCAGACTTTCTAGATACAATACCATCTTCAACATTAAATCTTGCAGAAAAATCTTTTGAGAGTCTGGGGTGGTTAGCACATAAATCGACAACTTTTCGAGTGGTGTTTAAGATTGAAAAAACTGTGTCGCCAGTATCTTTATCAATACCATTTTTTTCGCTTTCATTAATTTTTTCTTGGAGAAGCCTTAATCTTGGGTCTGTAATTATCCCAACCCTTTCCTTTAAACCTATTTTTGGAGTTTGGATAGCCTCAGTACTATTCCTAACAACAAACTCGTCTGCCGATGTTTCCATATTGGCTTACTAGATAAATTTTAGACTTAATAATATTTGTCCGAACACAGAGATGAGCGATGGATTAGTTGTGCATAAAAGTGAATATGTATCTATTTTCTTCAAGACTGTGGAGACGGCGGGAATTGAACCCGCGTCCGAGAATATTCCTCAAAAGACTTCTACAAGCTTAGTCGCCTAAGGCGACCTTTGTTTTAGCTGTTTGTCTTGGGTATTAAACCATCAGCTGTTAGATTTAATACTGCATCTCTACTGGTTTACACCCAGTCGATTCGGTAGAGAATCAAATCTCAGGATGCCAATTGCCTAAGCTTTATGCGTAGGCTCTTTGGAAAGCGTAACTTTCGTCAGCTTTTATTTTTTGATCCTTATCAAGACTTAGGATCAAAGTCTGCTTGCAGTCTTTTTAAAGTACTTCCCGTCGAAACCGATCGTCCCCGACTTAAATCGAGCCTTTTAGCTCCTTCTCAATTTCCCGGTTTATGTCGCGGCGCTTAATTGCCTCCTTTTTCTCGAACTTGCGTTTACTCTTGCCAAGCTCCAAATAGAGCTTAATTAAGCGTCGCTTATTATATAGCCTTAGAGGTACCAATTGCAACTTTCTCTGCTTCATTTTTGTGGCAAGAGAAAGGATCTCTTTGTGGTGTAAAAGTAGTTTCCTGGTTCTTGTGGAGTCATAATTTTGAAGCCCGGCCGCGGGGATATTGGCATTTATAAGAAAAATTTCATTCCCGACTATTTTTGCAAAAGATTGTGATAAATCTCCTCGCCTTTCCCTGATTGATTTGGCTTCTGCACCACGTAAGGATAAGCCTGCTTCAATTCCCTCGCCGGTTAGTTCATATTCAAATCGAGCCCTTTTATTAAAAATCCTCATATACTGGTATTGTATCCTATGAACATTATAGATTTCATTTTTCCCAAAAGATGTCTGGAATGTGGGAAAGAAGGCAAATACATTTGTGAGGGTTGTCTGGCAAAAGTCGGGAGAGGGGGAATCTCAAAAGATCACATCTCAATTTTCAGGTATGAGGGGGTTATTCGAAAGGCAATTATTGCTCTCAAATACAAATTCTCAACCGAAATTGCCAACGAACTGGCTGAAACTTGCGTTAAACATTTGGGTTCCGACTTCCACGTCCCAGCCTCGAGTGTTTTAGCACCTGTCCCGCTTCATTGGTATCGTCAAAATCTCAGGGGTTTTAACCAATCTGAAGAGGTCGGGAAGCTGATTGCGAAACAAATGGGCTGGAAGTTCATCCCCAATCTTCTTATTAAGAAAAAACCTACCAAATCTCAAGTTGAATTAAAAGGGGCTGACCGCCGAAAGAATTTGAGACGTGCCTTTTCCCTAAATGCTAACTACCAAACACTAGATTCTAATTGCATTGTTTTTGATGATGTCTATACAACAGGCTCTACCTTGAAAGAAGCAATAAAGGTTCTTCGCGTTGCCGGCGCCCAAAAAGTCTGGGGCCTAACGATTGCGAGGTAACTGGCGGTGAGGGTGGGATTCGAACCCACGGTGACGAAAATTCGCCACGGAAGTTTTCAAGACTTCTGCACTAGTCCGCTATGCGACCTCACCAAGGGCGGAGGAGGTGGGATTCGAACCCACGAGCCTCAATTAAGAGGCCGAGTTTAGCAAACTCGTGCACTGGGCCACTATGCGACTCCTCCTGAGAACCCTGCAATTATATCAGATTTTGAGGTATAATATGGCTAGTATGGATCCTGCCAAAGAAGAGAAAAAGCCAGTACCCGAAAATGATCTTTTTATCTGGATTGCACCCAGTCGCCCTTTTAAAATAAGAACGAGGGAATATTTCGTAACTCTTTTTGCGATTACAGGGCTTATTGGCTTTATTCTTTTTATCGCCGAGGGGGCAATGCCTGTTGTTCTTTTAATTGCGATTGTTTTTCTTTTCTATGTCCTATCGACAGTTAAACCGGAGGATGTGGAATATAAAATTACCAATAAAGGGATTAAAGTTTCCGGGAAAAGGACGGATTGGCAGTTAATGGGTAGGTTTTGGTTCGGCAAAAGGTTTGACAGCGAACTTCTTACTGTTGAAACTTTTGTACTGCCCGGGAGAATGGAGCTTGTGATTAAGCCGGAAGACAAAGAAACCATTAAAAAACACCTCTCAGCCTACCTGCCGGAGGAAGAAATTGCTGCCACGGGCTTAGAAAAAGCCGCCAACTGGTTTTCCAGTAAATTACCTGGAAATAAGGTATAATTCGCGCCTGTAGCTTAATGGATAAAGTTGAGCCTTGCGGAGGCTTAGATTCCAGTTCGACTCTGGGCAGGCGCACACTTGGTGGGGTGCAGGAGCGGTTTATCTGCCAGGTCTCGAAAACCTTGGGGGTGAATTTCATCCACGCGAGTTCGAATCTCGCCCCCACCGCCAAAATAATTAGATGACAAACAAAAATAATCAACAAATATTTGTAGGAGGCGCGATCGTTTTTAGAGATTACAGAAACAGACGCCAGTTTCTGGTTGCCAAACAAAAAGAAGACAGCAATTGGGAAGTACCTAAAGTCACTGTCAGGAAAGGCGAATCTTCCGTCCGGGCAGTGATCAGGATGATGGGGGAGCAGGCGGGAATCACTGCCAGGGTTTTGGAGGAGGCCGGAAGATTGTCGGGATCGACGGTTTTGAACGGAAAAACGGTCCCTCAAAAACACTACTACTACCTGATGATGGAAAGAGCCGCGGGGGGGGAAGTCATCGGTTTTGACGACTTCGCTTGGCTCGAATATGATAAAGCAAGCAAAAAGCTTGAACTTAAAAAGGAAAAGGATATATTTAGAAATGCCAGGGCGGTATTAAAAGAATGGGAGAAAAATCACAAAAATTACAGAGCGGAAGAGGCAGAGGCGCTTCTTCAGGAAGAACTTCTGAAAAAACAACAATAATTCGGCCAGGGGCCGTAACCAGAGAATTTTCTTCAGGGGGAGTTGTTTTTAAGAAAGAGAAAGACCAAACTCTATGGCTTGTAAGAGCAACGGTTCCCAATGATTTATTTCCAAAAGTCTATTGGGCACTTCCCAAAGGATGGATAGACGATTCAGATACATGGAGGGTTCCTGGCCCAATCACAAGAGGGAAGATAAAAGCAACAGAAGAAGACCTGCAAAAAACAGCAATAAGAGAAGTTAAAGAAGAAGGGGGAGTTGAAGCAAAAATAGTGGAAAAAGTAGGAACTGAAAGGTATTTTTATAACCATCCCGAGAATGGCAATATTTTAAAATTCGTGACATTTTACTTAATGGAGTTTGTTAAAGATTTGCCCGATGGGCATGACGAAGAGACTTCGGAAGTTGTTTGGCTGCCTTTTGAAGAAGCTTATAAAAAACTATCATTTGGAGGAGAAAAACAAATCCTCAAGAAAGCTTCGGAAGCTCTTTCGAATACTTCTCAACCTTCTCTTCTAAAGTGAGTCTTGCGTATCTGGGTGAGGGAGAGGGCAGAGTAATAAGTTCCTGCGGAACATTTTTGAAAAGTTTTTCGAATTTAGCTTCAACAAATCGGCTCGAGAAAAATATCTTTCTGATTTTTGGATTTTTTAATAGTTTTTTGAGTGATTGAGTATTATACGTGATGTTTACCAAATTTGTATCGAGATTGTTGCTCTTTTTCCGCTCGCATCGGTAAATAATATCTGCAACGGCTATTCCCAGTTTTGTGAATAATTTTTCTTTTGATTTTTTGTCAGAAAACTCCACGCCATAGACGTTCTCAATAATTTTCCAAAACTGGTTTCTTTTATTTGAATAAAACCAGTCGTATCCGGGTTCAGATCTGCCACAAAAACTTCCCAGAAGAAGATATTTTGCGTTTTTGGGAACAAAATTTCCAAAAGGGTGGGTCTCTATCATTTGCGGTGAGGGAGGGATTCGAACCCTCGGTAACCTTGCGGCTACTCGCGCTCTCCAAGCGCGTGCACTAGACCACTATGCGACCTCACCAGTACGCCTATTATACCAAAGTTTGTGCTAAAATCGGGTCAGGATGGATGATCAAGTTGCGGAAGTTAAGATAAAGACGGATATAGTCTCCATAATTGGGGAAAGAATAGAGCTTAAGAAAGCCGGCAGGAATTTTAAAGCTCTTTGTCCTTTCCACGGAGAGAAAACCCCTTCTTTTATGGTTTCCCCCGAGCTGCAGATTTTCAAATGTTTCGGATGTGATGCCAAAGGCGATGTTTACTCTTTCCTGGAGCAGTATGAGGGAATGGACTTCCCCGAAGCCCTGAAGTATTTGGCCGAAAGGGCAGGGGTGGAACTTAAATCCTTCAGGGGGGGAGAAGTATCGGAAAAAGAAAAACTGGTAGAGATTCATTCGCAGGCTCTGCGTTTCTATAATTATCTTCTTTTAAGCCATGATACTGGAAAGAGAGCCTTGGAATATTTATTGAAAGAGAGAGGATTAAAAAGATCAACCATTGAAGAGTTTCAGCTTGGGTTTTCCCCTGATAGCCCAATTCTTCTCAAGAAATTTTTGGTTGACAAAAAACACTTCAGTCCAAGTGAAATTCAACTGGCCGGTATGGGCATAGTTAGGGGACCAAATGTATATGACAGGTTTGGGGGAAGGGTAATTTTCCCCCTTTTTGACCACAGGGGTAATCCCATCGGTTTTGCAGGCAGAATTTTGCCGTGGGATAAACGCGAAACGGGCAAATATATAAACTCTCCCGAAACTCCGATTTATCATAAAAGCAGTGTTTTATATGGCCTTAATTTGACCAGACCCTTTATCAAGAAAAAGGGGGTCGCGATTGTAGTTGAGGGGGAATTGGACGCAATCTCAAGTTATCAGGCGGGGATTAAAAATGTCACGGCCATTAAAGGCTCTGTTTTAACGGAGGAGCAGGTAAGGCTTCTCTCCCGATTTGCTCCCAAGTTTATTTTGGCGCTTGACGCTGACTTGGCCGGAGATGCTGCAGCCCGCCGGGGAATATCAATTGCAACAGGTCTTGGGGTTGAGGTGAAAGTGGCGAAATTGAAAGATTCCAAAGACCCGGATGAGGCAGCAAGGAATGACCTTCCCGGATACAAAGATTCCTTAATAAACTCCGTCGGGGTCTGGGATTATCTGATTGACTCTGCCGTCTCTCGTTTTGACGCCAAAACGGGAAGCGGTAAAGCAAAAATATCACAAGAGCTGTCTCCGATTCTGGGGGAAATTGAAGACAAAATAGTCCAAGCGCATTATCTGGGCGTGGTTGCCAAAAAACTCGGCGTTTCCATCGAGGCCGTTTCGGAAGAGGTTTCAAAAATCTTAGGGCAAACACCGGCTTCAATTGTTTCCAACCTGGTTAAGGAGGAGAGGAAAGATAGAAGGGCACTTCTTGAGGAAAGGCTTCTTACTTTAGCTTTCCAATCCGACCCTACATTTCTTCTGGGAAAAGGAATTTCAGATCTTATTTCCTCACCTTTGTTAAAAAGAATTCTGGACGAATACAGAGAATTTGGGACCAAACACAAAGTTTTCAATCCCTCGGAATTTTCGCAAGGCCTGCCGGGGGAGCTTTTTAACGGTTTTGCCCAGCTCATTTTGAGGGATAGCACCGAGTTTATAGAAAGTCCCGATATTTTAAAAAAAGAGCTTGATTTAGTTGCAAAAGAGCTTAAAATACTATCAGTTAAGGAAAAATTAAAA
>Ga0315284_10012962_pt1 | contig 11874 bp, 10 predicted proteins | sample YL17G09_16_MG_FD_203696 | JGI IMG/M metagenome (GOLD analysis project Ga0315284, IMG submission 203696) | Sediment microbial communities from Yellowstone Lake, YNP, Wyoming, USA - YL17G09_16 | ecosystem: Environmental > Aquatic > Freshwater > Lake > Sediment | place: USA: Wyoming | collected... | reverse complement strand
ATTATGAGAGACATGGACTAACATGGAAATCATTGTGGCGAAGATATTGGGTTCGCGGGTATCATACACACTACTTCTTGCACAAGAACAGAGGGATGATAAAACACTACAAAATGCTTCCTCCAGCCGCCTCTCTATCTGGCCTTCTCAGTTCATTCACCCTCTTCAGACTAACTAGACAAAAAGCGGTTTTTCTTCTCCCAATTCAATACACATTCAAAATGACAGCATGGTATCTGGGGTTTGTGACAAGCCACTTAGATTCATATGCCCCAAATCCTGAAGAGCATTGCGATGAGGTTATGGGAAGTGGTAATGTTCTTTTAGGAAACAATGTTTAAAAGAAAAATCATTCTCTTGACGCTCGTAAGGTTTGGATTAGAATGAAAGTTGGTTTGATAGGTTGTGGTAGAGTAGCCCACATTCACATGGGCGCCTACAAAGCAATGGATGATGTGAATGTGATTGCAGTCTCGGACGCCGACATCAAGAGGGCTAAAACTTTCGCTGAGCCCTACAAAATTGACAAAATCTATTCGAACTACAAAGATCTTTTTGAAATCAAAGATCTCGATTTTGTCGACATATGTACTCCAACATCGACGCATGAATCAATAGTCCGCGACGCGGCAAAGTCTGGACTCAACGTTCTGATGGAGAAGCCCATGGGTCGAAACAGTCAAGAATGCGAAAGAATGGTCGAAGAGGCAAGAAAACATAGAACCAATCTGTGCGTTTGCCATAATCAACTCTTCTTCCCGTACGTCAGGCACTTGAAATCAAAAGCAGATTCTGAAGGCTTCAACCTAACATGCTTCCGAACTTCTCATAGAGAGAATTTTGAATGGCTCAAAGCTCACGGTCTGGCTCAGCCTTGGAACGTGACCCCTGAACACGGAGGAATCCTGTGGGAGGTAGGCTGCCATCTTGCGTACCTTCAATTGCACTTTTTGAAAGACATAAAAGAGGTCTACGCCTTAGGTGTTAAAGCCAAGTATCCTGTATGGGATGACTTCATGGTGCTATTAAGAACGTCCTCTCAACGGTGGGGCATCATCGAGATTTCGTGGGTTGCACAGGAATCTGAAATAATGTACGAAGTTATTGATTCCAATGGAAAAAGGGTTCAGACTTTCTTGCCTCATGGTTACATCATAGAGAGAACGCAGGAGTCACCAGCCAACGTCGCGGGCGTTGCACGCAACTGGTTTACAGATGAAAAAAGGCTCTTTAAGAAATGGGCGAAGTTTGCCACGGACCAAATCAAGAACCCACAATTGGGACATTTTGATCTAATCAGTAGCTATGTTGAAAGTCTGAAGAAAGGTTCTTCTTCGCCAGTGACAGGAGAGGACGGCAGGAACGCTATCAGACTTCTTGAGTGTATTGAAGAATCCTTAAATGAACGAAGGCCAGTCAACTATTCCCGCTGGTGAGTATTCCGCGTCCCTGGGCGAGGTTGAGAACTAACGACGGCGACTGTATCCCTTTTCGCTAACGTTCGAGTTTTCTAAGGTGTTTGTTGGAGCGTCAGAGGGTGAGGATATTGATACGGTATATATCCTGGCCTTGGCGGCGCAGGATTTGTTGGTGTAATTCGGCCTTGAAAATTATCATTAAAGTAGTCTACACCTGCAACTGGTGATGGATTTTCAAGATTAAAGATTGTACCCACATTCGTTAGGGTATTATTCCAAATCCACAAGTCATGCACGTATTCCTGTACAGGTCCTGGCCCTTCATTCCAGAGAAAACTGAAGAGGTTAATGTCGTGAATATTATTGTTAAAAATGACTCCTCCACCGCCACGTATGTTGAATCCGGGACAACCGCCTGTGATCTCGTTGTCATAAGCTTCGAGCCCTCTTCCTGCTGCAAACCCTGAGCCATGCACGTCTATGTACGGTGTACCGTCACTCCTCGCAGTCTGAAACAGGTTGTGTCGAGTGACATAATAGCCGTACTGAGAGGATGTAATTGCGTGACGACAATGATTAAACACGTTGTCTTCTATGTAGACAGGACCCGCAGTATAGGGTATTCCAGTCCAATCATATTTTCCGAGTATCGTGTCTAGACTGGGAACCCAAGTTGCATAGCCACCAAATCCGGTGTTCTGGTCGCCAGCCACGAAAATGCCGTAGCCCCACGAAGCCTCAATAGGAGTTGTTCTACCTGGTGGAATATAATTGAGAGAGTACGTTTGGTCAATGTTGCAGTGATCGATGAGTCCTTTGGACATATGCGCTAGAATGTCGGCTTCTGTGCTGCTATCGATGAAACAGTGGTCAATCCTAAAACCATCGACTGATTTCAAGTAGATGTCGGTATTCTCACAGCTTTCCGAAATGACTTTGCCTAGTACGGCTAACCCCGAAATACGAATGTGCTTGTTGGGCGCGCCATAAATCCTAAAAGTAGCAACTATAGGCGATGCAGAGTTTCCAACTGATGAACGCAGTATTACGGCTGGCATTTGACGAAACTGCCCACTATTAGTAGCTGCCACAGTGGTATTTGTTGATCCGATTATGTTGAGCCATGCACCGTCAGCAAGACTACTCAGATCAATGTTCACTGCGCCCCCCGGAGTCTGGTCGCATCGCCAGTCGCCTTCAGGAATATAGACCGTGCCTCCGCCGACTGCAGATATTGTGTTCACCGCTGCTTGAATGTCAGCTGGAGACCCACTTTTTGCAGTTATTTTCGATACTGATATTGTGCCTTCATTTATCAAGACTATCTTCTGATACAAAACAGCAAAACAGATGTTCAAGAGTCCAACCACTAGAAATAGAACTAGAATTCCAAGATAGAACTCCGGCTTTTGTGAACCCTTCAATTTCCCACTCACTATCTATCGGTATGGCGCACACGAGTGCTACGTTCATTGTGTATAGGCGCTCATCATATATACAGACTGTGCCCATGATAATAAATCTTTTGTCTTACGATACCAGAGCTGAACTCATATAGTATACGCGCACATCATACGTCAAACAAAAAGTAGGTCCCGTCTTAATGAATCGCGTTCTTGCTCAAGGAAAAGCAAGTTTTCTCTTAGTGGTGCTTTTTCTTCAGTTTGTGATGTTAATTACAGTGATTCTAGACATCCCGATTGCGAGACAAATCATCGGATTTGCGTATTTCACGTTTGTCCCGGGTCTCGTCATCATAAAGCTGCTGAAATTGGAAGAGCTGGATGGACTCGAAACTATACTTTTCTCGGTGGGATTCAGTGTTGCTTTTCTGATGTTGATGGGCCTTGTTGCAAATGAACTGCTCTTTCTACTGGGTGTTTCAAGACCGCTTTCGTTAATGCCTTTGATGATAGTGTTTAACAGCCTCATCATCATTGGTATAGTTCTGACCTATTTAAGAAGTGGGAACATCAAATTCTTTGATAAAGGTTTTCGAACTCCGTCCGCATTTGGCCTGATTTTCGTGTTTCTATTAATCTTGAGCGTTGTAGGAACAGCATTGGTGAATATCTACGGAAACAATCTGCTTCTTCTTATTATGATTATAGCTCTCGCGTCGCTTTTTTCCATAGCAGTCATGTGGAAGAAACTATCACTTTTAAATGTCTACCCTTTTGCTGTGCTTATGATCGCACTCTGTCTCCTTTATCATTCATCACTAATATCTAACTACATAGTTTCTTACGGTTCAGATGCACCGGCTGAGTACTTTGTCTTCAAACTCGCACAGAATGGTGCGCACTGGAATTCGATTACCCCAATCATCCGAGATACCGGATACGGTAGGCTAAACGCAATGCTAAGCATTACCATCCTTCCTACAATTTACTCGACTCTGTTGAACTTGGATTCAGCATGGATCTTTAAGCTACTTTTTCCTATAGTCTTTTCTTTTGTGCCCTTGTGCCTATACCGATTTTGGGAACCAAATGTAGGAAGGAAAGGCGCTTTCATTGCGACTTTTCTTTTTATGGCGCAGTCGACTTTCTACACCGAGTCAGTAGGATTGGAGAGACAGATGATTGCAGAATTGTTCTTCGTTTTGCTTTTGCTTGTTGTTTTGAGAAAGGAAATGAAGCCTCTCAATAGAATGGCGTGCTTCCTAATTTTCTGCACGGGTTTAGTGGTGTCGCATTATGCTCTTGCCGAGATCTTCGTGTTCTTTCTTGCCGTTGCCTGTATTTCCCTGATTGTGATCAAACGCCCTAGCCGGAATATGACTCTGACAATGCTGGTTATATCTTGCGCCATAATGTTTTCTTGGTATCTTTATACATCTAACGCTGCTGTTTTTGATAGTCTGGTTTCTTTTGCAAACTATGTGAGCGAGCAGTCAAGTCAGTTTTTCAATCCTGCATCAAGAGGACAAGATGTGCTAAGAGGATTGGGCCTTGAGACTCCGCCCACTATTTGGAATTCAGTTGGGAGAGTCTTTGCCTATCTCACCGAGTTCCTCATCGTCCTTGGTTTTGTAGGTTTGATCACAAAACGAGCGAAAACTCAGTTTGGAAAGGAGCACTATATCTTTGCGATGGTTGCGGGGGCATTATTGGCTCTACTGATCATAATACCAGGACTTGCCAACACTCTAGGCATGACAAGGTTTTACCACATACTATTGTTTTTCCTAGCAGGATTGAGTGTGATAGGCGCCGAATTCATTGCCAATTTAGCATTCAAGCAACAACATTCGCAGAAGCTTGTAGCTTCGATCTTATTGTTGAGTGTGCTAGTGCCGTATTTTCTCTTTCAGTCAGGACTCATGTATGAAGTCACAGGAAGTCAAAGCTATTCACTGCCCTTAAGCAAATATCGGATGAGCCAATGGTTCTTGCGTTCGAAGTTTGGATACTTCGACGGGAGCGAAGTGTTTGGCGCTTTATGGCTTTCAAAAAATGTCGATACAGGAAGCTCCACAGTATACTCGGATGCTGCACCCTCATGGAATATTCTTAATGATTATGGCATGAGTCGCTTCGCAAACATAATCTCAAATGTCACTGTCTTTTCCGAAAATTCCGTGATATACCTAGACAAGGTAAACGTAGTTGAGAATGCGATCGACTATCTTTGGAACACCACAGATATTCTACCCACTATTGACTTCAACAAGGTGTACTCTAATGGTGAATGTGAGATCTACAAGATTAGGTAGGCAAGGCACCGCGTGTAAGGGCTAAAAATGTTTGCACCCAGAGGGTTAATTAGGACAATAAGAACGACCCGCAACTTCTGGAATGCCCTAGCCTTAATGTATTCGAATGGTAGGAAAACCATAGTCTTCAGGGATGGTTCCAAGTTTCAGTTGACTTGGCTCGAGTACTGGACTATACGAGACATTTTCTCGGCAGGTGCAAGAGTTGAGAAGGTCAGCGATAACCTGTTCAAAGTCAAAAGCAGTAAACTTGAAATCGTAGTTTCTTCGCAGATTCTGCCGACAATAGTCAAGCTTGTGAACATAAGCGACACTATCAACTATTTTGAGCAAGTCAGCAACGATCTTTTCAGAATCAGGAGTGCTGAACTTGAACTTCTTGGTTCTTCGAACATGCTTTCAGCATTCTGTGAACTGCAAGATGGAACGTATGGTTGTGACTGTCGCGACAAAGTCGTTCTAGATGTTGGTGGATTTCAGGGCGAGTCGGCCGCTTTCTTTTCAAGAATGGGTGCAAGAAAAGTTATCATATACGAACCAGTTGCGGTGCACCACGAGTTTATAAAGCGAAATATGTTTTCCAATCGTGTCGACGCTGAACTTCATGAAGAAGGTATTGGAAACGTGGATGGTACCCAAACAATCCATTTCGCTGCAACTGACCTAGGTTTTGGAGTTGTGAGCAGCGGGCAGCACGAAATGGAGATAAAAATCAAGAATGCTGCAAGTGTCATTGAAGAGAGTCACGCTGACGTAGCCAAGTTTGACTGTGAAGGGGCAGAAGAAAGCCTAGTAAATGTGCCTAGTGCAGTTATTAGAAAAATTGACTTCTACATGATCGAAGTCCATACATCCAAGATTAGAGAGGCGATAATTCGAAAGTTTAACCTCTCAGGTTTTAGTCTTGTAAAAGAGGTGCGTGCACGCCATGGGTTTACTTCGGTGATTCACTTCAAGAAGAATCCTGCTTATTAGTGATGTGCGCGCCTACGCCGGTCAGTCACTTTCCTCAAGGATGAAGCGTCTTCCTTTCGCCAATTCCTCAAGTTTGTGTCTGCCATTGGACCAACACTTTCTGTCTAGAATCCTCTTGTGACTCGATACAAAACTGAGTCTTTCAACGAAAAGTCTAGTCGCAACTAACATACCTTTTGCTGCGTCAAGGAAATCAGCTCCCATGTTTCTAATCTTCCAAATCTCGTAATCAAGTAGCTTCCGATAGAATTGGGTGAGTATGTAAGGCCCCAGATTGTTGGTCACCTTCAGATTCATAACATAGTAGTTGACCAGATGCATTAAAATTGACTTTTCGTCACCTCTCTTCGGGTGTGTGCTCCTCCCGCCTCTATGAAGGACTCTTACAGATGGCACAACCAGTAGTCTGTAGCCAAAAATAATCATTCTCCACCCAAGATCAACCTCCTCATAGCCAAAATTAAAAGCATTGTCAAAACCGCCAATTGCCCAAAGAGCTTCCTTTCTTACAATCATAAAAGCTCCTCTCATAGAGGAGATTTCTTCAACATGGAGATCTTTACAGAGGTCACTAACAGAATCTCCCATTCCTCTGCTGTACGGAATGTACAGGATTCCTCTGTTGTCTTTCTTTATGAAATCACCTGCGGAATCTATTATTTCTTGACGCGAGAGGGAAAGCATCAAAGGCTGGATACCTTGGCACTTATTGCCTTCCAAATATTGGAGCAGAAGTTCCGGGTCCTCGATTACTATTACATCATCGTCCACAAAAATAAGGTTTGGAGACCCCGCCAAAGCAGCTCCCACGTTTTTTCCGTAGGAAACTCCTCTGTCGAAGTCCATCAAGACGATTTTTGTTTTCACCAAGTTAGGAAGGGACTTATTCCAATCTGACAGATAATGCTCAATTTCTCCTCTTTGTCGGATGTTGCTCCATATTATGATAATCTCATACTTGAAAGAGAAGTTACCAGTTGAGTGCAACATCGCGTCGAGGTTTTCGTTGGGGAAGGTATTGGTAACTACAATCAAGCTGGCGCGTGCAGTGACCTTAGGATCTTTCGTTGATGTTACAATTTCCATAGTGGAGATTCCTGGTGTGTCAATTTCTGTGTTTTGAAGATATTGCACCAAATCTAGATGTGTTTTGGTGTCTATTAGTTTTGTTATTAAATAGCGCGCGTGCTGGCCAATTCTTCGAGCCTCTGTCTCTGATTCGCGCTCACACACTTTATGAAGGCTTGAAAAGAAGGATTCCGTATTTCGGGAAAAAGGGACGCATTATGGGCGCGCGGGGGCTGTATGAGAATGGAGAAACCTCTTGTTAGCATTATCATTCCAGTGTACAACTATGAACGTTATTTAGCCGAGGCTGTCCATAGCTCCTTGAGACAAACCTATCCAAATGTCGAGATTATAGTAGTTGGCGATGGTTCGACTGATAGTACAAAAGAGATTGCAGCGCGCATGCTTGTTCCTAAATTGGTCTAAAATGGTTTTTATTCGCCTTTTATGATTTGGGGACAGTTTCGGACTTCGCATTGTTCTTGAATTCCTTGCTGCAACCAGCCTTCTCGAACCAGCAGAAGTCTGCAGAACGGAATTAAAACCATTTTTAACCATTTTCGGAACACGCATGCGCGCTATAGGGAGGGTTACTGCCTTAATGATGCATCCAACGGAATATCTGAAAGGAATCGAGGAAAAGACCAAGGCCAATGTATGGACAAAATCTCATCACTGGACCAATCAAACAAACCAAGAAAAGGCTTTGAACTTTCTATACGAGATATCATTAACTGTCGACAAACAGGTAAAATGGTCTAGGAACAAGGAGCTTCGCGATTACTATGCACAACGTCTGAAGATATTAAAGTCCAAACTATATGAAACGATTAGTATTGACTCCGTTGAAAATAACATTGCAAGCAGTTGTGAAGTGGATTGGACCTAGGATGAGCTATTATGGAGCCTGGAGTGTCGATTCTCTGGATAAACTATAACAGTCTCAATTTCATAGATCTTGCTCTTGAATCACTCCAAGCTGTCAAAGATCTAAACTACTCCAATTATGAACTCATCGCTGTAGACAATGGTTCCATCGATGATAGTTTTCCAACTATCAAGAGCTTCATCAAAAAGAATGGTATCAGAAGTAGGACTATTTCTCTTGATAGGAACTTTGGCTACACGGGAGGAAACAACTTTGCCTATGCGAATAGAAATCAAAACAGCAAATACGTAGTCCTCCTGAATAACGATGCAGTTCCAAAGCGAGATAGCTTGAAAGAGCTCGTTGGCTTTATGGAGGCTGACGAAAGCTTGGGGTCAGCTCAGGGTGTGATACTCAACTATGATGAGAGATCAATAGACACAGCTGGAGATTATCTCGATGAGTTGTTTCGCACGCATCCTCTGCTAGAAGGAAAGCATCCTCAATCATTAGGAAAACCTGTCTATATCACTTCTGCTGACGGTGCCTATTCGATCCATCGAGTTGAAGCAATCAAAAAGACAACAGGCCGAAATGATAGCATACTTGACGATTTCATATTCGCCTGCTTCGACGATTATCTGTTGGGATTGAGGCTTTGGAACAGTGGATTCAAGGTGAAAACATTTCCTCTTATTACCGCCAAGCACAAGAGAGGCACTTCATTCAATCGGGCTAACCCGCTTCGAGCCTATCTCGGTGCAAGGAACTGGATCATACTCAACGAAATCTCAAACAGCAGGTACAAAAACTTGATCAAGCCACTTTTTGTCAAGCAGCTGTATGAATGGTTCTTGGCCAAGATTTTTAGTTTGAACACTGAGCTAGGTTCTAGAGAGCTGCCTCCACTGCTTTCTAGAGCCTTTTTGGATGGAATGAGAATCGGTAGGACAAAGAGAAGACTTGGAGAGACAATAGACATGTATAGAGCGCCAATCTTGAGGATTCCGTATCTAACAGCCCTTCTAGGGATTACTACCCGTTTGCAGTCAATAGATCCACACATTAGAAAGGAGCTAGACAAAATAGCCAATTTGGATGCCAATGGAAAGTGGAACGTTCAATAGTGCACGACCGGTCGAGTTACTTTAGGAAAGTGGATTTTTGCGAGTATTAATGGCTACTCCAGCCTACTATCCAGTCAAGGGAGGTACTGAAACAATCGTTCGGAGTCTTTCAATTGAGCTTAGCAGAATAGGAATAACTACGGATGTCATGACGCTCAACATGGATCAAAAATGGAAACCAAAATGGAGAGGAAAAATAGAAAAACAGGATGGAATCACCGTTTTCAAGATTGCAGCGCTGAATTGGCTGCCAATTGCACATTCAAACAGAATCACATTCGGAATAAATGCTATGCCAGTGAGATTCACAAACATACTGAAAAATTACGACGTCATACATTTCCATGAGGACTTGACTTTCGCCTTTTTTTCCTTTTTCGTACGAAAACCCAAGATATTCCATCTTCACGGAGGAACGTTTAATTATAACGCACTTATGTTGAAGCGGTTGGCAAACTTGTACATATGCATAACAAAAGAAATGGAAAAAAGACTAGTCGCACGAGGCATTGCAAAAAGCAAGATTGCATATCTGCCAAATGGAGTGGATGCCAACTTGTTTAGGCCGCATGGTAGAAAACAGGATAATCTGCTCTTGTTTGTCGGAAGACTAGGCTGGGGGAAAGGTCTCCACCTTCTCCTGAAGTCTTTACGCTACTTAGAAAAACCAGTTCATCTGGTGATCATTGGGCCTCCCGGTCCGGAACCTGAGTATCATCAAAAGATGTTATTCTCAATAGAAAAAGAGAATCAAAAAGGGAAACATAGAATAACATACCTAGGGGCTCTCGAACGACACGATGTAATAGAATGGTATCAAAAAGCATCAATCTTTGTTCAGCCATCCTACTGGGAAGGATTTCCTGTTACGACTCTGGAAGCGCTCTCGTGTGAAACTCCGGTAGTAGCAACGCCAGTGGGCGGAATCAGCGACTTTGTTCAGAACGGCAAGAATGGAATCCTGATCCCACCAGATGACCCTGTCGCCATCGCAGACGCAATAAGATTACTGCTAGAAGATGAAAAGACCAGGATCAAGTTCGGACAAGAAGGAAGAAATCTCGTTATTGAATGCTTTTCAGTAGAAATGGTAGTTAGAAAACTCTGCAGAATCTATGAGCAGCTAGTGAATTCTCTCGATTCTTAAACAGGATATGAGGAAATGAACAGCATTTTACTGACATTTGACATTGAAGATTTCATAAATTCAAGATCGATCATTGCCCTAAGGGCACTATTGGAGACTCTGAGAAAATATGACTTTAGGGCCTTGTTCTTTGTCACCGGCCACATGGCCGAAAGAATCAGCAATTTTCCTGATATCACAGAAATGCTTAAGGTTCATGAGATCGGGTATCATTCCTCAAGCCACTCTGTGCGACCCACAATTTTTGAATATACCGATGTGAAAAACTATGAAGAAGCCTATGAAAGATCAATAGAGAGAGAAACCTCACACATAAATCCGCTGACGGGAAAAGTGGAAGGGAGAGGTGGCGTTGAATTTGTCAAAGAACTCTTCAACAGAGAAATACTTGCGTATCGTGCACCTGGTTTATGTTGGCCAGCGCCCCATCTGGAGGCCCTCCGCGACTTGGGAATCAAATTTGATTTTTCTTCCTGTATCTCGCCAGAGCCAGTCCGCCACATAGGCATCACATTCTATCCTCATCCTGTTCTAGGCAACTGGAACGGCACGAAAACAGACTTCTTGGTTGTCACACGATCAGCCTTCAGCCACAGATACACAATCATAGGAGCACATGAGAGTTACTTTGTGAACGAGAACATGTGGGACAGCTTGTATCACAGGGGGAACCCTTCCAAGCTTCTCGAAGTCAAACAAAGAAGACCAACAGAAATCAACCGATCGTTCGTGCGTTTTGAAATGCTGTTGAAACAATTATCACTCCTCGTGGAGACAAGGCTAATAGAAGTAACGTCAACACTAACTCCTGCGGCAAGACAACTCGATATAGAAAAAGTTGACTTTGAGAGATGTTATTCGTCATCCTTTCACTGGGCTGAACAATATTTCAGTTATATACCGAGGTTTCAGCGGTCTCATTTCTTGAAGTTTTTGATGAACGCTGAATAATTGGTCACGCGCAGAGGCAATACGGCATCGGTTAGACAACAGAGACGTCAGATCCAGAAGGGGTAAGAAGGGCAGAAAAGATATTATCAAGGGGTTCGCTTTGAAAGTTGTTGCGGAGAAGGTTCAGGGCATTATCAAAACATGCTCAATGGCTAATAGAGGGCAAAGAACATTGCATGGCAACTTCAGAATATGGCTAATTCAACGGATGGATTAGTATGTGCTCACAACTCTGCAGGCTCTGGAATTAGCACGCAAAGAATGGAAAGATGCATCGAAATGAGTCTCGTCAGTTTTGTCAAGATTCAAGAAAACACGGCAGATTCAATGAGGCAAGCTATCCTAGAATCATTGCGTTTGATTAACTATTCCTTTAAAGAAGAAATCAAAAGTATCGTAATCAAACCCAACCTGTGCTACTACTGGGACTACACTACCGGCCAAACGACAGATCCAAGATTCACAGCCGCCTTAATCGATGCAATCCGCAAGAAAACCGCGGTGAAAGAAATATCCCTGGTAGAATCCGATGCCTCAGCCATGAAATGCAAACATATTTTCAAAATGTTGGGCTACGACAAGCTCGCCGAAGAATACAACGT
>Ga0315284_10012961_pt1 | contig 11874 bp, 12 predicted proteins | sample YL17G09_16_MG_FD_203696 | JGI IMG/M metagenome (GOLD analysis project Ga0315284, IMG submission 203696) | Sediment microbial communities from Yellowstone Lake, YNP, Wyoming, USA - YL17G09_16 | ecosystem: Environmental > Aquatic > Freshwater > Lake > Sediment | place: USA: Wyoming | collected... | reverse complement strand
TAACGGCGCCCGCCATCGTCCACCTCGGGCTCGGCGAGTACACCTACGAATGGGATGTCGCAGCCCTCGCCGATCTCGGCGTCTACGACGCTGACTGGAGCGGGACAGTCGACGGCCTGGCTGTCGGTGGTTCCGACTCTGTTCAAGTCGTGCAGGCCGGGTCGATCGCTTCCGAAGGTCTCACCTACGCCACTCTCCTTGATCTCCAGACCACTCTCCAACGCTCCGGCACCGACGACGAGGCATGGATTGTCTCCGCGATGGAGTCGGCTCTTGTCGATGGCGTGGACCGGATCACGGAGGAGTTGGAGGTCGACTTCTTCAAGCACCCCACCGCCGGGACGGAGGTCCGCTATCTGGCGGGCACCGGCTTGGCCCTGCTCCATGTCCACTCGGGCATCGTGAGTCTCACCACCGTCCGCATCCGCACGTCGCGGTCCGGAGAATGGGAGACGCTCGAGGCCACCGATTACGACTTGGAGAGCCGGACGGCGCCCGACCCCAACCAGGCGAGCGCCAGCGTCTATCCCTTCGACCATGTGCGCCTCAACGGCACGGGCGACTACAGCCGGTGGCCGAAGGGCGAACGACTCGTCGAGATGACGGGCGTCTTCGGCTGGCCGGCGGTCCCCCGCCGAGCGGTGGAGGCGAACGTCGCGATGGCGCGCCAGCTCATGTCGGCCGACCGGACCTATCCCGGCGGGGTCATCTCGCCAGACGAGGCCGGGCGGCCCATCCTCCCGTCCCGCCTGCCAGATGCCGTCTACCGGCTCAAGGCGTGGTGGAGCGGCCTCCACTACTCGTGCTCTGCGTGATGGCAATCCAGCCCGACGTTCTGACGTTCCTCCGGACCTGGCTCCGAGCGCAGTCGGTCGGGACCGATCTCGCGGGCGCCGCGATCCTGACCTACGACGATGAGGGACGACACACGCCGCCCTTTGTGTTCCTCGAAGAGGCCGGCCACCTCCGGCACCCGGACGTGTCGGCCTATCTCCCGTATCGCATCTCCGTGACCGCCTACGGGCGTTCCAACCGCGAAGCCAACTCGCTCTACCGCACCCTCACCGACCTTCTCCACGGGGCGGTCAACGTCCTTGCCGACGATGGAGTCGGGTTCTGGAGCGCCCAGGACGAGACAGGTCCCCAGCCCGGTCCCGAGGGCCGTTGGCCGGCGCGCTTCGGCGTCGTCGCCCTCTACATGCCCGACCGGGCCATCCCTATCGGTTCATAGGAGAAACGTCACATGGCGATCACGATCTCCCCGGAGGATCTGTTCTTCGGGACCCCGACCAGCGTGACCTATGGCGGCGTCGAGTGCGGCGCCACCATCGATCCGCCGGTCATCACGATCACCCCCACCCTCTACAAGCCGGACTTCCAGAACGCCGTCGGTCCTGTCACGGGCGCCGTGTTCGTCACGGGCGTCGAGGCGAAGGCCGAGTTCACCGTCAACGAGATCAACGCCGCAAAGCTCGCCTGGGGCCTGCCCGGGGCGACGGAATCTCTCGGGGTCATCTCGTGGGCGCCCGGCCGCGTCGAGAGCGCGGCATTCAAGGATCTGATCCTCGTGGGCGAGGGCCTCGATGGCCGGACCCTGACGGTCACGATCCTCAACGCGCTCCCCGAGGGTGCCCTGTCCATCCCGTTCTCGAAGTCCGAGATCACGGGCATGAAGCTCTCGTTCATCGGCTATGTCGACACGGCAGCCCCGAACGTCGCTCCGTTCACGATCGAGATCGCGTCCGGTAGCTAGGCATCTTCCTTCGGGCGGGAGGCCGAGACAGAGCGGTCTCCCGCACCCCCTCTGTCAGGAGACACCGATGACCACCGACACGCGCAACGGACAGACCGAAGTCGAGATCCTTACGAGGATCGGGATCCCGCTCGTCTTGGGCGACCGGACGTGGCGGGTGAAACCGCGCACCATGAAGCAGGACCGCGAATGGCTGGCCGCCGTGCAGGAGCGGATCATCGGCCGCATTGACGGCCTCGACACCGTGGATTCCATTCCCGGCATCATCTCGTCGCTCGGCGAGGCGACGGACGACATGCTGGCCCTGATCTTCGCCTACGACACGACGGGCCAGCTCGACGCCGAGTGGATTGCGGAGAACGTCTTCACGCCCGAGATCACGGCCGCCTTCACCACCCTGGTAGAGGAAGCGTACCCCCCTTTCGCGGTGAGCCGGAGGCTGGTGCCGGCGGATCGGCAGGCGGCGATCATCGGGCAGATGATCACCTGGGCGATCGACGCCACGCTGCGGCGGACGCCCTCACCATCGGCCGAGCCTACGAGCTCGCCGTCCACGAGTGGGGATTCCGCTCGCCCGAAGAAGTCGACGACTCGCTCACGAACCGGCAGTTCGAGGTCCTGATGCGAGCCCTGATGGCACGGAAGGAGGATGAGATGGAGATGCTCACCGCGACCGTCGCGACCGCTGTATCCATCAGCTTCTCCGCCGATGCACTCAACAAGTGGAAGGCTGCACACCGCCGGGCCCCGAGCGCCGCTGACGCGCAGGCGCAGAACAGCACGATTGGGCGTCTCGCCGCAATGTTCCCCGGCGCCGTCAAGGTCATCAACTGATGACCGGCGTCGTGTACGACGAGGCTGCCCTCGCCCGCGTGCTCGACGCCGCCGCTGGGGCGATGGATGATCTCGGTCAGGAGGGTGCGGGCCTCGCCATGCTCTACATCGGCGGGCGCCGCTGGCCGCGGAAGAAGGGACGGCGGGAGGTCTACAAGCGCACGTTCGCGGTGTCGACCTACACGGGCGAGCGCCTTCGCTATGGGCGCCCCCTCCGCAACCGGGCGAAGATCGGCGGCACGAAGCACGACATCCAGACGATCGTCTACACGTCGTCGCACACGGCACACCTGTTGGAGTTCGGGACCGCGCCGCACTTCATCGACGGCTCGTTCGGGCTGACCCGGATCAAGCATCCCGGTGCGCGCCCATACCCGCACATGCGTCCCGCGGCGATGGCCTCGGCCTCGCGCGGCGGCGAGATCATCAGCGCCAGCATGAAGCGGAGGCTGCGGTAGATGGCTGGCAACGCGACCACCGTAGCGCGGCTCCGGTTCTCGTTCGAGGGCGATCTCAAGGGCTACCGCGAGTCGTTGAAGGCGGCGAAGTCTGAGGGCGATGCCGCCGCGAAGACGGCTGGGCTCTCGTTCAAGGAGGCACTCGGCTCTGGGTTCCGTGGGCTGACGCAGGATCTCCGGCAGAGCAAGACGCCGCTTGCGGACATCCGCAAGGAGCTGGGCGGAATCGGCAGCGCCATGAAGACGGCGTTCAGCTCGTCTGCCCATCGGGCCTTCAACGCTGGCCTTGGCGTCGTGAAGGCATCCCTGAACGGGATCAAGGGACTCATCGGCACGATCGGCAAGGGATTCGCGCTCGGCATGGGCTTTACCGGCTTCCAGATGCTCGGGAGAGCGATCGCCGACGCCTTCCACGCGATCCCCGATCTCATCACGAAGGGCCGCGAGTACATCCGCGTGGTCGACGATGTGGCCGACGCCACGGGCGCAACGGCCGAACAGACCTCCAAGTTCGTCGGGACGCTCAAATACCTCGGCGTTCCGATCAATGGCCTCATCAACATGATCGGGCAGGCGTCGCGAAACCTGAAACTCATGGAGCCGCGCCTGCAAGCGTTGGGGATCGTCACCGAGGACTCCAACGGGCTCATGCTCAACCAGATTGAGATCCTCGACAACGCGCGTAAGGCGATGCACGAGTGGGGCCTGGGATCGAAGAAGGCGGACATCATCGCCCGCGAGTTCGGACGCGGTGGCCTGAAAACGCTCGTCGACTACCTGAACCTGACGGACGAGCAGTTCGCCAAGATCGTTGAGGACCTTCGGTCGCAGGGTCTCATCGTCACCGAGGAACAGCGGAACATGGCCGAGGCGGCCGTTCGCGAAGGCGCCCGCTTCGAGAATGCTTGGACCGGGCTGGGCGTCCACCTCTTCACGGCCGTTGGGCCGACGATCATGGCGTTCATGTCCGACGTGACGGACTGGATCAAGTCGCATGTCGAGGAGATCAAGATCGCCATCTCCGAGGCCATCAGTTTCCTCGGCGGCCTCGTCAGCTCCCTTCTCGGAATGGATGGTGCGCTCGGATCGTTCAGCGAGACGATCGAGTCGATGAACCAGGTCTACAACCCGTACTCCGCCGGGATCAACGAACTGATCGACGAGATCACCCTTCTCGATCAGAAGCACAAGACGGCGAACACCACCGTCGCCGATGGGCGCCGGGTCTACGAGGCGCAGATCAAGGTCGTCGACAAGGAGGTCAAGGCACTCGACGCGCTGGTGAAGGCCGAGGATCGCGTCTTCGCCGCCCGCCTCAAGGGTATCAAGTCGATCATCGACGAGAAGCTCGCCATGATGGATGCGGCCGAGGCCGCCCGCGAACTCGCCTCCCAGCAACTCAGTCTGAACGAGCAACTCAACGAGGCCCAGATCGCGCTCGCAGAGGCGCAGAGGGGCGAGAAGGGCAAGGTCGATGCGGATGCCGTCGCGAAGGCAATGGAGGATGTGGTCGCGACACAGCGGGCAATCGCCGAGTTGGCGAAGGAACAGGATGTCGCCGCCCAACGGAAGACCCTGACCGACGCCCAGGACTACATCGACGGCATCGTGAAGCTCGTCGAGGACGCCGAAGATCGCAAGGCCGCGGCGAAGGAACTCGGGTCCAAGCGGACCGAGTTGAATGCCGCGCTCGCGCTCGCCAAGCAGAAGGGCGACGCCGAACAGGTTGCGCTCCTGACCGCCGAGTTCGAGGCCGTCCAGACCGGGATCGAACAGGTCAACGCCCGTCTCCGAACCGACGCCGAACGTGAGGCGCTCGATCGCAAGAAGGAAATGCTCCAGGAGGCGAAGGCGGCTGTGACGACGGCCGCGACCGACGAGACGGCCATTCTGATCGCGGAGAAGAAGAAGCAACTCGCAGCCCTCGAAGAGAAGCGGAAGGCGTGGGAGGCGCAGCAGGTCGTCATCGGCAAGGTCCGGGGCATCCTGACCGCGTTGGGGCTTGACGCCGGAACGATCCTCGGCGACCCGAAGGGGCCGGTGCAGGGATCGCTTGAGGCGGCACGGCTGAAGGGGATCGAGACCGCGGACGCGCTCAAGAAGGCTTTCGATGGCTTCAAGACGACGTTGCAGGAAGTGGTCGACACGCTCGGAAACGTCGCGTCCTCTCTCGGCGGACTTTTCGATCCCCTGATGAAAGCATGGGAGGGGATCCCTGCCGCGTTGCGCGGCGCGATCATCGGGGCACTCGTTGGGGGAAAGCTCGGCGGGTTGCCAGGGGCGGTCATTGGGGGCCTCGGGGGAGGCGGTGCGGCCGTCATCGAGGAAGAGTCGGACAAGCCGGGCAATCAGATCAACATCGGCGACTACAACAAGGCCGGAGATGCATGGAAGGGCCTCAAGGCCCAGCTGGGTCGCCTTCCGAAGATGGCCGAGATCGAGTCGGCTTTCGCTTCCGTCGGCATCTCGGCGAGCCAGCAACAGCGGATCATCGCCTACTGGAAGGGCAAGCAGATGATCGAAGGCTGGGCTGGTGGGGGCATGATCGGATCGCAGGGCCCGAGGCTGGGCATGTTCGGCGAGCGGGGCGCCGAGTGGGTCATCAGCAACCCGGCCCTTCGCGCGCTCACAAGCCTCAATCGCGCGCCCGCGCAGACGCTCGCGGCTGTGACCGGCGGCGGGAATGGCGGTAGTACCCCCGTCGTGATTCGCCTGGAGATCGGCGGGCGTCCGCTCCTCGACTACATGGATGAGCATCTCGAATACCGGCGGCGCATCTGACATGGGCCTGACGATCGAGGTCATCTCCGAGGACATCGTGGCCGCTACCGAGTGGGCGTCGTTCCGCTACTCGGAAAGCATCGGCCAGCCCGACGAGTTGAGCGTCGACGCCCTCGGCTTCAAGACCGATCCGATCTTCACGGGAGTCGTGGAGGAGCGGCTGGCGAACCCCAACAACTACTTCTACTGCGTCGCCCGGCTTGACGACGATGTGCTTTTCTCTGGCCTCATCCGCAACATCACGCTCACCAAGCCCGCCAAGGGCGCGGTGAAGCACGGCCTCCAGGCGACCGGCTGGCAGTTCCTCCTGCCGAAGCGTCTCGTCGGGGTGCCCGACGGGAGCCAATGGTGGGCCGACTTGGCGCCGGAGGGCGAGATCCCCGAGTTCGAGTGTGTGGACCCGGTGGCGCGCTGGTACTTGAGCCCGACGCCGGGTGGCGTCCGGACCCTCTTCAGCCGGTACTGGAGCTATCCGGCCGGGATAGACCTCGACACCTATGTCACGGCCGTCCTGCCCGAAGGGGCAAGCGGCGACGAGATGAACTGGTCCGGATCGGACATGGAAGCCGTCCTCAATGACTTGGCGGCGGCAGGGTCGGCCTCCGCGATGTGGTGGTTCGCCAACGACTCCCCCTACGCGGGCAACCTGCTCATGGCTCCGCACCTCGCGCTCCACTTCGGAATCGTCATCATCCCCGACGAGGGCGACGATGGCGACGACCTGGCGGCTGGCCTGCCTTCTGCCGACCTTCCTGACGACGTGGCGCCCTATGAGATCAGCGACCAACCGGACTGGGTGACATCCATCCTGCCGTTGTCTTCATCCTTCCAGATCGACCACTCGCAGCGAGCAGGAGGAGCATACGTTCGCGGGGCCACCGGGTTCGTCCTTGACGTGCTCCCGGCGCCGCCCGACTGGCCCATCCCATACCAGATCGCGGGTGTCGAGATCGGGGGGACCGGCTGGGTCGGCTCGTGGGGCGGGAGCATCTGGGGCGAGGAGTACGTCGATGCTCCGGCCGCGGTGTCGATGGAGCAGCGAGATGCCTTCGGCAACGCCTTCCTCGCCTCACGAGACATTCCGGCGTGGACCGGGACGGTCACGGTTGGCGGAGGCTTCGACGGCTGGCACAAGGGCCAGGCGATCACGGTCACGGACGCGGACTACGGCTTCGACCACAAGTGGTTCCTGATCCGCGGCGTCTCGATGAGCCAGAAGGACCCCTTCAGCATCGCCAACGAATACATCCTGACGCTCGGCGATGTGCTCTCCCCGTCGCTCGGCTGGGCTCTCCGCGAGCAGCGGTTAAAGGAGCAGCGCAAGGAAGTTGACCCCGGACAGAAGTTCGTCGTTTACCACGGCGATCTCCTGCTCGATCCGACCGACCCGGACAACTCGACCTCAAAGGTCGAGGGCCAGTTCGCCACGGCATCGGGCACCGCACGCAAGGTGAAGGGCGTCGGGGCGACGTGGCGCCTCTGGATCAATGGGGTGTCGAGCGCGCTGCACGACACGGACCTCGCCTACTACCTGTCCGATGAGTCGACGACCACCGACGAGCTCGGCAAGGTCTACGCGATCCTCCATGCTGGCGCCTCGGCCACGGCGGCCGACGCTGCCGACATCTCGATCGACGTGGTGCTGCCATGAGTCGCACGGGACAGAAGGTTCGCGTGCAGGACGGCACCGGGGGCGGGATCGGTGGCGGGCGCGTCGGGCAGACGACGCACATCATGACTGGCGTGGGGTCGGGGGTCGGGAAGCCGGTGAGTCGCCACGCGCAGACGGTTCACATTCGGGCAATGGCTGGCATCTTCGACGACTTTGAGCGACCGGATCGGCTCCCCACTGATCCCGAGGTGTTGGCAGGCTGGGGCACAGCCTCTTGCAGGGTCTACGGCTGGGACACCTGGTGGGGGGTGTGGGGCGACAACCCCGACTGGTACACCATCGCGGGAGTAGAGAACGGCGAGGGCTACCTCCACCCTGAGCCGATGTTCGGTTACAACTCCAGCGGGCGAGGATGGGCGGCCATGAGCCCCGTTGTGGTCGATCCACAGGGAGTCGATCCGACATGGCAGCATGATCCAGATTACCCGGCAGAGGTCGGGGATTCCATGATCGTGCGCCAGCCGTTCGCGGTGAAGTTCAAGTTTCGGGCGACCGATGTGAACCCCACCGAGTTCGAGCATCCGTGGCCGTCGACCGCTGCCTACTCCTACCCGCTGCCTCCAGAATGGGTGGCCTACAACGCGGCGATCGACTGGAACGATCCCGACGGCCCCGGATACCAGAGCACCATGCTCGGCTTTTGGCTTGGCAACGGCGCGCTTTACCTAGACTTCTATCCAGCCATGGGCGTCGACCTCTATTCCACCTGTGACGACCCGGATCCGGAGAGCTACGACCGGAACGGACCGTGGCATCGGGAAATCAATCAGGGGCTCGACATCATCACGAACCACGACCCGGCGATCGGCTGGTGGATCACCGTCGAGTGCAGCCCCGACCCGGCTTGGGCTAACGAAATCTACAACGGCGTTGACACGTTTGGCGACCCGACGATGGCAGAGCAGGCGGCGGCGGTCGGAGCCGGGTCCGTGCGGGTCAAGATGTGGCCGGCAGATGAGGAGGAGCCCACGAGCGGCGGCCTCTACGGAAACGGCTACACCTACATCTGGTATTTGGACAGCAGATGCTTCCCCGATCCGGAATATCCCGAGTATCCGCCGATGTTCGACAGCTGGGGCTTTCGGTCCCTTCAGACTGAGTTCCAGTGGCCCTGGCCCGGTGCGATATACCCCGACCAACTGCCGCCAGATTGGCCCGACTGCTGGGTGGACTACGGCACGAAGTTGTGGATCGACGACGTGCGGGTCTGGCAGGGCAACAGTCCGTGGGCCGGCCTGGCAACCGGACAACGAGAGATTAGGTGACCTATTCCATGAGCACACCAGAGTAAGGAGACAGAGGTGCCGAATCCAAACGCGCCTGTTGAGGGAACGGGACGCCGCATCCCGTTCATCGTGGACCCGGACAACCCCGGCGTGGCCTACCTCACGGCGGGCGAGGGCGGCATCGACATGGGCGCGGGCCGGACGGACGGCGCCGCCGCCTACGTTCTGCCGCCGCCCGCCGACACGAGTTACCGGACATCGGTCACCGCCGACGACATCGATACACTGATTCTCGACTCCAATCACCTGCGCCGCGGGTTCGTGATCTATAACGACTCGTCGGCCGTCTTGTACCTCGCGTTCGGCCCGGCCCCGGCATCGACCTCGGACTACACCCGTCAGATCGCCGCTGGGGGCTACTACGAATCGCCGGCCGGTTTCCGGTTCACGGGGCAGGTGCGTGGCATCTGGGCATCCGTGAACGGTGCTGCGCGCGTGACCGAACTGACGTCCGAGACCTGGCTCGGTTCCTGATGCGCGTTCACCTCGTCGCCCTTCCGCACACGGACCCGACGTTCGACTGGTCGACGTGCGCGTACTCAGGCAAGATTCGCCGACTCGGCGGGATGCTGACGGGGCAGGGGCACGAGGTCATCCTCTACGGCGGCGAGCGGTCGGATGCCGTGGTGAAGGAGCTTGTCACGATCGTGACCGACGAGGACCGCCAGCGATGGTTCGGCGACGAGACGTGGCGTGAGCGCGTGTTCGACCGCTGGGACCCGGGCGACGTGGCGTGGCGGGACATGAACGCGAAGGCGATCGCCGCGATCCGCGAGCGAGCGAGTCCGCGCGACGTGATCGGGATCATCGCCGGGCGCTGCCAGGCCGAGATCGTTGCCGCCTTCCCGGGGCACATCGCCTGGGAGTGGGGCGTGGGCTACTCGGGCGTCCTGCCCGGGACGTTCCGGGTATTCGAGTCACATGCCTGGCGGGCGCACGTCGCGGGGCGCGAGCACGATGACAACTTCCGGGCATTCGACGCGGTGATCCCGAACGCCTGGGCACCCGGCGAGTTCCCACGCCTCGGCTCTGGCGACGGCGGCTACCTCCTGTTCATCGGGCGTCTCATCCGGCGCAAGGGACCAGATGTAGCCGCGGCAGCTACCCGCGCCATCGGGGCTCGCCTCGTCGTCGCCGGGCAGGGTGTCGGGACGGTCCAGCCGGGCAAGATCACTTGCGCCGACGGGACGGTCCTCGAGGGCGACGTGGAATACGCCGGCATCGTCGGGCCGGAGGAACGGGCGCAGCTCTACGAGAACGCCGCCGCCACGTTCGTCCCGACGCAGTACCTCGAGCCCTTCGGCGGCGTCTCGGTCGAGTCGCAGCTCGCCGGTACGCCGGTCATCGCGACGCCGTGGGGCGGGCTCGTCGAGAATGTCCGCCACGGGGCGTCCGGCTACCTCTGCTCGACCCTCGCCCAGTTCGTCGAAGGCGCAGCGGCAGCCGTGACGCTCGACCGCGCCGCGATCCGCGTCCACGCGCTGGCGACATGGACGACGGGCATCATCGCCCCGCAGTACGACGCTCACCTGCGCCGGCTCGCCACCCTTTGGAATGACGGCTGGTACCACCTCGAGGAGGCCGCCTGATGGCCGCGACCGTTCGCCCGATCCCGAATGCCCAGGTCGCCATCTCCGAGGACGGGGCGGACAAGGGCGTCGCCCGCCAGTTCGACTTCCCGGCCGGTGTGACCGTTGCGGGGGGCATCGCCACGGTCGACGTAACGGTGGGCGCGGTTGGCGCCACCGGCCCGACTGGTCCAGCGGGAACCGCTGGTGCGACCGGGACCATGGGCCCAACGGGCAGCGCAGGCCCAACGGGATCGACCGGGCCGGCGGGGAACGCCGGAGCGACAGGAGCGACGGGCGCGACGGGCTCTGCCGGGCCAGCTGGATCCACGGGACCTGCGGGAGTCGACGGGGCAACGGGACCCGTAGGAGCTACCGGACCCATGGGAGGGACCGGGGCCGCCGGAGCTGTCGGCGCCACTGGACCCGCAGGAACGACGGGCTCCGTCGGCGCAGCAGGCGCCACAGGTCCAACTGGTGAGACCGGCCCACCCGGCGCCACGGGTCCGGCGGGGGCCACGGGACCCGGAGGCGCAACGGGACCACAGGGCATTCCCGGCGATGTGGGAGCGACCGGCCCAGCAGGAGCGACCGGGCCAGCTGGCGCTACGGGCGTGACGGGTGACGTTGGTGCCACGGGGCCGACGGGTGGAACCGGAGCAGTTGGTGCGACCGGCCCCGCGGGACTCAACTGGCTCGGCGCCTGGTCCGGGGCTACGGCCTATGTCATCGACGATGCCGTGACCGATGGCGGCACGTCCTATGTGTGCATCCTCGGCCACACAAACGAGCAGCCGCCGAGCGGGACCTACTGGGACGTGCTCGCCTCCATCGGCGCGACAGGTCCTGCCGGGGCAACTGGACCGGCGGGCGCTACTGGCCCTCAGGGCGATACGGGCGTTGTCGGAGCCACCGGATCTGCCGGTGCGACAGGGCCGCAGGGTGATGCTGGGGTCGCCGGGGCGACCGGTCCGGGAGGTGCGACGGGCCCAGCGGGAGCAACGGGCGCCACTGGGCCGACTGGTCCGGGCGGGACCACACGCATCTTCATGCTCATGGGAGGCTGATATGGCTTCGACGTACAAAGTTCTCGGCCAGTCCAACCCGGGTGCGGCCTCACTGACCAATGTCTACACCGTGCCCGGTGCGACCTCCGCGGTCGTCTCGACCATCGTCGTCTGCAATCGTTCGACGGTGCCCACGACCTATCGCCTGGGCATCGCGCCGGCTGGCGCCGGGACCGCCCTCGAGCACTACCTCGCCTACGATGCCCCGATCGACGCCAACGAGACCATCACGTTCACGATCGGCGCCACGCTTGCCGCGACCGACGTCGTGCGCATCTACGCCGTGCTCGCTACGGTCTCGATCAACGTCTTTGGGGAAGAGCTCACATGAGCGTTCGCCGGTATCCATCCGGGGCATTCCTGCCGGGCCACACGGTCACCATCTCGCCCTTCTCGGTCCATTCGATCGGCCCTGGGCTTGCGTCATTGGCCGGCTTCGGCACCACCACCGGGAC
>Ga0315284_10012958_pt1 | contig 11876 bp, 13 predicted proteins | sample YL17G09_16_MG_FD_203696 | JGI IMG/M metagenome (GOLD analysis project Ga0315284, IMG submission 203696) | Sediment microbial communities from Yellowstone Lake, YNP, Wyoming, USA - YL17G09_16 | ecosystem: Environmental > Aquatic > Freshwater > Lake > Sediment | place: USA: Wyoming | collected... | reverse complement strand
TACCCATAACCAAAGCGTAATCGGGAACGCCGTGGACCACTACCGCGCCAGCGCCTACCATTGCGTGCTTACCGATATGAACGCCGGGTAGGATGGTTGCTCCTGCACCGATGCTGCAACCATCATCTAGGGTAGGCGGCTCCGGCTTGTAACTGTTGTTGCCTGCGCGTGGGTAGCGGTCGTCTGTGAAGGTGGTGTTAGGCCCGATAAAAACTTTGTCGCCTAAGTTGGAATTGTTGGGTAAAAAAACGCCATGCTGCAAATGGCACCCGCGCCCCATCGTGGTGCCCCAGCCGACATAAGCGTTGCTGCCGATCACGCAGTCATCCCCAATCGTGACGAACTGGCCGATCACTGCACCGCTCCATACCTTGACGTTGCAGCCGAGTTTGGCGTCCTGCGAGACAACAGCAGAGGCGTGAATATCAGGCATCTTTAGCTTCTCCGTTTACTTGCTGCCATTGCAGCGGTTCCCGAGGCAGTTCAACCGCGCTATAGTTTGTCTCTACGTTTGCGGCATCGGGTAATACGATTGTTCCGGCACCGGACTTGAGCGCGGGCACCCACTTGCCTTCATGCCTGCGAGCGGTAATCCCCAAGGCAAACCAGTGGTCAAATATCGTGTCCTGATCCACCCAGACCGTAAAGCCCAATTCTTGAATTTCGTGACAGAACCACAAATCCTCATGCAATCTGCCGGGATGACATTTGCCCGTCTTAAACGTAGGCTTCGGTATCGCGTCGATTACGTTCTTTCTAATCAGCATCCCGGCCTGGCCGATGAAGTCACCCTTGGGCAACGCCAACAGGCCAGTGCCGGAAAGTTCTCCCCAATTGTAAATCGGCATATCGTCCGACCATACCGAACCGTCATCTGGAGCGTGCATGACGCAGGGTAGAAACGGATACGTCTTGCACGGTGAGATCGGCACAACCACATCGACGCTTAAATCTAGTAGATGCAGCAATAAGTCAGGGGAGAATGAATGGTCGTCCCCGAGGACAAAAATCCATTCCCCCTGCATGTCATCGACCGCCCGGTTGAGGTTGTAGGCTACGTCACAGGAACGACGCCGATTGAATATCGTGCCTTCCGGCACTTTCAAATTGCCCAACGAATCCTCGAACTCGTAAAAGCGCGGCGTCATCGCTGTGCCTAGACAAACCGTTCCCGCCGGGTGCTTTGACTTTACTTGCTGCATGATTCTCCTGTTGGTTAATGTCCCACCTACGTTGACAGTATAAGGGTTCCGCCGACGCTGGCGGCGGCCTGCATCAAGTAATTCTCCGCGCACTGGTTGTCCGCCACGTTGGCATTTGTCAGTGCGTTTGAACCCACCGGGAAATAGCAGCGCAGCACGGTAGTCGCGCCATCCGTCGTTGCCCCAGCAATATCGAGACAGTCGGTTATAACCGTGCCGCTTGCCCGTTCGATGAAGTCGCAATCACGGACGGTAGTCCCCAGGCTTGTCGATACCAATTCAACCGCATCGTCCCAAGCGGTATCGCCGCCTACCTTAAACGTGCAGTTCTCGATGACCAAATCGATGGTGGTGGCCTGCGCCCTGATTGCCGGGCCGTTTGCGCCTTCGTTGTAGAAGTAGCAATTACGGATGGTGAGATCGGACAACGTGGTGGTCGTGCCGGTCCAGGTCATGTCGAAGCCGGTCGTCGCGGAGTCAGCCGCCGTGGTAACCGACCAAGTACAGTCGTGAACGAACAAGCGAGTCGCCGCGGCACTCGGCTTGATGCCGGCAAATCCTAGCGCCGGGATAAAGTGAATGTGCGCAATCTCGATGTCAGCAGCGGTAGGAGTGAGAATATTCCCGGTGGAAGTCACCGTGGTTGCTGGTCGGATGACCGACGCACCGCGCCCACTCGACATTGGATTACCGCGTGGAATGCCGGTAATCGTAAGACCCGCCTTGCTGAGTGTCTGCGTTGCTGTCCAGCTATGAGCGCCGGGCAACAGCACGATCACATCACCCACGCTTGCCGTGGCATTCAGAATCGCCTGGTTAAGAGTCAGCAATGCGCGTTCGGGTGATAAGCCGTCTTGACCATCGGAAGCGGGATAAGTGCGCCCTTCGACCGTGTAGGTTGCCGCAGGCGCGACCCAGAAGATTCGCCCGGAGGTGCGAGGGACTTGCCCCCAAAAGTCGCCGTATTTAGTGATGTAAGCCATTTGAACCTCGTGCCGGTATTAGCTCTTAACCCGTTCCGAACCCGGCGAACGTCGGGATTACGAGCGGTTAGTAATCGGACTTAACGGCGTTCTTGATCGGCTTGAAGCCCACCTTGTTCTTAGGCGGGCAACACGGGCCGATGTCCATCTTCCAAGCCGCCGTCGATTCCTTCGTAGCCTTGGCATGGTTGGCCCCGGTGTTACCCGGAGCCGGACCCTTGCCAGACTTTGCCATACCGTTGTGGTACTTGTTCATTAGACAGATGCCCCTGTGATCCAGCGCCAGTCTATATGGCCGTTACCATAACGCGCATAAGCTCTCCATTTTCCCAAAAGTGTATCGAAGTCCTCAATAAATCCGAACTCACCTTTGACGCGCTCGACCCAAATAAGGCCGAAGTCCTTCATCATCGCGGAGTCGATCAGAAACCAGTTATTGGAATCGGTTAGGTAATTCCATTCCTTGGTTTTGTACTGACCCTTATGCACGTTGACGTTGTTGTTGGCCGTGTCGACCTTGCCCATGCTGTTGGTGATCTCAAACGCGACCTCGTACAGATCGGGGGGAAACATCAGCAAGTCGGGGTTGACCGAAATGATCTCGCCACGGTCGCCACGGTACTGCACCATTGCGATGCGGGACGCAGCCAGCGATACGGCTGACAACGAGGTAGTCACCAAGTTGTCAAAGCCTGTAGATGTAGACGCGCCTGAAGTCGTGGTATGCGAGTTCGAGCACATCGAGACACCTTCGGAGTTGGTATAGAAGAACGTATCAACGCTGAAAGCGTTGTTGAACGGGCGGGCCGCATCGGTCTGACGCCGACGGAACAGCGAGCCTGCCAACGCTTTGGGTTTCTGATCGATGATACCGAACTGCTCGTCATCGAACAGCTTGCGCTCAATCTGAATGCCCTGGCCAAATTCCAGAGCGGTAATCAGCGTGTCGTATCCCGCGCTCACGTCATCATAGGTGATCGTGCCGCCGAACAGCGGCATTTCACCCGTAGTGCCGATGGTGCTGAACCGCTCGGTATTCAGCTTGCCGGTTTGAACTGAGTAGAGACTGGAAATTTCATCCGGGACATCGGTAAACCGTTCGTCCCAAATGCGTTGAAATCGCGGGTCTAGCGCGGAAGCAAAATTGCTGGATAAAAGTGCCATTTGAACCCTCCATCATGGCGTTATGGGCGCAACCCTCTTTGGCCGATGCGCTGGCCAGTGGCTAAGACTTACAATTACGCAGCGCGTGCGTCGCTATCATGGACGTGGTTGCGCAGCTTGAAAAGGACGTAGCTGTTACCAGCCCCGTTGAGTTCAAGATCGACCACGCTAACATCGCCACCCGTGCCCGACGCAATCACCGAATTGGCTTCGAGAAATAAAGTGGTTGTCTGCACGAAGCCGGAACCGTCCGCGCTATCCGCGCCCAGCCCTGCCATATTCCACGGGATGAGGTGGAACACGTCACCAACCGCAATAGCTCGCGGGAAAGGCACCGTTACAGTAACCGATGCGTTCGATGACGTAGCGGTTACCGAACGGGAAAGCCCGACGTTGTTACCCGACACGCACCAAATCGTTCCACCGACGCAGCTATGAGTTCCGACCGTAGCGGTAAGAACCGTGCCGCCAGCCGAAGCCGATGTATTGGTATGACTTACCAATACGGTGCCATCAGCAGCTGCACCCGATGCTCGCGCCTTGATGATCTGATCGGAACGCACGTTGATGCTTACCATGCCTTCGGTCGCGCCCTGCGTAGTCGAGTACGTTCCCGCATCGTTGGTTAAACCAACAGCGGAAATAAACGCGGTGGTTGTGCAGGGAATCACACCGAGTGCGCTAGTCGTGCCGTCACCGGCAATCGTGCCAGTAGACGTAATCGCCGCGCCTAGTTTGTATTTCTTGATTAGGGATGCTCCGCCCATGAGGTGCCCGGCGTGTATCATGCTCAATACCTCCAAGCCGGTAACGCTTTGCGTGCTGCATTGTCGTTCCGGCGTGCTACTACAGGGTCAATATAGGATAAAGCGTAAGTCGTTTCGTGAACGAATCCGGTGCCGGTTGGGCCTGTCTGTTGTTTACAGGCATCGCACTGGCCGTCAAATTCGTACCCGCTCGTTCTTCCCGATCTGTCGGGGATGTACGCTTTGCGATAGTTGTGCTTGCGGGGGTTAAACTTGGGGCGACAAAAGGTGCAAAGCAGAATGAACTTTTGAGTGTCTACCAGATCGGCAATCCAACTGGCGGGACTCTGACTACCATCGACACGTCGCCCAGAATGTTCACTGGCTTTGAGCATTTCACTCCTGGTGAATCCCTCTCCCATCCGGTGATATTTAGGAACGATGACGATTGCCATTAACCCGCCTTTCGAGCTTGCGTTTTCTGGTGGTAGCCCCACTCTTTGGCTCGTTGCGCTGGCGTTAAGTTGGTAGCGTCCCAGATACGCTTCATGTGCTCGGGAGCCTTGGAAATATCGTCGCCCTTAGTCGGGATTGATCCCCCGGCTGGGGTTTCGCTATGTGCCGCGTCCACCCGTGCCTGGCGTGTCTGTGTCGCCGCCTGACTGCGCTGCTTCAACTTGTCCAAGGAACCGGCCACCCTTTCAAGCGCGATGCGCTGTGTCCGTATGTCGTTGGCGAATCCGTAATCCTGTACTAAGCTCTGATACACTCGCTTTACTTCCTGGAACTCCGAACTGTTCTGATCCTTCGTCCACGGTAAGTGCGTCATGTACTCGGTCACTTCCGTCGCAGCCCGCTCAAACGGCTTTAAGGCTATTGCCGCTTGCCGTTCCTGATCGATAACGCGCTTCGCTTCGATCTTAGCCAGATAAGCCATGCCGTCCGCTGTGCTTACCTGCCCGGCATCGATTGCCGTCTGCACCTCGGCTGGCGTGAATATCTTTTCCGGCGGCGCTACAGGCTGTTGCGTCCTGACTTCTTCGAGTGTCCTAAGCCTTTCCTCCAGGCGGACCCGTTCAATGCGTTCAGATTCGAGCTGTTTTTCGACCCCTCGACGCGCCCGATATTCTTTTCTGGCCCTGATTTCTTGTGGACTAGAACCGCCGGGTTCTCCTTGGTCCGAGGCGCTTTCGTCCACGGATGCGGATTCGACGGTCGGACTTTCGGTTGCGGCTGGGTCTTCTGTAGGCTCGAGAGCTGTTGACGCTTCATTGGGTACGTCCTGAGTGATTACTGATTCGTCTGCCATTTTTATCCCCGTTCGATCATAAGGGGGCTGATCGAGTTGCCCGCGCCGGCTTGAAATGGGGGCGACGACCCCGCGCATACGATATGCGATATGCCATTATAGACGCCGTTTTAACGGCTATGTCAATGATTCTCCACGGTTGATGAGCGAATCGATCATCTCGATGACCTGGGTGTAAGTGTCAAATCGGGTGATATTTATCGCCAGTTGACGCTTTGATTCGTAGAATTGGTGATCGGCCACAATCGGGCCATAAATCAATTCCCGCTCCAGTTTGTCGCATAGCGCCTTGGATTGCAGGCGCAGCGGCTCAATGTGATCGCAAAAGAGTTTCCACCGGGGATCGCCCTTTAGTTCCGACATCGCTACCGCTACGCCCTTGATCATCGCCTGTTCGGGCGATGCCTTGTGTGGCTGGCGTGTGCGCCAGGCTTCTATATCTTCAAGTGTCGGCATTTAGCACGGCATCTTCGGTTTGCTTTTCTTCTTCTTCTTGGCTGCCATCTCCATCACCACCTTTCTGTTTTTACTGTACTTCCGCACTGCCATCGATCATTTCGTTTCGTCCAACCGGGGTTTGTGACTCGGCGCCGGGGGGCGTCATGTTGCTCATCACACCGCCGGGCCCCTGCTGTGGTGGCTCGCCGGGAGCACCGTTGGCCGATTGCGCCATCATCATCTGCTGCTGCATCTGAATCTGCATCATCTGCATGACCTGTTGCAAGTACTGCTGGAGCAACGCCTGCTGGATGGGCGACAACGCCGCAGCCGCGGGCGAGCGGGTAAACTCGGCCAGTTTCTCCAAGTGCATCTGGATCGGTTCCATCGGGTGGCCGACCGGCGCTTCGCTGTGCAGGATGAACGTGATTGCTTCCTCCGCGGTGATCTTTGGCCCGAGTAGCACGCTCGGCGGGCGCTGCAAGAACTCGTCGGGGTCCTGATCCTGGGAAATAACCAGTTTGCGAAACAAGTGGTAAATCTCGTCGGGCGTAACGATGCCAAGCTGCAAGGCAATCGGACTAAGCATCAATCCGGCCAGGGTTTGCATCTGTTGGGCCAGCATTTGCTTGTTGGTGTTGAGCATGGTCGCGCCGAAATCAAAATCCATGTCGGCGTCGATGTCGTTAGGGCTGACTGCCGTGTAGGGCTGCTCGCCTTTCTCGCTGTAGCCCAAAATTCGTATCTCCTTGTTTTCCGGCAAATATGAGCGGTTTAACCTATGAAACATTTGATAAAGCCGACAAACGGCATGGAAAAGACGGCGAAGAATCTGCTCGCTGCGCACATCGCTCTGTTGCAGCAATCCCATCGTAGTGCCGACGGTACGGAATGCCGACGCTTTGCCGGTGGGCACCATGCCGTAGCTTGCCGCGTTCATCATGGTTAGTTTCTCACCGAATTGGGCGAGCACCGCCATCGTGTTTAAAGCAAATCCCGAGTCTTTAGTTGGGAACTGTGGAAACACCAGATCGGCCTGCGGGTTGTCGAGCGGTATGCCCTGGCCGGGCATGAGTTGAATCGGCTCGGGCTTAAATCCGCTTGCCGCCCGGTAGCCGAACCACGGCATGTTGGTGATGGTGCCCCAGTCGATGTGCTGGTTCATCAGGGTTTCCGACGCGCTCTGTTGCCACTCGATCATTTCAGGCAAGCTCATGCCGTACACGCGGTTGGGAATCGGGAATATGCTGTCGTGCATGAACGGGCGGAGCACGGGGAGGCCAGGGTAAATCTCGGTCAGAGCGCGGGCACGGAGCAGCACTTTTGACGCCCTGGCAAACGTGATGATAACATCTTCCTCAAGACCGTCACCGTTGATGTCTAGCCGCCCGTAGTGCTCAACGATCTGTCGGTTATCGTCAACGTCGCCGGCCCAAAGGGTATCGACGCCTTCCATCTGGTCTTTTTGCGCCTTGGGTTCGTCCTCGGGCTGGCCGCTGCCGACAACGGACTTACTGGCCTTGATGGTGTCAAAGTCTTTTTTCTTGGCAAGGTCGTAAACTCCTGTCTCAATGCGCCGTTTGATGGTGTCCAGGCTCGCGGTGCATAAACGGTTCACATAGGGCGCTCCGAGTGGATTGGAGGGGCCTGGCGGCTGTAGATTGGCACTTCTGACGGGGAACACGACATCTTCAAAGTCGAGCACTTCAAACGTCGGCCCGTTGTAGGTAATCGAGTTGCCGGTCATGCACATTTCCCAGCGTTCATCGTCGCGGTCGTAGAACTCAACCTTGACCGTCTGCGGCTCGCCAAAGCCTTCCTTTTCCATCTCAACGTCCCAGGAATATCCCTGGTCGTCGGTCATCGTGGCGTTTTCAACGCCCTGCATGTGGGTCTGAATCGCCTGCAAGGCTTGCGCGGTCAGCGGAGTATTTTCGTCAGGTTCGGGGAGCACCCGAATGTCAACGATATTCTGGTTCTCTTTGATCCAGTGGGTGAACACAAACGCCGCTTCGTCATCGACAAAATTGGAAATAAACGAATCGAACTTAGGCTCACCGTTATTCTCGACGTAAACCTGATAATCGAGCAGCTTGTTGATGTTTTCCTGCTTGGCGATGCCGGTTCTCTGCCGCGCCTTGGCTAAAACCGTGGGCCGGGTGGATTTTACCGCGTTTTCCAGCGTTGCCTTGGTGCGCAGGCTCGCCGTCAGCATGATCGGGAGCCACATGTTGCTACTATTTGCCCACGGCCAGTCTTTTTGCTCCATCCATCCGCGCAATTTTGCGTAGCGCGTCATGCGCTTGTCGATTCTGCCCTGACGGTCGTTCAAATCGCGGTTAAGGTTCTTGACGATGGCATCTAGCTGCTGGGAAGCAACCTTGATCGACTTTTTTATGCGCTTTTTGCGCTCCGGTTTATCGGGCGCATCGGGAGTTTCGGGCGCTTCACCGGGTTCGGCTTCGCCTTGCGGCATCATATTTGCGCCCTGTGGCGCCATCGCACTTGGATCGGTGTATTCAGCCATTCAACGCCTCTTTCGCATTTGTCAAAGCAGCCTGAATAATGCGCGATTCACAAGGCGGATCGTCGGCAAGCATTTCCTTGCTGATCGTAAAATTAAGTTCGTGGGTATCGCCACGAAGAAAATACTGCATACGATACCGCGTTCCAAGATCGGTATAAGTCGGTTCGGCAACGCGAACTAAATCGCGGGGAATGCCGGCTTTATCAAGCATCGCATCGAGTAATTCGGTGTATTCAGCCATCAATTACTCCCACAAATACCGCATGACGTAATCGGTTCCGGCAACAATAACGCGAGCGTGTTCCGAACGGTTTATGCGTAATTTTGAAATTTTCTCAGCATACCAAACCGTTCTTCTGTCGTCGTGTATTTTGATTTTAACATCCAACGAATCAAAATCTTCCTCAGATGAAAATATCAACAACGGCTCGGGTGTGTATTCAGCCATCAGTAGGCGCTCTTTCTTACGGCCTTGGTTGCCGAAATGAACCGGCCATGACCCGACATATTAGCGTAGCTCGGATTGCTGTTTACCATGTACTGCATGAGCGCCGGGAAGTCGTCGTTCTTGCCGGCTGGCATCGGTTTTGGGTCTTTGTTATGGCTCGCGTTGGTCGACCATTCGTCCCAAACGTAGCGCATGAGCATGTAGTTGCTACGCGCACAGGTATTGAAAATATGGAACCGCGGCTGGCGGGTTCTCGAGTCGGGCTTTAAATATGCCGTCATTCTCGCTCTGGCTGTCTCGCGGTTATCGTCGGCCAGGTCGCAGCGCAGGCCAACCGCGTCAAATTCGTCCCTGACCGTCCTGCCGCGCTTATTAGTCACTCCTGCGGGACTCTTGGCCATGTTAGGGTCAATCAGGCGTCTGACCACGTTTAAACGCAATTTCTGTTCGATCTCGCGTACCCTTTGCGCCGTGACTTCAGCTTCCCCGCCATTCTCCAACTCAGCCACCTGATAAATATCGTCGCTTGGAGCAATCGCAAACCAAGCCATGCAGTGAGGCTTGCGCGGGTGGGGATCAAGGCACATGATCGTCGGGAACGAGTAGACCGATTCAATCGGGTCGATAAAATGGTTAAACTGCGCAAGATTGTTCCCCCCGCAACTTACACAAGTACCTTCTACAACCAATGCGGCACTTTGACAAGTAAAACAAAACGTCGCGTTGCGGTCGGTGTAGAGCGGGTAGATTCTGCCGCTCAGGTGCATGAAGTGGCCTTCGAGGCGCACTTTTAGCTGGTTGGCCGTCAGCCCGGCAGTCACTTTGTCGATCATGCCGCGGTCGAGCACCCGGTTTTTTAAGGTAAAGAGCTGAAACACGTCGATGTCGGGAGAGTCCCGTTTCTCGAATATCTCGTCGTAAATCCATGCCGATTTCCAGCTTGTGCTCTCCTCGTCGGGCGGTGTCATGGCAATCATAAGCCTGCCACCGACGTCCAGGATACGCATCTTGTTTTCACGGTAAATATTGGCCGGTGGGCCTTCGTCGTGACAGATCATGTGCATGGAAGAACCGGAGAAATCCTGCACGTCTTGGTCATAGCTCATCGTCTGGCAGGTGCTACCGTTCATCAGCCGCAGGACACGCTCCTTCTCCAGCCAGGAATCGTCCCATGCCTGTTTCTTCAGGAACTCTGGCGGTATCCAGCCCCAATGCCCGCTACGCCCGCCCTGTTGCCCGGCACCGCTCCACTGCCACCACTGCAACTTGGGCCGGATTACCGGCGCCCAGGTGTTGGTAAGCGACTCGCAAACGATGCGGGAGCGGATAGGTGTTCGGAGTTTCTCCCGAGGGTAAATATCGCGCAGGCAGATCGGCACCACGCCGGTCATCTGGATTGCCCACTCGACCATCATGGTTTCAGTTTTTGAACTGCGGTTGCCGCCAACGATAAGCTGCTCGGTAGCCGTCGATAAATGCACGGCCAATGATTCCTCGCTCGCCGGCTCGTACAGTTCCAACTGCCGCTGTTGTTTAGTGGTATCGCGTAGGGCGATGACCTGCTGGCTAAGTTCGACCAGTTGCTCATCGGTAAAGGAATCAAGATTGGCGGTTAAAAGATTCGGGTCGGCAATGTAGTCGGCAATCGTCGGCATTAAGACGCACGGACTCCTTGGGGGGGGACACTTCTCTCTCTCCCTCACTCCCTCCGCTATCCCCTCTTCTGACTCCGGTCGGCTATCCGTGCCCCTCTAGTCACCTTGCAATCCAGTCCTTGATGCAAGCCAAGGTTAATGTCAGGCGATGTTCCTGACTTAATAGCGTCGGTCGGTCGGTCGGTCGATTGTGCTGGTCCAGTCAATCCCGGTATTAACACCCATCTCACCAGAAGCGGTGTGGGCAACGGCGCTAAAGAGTCCGTGAGAGTCGCGGTCCGAAGCCTCGGGATTGCCGAAGTGGCCCATAAAAACAGCAAAGCCCCGGCCATTGCTGACCGGGGCTCCACCGCTCACGGACTCACTATGTCGATTTCTCAACATGCACCACCATTACTCCCGTCCCACCTTTATGTCAAGCGGTTAAGAAACTGAAGCGGTTTTCCGACGCCTCTCTCGGTACGCCCTCTGCCGCTCCGCGTTGCTGCCGTAAATCTTCATACAAGAGCAGGTAGGGCAATGCTTCGTGCCGACGCTGGGGGCCGTTATAGCTTGCGTAACAGGCTTGGCCTTGGGCAATCTGCGGGCAACGCACCACTCCTCAGAATGGTCGGCTACACTCTCACAATTAGGACAATATGGCATGTTACACCATTCATAACATAGCGTTACGGAATACGCAACTCTTTTAGGGGTTTTTACAATTTACGATACGGCTTGCGTAACGGTATGGGGCGCTTTTATGGGTTTTTAGAAACGTCGAATTGGCGCTTTTATGGCTGCGATGTAAGGGGGGAGGACTCCTGAAAAGCCCATCCGGTGGCGGGGGCGAACCAAGGTGCCCATGCGCCCATGCCACGTCACGTCCGGCAACGGATCGGCCTAGCGTGACCGTGTACGCACGCTCGATGGTGATGCACACCGACACCATGCACCACGGCGAACCGGCAAGCGTGCCAATGCAATACCCATGCCCATGCGCTAAAGTTAACAGATTATACGTTATCAGACGTTGATGTTATGAAGCCTATCTTATCAGCTAGTTAGACGTGATAAGTAAGTATTGGGTGAGTTATGAAATATGTGGGTTATCTTCTTAGGTTAAGTGGCCGATAAACCTAAGATTCTAAGGTCATTTCTTGGACCTTGCCAGCAACGTATCGCGTAAACGCTCGGCGAGGTCGTCTAGGTTGGAGACTTCGTTAGTTCGGATGGCCATGTTTTGTGTAGATTCGCCGGCCATGAGCCTATCCTTGTCGAACAAAATACCATATACCATGGCCGCTTGCGGTGCCGATGCGTCCGGTAAACGCTTCTCAATTTGCACCATGGCATCGGCCATAATTCGAGCCGTGCAGGCCTGTAAGTTGCGTTTTTGCTCTTGGCGCAGCTGGTTGTATGACG
>Ga0315284_10012957_pt1 | contig 11878 bp, 9 predicted proteins | sample YL17G09_16_MG_FD_203696 | JGI IMG/M metagenome (GOLD analysis project Ga0315284, IMG submission 203696) | Sediment microbial communities from Yellowstone Lake, YNP, Wyoming, USA - YL17G09_16 | ecosystem: Environmental > Aquatic > Freshwater > Lake > Sediment | place: USA: Wyoming | collected... | reverse complement strand
CGCGCAGGCTATCGTCCGGGTTCATATTGAGCGAGTCATGGGCATAGGGATGCCACTCGACAATGACCAAGCTGTCGCCGTACCTCGTCCTCACGAGGCTGTCGAGCGCTTGCGCCGCAAGCGCGCAGTTCCCTCAGCCGGTCTCGCTGACCAGTTCAGCGAGCACCCGGCGGTCGGTCGTTTGGACCGGCACGAACGGCGCTTCTGAGCAACTGAGCGCGAGCATCGCGAACGCGAGAGCCGCAGCGAGTGGTGCTGTCTTGCGAATCATGAAGGTAATCTTAGAAGCGTATGCCGGCACTGTCAAATAACGCTATCTCCTGCTAGCTACCGCGAGCGGGCCCCGTCTATTCCCGGCGGACCGGAGGCCGCGCCGCTATTCTGCTTGACTAATACCCGTCTGCGCGGACACTTACAGTGTGGACAGCTTCGTCCAGATAGTAACCACAACTGCCAGCCGGGCCGAGGCCCGCAGTATTGCCCGGGCGGTGGTTGACCGTCGGCTGGCCGCCTGCGTGCAGATTGTCGGCCCGGTCGAGAGCACCTATCGCTGGCAGGGCAAGGTCGCGACCGCTCGGGAGTGGCTCTGTCTCATCAAGACGACTCAGGCACGATACCGGCAGCTCGCCGCCGCAATCGAGGTTCTTCACCACTACGATACGCCGGAGATAGTCGCTTTGCCAATTGCCGCCGGCAGCCGCCGCTACCTTGACTGGCTCGCGTCTTCGGTCCTCCCGCCCTCCGCCAATCGCAAATCGGCAATCGGCAATCGTAAATCCCCGCGGGAGTCTTCTTGCCGCTGAGAGACCTCATCTCCGAACTGCAGGACCCGGACGCGGTCACCCGGCGTCATGCCGTGGAAGCGCTCGGCCATATGGGCGGCGACGAGGCCGCCGGCGCCCTGGTGCTGATGCTCAAGGACCCGGACGACACCATCCGGGTACTGGTCGGTGACGCCCTTGCGACTTTCGGCCCAGACGCGGTAGAACCCCTGGTACGGTATCTTGCCACGTGGTACGGCCCGGTCGACGCGGTCGTACCGACACTGCTCGGAAAGCTGCGCACCGAACGCGGGCTCGGCTTCCTGGCCGGGCATCTTTCCGACCCGGAGGCGTCGACCCGCGCGGCCATCGCCACTGCGCTCGGCCGCATCGGCTCCGAACGGACGCTTCCGCTGCTGCTCGAACTGCTGCGGGACATGACCGCCGACGTTCGGATTGCCGCCGCCCGGGCCCTTGGTGAGGTCCAGAGCGCGGCAACCGCGGATGCCCTGCTCGACGAGATGGCCGATGATGACCCGGCGGTGCGGACCGCGGTTGCCGAGGCACTCGGCCGAATCAACAGCCAGAAGTCAGTTGACATCCTCTCCCGCGCCTGCGCCGGGGACCCGGACTCGAAGGTGCGCAAGGCGGCGATGGTCGCGCTCCGCCGCGTCAGCTCGTGGGTAGTCACCCCGCTGATTCACGCGCTGTCCGACGATGACCTGAGCGAACGCATCCACGCGGTCAGCCAGTTGCTGAACCAGGGCAAGGCCTCGGTCCTGCCGCTTACGGAACTGCTCACCAATGAAGAACCGACGGTTCGTGCCTCGGCCGCGGAGGTGCTCGGCGCGCTCGGCGACACGACCGCGCTCGACTCGCTAATCCGCGTGCTCGGCGACGCCGACGCCCGGGTCCGGCTCTCGGCGACGAACGCGCTGGGCCGGCTCAAGCACAGCCGTTCCGCCCAGACCCTCGCCCGCGCGCTCGAAGACCAGGACAACAAGGTCGCGTCCGCCGCCGCCACCGGGCTGGAAAGCCTCGGCGAACTCGCGGTCGACCCGGTGTTCGAGCAGCTCAACCACGAATCGGCCGAAGTCAGGGTGCGGGCAATCGACGTGCTGGGCCGGCTCCGCCACAAAGGCGCCTGCGACCGGCTCATCCGCGGCCTGACCGACAGCGTCGCGTGGGTTCGGATTGTCTCGGCTCAGGCGCTCGGCGAGGTCTGCGAAATCCAGGCCGCGCCGGCGCTGATTCAGGCGCTCAAAGACCGCGACCCGGTGGCCCGGGCAATGGCGGCCGAAGCCCTGGGCAAGCTGCGCGACTTCCAGGCTACGATGCAACTCCTGAGCGCGCTCGGCGACGAAAGCGACATGGTGCGCATGAGCGCGTTGCGTGCCCTCGGCCAGATCGGCAATCCGGCCGCGATTCCGTTCCTTGAGCCCGCGCTCGACGCGCCGGAGCCGGGCCTGCGCTGCGCGGCGATTGACGGGCTGGCCTCAATGCGCGTGACCGGCGTGCTGCCGAGGCTGCGCAAGATGGCGCGGCACTGGCCGAGGGGAAAAGAGCCGAAGGAAGTCCGGGAGGCGGCGCACCGGGCAATCGAGGCTCTGGAGGCGGCGCTGGAGCGGGAGAACGCGCTGGGCCTGCGGCCGGAGGAATCGGACGAGAGTTAGCCGGTAGAGGTTAGCAGTTAGGAAAGGGACACTCCCAACTCTTAACTCCTAGCTCCTAACTATTCCTCAAACAGCGCCTTCGCGTAGGCTTCCGGGTCAAACGGCTCGATGTCGTCGAGGCTCTCACCGGTGCCGGTGAATCTCACGGGCACACCCAGTTCCATCACAATCGGGATTAATACCCCGCCCTTGGCCGTGCCGTCGAGTTTGGTGACCACGAGGCCGGTCAGCCCCAGTTGCTCGTTGAACGCAGCCGCCTGACGCAGGCCGTTCTGGCCCACGGTTGCGTCGAGCACCAGCCAGACTTCGTCCGGGGCCCCGGGCTTCACCTTTGCGCAAACCCGCTTGATCTTGACGGCTTCGTCCATCAGGTCCTTGCGCGTGTGGAGCCGACCCGCGGTGTCAACCAGCACGACATCGATGCTCTTCTGCAAGGCCTTCTGAATCGTGTCGAACGCCACCGCGGCCGCGTCCTGGCCCTGTACCGACGAGACAATCTCGACCCCGGCCCGCTTTGCCCAGATCCCAAGCTGCTCGGCCGCGGCGTCGCGATACGTATCAGCCGCGGCGACGACCACCCGCTGTCCCTGGTCAGCAAAAAGGCGGCACAGCTTGCCGATGGTCGTGGTCTTGCCCGACCCGTTCACGCCGACAATCATGACCACCAAAGGAGGGGATTGGGGACTAGGGGCTAGGGATTGGGGTGGGGAAAGCAGTCTTGCGATTTCGGTTTCGAGGACCGTGCGCCGGTCCCCGGCCGCACGTTTCACCTTGTCTACCAGGATTTCGGTCGCCTTGACCCCGACGTCGGCGGCGAGCAGCGCCTCTTCCAGTTCCTCGGTATTGGCCGCGACCAGCAGCCGCTGGAACACCTGGCGGGTCTTGGCCAGGCCGCTTGCCAGTTTCTTGAAACCGACCCCGATTCGAGCGAATGGATTCACGAACTAGCTCGCGGCCGACCAGGAGAATGGTGAATAGAGAATTGGGAATTGTGAAAGGCGGACTCGGATTTCACTATTCACTATTCACAACTCACTATTTCGCCATTTCCGGCGGCTGCGTCTGCCGGCGGTACTCGGCCAGGCTGACCGAGACGAGCGTCGAGATTCCGGGCTGCTCCGCGGTCACGCCGAACACGACGTCGGCACGCTCCACGGTCAGCCGGTTGTGCGTGATAATGACCACCTGGGTCTTGTCCGATATGCCCTTGAGATAGTCGGCGAAGCGGCCGACATTGGCGTCGTCCAGCGGCGCGTCCACCTCGTCGAGAAAACAGAATGGCGCCGGCTTCACCCGGTAGAACGCGAAAAGCAGCGACACCGCGAGCAGCGCCTTCTCGCCGTCGGAAAGCTGCTCGAGCCGCTTCGGGGTCTTGCCTCTCGGTTTGGCGATGATGCCGATCTCCGATTCGAGCGGGTTCGCATCGTTCGTCATCACCAAGTCCGCCTCGCCCTCGAGGAACAGGGTCTGGAAAATCTCGCGGAAGTGGCCGCGCACCTCGCTGTAGGTTACCGCGAACTGCTCCTGCGCGTGCCGGTCAATCTCGGTCAGGGTGCTTTCGAGGTTCACCTTGGCCGCGGCCACGTCATCGCGCTGGACCGTAAGCTTCTCGAGGTCCGACCTCTCCTGCGCGTACTCCTGGGCGGCGAGCGGGTTCACCTGCCCAAGTGCTTCGAGCCGGGACCGGACCTGGGCCAGCCGCTCGTCGGCGCCCTCCATCGCCTCGGGCTGGAACGCAGCGATGTCGGTTCCGTAACTCGATCTCGCCTCTTCGCTGATGGCGGCAAACCGCTGGTTCAGTTCATACAGCTTCAGCCGCTGCTCCATCAGGACATTCTGGTTCCGCTCCTGCGACTGGCGTAGCTCGACGAGGTTGGCCTCAAGCGCTTCCTCGGCCCGCGCCAGTTCGCCGATGTGGAGCTTCCCGGTTTCGGCGTCAAGGTCGGTCAGAGTGGAGCGCGCCCGCTCAATCTCCGCGGCCCGTTCGCCGATTTCCTTTTCCAGCCCCGCACCCTCCTCGCGGTTGCGCTCCGCCGCCGTCGTGTAGTCCTGCAGCCGGCGCCGGCCGTCGTCAATCTGGCGCTTGGCAAACGTGTTCTCGGCCTCGAGCCGGGACCCGACCTGCCGCGCCTCGGAGAGCTCGGCCAGTGCCTGCGACGACAAATCCAGCCCGGCCTTGACCTGCTCTTCAAGTTTGCGCGCGTCCGCTTCGGCCTGCCGGAGCGCGCCGGTGCCTGCCTGGGTCCGGGTCTCAAGCTCGCCGCCGGCAGCGGCGAGCGCGGACCGCCTATCCTCGGCCGCCCGCATCTGCGCCGCAGCCGCGTGCTGCCCGGCCCTGAGCCGCTCGACGTCCCGGCCCAACTCTTCGCCGGTCGCGGCAATCAACGCCAGCGACGCATCGAGCGACGCCTTCTCGCGCCCGGTCTCACCGACCTCGAACTCGACCTGCCCAATCTCCTTTTCCAGTTCCTCGCGGCGCTTTGCCAACGCGGCCTCGCTCGCCGCAATCCCGGCCAGTTCCGCCTCCGCCGCGTTGAGCCGTTCGCTCTTGTCGTGAATCGCCCGGCCCGCGCTCAAACGCCCGCTTTCCTTGCCCTCAATCACCAGCCGGCCGTCGGAGAAACGGCACACTCCGTCCTGCGTCACGAACGACCAGCCCGGGTACTGCTGCGCCAGCCGGCCGAGCTCGCCGGCGCTCGCGGCCACGAGGCACCCGTTGACCAGCGTGTGTAGTGCGGCCGGTGCCTCCGGCTTGACCTTGACGAAACCGGACAAGGGCCCAATGCAGGCCGGGTCCGAGGGCAGGATTCCAGGATTCGAGGATTCGAGGGGTCGAGTGTCGTCCTGATTGGAATCGCGGGCCCCTTCACCTCTGGACTCCTCTCCCTGAATCCTTGAACCGTTGAACCCTTGAACCCCTTCCTTAAGCAGGAAGCCGAAGCGCAGGTCCGGCCGCCTCTCAGCCAGTTCCCCGAGCTTGTCCGGCCCGGGCAAGTCCGCGACGAGGAAATCAACCACTGCGTACAGCGCCGCTTCGCACGCCCGTTCCCACCCGGGCGCGACTTCGAGGAAAGCGCTCGCCTCGCCACGCAAAGCCTCAGCCAGCGCTGCCCGGCTCACCTCGGCCTGCTCGCTCGCAATTCCGGCACGCAGTACTGCCAAATCGGTCTCCAGCCCGGCCCGCTCCTCGCGCAGCTTTGCCTCGTCCGCGCGCAGCCGGTTCCGGTCGTCCCGGGCTTGGGCGAAGTCGGCGCGCAATAGTACGAGTCGTTTCCGGCCCGTCTCGATGGCCGCTGCCGCAGCCGCGACCTTCAGCCCGGTTTCCGTTCTTTGTTCTTCGTTCTTCGCTCTTCGCTCTCGGACCGCGCCCGCCTCACCGGCCAGCCGCTCCACGGTCTCGCGCTGGTTGTCAATCGTCGCGTCGAGTCTGGCCAGGTCCTGCCGACCGCCCTGCTCCTGCTCCAGTTGCAGGGCGGAGCGCGGTCTCGTGGCTGCGCAGCCCGTACAACTGCTCTTCCAGCGACTGCACCAGCGTTCGCTGGCGTTCGAGCTTCTCCTGCGCCCGCGCCTGTCGTTCGTTCGCCTCGGCCAGTCGAGCAAGGGTCTGCTCGAACGTCTGCTCCATCTGGCGGACGTTCTCCGCCAGTGCGGCGCGCTGGGTCTCGGCCTGGCCGGTCGCGCTCGCAAGAAACTCTATCCGCTGCCGCGCCAGCAGGTCCCGGCCTTCGAGGTCGGACACCACCTGCCGCTGGGCCTGCACCTTTGCGGCCAGCTCGTCCTTCAGCGCCTGCAGGTCCCGCACCCGGCCGCGCTGCGTCTTCAATTCCTCGTCCAGTCGCCGGATTTCCGCTACCCGCGCGGCCTCGGCCTGCTCCATCGCCTCGGTGTCGGCTCGGGCCCGCTCGAGGTCACGCCGCATCGCGTCGTAGTCGGCCTTCAACTCCAGCAGCCGTAACCCCTTCTCCTCGGTCTTCAGCTTGTCGAACGCCCGGAGCCGGCCGGCCTGCCGCTGCAGGCTGCGCACGTACCGTTCCCGCTCGGCGATGATGTCGTCGAGGCGCATCAGGTCGCTCGCGGTCAGTTCGAGCTTGCGCAGGCAGTCGGCCTTGGCGTCCTGGTACTTGGCCAGCGACGCCGCCTCCTCAAACATCTTCCGGATGTTGCCGGAGATAATCTCGCGCATCTGGCGCAGGTCGAATATCGAGTAGGCCTTGGTGCCGGCCCCGGCTGAGAAAAATACCTCCTGGATGTCGCGCAACCGGCACGCCTGCTTGTTCAGATAGTACTCGCTCTCGCCCGAGCGGAAATACCGCCGGCGTACCTCTATCTCCGTCGCTCCCTGTCCCTCGCCCCCCGTCCCTCGCCCCTGCTCGACGTCGTCCAGCACGAGCTTCACCTCGGCGTAGTTCACCGGCGCCACCGTGGCCGTGCCGCCGAATATCAGGTCCTCGTTCTTCACGCAGCGCAGCAACGTGAACGCCTGCTCGCCCAGCACCCAGCGGAGCGCGTCGAGGACGTTGGTCTTGCCGCAGCCGTTCGGCCCGATGACCGCGTTCAGGCCCGGCGAGAACCGCAGCGTGACTTTGTCCTGGAAAGACTTGAACCCGATGAGCTGGAGCTCTTTTATTCGCACTTCGGGCTAAACTATAGAAGCGGGCACAGGCAAGTCAACAGCTTCATCGCCCGGCGCCGCAACACGAACGGGAGACAGCGGTCAGCGGGCGGCGGCACGCGGGCGGAGCGTGGGGCGTTCGAAGCGACTGAATATGACGATGAACAGGGCGAGCACGGCGGCCGGGCCCGCCAGCCAGATGGGCCGCTCCAGCCACCAGCCTGCAGAACCGGGAGTCGAACCCGGGAACCGGACCAGCGCGAGCACCCCGAAAACGATGGCGTAGGCGGTGATATGCCAGAGATAGATGGTCATGATGACGCTGTTCGCCGCGATAACCACTTTCCACGGCCCGGGCCGCGCCAGCCAGCGGTTCACCCACCCGCGCAGGTACATCGCCGCGCCCACCAGCCAGAATGTCAGCAACAGGATGCAGACGGTCGGCGGCGACATGTTGGAAATTCTCTCGAAGCCGGTGCCCACCATGCTCTTGGGATACACGCCGTTGTGAGTCAGCAGCAGCAGCCCGGCCAGACCGCCGAGGGCAATCGCCAGGTGCACGCGGCGCCGGGCGCGGGCAAGCGTGCCGTCGGCGTAGAAGAACCCGAGCTGGTGCGCCAGCAGCCAGACGAAGGCGACATTCGCCCACTCGACCGCCGGTACTTTTGCAGAGAACCGCAGCACGTCCATCCCGGCCGCCAGCAGCGCCATCACCGCAACTGCTGCAATCCCGAACCGCAGGTGCAGATTCCGCATCACCGGGGTCAGTGCCGTGATGACCAGGTAGACGACCAGGAACCAGAGCGGCCCGAAAAGCAGGACCGTGGACCTGACGCGCACCGACTTGAGCACGCCGGCCAGATGCAGGAAGACCAACACCACCACCCAGACTCCGATGAAGACCGCAGGGGGTTTGAGCAACCGGACCAGACGCGAACGCAGGAAGGAAACCATCGGCTCGCCCCGGCGCAGCGTACTTTCCACGGCCGTGAAATTCGAGAACCCGCCGATAAAGAAGAAGATCGGCATCACCTGCAGCAGCCAGGTCGTACACCACAGTCCGGGCACGAGGCCGACCGCATTGCGGACACTCGGTGCGCCGTCCTTCCACCCGACTACCGCGCTGAGCCAGTGGCCCAGCACCACGACGGTGATGCTCGCGGCCCGCAGAAAATCAACGTACCGGTCGCGCGAAGCCGGCGTACCTGCGGCAAGCTCGTCCAGTTTCATATCCTGCCTGACTGCTCCCCGCCGTTCTTCCCGACGATTCGGCTGGGAGCGTCGAACCTCCTCGCTCAGCCTGATGCTGAGCCGTGGCTTGTGAATACGGATTCAGAACCAGAGTATAAGAACGGACAAGAGCATGTCAAGCAGAAGCTAGTTTCCAGTAACCAGTCTGCAGTTTGCAGTTACCGGACGTGCGTTGCGGCCGAGAGCCTAGGCGTTCGGCTGTGCGGCGAGGAAACGGTCCATGCCGCTGCGCCGGATCTTGTCGAGGTTGGGGCGATATGCCGGCAGCAGCTTCTTGCAGTCCTTGGCCTCGTCGCACTCCCAGCAGCCGGTGAGCTTCCGCTTCTGGGCGCAGCGCCGAATCTTGCACCACGGGTTCCCGCCCCCGCCCCGGCACATCTTCGTGCAGCGCAGCATCGCGAGACCGTCGAGTGACTTCTTGAACGACGCGTAGTCGGCGAGGAACGGAAATTCCTTCCACGACTCCTTCAGCTTCTCCGCGCGCAACTCCCGCCGCCGCGCCTTGGCCGCCTCTGACACCGTCTTCTTGTAGGCGAAACACATCAGGCACCGCGCCCCGCAGTACCCGAGGGCATCAACCTTCATGCGAGCCACATCTCCTCCAATCTTCCTCCAGCCAGTTTCAGGGACAACATCGCCCGGAGAGAACCTCTCTCGTCAGCCGACCCGCAGCGCCGCGGCCTCGGCATCGGAAATCGGGCTCACCTCAATGACGCGGTCCAGTTCGGCCTGGCCGTAGTGCACAGCGACCACGGCATCGCGGCAGTCGGAATAGCGCGCGGTCAGCCGGGCCGCTGCTTCGATGGCCGGCCCGGACGGCGGACCTTCAAGCAGCGTAACCGGACTCCCGCACTCGCGCACCTCGAACAGGTAGTCGTCCGGCCGGCGCAGCGTTTCCAGGACGTGGTTCTCGGCCTCGTCGCGGCCGACAACAATCCGCGCGTCCCCAACTGCGAACCGTCGGCCCACCTTGAGTACCATCATGTCCCGCATGGACACGTTCGGCCGTGTCTGAAAAAGGTCCCGCAGCCGGACTGCAAATTGCTTCTCAGTCAGCAGGCAGCCGCCCGCGGCACAGGCGAAAGCGTCAATCCCCAACTCGCGGGCCATCTGGAGCTGCGGCTTGCGGCTGCGGCCGGACAGCCCGAGCAGCCGGGTCCGGTCCACCCAGCCCTGCTCCTCGGCGATGGTCGGCGGGAAGTGAATCGCGGAAAGCGGCCTCAAGACGCGCCGTTCCATGCCCGACTGCCGTTCAATCAGGCGGATTGCCGCCATGTGCTGCGACATTGGCCGCTGGCCAAGCACCTCGCCGGTGATGATGAACTGGGCGCCAATCTCGGCCGCTATCGCCCAGGTCTTCTTGAACATGAATATGCGACAGTCGATACAGGGGTTCATGCCGGAACCATAGCCGTGGCGCGGTTGGCGGACGACGTCCAGGTACTCCTCGCCTTTTGAGACCGTTCGCAGCGGGATGCCAAGTTGGTCAGCAACCTCGCGCGAAAAACACCTGCCGCCCTGGTCGCAGTTGCAGAACGGCGACGTGAACTTGACGCCGATGACCTGCACGCCCTGGTCAAGCACCAGCTTGACCGCGAGCGTCGAATCCAGCCCGCCGGAAAGCAGGGCAATGGCAATGACCTTCGGTTTGTCAGTCACGGGAAAAGCATAGCCGCCGCGCGCCGGCTTTCAACCAAGCGCGCGTGGCCACTAGTTCTGCCGGCGCGCCTGCCGCTCGCGATACAGCCGCTCGGTGAACCCGCCCTCAGCGAGAAACGCCTGCTCCAACTGCTGCAACTGCCGGTGCAGAAGGTAGCTGGCCTGGTTCAAGAGGCAGACAAGCGTGTTGGCTGCGGTCTCAGGGTCAGCGGTTCTGATTCGGTAGGGGTCTGACCGGTCCGACTCGTCCGACTTGTCCGACCCGTCCGACTGGTAGCTCCGCCTCACCGCCAGCGCCCGCGGGTCATCCTTGCTCCAGAGCTTAAGCCCGCGCTAGCGCAGAAAGTCTTCGTAGTCCAGAAGCAACTCCTCAAAGCTGGCCCGCGCGACGCCGGTCAGCTTCAACTCGGTCTTCTTCGAGGTTGCTGAGGGCACGCTGCGTTGGGCTTGGGACACGATCCCAATTCCCCGAGCGGAATTGGGTCATGTCCCGCGCAGCACGGCTGCGTCGTAGACCAACTGCGCGGACTGGAAGCTCCGCAGCTTTCGATACCCGCCGTGCGGCGGAAGCAACCTCTCCGGTTTCGTCACCCGTTACTTCCCTCCGCCCACGAAGCCGGTGTTGTACAGGTCGTGCTGCCACTTGGGCCACGGGGCGAACGGGTCGAGCGGCCGTTCGGGATAGCCTGCTACGCAGTAGAGCGCTTCGGCACCGGGGACGATGATATTGCCGTTGGCCGTGATTGTTGGGTTCGGGAGGTAGTCGGTCAATTGCGTCTTTCTCGGTCGGTGCGAGTTGCCGCCGGTTCTCGGCAGGTAGCGTGGGCAGTCGCAGTACCAGATAACGGTGCCGTCGGCCTGGTTCAGACAGTAGAGCACGTCGTTTTCGCTCTGGATGTACACGTAGCCGTTCGCCGTGACGATGGGCGTGGTGCTGAACTGCTCATCCGGCCCGTAGGGCGTCTTGAGCGTCTTCTGCCAGTTAATGCCGCCGGTCGCAGGATTGATGGAATAAGCCCCGCCGCGGTCGCTGCCGACGAAGATGGCCGTCTGACCCATGGCCGGCCGTTGCACGTCGCCGTCCAGTGTCACGGTCCAGGATAGGATGCCGGTCGCCGGGTCAATCGCGTACAGCCGCGACGACTCAGAAGCGCAGTAGACAGTCCCGTCGCCGCCAATTACCGGGCTGCGAATCTCACCGTTGGCCAGCAGGTGTGTACGCCAGAAGACGGTGTCCAGTTCCGGGCCCATCTTGTACAGGTAGCCCGAGTCCGTGCCGAAGTAGACGTTGCCCTGTGCGTCAATCACTGGCGCATCTACGAAGCTCGCGTGTGGCGTGAAGGCGGCAACGCGCACGCCGTGGTCAACACTGTCGATGAAGTAGTACATGGTGTCATTGCCATTGCCGAGGTATATCCTGTCACCGCTGATTGCCGGGGCGCCCCACTCGACACCGTCGCTGTCCGGCCACTGCCAGGCAACGCTCAGGTCGGGATTCAAGGCGGAGAGACCGCCTTCGTAACCACCCACGATGATGTGCTGGGTCTGCTCACAGAACGCCGGGTGACCCGTCAGTGTCGCACCGACAACGCTGTCACTGATGACCAAAGGAGACGCAGTGGTGCGGCCGAGCCAGTGCCAGATGACGCCGCCGGCGGTTCTGACCGGGATGTACACTGTCTCCGGATCGGACACCGTGCCTTTCCAGTCGATTAGCTCCACCAAGACCATCGCGGTCTCAGGGCGAGTGAAGAGAAGCGTGATTCTTGCGGTGCACGGACTGGCGAGAAACCCGGTGGTCGTGTCTCCAAACCCCCAGTCACCTCTCACCTTAAGGCTGTCGCCGTCCGCGTCGTGGGCGAAGACAATCATAGTGCAGGGCTCGTTCGGTCGCGCCCACAGCGGGAGGCCAACGGAGTCTA